>Ga0209007_1000050_pt1 | contig 78566 bp, 55 predicted proteins | sample JacPinW_OM1H0_O2_FD_187961 | JGI IMG/M metagenome (GOLD analysis project Ga0209007, IMG submission 187961) | Forest soil microbial communities from Algoma, Ontario, Canada - Jack Pine, Ontario site 1_JW_OM1H0_O2 (SPAdes) (version 2) | ecosystem: Environmental > Terrestrial > Soil > Boreal... | reverse complement strand
CGCTGCTTCCCGGCGTGGTCGTCACCGTCGAAGTGCTGCCCTGCCCAATTCCAATCGTCACGGGACTACTGCCACTGTTAAACGTAGCCGTAACCGTCGCCGCGGCAGTCAACGTAACCACGCACGTTCCAGTTCCAGCGCACCCGCCTCCGCTCCATCCCGCAAACGTTGAATTGGCCGACGCTGCCGCCGTCAGTGTCACTTGCGTCCCACTCGCAAAGCTCGCCGAGCACGTCGTTGGGCAACCAATCCCCGCCGGAGCGCTCGTCACCGCTCCAGTTCCCGTCCCCGCCTCGGTCACAGTAAGCGTGAAATTGTTATTCGAACTTAAGGCAAAATTGGCTGCCACAACCGTTGCCGCAGTGATCGTGAATGTACAAGTGCCGGTTCCTTCGCAAGGCCCCGCTCCCCAGCCGGCGAATGTGGAACCGTCCGCAGGCGTAGGTGTCAGCGTGACTACGCTCCCGCTCGCAAAGCTGGAAGAACAAGTCTCTCCACAATTTATACCGGCGGGAACGCTGATCACCGTCCCTGTCCCATTCCCTGTAGGGGTTACTGTTAGCGCTACGTTGTTGCTTACGCCGACCTGCATCAACACTGAAACGATGTTCGAACCCGAATTAGCCACCGCGACATCCATCAACCCGTCGTTATTAAAATCGCCCATGGCCGGAAAAACAGGTCCCGATCCAGTGGCCGGAGGTGACGCGATGGGAACGAAATTGCCGGTGCCGTCGCCCAGTAAAATCGTCACAGTGTTGCTGTCGTTGTTTGCGATGGCCAGATCCACTTTCCCATCGCCGTTGAAATCGCCCGCCACAATTCCGTAAGGGCGAAGGCCGGTAGCCGCCATCGAAGTGCTGGCAGTGAAGTTGCCCACACCGTCTCCCAACAGAATCGTGACCGCTCCATTGGAAGTGCAGGTACCACTGGAGCCGCAATCGCTGGGTACCGCCAAGTCCAAATTCCCATCCGCGTTGAAATCTGCAGCCACCATGCTAACGGGACCGGATCCGGTCGCCGGAGAATTCTCCGTCGGTGTAAAGTTGCCGCTTCCGTCGCCCAGTAAAATCGTCACCGTTCCGTTGCAGCCATCACCGGTGCCGCATTGATTGTCCACAGCCAAATCGAGTTTTCCATCATTGTTGAAATCGCCCGCGACGATCTGAGCTGGAAAACTGCCTGTCGCTGGTGTGCCCTCGGCTGTCGTAAAGCTTCCATTCCCGTTCCCAAGCAGAATCGTCACGTTGTTGCTGCGATAATTCGCCACCGCCAAATCCAGGTTCCCGTCCTTATTGAAATCTCCAGCCACCATGGAAAGCGGATTTGAGCCGGTGCTGGAAGTATCCACATCGGGAACAAAGAACGTTCCATTTCCGTTCCCCAGCAGAATCGTCACACTGTTGCTGCCACCATTGAGTATCGCTAGGTCGAGTTCCCCATCACCGTTGAAATCCCCGACCACCACATCGTCAGGCCCCGAAAACGTGCCCGGAGGCGTGGCGGCCGCCGTAAACGTACCGTCTCCGTTGCCCAGTAGGATCGTCACGCTGTTGCTTCCGTCGTTTGCGATCGCTAAGTCCTGAATACCATCGTCGTTGAAATCTCCCACAGCCACAAAGAGAGGATTATTTCCAACTGTGACAGGCGAATTCGTAGCATTGGCGAACGATATGGAAGCTGCAGGATTCGTCACCGTAAAGAAGATCACATTCGACGTGCCGCCGCCCGGGAGAGGATTGACCACCGTAACCGAAGCAGTGCCAGCCACCGCAATGTCCGCCGCACTGATGGTCGCAGTCAACTGGCCGCTGCTCACGAAAGCAGTGGTTCGCGGGCTCCCATTCCAATCGATCGTCGCACCGGAAACAAATCCTGTGCCATTCACCGTGAGGGTAAATCCCACTCCGCCGGGCGCCGCGCTCGTCGGTACAACAGGATTGTTGATCAAAGGAATGGGCTGCGGAGCAGTTTGGCCCCACGACATCGGGACATAAAAAACTAAGAACGACAAAAGCACGGCGAACCAGCCGCGTCCGATCAGCATCCGCACTTTACGATTGAAACTGCGAAATCGAATTGTGGCGGCAACATGGTCTATACCTGTCGCACGGACAGCGCGCTTCGTAGAATAATTCAACAAGCCCCCTGGGCAGCCCTGGACAAACACTTCCCCCGCGTTGACTCCGAGCTGAAATGCGAATATTCCTCAGTTGTCCACGAACGACGCTTCGTTTGCGGGGGAAAAACCAACGCAAATTCTCTAACCCGGCAGCCTTGCCCGTCAAGGAATAGTTTTAAATCTCATTGAAAACACCCGCTCGCTCTCATATCATGCCGCTCCTTGCGCAGGCTTAATGCCCAAAACCCAAACTGAAGCCGAGAATCCCCTCCCTCCCAAGGACTCTCATCTCCGCCAGATCGGATTCCTCCCGCTGCTTGCACTTTTTTACGGCTACACCGCCGGCGGTCCTTTCGGCTACGAAGGCATCTTCCACGATTCAGGCCCCGGCATGGCCATCCTCTTCCTCGCCTTCGTCCCTTTTTTCTGGAGCATCCCGATTTCTTTCGCATCCGCTGAGCTCAACAGCATTCTGCCCGTACAAGGCGGTTTCTATCGATGGAGTCGCGCCGCCTTCGGCGATTTCTGGGGCTTTCAATGCGGCTGGTGGAATTGGACAGGCACGTTCCTGCTGAACAGCCTTTACGGCGTCCTGGTGATGGACTACCTCAGCGAATATCTGCCGTGGATCACTGGAAACATAAAATGGGCGGGAGCGTGCCTGGTTCTTTGCCTTCTCGCCTACATGAACGCCCGCGGCATCCAAATTGCCGGGTGGTTTTCCGTAGCCTTACTCGTAGCTGTTTTCATTCCGGTTGCGTGGCTCTGCACCGTCTCGCTATTCCATTTGCATTACAACCCCATGCTCCCCGTCGTTCCGCCGGACCAACCTTTCGGCGCCGCATTTGGCCGCGGCCTCGCGCTCGCCATGTGGAATTACGCCGGCTACGAACAGCTTTCCAGCATGACCGGCGAGATGAAAAATCCGCAGAAAACTTTCGTGCGCATTCTCGCCTGGAACACGCCCATGAATATCCTCACCTACATTTTGCCCACCACGCTCGCCCTCGCCGTCCTCGGCAACTGGCAGGAATGGAAAACGGATTATATTGTCACCGCGTCGCGACTGATCGGCGGGCCGGCGCTTGGTGCCGCCATGCTGATCGCCGCCATGATCGGTACTCTCTCGCTGTCCAACAGCACGATTCTCTACACCACGCGCATCCCCGCCACTATGGCGCAGGACGGCTACCTGCCCTCCTGGCTCGGGAAAATTCATTCGCGTTATGGCACACCCGCCCGCGCGATCGGCGTTTCTACGTTGGTTTATTGCATTCTCGCGAAGTACCCGGTGGAAGACCTGGTGAACATCTACATCTGGACGCGCATCGCCACTACCCTTCTCACACTTCTCGCCGCCTGGCGCATGCGCCAAAAATCACCCAACGCGCCGCGCAGCTTCAAAATCCCCGGTGGTGCCGCAGGCATCGCCTACATCTTGATTTTTCCCGCCATCCTGTGCGCCGTAAAAGTCTATTACAGCGAGCCGCTAGTCCTGCACTGGGCTCCGCTGCTCCTCGCCTCCGGTCCCATCGCCTACGCCATCCTGCGCTTGGCCTTCCACATGAACCCGACCCCCGCCAGCCCCGAGTGATTTGGCGATGGCAACGAGTCTAGCAAGGCGAACTAGCCCAACCCGCTAATTTTTTAGAAGTTGTCATTCCGCCTGCCCTGACGGAGGAAGGGAACGCAGCGAGGCCTGCCTCCCGCAGGCAGGGATCTGCTCTTTCTTTTTCTTTTCAAGCCAAAACGGGGCAGCCTACTTAGTCGCGCCGACCTTCTCCGAAACAGTCTTCGCCTGCAGAAACAGCAGCAAATAATCCTGTCCGCCCGACTTCGAATCCGTCCCCGACATATTGAATCCGCCAAACGGATGCGCGCCCACCAGAGCCCCGGTGCATTTCCGGTTCATGTACAAATTGCCGACGTGAAATTCATCCTCCGCGCGCTCAATCTTCTTCGGATTCTGCGAGTACACCGCCCCGGTCAGCCCAAATTCGCTGTCGTTAGCCATCGAGAGCGCCTCGTCAAAATCCTTCGCTTTCGTCACCGCCAGCACCGGCCCGAAAATTTCTTCCTGGAAAATCTGCGCTTTGCGATCCACGTCCGCAATCACGGTAGGCTCCAGAAAATATCCGTCTCCCGCAGCCTGCTTTCCGCCGGTCATCAAACGCCCTTCTTTTTGCCCTTGATGGATGTATCCAAGAATCGACGCCATCGCCGCCTTGTTGATCACCGGTCCCATGTAATTGCTGGGATCTTCGGCCGGCCCCACCTTAATTTTCTTCACACGCTCAACCAATTTTCCGAGAAACTCGTCGTAAATTTTCTCCGCCACAATCGCCCGCGAACACGCTGAGCATTTCTGTCCCTGGAATCCAAACGCAGAGAGCGCCACACCTTCCACGGCGGCATCCACGTCCGCTTCTTCGTCCACCACGATGGCGTCTTTGCCGCCCATTTCGAGCACCGTGCGCTTGATCCACCTTTGCCCCGGCTGCGTCTTGGACGCTTGCTCGCTGATCCGCAGTCCTGCCTCCTTCGATCCCGTAAATGCGATAAACCGCGTCTTCGGATGGTTTACCAACGCTTCGCCCGCCGTCCCGCCTGGCCCGGTAAAGAAGCTCACCACTTCGCGCGGCACGCCCGCCTCAAACAAAATATCGATGAAGAGCGCCGCAACCGTCGGAGAATCGCTCGAAGGCTTCACGATCGCCGTGTTTCCCGCCACGATCGCCGCCACCGTCATCCCGCCCATAATCGCCGCGGCAAAATTCCATGGCGGAATAATCACTCCCACGCCCAGTGGAATGTATTTCAAATAATTTTTCTCGCCGCGCATGGGAACCAGCTGTTGCGGCGTTCCCAGACGCATCATTTCCCGCCCGTAGTATTCGCAGAAATCGATCAGCTCGGCCGTGTCGGCATCGGCTTCGGGCCAGGTTTTTCCCACTTCGTAAACCAGCCAGGCATCCATTTCATATCGCCGCTTTCGCAAAATATCCGCCGCGCGATACAAACAAGCCACGCGTTCCGCCACCGGCACTTTCCGCCACTTTCCAAACGCGCGGTCGGCCGCGTCCACCGCCTGGTTGGCCATCTCCACGCTGGCTTTCTGAAAAATCCCAATCACTTCTTCCGGATGCGACGGATTAGTCGACTTGATTTTGTCCGTGGTGGTGATCTTTTTTCCGTCAATGATCAGCGGGTATTCGCGCCCAAACATTTCCTTCACTCGCCGGAGCGCGTCTTCCATCGACTTGCGGTTCTCAGCCTTGCTGAAATCGATGAACGCCTCGTTCTGAAACTCGCCGCGCTCCAATAGTGTTTGCGGCGTCGCAGTAGATGTCATAGCCAACTCCTCCAGGAAGATAATCGAGCCATTACTTGATCCTCAATTGTATCCCGCCCCGCATGCGCCCACAACACGCCGCACCAACTTGGCGGCTGCGCGAAAAATGCAGTTTTGGTTCCGTTTGACAGCGTCTATTCGTTTGTTTTTTCGTGACCTCGTTCTAGTTTTGTGCACCTTGAACCGGGAGTTTCGCGGATTCCCACGCCGCAATGCCGCCAGCGATTTCGCAGACCGAATCAAATCCGCCACCTTTCAACAAACTCGCGGCGATTGACGATCGATAACCGCCCGCGCAGTAAACTAGCAGCGCACGATCTTTCGGCAGCGTTTTCAGATTTTCAACCAGATGATTCAGCGGAACGCTGAGGCTGCCGCGAATGTGTTTTTGTTCACGCTCGCGCGGCATGCGCACATCGATAGCCAGCGGTGGCTCATTCGATGCAAGAAGTTCCGCCACGAACTGCGGGCTGAGCCGTTCGGTGAAAGAGATCAGCTCTGGCCGTGATTCCAGGCTCTTCAGCCCGTTCTGCAAGTATCCAGCGATGTGGTCAAAGCCGATGCGGCCAAGCCGAATCGCTGATTCACTTTCTCGCCCCGGGTCCGCAATGATCACGATCGGACGCACACGGTCGAGCACCGTTCCTGCCCACGTTGCATACTGTCCCGTGAGACCAATGTTGATACTGCCCGTTAGGTGAGCCGCCCCAAATTCTTCCGGATCGCGCGTATCGACGAGCTGGGCGCCTCCCGCTTGCAATGCTAGCACCGCATCCAGAGCCAGCGGTTTCAGTTCGCGCTCCAGCGCTTGATCGAGCGTAGGCCGCTCTTTACTGTTCAGCACGGCATCGTAGGTGAAATACGGCGGAGCCTCAGGTTGGTCGGCAGTCACCAATTCGATGAACGCTTTCTTGCTCATGGGCTGCAAGGCGTAATTCAAGCGCCGCTGCTCTCCGATAGTCGAGACCGTCTCCTTGCTGATGGCCTTGCCGCAGAGTGACCCAGCCCCGTGGGCCGGATAAACCAGACTTGCATCCGGCAGCGGCAGCAATTTGGACTGCAGCGAATCGTAGAGCAAAGCTCCCAGGTCTGTGGATGACCAGCCCAATGACGCACGAAGATCCGGGCGGCCGACGTCGCCAATAAACAAAGTGTCGCCTGTTAATACCGCATACGGCGCGTTCTCGTTTCCTTGCAGATCATACACAAGGATCGAAATCGATTCCGGCGTATGCCCTGGTGTTTCGAGCGCTTTCAGTCGCACCCGGCCGAATTCGATCGTGCTGTTATCCCCGAGCGGCGTGAAGCGGTACTCTGCTTGCGCTTTGGCGCCAAGATAAATTGTTGCGCCCGCGCGATCTCGCAGTTCCAAATGTCCGGCTATAAAATCCGCGTGCAGATGGGTCAGAATCACGTGCTTGATTTGAACTTTTTGTTCGGCCGCAAATTCCAAATACCGCTCGACGTCACGTTGGGGATCAACGACGGCAGCCGTGCCGGTTTGCTCATCACCGATCAAATAGGAAGCGTGCGCGAGGCAGTTGAGGTAAAACTGCTTGAAAATCATGTTTCCTTGGGCTTGGTTGAAATGGCGAAGCGATATCATATCGCATGGCGAGTGCTGAGGGGAATCCGGCGCGGTCGCAATGAATGACCCCGCAAGCGCTCACAACACGCGGTCCTGCCAGCGCGCCCCGCTTCATTAGCCTTTTGGAGTTCGGCCGAAAATCTTAAACCTTTTTGCGCGGAGGCAATGTACGAGGACTTGCACTGGAAGGCCGTTTGCGCTCAGAAGGGTCCCAGTCGTCCGATGGAAACGTTATCCGCCAGAAATGCGGCGATGGTTCGATGAATTCCAGGCCCACTTCCGTCTTGCCGGATTCCTTCTGCCCAACAAATGTTACCGTGCACGGCAGTTCCTCCACCGTCTTCGGGTTGACGATTGCCACTTCCTGCCCTTTCACCACTTTTTCCGCGAGCCGCACCATGCAGCCGTGTGCGTTCACCGATGCCGTGCGCGTTTCTTCGCTGAACGTCTGCTGCCCGTTTTTTCCGCGAATGATCACAGGCATCGTGATGTAAACGCGGTGGGACCGCCGCCGCTCCGCATTGTTCTCCGCAGCGGTAGGAAATGAAGAAGCCTTTACGTCTCGCATAAGGATCCCGCTTTCGTAAGATAGGTTAAATGTCGGTGCATAGGGCCCCTAATAATTATCTTGTCTATCCGCCTACCGTTCTTATCAGGCTACGTTTCCTGCTTCGGAGCTTTACGCGCACGCTTCCGCGCCGGCGATTTGCGCGGCGCTTGCGCGCTCAAGGCTTCTTGAGCCGCTAAACGAATCTTTGCGCCCAACTCCTCGGTATTACCCCCGCAACTCTGGAGCGCCTCGGCAACGCTGCCGGCGGTCTGTTCCGTTGCTTGCTCCACCACTGCATTCAAAATGCGCTGGACGATTTGCTCCGACAAGGATTTGACGGTTTCTTGTACTGCCTCTTGGAGCTGTGATTCAAGACCCTGTCGCAACAGCGCGATTTCTTCAATCATCGCTGCTTCTACATTCGATCTCACGATTTGCCGGGCGACCTTCAACTCCGGTTCATTCGTCCGCCAGGAAGCCGTCTGATTGAGAGTCATGGCATCCGACGCTGTTGGCGGAGCGGATTCAATCAATACGGCGCGAGCAGTCTGCGTCATGTCATTTTGAGTCTCTAATTTTTGTGCCAGTGCTGCCGACGCTACAAGCACAGGCACCGCATCGCCTTCTTCCGGATACACTGGAATAGTCAGCTCTTCATCGTCAGGATGCGGGAACCAATCCTTGGGCGGAGATTTGATGTCCCAAACATTTCCCGGAACTTCAAATTCCACCGCGATATGGAACACTTCGCGGTACGTGCGCGGACGCTGCACCCATACGACTCGAGCGGGAAATAACCGGGAGCCTGATCCGCGCTTACGGGCGCCGATTTCGAGCGTGAGCCAGGAACCTTTCGGGACGTAATGCTTCGATTCGTACTTGCAACCGTTGCAATTCACCGTAACGGTTGAAGTGAATTCTTCAAAAGACTGCCCCAGCGCGTCCTGCGCCCGTATGGTCACCGGCACGGCATGGATCACTCGAGTGCTGCGGCGGTTTTCTGCACCACCGCCGTTAGATGGCAAAGACGCGGACACGCTGCCTCCGAAGGGAGAATTTCAAGATTAGCATTCTGTTCCGAGGCAAATCGATGCGTCGCGAGCCGATGTGCGAAAGGGTAAAGGAGAGTTGATCCAACTCATAGCGGCCATCACACGAGTGCACGTGGAAGCTGTATGGAACGCGCAAAAGGGGTCTCGTAAACTAACCGCGCGAATTTTAATTCTCACCCAGGTTTTCCGTAGCATTTTCCTTTCTTCGCCAACACACAACACGGTGGCCGTTGTAAGATGGACTGCGCAAATTTTGAAGTGGAGGGATTTATCGATGGCTTGCCGTTACGAAGTAGCACGAGGAACGAAGCTGGTAGTTTGGGGGTGTCTTGCCGTCATTTTGTTCCTCGCGGGATGCGGAGAGCAGAAGCCGCCCGACACGCGCGCTGCCGATGAAAAAGCGATTCGCGATGCGGACGCGCAATGGTCCAAAACCGCTGCCGCAAGAGACGTGGACGGCACGGTCGCGTATTACAGCGATGACGCCTCTTTGCTGGCTCCCAACGCTCCCATCGCCAGCGGCAAGCAATCAATTCGCGCCGCTTGGGCTGGCCTACTCACTCCCGATACTTCCCTTTCCTGGCAGGCCAACAAAGTAGAGGTCGCTCGCTCCGGCGATCTGGCCTACCTGGTTGGCACCTACCAACTCACCACAAAAGACGCCCATGGCAAGCCAGTCTCTGACAATGGCAAGTTTGTGGAAGTTTGGAAAAAGCAGCCCGACAACAATTGGAAAGTGGTAGCCGACATTTTCAACTCCGACCTGCCGCTAGTCCAGCCGCGCCCCGCCGCAGAGAAAAAGCACCCCGCGCATCATCAAGCAAGAAAAAAACGCCGTCGAAATTCGCAATCAAGTAGCAACTAGCAAAACTGCGTTTAACGAATTATCGAGAAGACGGAGATTTCGCAAAATAATAATCCGAAGATATAACAATTTACAGATCGCGCTGTAGGGCGAGCACCGCCTGACTCCTATTTGCGGATGTGTTTCAGGATTTCCCGCGCAGCGTTATGCCCGGACGCGCCGGTGACGCCGTTCCCAGGATGCGTGCCGTTGCCGCAAAGGAAAAGTCCGGCTACCGGCGTCGCGTAACGCGCCCAGCCCAGCAACGGACGCATAGTGAAAATCTGATCCAACGCAAGTTCGCCGTGGAATGGATGTCCACCCGTAAGCCCGTAGGTCGTTTCCAAATCTTTCGGCGTGATGGTCTGTACCGCCAGAATTTTCTGCGCCAGATCGGGCGCGTAAGCTGAAACCGTCTTCAAGACCGTGTCGCGCAACGCATCGCGCTGCTGCGTCCAATCTCCCTGCTTCAATTTGTACGGCGCGAACTGCATGTAGATCGACATCACATGCTTGCCCACAGGTGCCAGCGACGAATCCAGAATCGACGGAATAGAAATATCGAGAAATGGCGCGCGCGAAAATTCGCCATACTTTGAATCGTCGAACGCGCGCTCTAGATAATCGATCCCCGGCCCAATGTGAATCCGCCCCGCCAGCGTGGAATTTCCGTCCGGAAAATTTTTCAACGCGGCAAACGTGGGCAGTGCGTCCAGCGCGACATTTATCTTCGCGACAGTCCCGTTACAACGGTAATTCTGCATCTTCACGACGAAACTCGGCGGCAAATGCACGGGGTCGAGCAGTCCGAGTAGTGTCCGCCGCGGATCAGCCCCAGAAACTACTCTCTTCGCTGCAATTTCTTCCCCGTTCCCGAGCGCAACCCCGGTCACGCGCCCGTTCTTCACCAGAATTTGCTTCACTTCCGCGCCCGTGCGAATCTCCGCGCCCGCTTCCTTGGCGGACGCAGCCATGGCGGCAGTCAGCGCGCCCATTCCTCCACGAGGCACCGCGGAATTTCCGACAGGATAAGGATCAGCGCCCGCGCGCAAAAGCAAAAGTGCTGTGGAGCCCGCCGACCACGGTCCCATTGCCGCGCCGAAAATTCCTCGCGCTGCAATCGCCGCGCGCAGCACGTCCGTCTCAAAAAATTCGGCGACGAAATCCGCGGCCGCCATCGGACCCCAGCGAATCAGCCGCATCATCTCTTTTTTCCCCAGCCCGCGAACCCGCCGCCCAACTTTCAGCAATTTCCAAATATCTTCCTTCGACGGCTTTTCAATCACCGGCGGCGTCAGTAACAGCAGTTGCTCGATAATGGTTCCAACACGCGCGAGACCGCCTGCAAAATCGCCATAGCTGGCCGCATCTTTAGCGGAGAATTTCTGAATTTCCGTCACCGATCGCTGCGTGTGGGTGTACAACGTGAGCGCGCGCCCTTCTAGGGTCGGAGCAAAAATCCGCACGGGCGATTCCAGCTTCTCCAGCCCGTGCCGCGCGAGCTGCATATCCTTCAAAATCGCGGCCAGCGGCGGTCCTCCCGCGTGCGCCACCGTGGAACAGCGAAATCCCGGATGAAATTCTTCCGTGACCGCAGCGCCGCCCACCACCTCGCGCCGTTCCAGCACCAGCGGCTTCAGCCCTTTTTTCGCCAGATAAAACGCCGTCACCAGCGCGTTGTGCCCGCCGCCCAGAATCACGATTTCGCGTTGCGCCGCCACGGTCAGTTTTTCCCCTTCCCCGTGTCTTTCAGGATTTCCAGCGCCGCAAGACGTCCCGGAGCCCCCATGATTCCGCCGCCCGGATGCGTGGCCGACCCGCACATGTACAGTTTCTTAATCGGCGTGCGATATCGCGCCCAACCCGCCGCCGGACGCAAAAAGAAAAGTTGCTCAAGCGAAAGTTCGCCCTGAAAAATATTGCCTTCGGTGAGACCGGTTTGCCGCTCGATGTCCAGCGGCGTGATGAACTGCTTGCCGATAATGATGTTTTTTATATTCGGCGCGTATTCCGCGATCGTATCGATCACTGTATTGCCAAACGCCTCGCGCTGGTCGTCCCAATTTCCGCTGCTCAACTTGTACGGCGCATACTGCACGAAGCACGAAAGAATGTGTTTCCCCGGCGGCGCGACGGACGGATCCGTCAACGTGGGAATTACCATGTCGATGTAAGGTCGCCGCGAAAATTCCCCGTACTTGGCCTGGTCGTAAGCGCGCTCCATGTATTCCATAGAAGGCGAAATCGACATCGCCCCGCGCAAATGGTGTCCAGGTCCAGGCAAACAGGTGAAATCCGGCAACGCATCGAGCGCCAGATTCACTTTTCCGGATGAGCCGCGATACTTGTAACGTCGCACTTCTTCCAGAAAATCTCCCGGCAATTCGCGCTCTTCGATAAATTTCAAAAATGTAAGGTTGGGATCTACGCTGGAAGAAATCACATCCGCATATATTTCTTCGCCGCCTTCGAGCACAACGCCTTGCGCCACGCCGTTCTTGATCAAAATACGATTCACTGCCACTTCGGTACGAATTTCCACGCCGGCTTCTTTCGCCGCGCTGCCAATCGCGTTGGAAATCGCGCCGGTTCCGCCGCGGCTGAATCCCCACGACCGAAATGCCCCGTCAATTTCTCCCATGTAATGATGCAGCAAAACGTACGCAGTCCCCGGCGAGCGAATCCCCAAAAAAGTCCCGATGATTCCCGACGCGGACATCGTCGCCTTCAACACATCCGTTTCGAACCATTGGTCCAAAAAATCCGCAGCGCTCATGCTCATGAGCTGCACTAGGTTATATTTGTCTTCCGCCGCCAGCGACTGGAAGCGCTTGCCCAGGAACGCCAGCTTCTTCAAATCTCGCGGATCCAGAGAGCTGGGATCCGGCGGAATCATCCCGAGTATCGGCTTAACGAAACGGCACATCGCGACCATGGACTTGCCGAATTCTTCATACGCTTCGGCATCCAGCTTCGAGTGGCGCTCCAGCTCGCGGCGCGTTCTGCCGTGATCGTTCTCGCGCCACAAATAATCGCCGTTCTGCATCGGCGTAATCGTTCCGTCCAGCGGAAGAATTTCCAGCCCGTGGCGCGGCAAATCCAGATCGCGAATAATCTCCGGACGCAGCAGCGAAACCACATAAGAAAAAACGGAAAATTTGAATCCAGGAATGATTTCTTCAGTGACGGCTGCGCCGCCCAGAACGTACCTGCGCTCCAGCACCAGGACTTTTTTGCCCGCCTTCGCGAGGTACGCCGCGTTCACCAGGCCGTTGTGGCCGCCGCCAATTACGATTACGTCGTATCGTTTTGCCATGGATTTACGTGATGAAACTTGCGGAATATTGCGCGCCGCAGAAGTCGAAGCATTCTACAAGCGCAGCCGCAGACTCACAACAGGGAAGCGAGCAGCCCTGACTGTGAGTCAAGCAAGTCCCGGCAGACTGAGCGGCGAAAACGCCCACCATGCGAGGTCGAGCTGTCACTTGCGGGATGCCGCTCTTGCGCAAATGTTTGTGTCACGTGGTTCGCTCGGTTTCGGGATTTCGGTGGTGTCCTATTTGACGCGTTGCCGGTCTTGCTGCATAAAAGGAGAGCAAAGGAGAACTCTGTGGGTGCAAAAGAAAAAATGACCTCGATTGGCCAACCAGTGCCGGAATTGCCGGTCGCTGATGTCGAACGCGCACAACAGCATTACAGAGATGCGCTCGGCTTTGAGATTGGATGGCTTTACCCTGGCAAAGAGATTGGGGCCGTGTCACGCGGTCGTGTGACGATATTCTTTAGGAAGAGGAAGCCGCCGTTCGAACCTGCCGTTCATTGGGTGTTCGCTGAAGATATCGACGCGTCGTACCAGGAGCTGAAGTCGTTAGGTGCGAACATCGTGGATCCTCTGGAAAAAAAACCTTGGGGATTACGTCAGTTCACCGTAAAGGATCTGGACGGGAACCTCTTCTATTTTCACCATGACTGACCGAAACCTCGCATGACAAGCCGTTCTGCAACAAGTCCAGCTAGCCTTGCTGTAGCACCGGTGACTGTTGAGGTAGAATGCCGCCGTCCTCCGATGCCCGGTAGGTATGGCTCGGTTGGTGCCTGAAGCAAGAGGAGAGAGAAGATGGCTACGTTTTTCCTGTTTTTCGTCGCCGTCATTGTTCTGCTCGTTTTGAGCATAGTTCTCGGTTCGTTCTTCACCGTTGAGACGGCACAGGTAGCCATCGTCCAGCGGCTCGGAAAATTTGCGCGTGTTGCCGGACCCGGCCTGAATTGGAAGACGCCTTATCTCGAAACCGTGGTTCGCCGCCTAAGCATGAAAGTCCAGCAGTTCGACGTGCAAGTCGAAACGAAAACTCAGGACAACGTGTTCGTTCAAATTCCCGTGTCGATTCAATACAAGATCATGCCCGACGCCGTCGAAGCCGCGTTCTACAAACTTTCCGACCCCGTCAAGCAGATCGAGTCCATGGTTTACAACGTCGTTCTCGGCCACGTTCCAAAGATGAAGCTGGACGATACTTTTCTGAATCAGGCCGACATCGCAAGCGATCTGAGAGATAACCTCGACGCTTCGATGAAGGAGTACGGATACTCCATCGTCAAAGTTCTGATCTCCGACATCGTTCCCGACCAGAAGGTGAAGGCCGCGATGAACGACATCAACGCCGCGCAACGCGAACGCGAAGCCACCGTTTCCCGCGCCGAGACCAACAAAATGCTTCTGGTAAAGCAGGCCGAAGCCGAGGCCGAATCGAAACGCCTGCAGGGAGAAGGTATCGCCAATCAGAGAAAGGCCATCATCACTGGCTTGAAAGATTCGGTCGAGGATTTCGCCAAAACGGTTCCCGGCTCCACTCCGCAGGATGTGATGCAACTCGTCCTAATGACCCAATATTTCGACACGCTCAAAGAGATTGCAGCAAACGATCACAGCAACACAATTTTGATCCCGCACACGCCCAACACGCTCACCGATATATACAGCCAGATTCGCAACGCCATCATCGCGGGCAACGAGCTCTCCACCCATCCCGTAATCCCGCCGGTTACGTCGGCGCCACAAAAATAGCACCTACATCAGCCGGACACCCAGTTTCCAAATGCGTTCGCTAGGTCGCGGAGTTGCTATCGGAAAACTGAGGTTAAGTAGTCAGCGGACCCGGCCAAGCGGTAACACCAAGCTCCCCGTTTGCATCAATCAATTCCGTGAATTCGAAGACTCACGAGCTTGTCGATAGTGAGATCCTGCACTCCCCGGGAACGCATGTCCTTGATAAATTCCGGTGTAACTCCGTGAATGCGCATCGCTATCAACTGCTCCGGCTCTGGACGGGAATACCCAAGCTGGTTTAGTTTGGAAATGAACTCCGGCGATACACCATGAATCCGGAAGGCAATCAACTCTTCAAGCTCGATATGGTCATAGCCCGCCTTTTTCATTTCATTCATCCATTCGGGCGTAGCTCCGTGAATGCGCATGGCGACGAGCGTACCCTCGTCGGGCTTGTACCCGTCCTTCTGCAGATAGCGGACCATCTCGGGCGTCACTCCGTGGATGCGAAACGCCACGAGCCTGTCGCTGTCGGTTGCGCTGAGTCCGAGTGAACGGAGCTGCTCGATGAACGCTTTATCGACGCCGAATATCCGGAAAGCGATCAATTTGTCCGTGTCCAGCCCTTCGAGGCGCTCCGCTTTCATCTCTTTGGCGAAGCTGAGGCTGACGTCATCGACGGCCATTTCGAGCTGTTTCTCGCTGTCAATTCCTTCGAAGCCCAGGGCGAGCATCGCCTGCGGGTAATTCGAGTCTGGGGAAAAATGAAAAATACCGGCTCCTTCCCCGTCGCGAAGAAATCCTTCGCATTCAAACTTGCCGGCGTCGCGTGCCAGCGTAAATTGAACGTCCTGTTTGCCGGCCTTGGAAAGGTCGAGGTCGTGCAGCTCGCTCACAGGCTGATCCATTTCGCGATTAAAATGGTCGTGACGATCCGAAATGATAAGCGTGAAGACAATCTTTCCCGGCTTTTCGGACTTGCGAATAGTCCAATCGCCGATGCTGGCTTGCGCCTGCAGGCTGGCGATCATGCCGAAAAGTGTGCATGCCACCAGAGCCGCCATCGCGATTAACTTAATGTTTGCTTTCATGCTCGCCCTCCTTGGCGGTTCACCACCCGTCACAGCACTCCGGCTTCTTTCAGCGCAATCAGCTTTTCGAGATCAATATCCTTAAATCCGTGTTTGCGCACGTTTTCGATGAACTCTGGCGTAATACCCTGGGCTTTGGCAGCCACGCAGTCCTCGGCAGTCACCTTTCCCAACCCCGCCGCCTGCAATGTCTTAACATATTCGGGAGTCACACCCTGGGCCTTCATCCCGGCGGCGTCGTCACCATTAACTTCCAGCCCAAGGGCGCGCAGCTCGCGAATATATTCCGGCGTGACGCCCTGGGCTTTCATCCCAATCAAATCGTCCGCCGTCGACTTCAGACCGAGCGCCTGCATTTCCTTGATGTACTCCTGTGAAACGCCCTGAATCTTCATTCCGATCAGATCATCTGCCGTGGTTGCCAGTCCCAGAGAACTCATTTCATGTATGTATTCCGGCGAAATTCCCTGGCTTTTCATCCCAACAATCTCGTCCGCATTCACGGTGAGTCCGGTTGCTCGAATGCTGCGAACATATTCTTCCGTCACTCCCATCGCCTTCATACTGATGACGTCGTCGGCGGTGGTGGTTTTGAAACCCATATCCCGCATGGCGTGAACGTATTCCGGCGTCACATCTTGCGTTTTCATTGCTACGATTTCGTCAACGTCCGGATTGAAACCGAGCCCTCGCATTGAACGAATATATTCCGGCGTTACTCCCTGAACCTTCAACGCGATCAAATCATCGGCGCTCAGATTCTTGAAACCCGCCGCTTCCATTTGATCAAGATATGATTGCTTCCCGGCGGGCTCATCGGCCTTGGCGCTTGGAGCGGCACTCTGCTGTTCCTGCCCGGGCATTTCCAACGCCGCGATAGTTCCACGTACCATGGAAGCCGCGGCCGGTTTGATCATAGCGCGCACCTCATGCTCAGCAAGCCGATGCACCTCCAATTTGACTGGGTCGGAGACCGCAATACCCTGCTTCGGCGAAGCGGTCGAAAACAAGGTGACGCGCTCGTATCCCAACAGCGCATTGCCCGCTGCGAGCGCACCAACCATGCACAACAATCCGACCACAAGACCAGAACTTCTGACTCTCGTCCCTAATGTCCCCACTCCCAGCAGGCGCCCAACTCGAACCGTCAGCGAACCTCGGTTAGCCCCCATCGCGAGCATCGGCGTCGTTCGCCACTGTTCCATCGTTGCCAGTGCGCGGGCGTACTCCACGGCATTGCCGCAAGTTGTAAGCGCAAGATCGTCGCAGCAGTTCTCGCGCTCGGCGCGGATCTTGCGGTTCACCCACCAGATTGCCGGATGGTAGAACAGCAGCGTTTCGGCAGCGACCTGAAACACATTCACAAAGCTATCGAATCGCCGGACGTGCGCCAACTCATGCGCAATTACGATCTCCAATTGCTCTTCGGAAAGGCCTGTGAGCGCCATCACGGGCAGCAGCACCACTGGGCTGAACCACCCGATAACGGCCGGAGCGTCCAACCGCAGGCATTCGCAATAACGAATGGCGCGGTCAATTCCCAGCCGACGTTGAAGGGCAAGACAGCGTTGTTGCAACCTCCCGGAAACATCTTTGACCTCTCTCCGACGCAGGTGCTCCACCAAAATGAACCCACCCGCAGTGCGCAAGCTGAGAAGCAGAACTCCGGCAAACCAGATCTGCACAAACCAGAACAACACGTCGGGCTGAGTCGTTTGCACGGTCGCCAGCGAAGGGGACCTCGACGTGATCTGATGCGACGTGGCTACAGCCATTTTTGACGCGCCTTGCGTAGGCATTTCGGCTAGCGGTGTAAGCGCCGCCGACTTCCACAGCACGGTAAATGTCGCAACGGGCGCAGCAACCATCAGCACTAGTGCCACCACGGACAGTGCATATCGCCTTTCCGCGCTGCTCACAAAAGCAAGAATCGCCGCCAGGAACGCGGCCAGCGCCGCACCCTGCCACACGAAATGCAGCAGCGTCCATCCGAGCACCCTCATCATTTCAGGCGACACCCCACCAGCGGCTTCTCTCATGACCGTCTCCTCTCATACTCATCGAGCATTCGGCGCAACGCCGCGATTTCCTCGTGCGATGTCTTCCGGCCTTGGAGCGCGTGCATCATCAATTCGCTCGCCGATCCCTCAAAAACTCGCTGCAGCACGTCACCCGCAAACTGCCCCTTGGTCTTTTCCGCTGAATCGCAAGCCTCGTACACATGCGCCCTCTCATCCTGGTTCCTTCGTACCGAGCCCTTTTCGGTCATGATTTGCAGCATCTTTAGGACCGTAGTGTAACCGGTGCGCTTTTTCTCGTTCAACGCGTCATGCACTTCCCGCACCGTCGACGGACCCCGCTTCCAGAGCACGCGGAGAATTTCGAGTTCGGAAGAGGTAGGCTTTTGCTTCGTCTTATTTGCCATGCGCGCAGCCTACTACGAAGTCTTTCGTATTGTCAACGAAATTCTTCGTAGTACGCAAGATTTTTGTCCGGTTCCACTATGTATCCTGCCGTACAGCGTTTGCCGGACAGCGGCCCTGGCCTAAGCGAGGCGCGTCTTGCGAACCGTTGCTGCGATGCAAACCGTTACTTCACCTTGCGATAGCCGCAACGCGCGAACTATAATCACCCGCCGCGTTTTAGCGGCGTCTTGCGAACCATCTGTAAGCGCCAGGAGCGATTGTGCCGATCGGAACAGCGGTCCACGACAGAACTTCAAAGCTTTGCGAGAGCATGAATTATCGCGAATGGTCGGGCTACTACGCCGTCAGCGTTTACGAAATGCATCACGACCACGAATACAACGCGATTCGCAATGCCAGCGCCATGATCGACGTCTCTCCCCTGTACAAATATCTTTTGACCGGTAAAGACGCAACCAAGCTGGTGAACCGCGTGATCACTCGCGACATCAATAAAGTTGCAGTCGGACAGGTCATTTACTGTTGCTGGTGCGATGAAGAAGGAAAAGTAATCGACGACGGCACCATCTCGCGCCTCGCTGAAAATGCCTATCGTTGGACCGCTGCCGATCCCAGCATGCGCTGGTTCCATCAAAACGCGCTGGGCCTCGATGTCAACATCGAAGATATTTCGAACAAAGTTGCAGCGCTGGCGGTACAGGGCCCCACTTCCGGCGGCTTGCTGATGAAAATCGCGCAAGCCGACATCACAAATTTGAAATATTTTCGTTTCACTCACGGAAAAATCGCTGGCGTGGATGTGGATATTTCACGCACCGGATACACCGGCGATCTTGGCTACGAAATCTGGATGCCGTGGAACGAAGCCCCAAAAGTTTGGGACGCGCTGATGGAAAATGGACGCCAGTTCGATCTGCATCCCGCCGGAATGTTGGCTCTGGATGTGGCGCGAATCGAAGCCGGACTCATCCTGATCGAAGTCGATTATTTCAGCAGCAAGCGCGCCCTGATCGAATCGCAAAAATATTCGCCCTACGAAATCGGCCTCGGCCGCATGGTCGACTTGAAGAAAGAACATTTCATCGGCCGCGAAGCTCTGGCGGAAGAAAACCAGCGCGGCGCCAAACGCCTTTTGATGGGGCTGGACATTAACTGGGAAGATGTCGAGCGTCTCTACGATGCCGTCGGCCTGGGACCGCAGGTGCAAAGCACAGCGTCCCGCACCCCCGTTCCCGTGTATCGGGGCGGATTGCAGGTAGGCAAAGCAACCTCCACAACTTGGTCGCCAACCTTGAAAAAAATGATTGCGCTTGCGAGCATTAGTCGTGAACACGCAGCGCCAGGCCTCCAATTGCAAATGGAACTTACCGTGGAGGCCGTGCGTCACAAAGTGAGAGCCACCACCAGGGAATTGCCGTTTTTTAATCCACCGCGAAAGATGGCCACGCCGGTCACTTGAAATTTGTGAAGGGAGTAAAATTTGAAGATAAGTTCCACCGAAGAACCCTCGAAAGAATTGCCGTCAGATTTTCAACATTCCGCATTTCTCCCCGCAGACCGCCGGTTTCGCTCAACACTCTTTTTGACCGTGATCGCATTGATCACCATCACGGCTGCTCCCCTAACGGCGCACGGTGCTGAAATGAAGTGTCCGCCGCCAACGCGTGCGGATGACGTGAAGGAAACAATTCACGGCGTCGTTGTCAGCGACCCGTACCGATGGCTCGAAGATCAAAATAGCCCCGAAACACGCGCCTGGATCGATGCGCAAAACGCCTGCACGCAAAATCTGCTGAAGATGTTGCCCGGTGACGCCGCCATCTCCAAACGCCTCGCCGAATTAATCAAAGTGGACACCATTAACCTCCCGGTGGCGCGCGCCGGCCGCTATTTTTATTCCAAACGCACCGCTGGTCAGGATCTGTTTGTTTTGTACATGCGCCGAGGCGCGGCCGGAGCCGAGGAAGTGCTCGTCGATCCCGCATCGCTGAGCCCTGACCACACCACCAGCGTGAATTTTGAAGGGTTTTCCGAAGATGGAAAACTTGTTGCCTATGGCGTGCGCAAAGGCGGCGAAGACGAAGTCTCCTTCCATTTCATCGATACCGACACACGAAAAGAAATTCCCGATTCCCTTCCTCGCGCGCGTTATCTTTCCGGAGCCTCGTTCAATACCGACAAGACCGGATTTTATTACTCGAAACTGACGGATGCCGGCCCCCGCGCCTACTATCACGCGATGGGCACCCGCTCCGAACAAGACAAGGAAATCTTCGGCGAAGGCTATGGCCCCGACAAAATTTTATCCGTCGATGTTTCCGAAAACGGCCGCTACCTGCTTTTGATGGCCTTCTATGGCTCGGCGTGCGAAAAATCCGAAGTTTATTTCCAGGACCTCGCGAACAGCGGCCCCATTACGCCAATCGTCAAAACGATTAACTCCTGCTTCCAGGGTGAAATTGCGGGCGACACACTCTACTTGGAAACAAACTGGAAAGCTCCGAACTGGCGCTTGCTGGCGGTGCCATTAAACAACCCTGCGCAGGAAAACTGGAAGGAAGTGATTCCCGAGAGTGACTCGCGCCTGGAAGATTTTCGGCTGGCCGGCGGAAAAATCATCGCGCAGTATTCTCACAACGCATCCTCCCTCCTCGAAGTGTTTGAAGCTAACGGCAAGCCTGCGGGAGAAATCGCGCTGCCGGCATTAGGAGACGTGAGCGGAATCACCGGCAGGTGGCGAAATTCCGAAGCCTTTCTATCGTTTCAGTCTTTCGCCATCCCTGCCACTATCTATCGTTACGATATTCCGCAGCACGCGCTCGCCGTGTGGGCCAAGCCCGCTGTTCCGATAGACGCCAACGAATTCGAAGTAAAACAAGTCTGGTACGCGTCCAAAGATAAAACTCGCGTCCCCATGTTTCTTTTCTACAAAAAGGGACTGGAGCTCAACGGTTCGAATCCCACATTGATGACTGCTTACGGCGGTTTCGATTCCAGCGAAACTCCCGCGTTTCGCGACGATGCGGTCGTCTGGGCCGAACACGGCGGCGTCTTCGCCATGCCCAATCTGCGCGGCGGCGGAGAGTTTGGCGAATCCTGGCATCACGCCGGCATGCTCGAGAAAAAACAGAACGTCTTTGACGATTTTTTTGCGGCCGCCGAATGGCTGATCGCGAATCACTACACCAGCCCTCAGCGGCTCGCCATCACCGGACGCAGCAATGGCGGCCTGCTAATGGGCGCGGCCATGACACAGCGCCCCGATTTGTTTGGCGCTATCGTCTGCGGCTACCCGCTGCTTGATATGGTCCGCTATCAGAAATTTCTGGTGGCCCGATTCTGGGTGCCCGAATACGGATCGTCTGACGACCCCAATCAGTTTCCTTTCCTCTACGCGTATTCGCCCTACCATCATGTCGTAAAAGGCACAAAATATCCGGCCGTGCTCTTTCTCACTGGCGATAGCGACACGCGAGTTGCCCCTCTGCACGCCCGCAAAATGGCGGCGGAAATGCAAGCGGCGCAAGGCGGCGACAAACCGATTCTGCTGATGTACGACACCAAGTTGGGCCACAGTGAAGGCCGCCCGGTCAGCAAAATCATTGAGGAAGACACCGATGTGCTCCAATTTTTATTCGCGCAAGTAGGAGTTTCCAATTTCTGAATGAGTCATCACCTATCATCCGGTTCTCTGAATAATACGTAAGTCCAGTTCGTCAAAATACGATACGAATAGAACGGGGGAATAATGCGCAGAGTAATTTCGATGATGGGTCTCTTGCTTACAGCAATTATCCTTTTCACCAGCGCCAGTGTACGAGCGCAAACCAAGGCCGGCCCGATTCGCTTAGTAGTTGACGCTTCACAAGCGCCGCAGAAAATTCTGCACGCGCATATGGAAATTCCCGTCTCGCCCGGAGAACTCACGCTCTATTACCCCGAATGGCTTCCCGGCGAGCACATGCCCGACGGCCCCATCATCGAAGTTGCTGGCCTGAAGTTCAGCGGCGCGGGCAAATCAATTCCCTGGCGCCGCGACTTAGTGGAAATGTTTTCGATCCATTTGGATATCCCTGCCGGCGTCACCAAATTAACCGCTGATTTTGATTTTCTGCTCGCGGCCCCCGCCGTGGGATTTTCCGCCGGAGCTTCAGCGACAAACGCCTTGGATGTCCTCAGCTGGAATCAAGTCTTGATGTACCCCAAAGGCTTCAACATAGATGACATTACCTTCGTGCCCAGCCTGAAGCTTCCCGCCGGATGGAAATACGGCACCGCTCTCCCTGGAGCCAAACAGAATGGCGACATGATCGATTTTTCGCCGGTCACGCTGAACACGCTCGTCGATTCCCCGGTACTCGCTGGAAAATATTTCCGCGAAATTCAGCTCGCGCCCGGCCAGGATCCCCCGAATTACATGGATATCGCCGCCGACAGCGAAGCCGCCCTGGCAATGTCACCGGAAACCCAGCTGCATTTTAACCAGCTCGTAGCGGAAGCGGGCTCGCTTTTCGGCCCGCGCCACTATCGCGATTATCATTTTCTTCTCACGCTCAGTGACGACGTTGCTCACTTCGGCCTTGAGCATCACGAATCCAGCGACGATCGCACCAGCGAGCGCAGCCTGATCGATGACTCCGAACTGATCGCCTTCGCCGGACTTCTCCCTCACGAATTTGTCCATTCCTGGAACGGAAAATACCGCCGCCCCGAAGGCTTGGCCACCGCGGATTATCAGGAACCCATGAAAGATGATTTGCTTTGGGTGTACGAAGGCTTGACGGAATATCTCGGCAGTTTTGTTCTCACCGCGCGAAGCGGATTGCTCACGCAGCAAGAAACTATGGATGATTTAGCCGAGCTTGTCGCCACCTACGAACATCGTCCCGGACGCGACTGGCGCCCCTTGCAGGACACCGCCGACGCTGCCCCGTTTCTTTTTAATGCTACCGAGGATTGGTCGAATTGGCGCCGCGGCACGGATTTTTATGAAGAAGGCCAGTTGCTCTGGCTCGACGTCGACGGCACTCTGCGCGCTCTCACCAAAGACAAGAAATCCATGAACGATTTCTGCCAGATTTTCTACGCCGGCTCCCCGAACGTTCCAGCGCTGAAAACCTATAAATTTGAAGATGTCGTTGCCGTTTTGAATACCCTGGCGCCTTACGACTGGACCGGTTTTCTCCGCGCGCGTCTGGACGGCGTCTCCACTAAAACCCCCATCGAAGCCATCGAAAATAATGGGTGGAAGCTGATCTACAGCGAAGAGCCCAATCAAATGGAAGCGATCGAAAGTGGCCTCGCCCGGCGAACGAATTTAAGTTTTACTATCGGAATGATCGTTCAGGATGACGGAACCGTGGACGATGTAACTCACGGTGGCCTCGCCTACGACGCCGGAATCGGCCCCGGCATGAAAATCATCGCCGTCGACGGGAAGCAGTATTCTCCGGATGAAATGAGGCAAGCCATAGCCGGCTCAAAATTGTCCTCCGCTCCGATTCAGTTGATCGTCGCAAACGGCGCCCAATTTCAGGCCCGCTCCATCGACTATCATGGCGGCGCGCGATGGCCTCACCTGGTGCGTGACAGCAGCCGCCCGGACTATTTGAGTGAAATTTTAAAACCGATGGTTCCGGCGATCGGCACTGCGCAAGCCACGCCGTCGAATTAAGCATGACGCACAAGAGAATATCGCGATGAAAGTTCACCCGTACGTAGTGATGGGCGCGCTCTTCATCGCGCTCGGCATTGCGGCGTTGGTTCATCCCAGCCTCAGCATGCCCTCCAAGAAAAAGGAAATGGAAATCGGCGGCGTCAGAACGATTATCGAAACCACACGAATAATCCAGATCCCGAGAGTTTTTGGCGTACTTTTGCTGGTAGCCGGCGGCTCGTTCATTTTTCTTAGCACGAGAAAGGTGTAGTTCGTAATTGGGTCAGCGAGGAAAAATGATCGTGCATTCGCACAGCATCGGCAAAACCTTGGGCGCCTGTCTCGCTGTCATATCCCTGTTCGCAGCGCCGGTCTCCCTGAACTCGCAAACAACCAAAAAACGCGCCATCACCTTCCAGGATTTAATTTCCCTGCACCGTCTCAGCGAGCCGCAAATTTCTCCAGATGGCAAGTGGGTCGCCTACACCGTCGCAACTCCAAACCTGGAAACAAATCACACTTCTCGCGACATCTGGATCGTCAGCGTAGCCGGCAGCGAGCCGCGGCAACTAACGCACGGAGGCAGCGACACGCGCCCCCGTTGGTCGCCCGACGGCCAGAAACTCGCGTTTATTTCCGGCCGCATCGAAGGCAACCAACAAGTTTTTTCGATGGATGTCAAAACCGGTACCGTAAACCGCATCACGTTTCTTTCCACTGGGGCGGACAACGAAATTTGGTCTCCCGACGGGAAGACCATCGCCTTCGTTTCCAGCGTCTATCCGGATTGCACGAACGAAGCGTGCAACGCACGGCGCGACGCCGAAAAATCAAAAAGCAAAGTGAAGGCGCGCATTTACGACAAGCTCCTCTATCGCCATTGGAACGCGTGGTCCGACGGCAAGCGTAGCCATCTCTTTGTCATCTCAGCCGAAGGTGGAACTCCGCGCGATCTAACGCCGGGTGCCGACTATGATGTGCCACCGTTCACTCTGGGCGGCCCGGAAGCGATTGCCTTTTCTCCCGACAGCCACGAAATCTGCTTCACCGCCAACACCGATCGAGACGAGGCCCTCAGCACCAATGGCGATCTGTTTACCGTGCCTGCCTCCGGCGCCAGCGCGCCCACCCGAATCACGCTCAATCCCGCCGACGACTGGGGACCCGTCTACTCCCGCGACGGCCAGTGGATCGCCTACCGCGCGCAAATGAAACCGGGCAACGAAGCCGATCGTTGGCGCCTCATGCTTTATTCCCGCAAAAACAGAAAAGAAACGAATTTGACGGAAGATTTCGACCGCAGCGTGGAATCCTACGAGTTCGCGCCCGACGGCAAGACAATTTACTTCACCGCTGAAGAAAAAGGCGAAATGCCCATCTACGCGATCGCAGTCGCGCCCGGAAATTCTCCGAATGCAATAGTGAACGCAAATTTCAACGAAGAATTCGACATCAGCGGCGATGGACGCACCCTTACCTTCTCCCGCACCAGCCTCACAATGCCTGCGGAAATTTTCGTGGCGAATTCAGACGGCAGTGGCATTCGCCAGATCACCCATCAAAACGCGCAGTTGCTCTCGCAGCTCGATCTTCCCAAGCCGGAAGCTTTCTGGTTCGAAGGTGCGGAGAAAACCCGGGTCGAAGGTTTCATGATTCGTCCACCGGATTTCGACCCCGCGAAAAAATATCCCGCTTTGCTCCTGATTCATGGCGGCCCACAGAATTCTTGGACCGATGCCTGGGGCTATCGTTGGAACCAGCAAGTGATGGCTGCTCCCGGATACGTTGTCCTTGCCATCAACCCGCGCGGCTCCAGTGGCTACGGCCAGAAATTTACGGCCGAGGTCAGTCATGATTGGGGCGGCAAAGCCTACGACGATTTGATGGCCGGCTTGGACGCCGCCATTGCGAAGTATCCGTTTATCGATGGTTCGCGCGTAGCTGCAGCGGGCGGCTCTTTTGGCGGATACATGGTCGATTGGATCGCCACGCATACCGGTCGCTTCAAATGTTTGATCAGCCACGCTGGTACTTACGATGCCGTCAGCATGAACGCAACGGAGGAATTGTGGTTTCAGGAATGGGAGTTCGATGGCGCGCCCTGGGCCAATTCCGAATTTTACAAGAAATGGTCCCCCAGCGAATTTGCCGCCGCACTCGGAAAATATAAAACTCCCACACTCGTCGTAGGTGGCGAGCTGGATTTTCGCGTCCCCTACACCCAAGACCTTGAATTCTTCACCGCCCTTCAACGCCAGGGTGTACCTTCAAAGCTCTTGATTTTCCCGGACGAAGGCCACTGGGTGCTGAAGCCTCAAAACAGCGAACTCTGGTATAAGACGTTTCTCGACTGGCTCGCCGAATACTTGAAATAAACAGCGCAACTGCCAGCCTGCTCAGTTTGCTACCCACCACCGAACTGGATTGTGCTCATCCCACTTTGCGTACTTCACCGGATTGACGCACCGCCTCGCAAGTGACAGCTTCACTTGATCCGTGATTCATTCGGAGAGTTCGGGTGTCAAGAATACGTGTGCGTTGCCTCCACGCCGCTGTGCTTATGCTGTCTTCCCTGGCGGTGGCAACAGCATCGCCATCCTTTGGCGAAACGCTAAAAGTCACTAGTTCCCCCCCTGGAGCGAATGTCGAAATCGACGGCGTCCTGGTGGGCGTCACTCCTTACAAAATAGATTATCCCGGCGGCTACTTTCACAAACCTCACACTGTGTTTGCGGCGCGCCTTGGCCACGCCATGGTGGTCCGTATCTATAAAGAAGGATACGCGTCGCAGGAAACCACTATCACCGAGGGTCCTTTCGAGTGGATCGACCTGAAAGGCCACAGCCGCGGCCGTTACTGGCTGGTAAAGGCGGACGAAGTACAGGCCACCCTGCGTCCCCTCACGAAAACGGCCAGCAGCGACACGCGAGCCGGTCCTATTTCCACAAAAAATAATGATTCAGGGATCGAGCGGTCGCAGGCAGAAGCCTCCGCAGCCCATGCGTTTTCTACTGCGCCTGTTAGCTCCAGCCCTGGCGTTTTAATTCTCTCGTCAGAAACAACCGGAGCTGAAATCTACATTGACGGGAAATTTGTCGGCGATACACCTGCTACCATTTCGCTGGCGAGTGGCGCGCACCAGATCACCATCAAATCCACAGGCAAGAAAGATTGGTCGCGCGAAATCGAAGTGTTGAAAGGCAGCCAGGTAACCCTGCACGCAGTTTTCGATCGTTCCCCTTGAACCACAAAGTCCTCGCCCAACCAAATTATTCCGAGAAGCCCGTATAAGCCCAAGCCTTGCGCAAGTAATGATCGAGTTCCGGCACGCGCAGAATTTTCAGCAAAATCATCAGCAATACAATACCTACAGTGGTGACGACCACCAGCAGCGCTAGCGCACCCCAAATCCTTTGCCACGGCAGTCTCGTCTCAAGCAAAAGCGTTAGCCGGTAGCACACAATGCCCGCCACCATCGAAGCACCCGTCATCTTCAAAAAGAAAAGCACCAGGTTTCCCTCTTCCGAATTTTTCGTGCGCCGGTTCAACAAAACAAAAAGAACAACCGTATAAGCAACAATCCCGAACGAGCTGGCCAGCGCCAAACCGACATACTGCATGTGATGCGCCAGCCACCAATAAACCGGAATGTTGAGTGCCGTCATCACTGTGCCGACTACCGCCGGCGTGATAGTGTCACGCGTCGCGTAAAAGCCGCGAGCCAGAATGTATTGCGCGCCCCAGGCGAACATCCCAATCGAAAAATATGCAAGGGTCTGCCCCGTGGCGTAAAGATCGTAGCCATGCATGCGCGTGTGTGAAAAGACTAGGTTCACGATCGGAACGCTCTGCGCGATGGTCAAAGCCGAAATCGGAAGCAGCAGAAAGATCAGTCCTTTAAACGTGGTATTCAGCACCCGATTTAATTCGTCAAATTTTTTCTCCGAATATAGCTGCGCGAGAAACGGAAACGAGGCCACGCCTACGCCCTGCCCCACCAGCCCGAGCGGCACCCGCATCAAATTTTTCCCGTAGGTCAGCCAGGTAATCGAAGCAGCCTGAAGATACGATCCAAAATATCGGATAATCCAATCATCCGCGAAGGACACTGAAACGGCCAGCATGATCGGCACCGAAAGCTTCAGGAAAAGCCAGAAGCCAGGATGCTTCACATTAAAACTCGGCGAAAACGCCGCGCCCGCCCGGTACGCGCCATATATTTGAAGCAGAAAGTTTCCCGCAATGGCCCCGCCCAGCACGCCGACCGCAAACCCAGTGATCCCAATTCGCGGAGCCAGCAAAACGCCGCCGAGAATAATTCCGATGTTGTAAATCAAAGGCGCCAGCGAAGGTACGACGAATTGGCCCTTGGCATATTGCACCGCGCTTAAAATGCTTCCTTCGTAAAAACAGATTTGCGCCGGCAGCATCAATCGCGTTAAGAAAACAACGCGCGCGCGTTCTCCCGGGCTGAATCCCGGAGCGATCCAATTCACAATATGCGGCGCAAAAAGTTCTCCCAGCAAAACCAGTCCCACCAGAACAAAGCCCATCACCGTGATGACGGTCGAAAAAACGCGCCAGCCCTCTTCTTCCCTCTTCTCCGCCGCATATTTCGCGAAAACCGGAATAAACGTGACGCTCAGTGACCCGCCCGCGATCAAATAATTCAGAAAGTCCGGCAGAGTGAACGCCGCGTTGTACGCGTCGGTAATCGCGTTCGACCCCATCTGGTGCGCCAGGGTCCAATCGCGAAAAAATCCCAGCACGCGGCTCAGTAGCACGCTGGCCATCACGATCCCAGTGGCCGCGGCGATGCGCCGATGCATTGTTCCGCTATCTGAAGCGGTCGTCACGAACGCAATGGTAGATGGTTTGGCGTCTTTGAACTAGGGCGTTAACGCGAGGTGTTTCCGATGCGAAATGATTGGCGGACCCCGGCGCGGAAAATCCCAGGGCTAGTCTTATTCAGAAACTGCAGGAAAAGCTATTCCACATTTGCGTCGTGCTCGGCCAACGCGTCCATTCCTTCCGGCGGACGAATCGGCTCGCGCGTGGGCGTGCCATCCGGCGCAGCCCGCAAATACTGCACTGGCCAGGGAATCGGAAAGCCCAGATCGTGAGCCACTTGAAGCGTCCAATACGGTTGTCGCAGAAATTCACGAGCCATGATCACCACGTCCGCGCTCTCTTCTCGCAAAATCGTGTCCGCCTGATTCGCAGATGTAATCAGTCCCACCGCTCCAGTCATCACATCCGTTTCATTGCGAATTTCCCGCGCGAACGGAACCTGGTACCCCGCCCGTATAGGAATCTTTGCTCCCGGTGCTATTCCTCCCGACGAACAATCGATCAAATCCACTCCCAGCGGCGCAATTTTTCCCACCAATTCGATGGACTGATCCAGGTCCCAGCCGCCCTCAATCCAATCCGTCGCAGAAATTCGAACGAACAGCGGATAAGCCGCAGGCCACACTTTACGCACGGCAACAATAACCTCGCCCAAAAGACGGCAGCGATTTTCCAGCGAGCCCCCATACGAATCGGTTCGCTTATTCGAAATCGGCGAAAGAAATTCGTGCAACAAATAACCGTGCGCCGAATGAATTTCGACTACCTGAAACCCTGCTTGCAGCGCGCGTTCTGCGGCAGCCGCGAAAGATTTCACCACATCTTGAATTCCCTTCTCGTCCAACGCAACGGGCTGCGGATAAGTCGCCGAGAACGGAATAGCGCTGGGTGCGACGGGCGTCCAGCCCCCTTTTGATTCCGGCACCGCCGCATTCCCCTCCCACGGACGCAGCGTGCTCCCCTTGCGTCCCGCGTGCGCCAATTGAATTCCCGGAATACTGCCCTGATCGCGAAGAAAACTCGTAATCCGCGACAGTTGCTCGATGTGCTCGTCCTTATAAATTCCTAAATCCTGCGGACTGATGCGTCCCTCGGAAGAAACCGCCGCCGCTTCGGTAAAAATCAGTGCAGCCCCTCCCACCGCGCGGCTCCCCAAGTGCACCAGATGCCAATCACTGGCAAACCCATCCGTGCTCGAGTACTGGCACATGGGAGAAACTACGATGCGATTGCGCAGCGTCAGCTCGCGAATGGTCAGCTCGTCAAATAACATGAATCTCCCCTTTCAATTTTTGCGCAGGATTTGGCTGGCCCGTATTACAAACAACCATTCAATCGTCGCGGCGATGGGTTTTTATATGTTCGTGGTCCGCTACCGGGTCGAGCAAACGGAAAACATGTACGCCCTGCTCCGGCTCGAATCGATACGCAATCGTCGCGTCCGCGGCTTCCTGCTCGCGCGCTAATTCCAGTTCGGGATTGTCGACTACGATGTCGCCCTTGTTGTTGATTCGCAATTCGCTTCCCACTTGCAGAACGATCTTCGTTTCCGTTGCCTTGGATTTCGCTTCACTCGCCTTGGCTTTCATGGTGATCTCCTGCGGACGACAACTATTATTCGCCCAGTTTTTGTAAGAGTATGGCTCACCAGGTTGGATGAGGAAACGCCGCGAAAGGTGCCAAAAATTACTTCGAGCCTGCTCCGGCGCTTTTTTCTTTCTTCTTATCTTTCTTCCTGGGTTCCGGGTCTAGCGCAGGAGGATCGCTGGCAGGAAATGACTCAATCGAAGCCTCGTCCACCGGATCCACAGTATTCGGCTCTGCCGGCTTCGAAGCCGGTGTCTTTTTCTTGTCGGGCTCGCGATTTGGCCGCGAACTGGAACTCATCGGTCTACCCTCTACTCAGCCCGCTAGCGCGCTTAGAACTTTATTACGATTCCCGCGGTGATCTTCGGACTGTATTGATAAGTATTGTAATAATGCGTCCCAACCATGTCGGCTTCAACGCGATACGCCAGCCGCCGATGGTGCGCGTTGATGTCCACTCCGCCGCCGGCCTCAAACGCCGGCGCATGCTCATCTCCAAACGCCGTCTGCGGAGTCAAATGCGAGTACCCGCCCAAAACGTGAGCCCAAAGTTCCAATCCGCGCGGAGCCGACCAGCGAAACCGCGGCCCTCCTCCGCCCAGTAGAAACCACCCGTCGGTACCGAACTCGCTCAAGTGCGTGGCGTCAAGCTCGCCGTCTAATCCAAACCAGCTCCATATGTAGTAAACCATGCTGTACGTAAATCCGTTCGTGTTCTTCGTAATGGCGGGAACTTGATAAAGCCGCAAATATTCATAACCTATATACGCTTGCCATGAATAGTTCTCGTAAACGCTTTGCACGTACTGCGGCGGTTCCGCGGCTGGGCTGGCGGATGCCAAGGGTGTGAAGGTAACTCCGGACGTTGTCGCAGGCAAGCCGGTAAAGCTAAACGATTCCGGCGATGGAGCCAGCAGAGCCACCTGCGGAAAGGCATTGCCTGCTGGCGGATTTACGGCGTTGATTTGTGCGCTCGCGTTTATTCCTACTAGTAAAATAGCCGCAATCAGAAAAGAAGCGTATCGCATCGCCTATTACCCCCTCAGGCTACTGAGACCCCAACCCTGCATACATAATTTGACCGAGAATGGGTAGCCGTGTCTAGCCTAAATTAACCAAAATTGCCCTACCAGACGTGAAGCTTTGCGACAACCGTAGGGCGATGCCTCCCCTGTCGCTCTCAATTGCGTGAACTTATAAGAGTTCCGCGATACTCCTCCATCGTCAAACACGCCAAATCCGTGGAATCGATGATAGGGTAGCTATGCTGACTCAAAGGACGAACCGCCATGGCAGGCCTCTACGGCGAGATCAACTCCAAGCTCGATTATCAGCGTGTTCTCCGCGAAGCCACCGATATCGTCACGCGCATCCTCGCGCGCACCCCAACCAACGCCACCATGCAGGGAATTAACAAGCAATTAGCCGCCATGAAGCGCTGGACCGACGGCGGCCGCAATCCCACCGAAATCGAACGCCGCAACATCGACGTCGGCCTCATCGCCGCCCGTGAACTCTCCGACGAAGCCGGCGAGCTCGGCGACCTCGCCAAAAAGCTTTTCGCTTTGAATAATTATTTCGAAGACTGGCCTACGGACGCCGAAGCCGCCAGCGCCACCGACGAGGATTTTCTCGACGAAGACGACTAAGCCCTGCCGCGCACTTCGAATTCCGCTATACTTCCGCACGCGCTTCGCCACAGAACGAATTCTGCAAGAAGCCGTGCGGGGCGCCATTGATGCCATCAATGAGATAGTGCAGCTATGCAAAACTAAAGCTGGATCGCTATGCGTTTCCGGCGATCTGACAACAGAATCGGAGACAAGCGCTGAATACCCAGACCCTCTTTTTCGTCGGAATAATCTTATGCGCCACCGGCATAATTTCCCCGCCAGTAGCTCTCACCCTCGGATTGATTTACGGTTTGTCCTTCGCCCATCCTTATCAAGCCGATAGCCGCAATCTTTCGAAATTCCTGCTGCAAGCGTCGGTCGTAGGTCTCGGCTTCGGAATGAACTTGCACGAAGTGCTCCGCGCCGGCCGTAGCGGCTTCGTTTACACCGCTGCAAGCATTTCTTTCGCGCTGATTCTCGGCCTCCTCGCCGGCCTCCTTCTGCGCGTCAACAAAACAGCGTCCATCCTCATCTCCACCGGCACCGCCATTTGCGGAGGCAGCGCCATCGCTGCCGTCGCACCCATCATCGGCGCCAACGACGAAGAAATGGCCGTTTCGCTTGGCACCGTCTTCATTTTGAATTCGATCGCCCTTTTAATTTTCCCGCCTCTCGGCTGGGCCCTGCACCTGACCCAACAACAATTCGGCCTGTGGTCCGCCTTAGCGATTCACGACACCAGCTCCGTCGTGGGTGCCGCCTCGCGTTATGGCCCCGTCGCCTTGGTTGTGGGCACCACCGTAAAACTCACCCGCGCCCTATGGATCGTCCCGGTTGCCATCGGCGCCGCCGTCCTCAAGCGCTCCAAAACCCGCATTCAGTGGCCCTGGTTCATTTTGTTTTTCTGTTTGGCCGCGGTCGCAAACACTTACCTGCCCGCCCTCACAAACTTGTGGCACGTCTTAAGCAATCTAGGAAAATTGGGGCTCACCGCAACCCTTTATTTGATAGGTACCGGAATCTCGCGCGCAACTTTGCGTCAAGTCGGCTGGCCGCCGCTCTTGCAAGGCATAATTTTATGGATTCTCGTAGGCGTCACATCCCTGTGGCTAATCTTTGCCGGATGGATTGCAATCTAGCTCTAGCTGCCCCGTGGGATTCCTGACTTTGGAGCGCCAGGTTCTGACTTTGTACCGCCGGCGTCCCGCCGGCTCTTTTTCGCGCTGAAGCCAACGCCACAAACAGTCTCGCGGTCCGTTCGTGACTCCGTAGCGCCGGCATCTTGCCGGCTCTTTTCTTCAGCGAAGACGACTATTTGCGAATAGTTTGCGAGTGCCCCAGTCGGATTCTTTCCTTTTTTGCTTTAGCGGAATAGCTAGCTCTTCTTTTCCTTGTCCTCTTTCAAAAACATCGCAGACTGTTGATGCGCTTCCTGCGAAAATTCCCAGGCCTTCCGCGCATGTTCCATGGCCTGTTTGGATTGCTCGTGCCCGCTAAAATGGTCACCCTTTCCATGTCCCGCCGCCGCAGCCCGATGCGCGTGCGCCGCCTGCTCGTGAAACTCAGCCGCCCATTGATGCGAATCGTACGTCATCTTTATTCTCCTCGCACTTCGCCTTCAACGTTAGCGCTTACATCTCGTGATGTCCACCCAACTCATAACTGGACCACAAATCCTACGTTGCCGACCTACTATCTATCTGACTTGGCTCAACGAGAAAGCGCTGGCAAAGCGAGCCCTGGTCGAATCTATTCTTTCGCAGTTACATCCAACAACAGCAATAGGAGCCCGTGCGTCCATGACTAATAACCATAATTTGGCCCATCTCCCGGAAGCTGCCGGCCTAAGCGGCAAAGAATTGATGCAGGCGATGATCGAAGGCCGTCTGCCCGGGCCATCGATTGCTAATACCATGTCGTTCCGCCTTGTTCAGGTTGGCGACGGTTTCGCTGTCTTCGAAGGCGATCCCGGCTCCCACTTGCTCAATCCGATGGGTACCATCCACGGCGGTTGGGCGCTCACACTGATCGACAGCGCCGCAGGATGCGCTGCGCATACCTTGCTTCCAGCAGGTGCGGCCTACACCACCATCGAAACCAAAGTTAACTTCTCGCGGCCAATTACGCTGGAGACCGGTCGCGTGCGAGCCGAAGGGCGTGTCATATCTCAAGGTCGCCAGATCATTTCCGCCCAGGCGCAGTTGCTCGCTCAGGATGGCCGAATATTGGCTCACGGTACTTCCACGCTCATGGTTCTTAATCCTGGCTCGGGACCGGCGCCGCCGCCGAATCCCAATGTTTCATCGCGCTAAGATTTTTCGCTTAACGCCCCACGCTATCTTGAACGATCGCATTCACCGGCGGCTCCGGCAAAATTCCTAGATTGATGTAAATCGGCCGAATTAATTTTCGTATCGATTTCAGTCGCGACGCAAACCAAATCGCGCCTGCAATACAGCACGCCCCGCTCACCATCACCGTCCGTGGAGCGCCAATCGCATTTGCCATGGCCCCCGCCAGCAAACTCCCAAATGGCGCCATGCCCACAAACGCCACCGTATAAAAACTCATCACGCGCCCGCGCTTGTCCTCATCCACAATCGTTTGAATGATGGTATTGCTCGCCGCCATCTGCTGCATCATTCCAAATCCGGAGAAAAGCATGCACAACAGCGAAAGCCAAAAATTCTTCGACAGTCCAAAGAAAATCAGCGCCACGCCGAAAAGCCCGGTCGCAATGTAAATCATGCGCCCCAGCCCCAGCACGCTCTTGCGTATCGCCAACGACAGCGCCGAAACTAGCGCGCCAACGCCCACGCCTCCCATCAAAAATCCCAACGTGTGCGGCCCGCCTTTCAAAATCCTTGAAGCAAATACCGGCATCAGCACCGTGAACGGCCACCCCATCAAACTCACCAAAGCGAAGAGCGTAAGTATCGTCCGAATCGGCGCAAACCCAGAAACGTAGTCCCAGCCTTCTCTCAGTTGCACCAACATCGACGCCACCACGCGTTTTATCGCCGCGCGCTTCAGCCGCATCGCCCACAACGACGCGATCACCGCCAAATAACTGATTCCATCGATCAGGAAACAAGTGCCTTCTCCCGAAACCGCGATCACCATTCCCGCCAACGACGGCCCCACCAGCCGCGCCATATTCACCATCGACGAATTCAGCGCAATCGCATTCCCCAAATCCTGCCGGTCTTCCACCATCTCCACCAGGAATGCCTGCCGCCCCGGCATGTCAAACGCATTAATCATCCCCTGAAACATGCTCAACCAGATTATTTCGTGGATGGTGATATGTTTCGTCAAAGTAAGCACGGCCAGCGCAAACGATTGCAGCATCGCCAAAATCTGCGTCACGATCAAAACGTGCCGCCGGTTCAGCCGGTCCACCCACACTCCCGCAAACGGCGCCAGCAAAAACGTCGGTATCTGCCCCGCAAATCCCACGATCCCCAGCAAGAACGCCGACCCCGTCAGCCGGTAAACCAGCCAACTGGTCGCCAGCCGCGTCATCCACGTCCCAATCAGCGAGATACTTTGCCCGCCAAAAAATAACCGGAAATTCCGATGTCGCAACGCCCTCCACGCCCGCGAGAGCCCAACCTCAACCTCCGGCACCGCAACGCCCGAATTGGTTTCCGCGCTCATCAGCCAAAGTCGAACTTCTTATTGTACGATTAATTTAATCCATCGAAGGGGATGACCTGCCGCTACTTCCATTCGTTGCGAACAACACTGGAATTCGATTTCCAAAGAGAAATAAAAAGACAGAGACGAATTCGGGATGTAGCCGTCTAAAAGCCCACTGGATTACGCCAACTAGTGTTACGTAGTTTTCGCATCAGCAGCGGGGGAATATGAACGACCGGGTGTTCTGGAAGCGGGCCGCGCTAGCTGCTTTGGTGATTTGCCTTTTTCCTCAGGTCAGTTTCTGCCAAAACGTTCGCCAGCAAATCGCGAAGGAAATTGAACGCATTTCGAGCGCAGTCGCGGCGAAGCCCGACTCCGATAATCATTGGAAAGAGGCCAAGCCGGATATAGCCAATGGCTTAAAAGCTGCAAATGAATCGCTGGCCGTAGGACGCATCTTCCTAGCCCTCGAACAATTGAGAGAAGCCTGGGGCAACTTCGTCGTAATGGAATCGATGCTCGATAACCCGCAGGCCGTTCAGCAGGGCTTGCCCGGATTCGAAGCGGAGTGGCGCAAGACCGATACGTATCTGAAGCTTTGGGAGCGGCGCTACGAAGAAGGCCGGAAGAATCCCGTCCCATTGGCAGTGCGTGCCATTGCGGAAACGAGTGCGGCAGAATCGCGCACCTATTACAACTCGAGCCGCGCCTATGCGATCGCCGCACCTCCTGGTCCCCTCGCCGCCCAAGCTGGGCTCAACGTCCTTGGAGCAGCGAAAGGATCGATTGAATTTGCGGTTTTTTGCGAATCGCTGCATTTCGAAGATGTCCCCTCACCGGCTCCTCTGCGATCGCTTGCGCCCGAGCTTCATCAACTCGAAGCGAGCATGATCGCGGCGTACCAACCTCCTCGCTCCATTGATAAGCACGCGGAATTTATCAATATGCACTCCGCGCTCAAGGAGGCTGGCGATTTAGACGCCGCGCATCTTTATGCCGGCGCTCTATACAAGTATCTGGACGCGCTTGAAATGTTAGAAACGCTGGACGCGTCTTCACCCGACAACACGCCCGCACCGGACGAACTTCAAAAGAAAGTTCAGCAGATGCGCGAGAGTTTCACCAAAGGCGCGGATTCTTCCCTGGTCCAGCTTTTTTTCGAACGATCGGAAAGCAACGCCACGTCAGATACTGACGCCAAAGCGCCGGGCAAATCTCAGATCCAACAGGCCATCTTAACCAAACTCGTTCCCGCCTATTACGCGGCTCTTAAAGCCTCGGAATTACCCACGCTGACGGCGGCCAAAACCGTTACCGTCACGCTAGTCCGCTGGCCCTACACTTGAAACCTTTCCGACCCAGCAAGTTTGCTGGCTCAAGAAGTGGTGGCGAAGTACCCAGGAAAGGTTACATTCGTCAGCGAGAATTTTGGCGAGTCGAAACTAGCCGAGCAATTCGGGATCAAGCGATATCCCGCCGTGTTTGTGGATGACGTCCTCATCGCCAAGCCTCGCGACTTCGGATTCTTCGGCGAAGGCGAAGACAGCGGCCGCTACACGCCCTGGCGAGATCCGCAGAGCCATCTAAAGTTTCAGAAAGATCTAACGCGCATGATCGATTTGATCCTCAGCGGCAAGAAGGACGAAGGTGTTAAAGAATATGGCACCAAGGAAGGCCCCGAGGAAATCCAAACCCTGCCTAACTTTTCGCTCACCGACCTGGCCGGCAAGCCGCTCACTCCCGATCAAGTTGCTGGGCGCGTTGTTGTCGTGGAATTCTGGGCCACTTGGTGTCCGCCGTGCCGCTCGACGCTCGAATGGTTGGCAAGCCTGCGCGGCAAATACGGCGACAACTTAGCCGTGCTGGCGCTGAATGTCGAATCACCGGAAGAGGATGTGCGGAAAATGGTCGGCGGCATGAGCCAAAATCTCCGCTGGGCCATCACCACTCCGGAAGTAGCCCGGGCCTTTGGCGACATCGTGGCCGTCCCCACTCTTTTTCTTTTCGACCAGCAAGGAAAAACAGCAGGAGTCTGGTATGGCGCCGCGCCAGACATGCACGAACAAGTAGAAGAAAAAATCCGCCATCTCTCGAACTAGTCGAAGAACTCCACGTCGACCTTCACGATGGCGATTACCTTTCTCTAGCCGTCGACGACCATCGGGCAACCCCTCGCGTTTGACGCAACGCACAAGCACCAATAAACTCCTTCGATGTCTCATCCTTCGCGCCTCGTTATAGAAGCGCCCATCCTCGAAACGGATCGCCTGAAACTCCGCGCCCACCACCTCGAAGATTTCGTCCATTGCGCCGCGATGTGGGCCGATCCCGAAGTCACGCGTTACATCGGCGGCAAACCATTTACAGAAGAAGAATCCTGGGCCAGATTGCTGCGCTACGCCGGACACTGGTCGCTGCTAGGTTTCGGTTATTGGGTCGTGGAAGAAAAATCCACCGGCAATTTCATCGGAGAAGTTGGCTTCGCCAATTACAAACGCGATTTGCCTGCGCTCAAAGGCCTCCCCGAAATTGGCTGGGCCTTCACCACGCAAGCACGCGGAAAAGGTTACGCCACCGAAGCCGTCCGCGCCGCCGTCGGCTGGGGTGACGCGCAATTCCCCTCCCCGCGCACCGCCTGCATCATCCACCCCGAAAATCTCGCCTCCATCCGCGTCGCGGAAAAATGCGCCTACCGCGAATTCCAGCGCACCACATACAAAAGCCACCCCACAATCATGTTCGTCCGCGACCGTCCCTAACCCACGATCCCGCCATCCCAATGGGCGAAGAATAAACACACGAGCGTCCCGCGCCGTGCGTTGTTCTAAATCTCTAAGTCGCGCGGCTTACATCTCAACGTCCATAGGCCCAAATTCCGGCTACAATCGTGGTGGACAAAATCTAAGGCGGCGCACCATGAAAAATCGCATTCATGCATCGGTCTTAACCTTCGGCTTAACTTTGTTCTTCACCCTCGTCGTGCCGGCTTTTCTCGCGGCGCCGCTTCCTGCAAGCGCGCGCGCGCAAGCCAAGCCCCCGGCGGACGCTGACATCATCGCGCGCGTAAACGACGACGTCATCACGCTCTCCGATTATCAGAAAGCCGAACAGCAATTGCGCGACGAAGTGGCGCAAGATTGTCAGGGCTGCCCGCAGCAGCAGATTGACGCGCAGTTCAAGCAGCAGCAGAAGGATTTGTTGCGCGGCATGATTGACCAGTCCTTGATGGTCCAACGCGCCAAGGACATGGGCATCAGCGTCGAACCAGACCTGGCCAAGCACCTCGACGAAGTGCGCCAGCAGAACGGCCTCGCCACCCTCGACGATCTGCAAAAAGGCGTCGAAGCGTCCGGCCTCTCTTGGGAAGATTACAAGACCACCATTCGCAACGGCCTGCTCCAGAAGGAAGTCGTACAGCGGGAAGTCGGTTCGCGCGTGGACATCTCCCCTGACGAAGTGAAGCAATATTATGACGCGCACCCGCAGGAATTCATGCTACCCGAGCGCGTAACGCTGTCGGAAATTTCGGTGAGCACCGAAGGAAAAAACCCAGAAGAGTTAGCTGCCCTCCGCAGCAAAGCGGAGGGCCTGCGCACCAGCGTCATCAACGGCGACGATTTCAGCCAGGTCGCGCGGCTTTATTCCCAGGGCAGCACCGCGAAAGACGGCGGCGCTCTCGGTACCTTCAAAAGGGGAGAGCTCTCGCAACAGATAGAAGATGTTGTTTTCCAAATGAGCAGAGGCCAGATCACCGACGTCATCCAGACCCGCACCGATTTCGAATTCCTGTTAGTCGACGATCACCTGCAGGCGGGATTGCAGCCCATTGATAAAGTGCAAACCGACATCCGCAACACCATCCACGCGCAAAAAGTGCAGCCCCTCTTGCGCGATTACCTGGCCGAGCTCCGCGAACAAAGCAACATCATCGTTAAGTCCGGCTACAACGACAGCGCCCTGCTGTCCGGCGCCAACCTCCCCTCCCCGGACAAGTCTCACTTGTAAACGCCCATCGTTTTTGGAATTGCTCCCAGGATCCTACCTGACGCTGCTCGAATCGGGAGCCCGCAAGCCGATCACGGCTGCAGCAGCCCGTGTTTGCGCAAAACTTCTTGTAGTTGATCGTGCGGCAATGCCGGGATGGTCCAATAGTCTGCGCCAACCATGGTCTTTGCGGCGATGATGGTGTTAATCACCGATTCCTCGGTCGCCTGCACCACTGCGGTAAACATCGCATCCATTTTCCAGCTTTGCATCCGCTGAATCGAGGCGTTCGGGTAAGTGAAGGGAGGTTGAGCACTGTTGCCCTCATCGGCCCCCACATTAGCGGTCGAGAATGCGAGGAATATGTCGCCGGACTCATCTCCTTCAATGGCTCCCACTCTTCCCAAGCTGACGGAGACGCGGCGGGCGAGCCGCTTTAACTGGTCCGGCGTCAGCGGCGCGTCGGTCGCGACGATCACAATGATCGAGCCCTCTTCCGAGGCGCGGACGCCATCGGCGGTAGTGGCTACTTTTGGATCGCAGACGGGAGCGGGTTTTCCGCTCCACCAGTACACCACCGGCGGATCAAGGAGTTTCTCCACGCAGGGCCGCTGGAGTTTCATTTCCCGCGCCACGGCAATGCCTGCGACTCTCAATTGCTGCGATCCGCCGTAGTTGCACTGGACGAGCACGCCGACCGTATAGCCGCCATCCGCGGCGCTGAGCCGGCGCGACGAAGTTCCGGTTCCCCCCTTGAAGCCGTTGCAGATCATCCCAGTGCCACCGCCGACGCTGCCTTCGAGCAGCGGACCACTTGTGGCGGAGTTCAGCGCGTCCCAAGCGTCCTGCGCGGTGACGTGCTGGCCCTTGATGTCGTTCAGAGGTACGTCGGCGGTTTCCGCCGTGACCGGATACCAGAAATCGCCGGGTCGCTTCTGTTGCACCATCCAGGCGACTGCGGCATCACGCACGACGCCGACGCTTCCCGTATTCGTGATCAGTATCGGCGTTTCAAGCAGACCGCTCTCCTCAATCCAATGCGTACCGGTCATATCGCCATTTCCGTTTCCCGCGAAATACCCGGCGAAAACGCTCTTGGTGCCTTGCTTTCCACGCGGAAGGATGGCGGTCACGCCGGTACGAACGGGACCCTTGCCGACGACGAGTCGGCCTTCACCGAAGATAAGCGTTTTGTAGCCCACTTCTACGCCTGCAACGTCGGTGATGGCGTTCAATGGTCCGGGTGTGCCATCGAAGGGCACGCCAAGATCACGGGCGCGAGGCTGTGTATTGCTCGGCGAGGTCGCTGGCGCACTAACCGCAGGGCCGGACGGCGTGCTGCTAGTTTCCGTCTGCGCCCACGCTCCCACCGCGCACATACTGAACACGCAACACGCTGCCATGAATCGCAGATGCATCGCGAACCTCCCTCAAGTATCTTCCGCAGAGCGCCGACAGCTTACCAAAACGCTACGCGCGAAACACTTACCCTGCCACCGGTGGAAAGCAAATCACTGCGTTAAGCGTTTGCGGCCCGAGAGCGATATTGCGCATCTCAGGAAGAGCCCAATCATTACGAATCGCGCTGCATCTAAATCAATGTCCGCGAAAAATTTTGAGCTTTCAGACTCCTGCGAGTAAACGTCGTGCAAGTGTTGCCCCGACCAGTTGAGCCCGCACGGCTCATCGGGCAATAGGCTGGGTTGGTTGCCCTGTAACACATAGACGCGTGAGAGACCAAGAAGCACACGGAAGATTGCATCCGTTATGGCAACGGGATTCGATAGAGGTTGCGGCGCGTATTCTGGCGTGTATAAGCGTAGATAGACGGGCTTACGGCCGAATCCACGACTTGGGGAATCACATCGCCCGTTGTCGCGCTCTTCAAATCTTCCACTCGCGCAATTCCGGTTGGCAGCAACTTCGGCAGACCCGTGTCCTGCAGCACGGGCAGCGCGTAGCTGCCCTGGCGCATCAATGAAAAGGACACGTACAGAAATTTTCCGGAAGTATCCCAGGTAAGGCCGCAATATGACACGCACAGCGTCACGGACGTGCTTCCGTCCACGGCAAATGCGATGACCTGCGCGGTGTACTCTTCATCCGGCCTCGGCGCGGCGGCAACAAACCAGTGGCCATCTGGTGACACCGCCACGGCATCGATCACGCGCTGCGAGGATATCTTGCGGCGGTCTGTACCATCCGCTTTCATGCGATAGAGAAAATTCGAGTTGCCTTCGATTGCGCGAAAAACGAGATCGCCATCGGGGAGAAAAAAAGGAGAATCCTCGATCGCTGTTGCGGGTGAGATGCGCGCCGGGGAAGAGCGACGATTCGTTGGTGCAACCCACAGGCTGGAGTGCCCGCTCGGGTCGTTCACCGTGAACGCGACTTTCTTGCCATCCTGGGAAACCGAGTAGCCTTCCATGAAATAACCAGGCAGAAGATTCTCGGTGTTCCCGCTGGTCAAATCCTTCACCTGAAGTTCGTAACCCGGCGTTTGGCCGTTTCTCGTCAAATAATAAAGACTCTTTCCATCGGACGAGAAAGAAGGCCGCGAAGCATATCCTTCGGAGGAAATCTGGTGATCGCCGTCCTTGTCGTGGAACCAAACCGTGCTGTCTTGCGATCCTACGGCGGTAATCAGCGATTTGCCGTCGGGCGCCATGGCAATGCCCTCTTGAGAAGTCGGGCCGGACGTTAATTGCTCTGGCTCACCGTCCGGAAAACGCTGTCGCCAGATATGCGATTGGCCGTCCTTCTCTGCACTGAGGTACATCCACTTCCCGTCGAGAGACCAGGCGCCTGAATAGCACGGAGCGTTCGAGGGACCGACGACCCGCACGTCAGGAGTGCCTTGAAAAGGAACAATGCGGCACGGCAGAATGTCGCCACGGCTGCCCATCTCCACGACCAGCACCCATTTGCCGTCTGGGGAAAGATAGGAATGATGCACCATGCCGCGCTCGCCGGGGGGAACGTAAACATCGCGGCTCTGCCCCCGCCCTTGGTCCGTGGTGACCAGGACCAGATGGAGCCCCTCTTTAATCTCCGAAAATAGCAGTCGCTTGCCGCCGTCGATCCACTGTAAGGACGACGCGTTGGGCATAAGGATGTGCGCTTCGCCACCGAGAACCGGCACCTCCCAAACATCCCACGGTTCCACCGTGCTGTATGCGATGTTCGAGCCATCTGGAGAGAAGGCCGGACCTAACTTTACCGACGCGTCGTGCGTGAGCTGGACGGGCTGCCCGTCTGGCAGAAGCTTGACGTAAATCTGCCCCGGCCCCAGGAAAGAGCTTTCTCCACGGATGAACGCGAGCATTCGTCCGTCCGGCGAGAGAGCTGGGTAAACAGCAGAGTCGGTAAAGAAAGTGAGCTGCTGCCAATCCTTGCTGGCCGCGGGACTACTCCGAGACAAACGGTATAAGAAAAATGCTCCCACGACCGCCGCCAGCAAAATAATTGCAGCCGCGGCATAGTAGTAGCCTTTTCTTATCGGATGTCGGGATGTTGCGCCCGAACTTACAGTCTGTGACTCGAGTCTCGCCTGGTCCGTCTGGCCTGAAGACGGCAGCCGCGTGCGGCCCGAACTGCTGTCGCGCTTCAGCCTCTGCAATTCCGCGCGCAGGTCTGATGCGTGCTGGTAGCGCAGATTGCGGTCTTTCTCTAGCGCGCGATTGATAATTTCTTCCAGCTTCGCGGGCAGATCCGGATTCAGCCGGACGGGCGTCACGGGTTCCCGATTCAAGATGGCGTCGAAAATGACGCCGGATGTGTCTCCGCGAAATGGCAAAGCCCCGGTGGCCATCTCGTACAGCACCACGCCAAAGGAGAAAAGGTCCGTACGCGCATCCAGTGGCGTACCGCGCACTTGTTCCGGCGACATGTAAGCCACCGTGCCAACCGCGCTGCCAGGGCTGGTTAAGAATTCCTCCGCAGCCGCAGTCGGCAGCCCAGAAACATCCGCACCTGCGGGGGTAGCGCCGAGCTTCGCCAAACCGAAATCGAGAATTTTGGCGTGCCCGCGCTCTGTGACGAAAATATTCGCAGGCTTGATGTCACGGTGGACAATTCCTTTCGCGTGCGCCGCATCCAGTGCGTCCGCAATCTCGATCCCCAAATCCAGCAATCTCTCGTGCGGCAGCGGCTTGCCGGAAATAAGCTCTCTTAGCGTTTGGCCCTCGAGAAACTCCATGGCGATGAATTGCCGGCCGTCTTGCTCGCCGATGTCGTAAATGGTGCAAATGTTCGGATGATTTAACGCGGACGCGGCCTGCGCTTCTCGCCGGAATCGTTCGAGCGCAGCCGAATCATGGGACGTCTCGGCCGGAAGAAATTTCAAACTGACTGCGCGATGCAGCCGCGTGTCCTCGGCCTTATAGACCACGCCCATCCCTCCGCCACCCAGCTTTTCAATGATGCGGTAATGCGAGATGGTCTGGCCGATTAGAGACGAGGAGTCCGCCATTTTCGAATTCATCTTAGGTTGAGCCGGAATGCAAGTCAACGAAGACGAACCGCTGACGCGCCGGCGTTCGAATAACACGAACGGTTGATCCCTGTTAAATCACTGGATACCTAAAACACTTCTCACTGCGTCGTTAACGCGATGACCGCATTAGGAATTGCGCACTTGATTCCACCGCGTATTTCCTGTGAAGCGTGTGCTCCCGTTCCCAAAACGGCACCAAGTGCTTAGCAGTACTAGCCCGTCCACACACACAGGTCCTTGAATTTCGTCAAACAGCGTGCTACGTTTCCCCGTGATCATTAATAAAAAGCTTGGCAGAGGAAATTCAGAGCGAAATTCGCCGTGTCGCGTTGCTCGCTCGGGACTTCGATGCTCGTCGCATCGAGGGATCTGCTTTACACTCCCTAATCGCGATCTTTCAACCATCTGCAAACCCTCCATCCCCAGCGAAAAAACGCCGCAAAATTTCCTAAAGCCAGCCAATATTTATAAGTGGTCTAGACCACTTCTAACCGGCACAGCCTCACAAACACAATTCGTCGTAACTTCCAGAAAACGATCACTGAAAAAATTTCTAACCGGGGCCAGAACACCACTTAGCGGTCCCGCAACACAGCTCTCCAAACTTGGCGGCAATCCTCCTCTTGTCCCTGACCATACATTTTCAAAAGAGCCGATTCCCAGTTCGGCAAACGCCCGATTAAATCGCCAAATTCATGAATTAGAACTCAACGTAACTCACAGAAAACAAAAGACAGCGCCCAGCTCAAATCGCCAAAAAATCAAGAAATGCCTGCACGCGTTTTCGGCCCTTTTTCTGACAGTGCAAACTCGAACGAGGAGCCTAGATGCCCCAACAGAAAATAAATTCTGAAGCGGCACAAAGCCCATCCGCACGACAAGCCGAAAGCACCGGATTCGTTTACATCGCTGCCGCCATCGCCGCGCTAGGCGGCTTGCTCTTCGGTTACGACACCGGCGTAATTTCCGGGGCCCTCATTTTCATTCAAAAAAGTTTCGCCCTCTCCACTTTCCATCAGGAATTGGTCGTCAGCGTCGTTTTGGTCGGAGCGGCCGTCGGCTCCCTCGGCGGCGGCAATCTAGCCGACCACATCGGCCGCAAAACAAATCTTCTAATCACTTCAATAATTTTTATCCTCGGCGCGATCATATGCGCCTCCGCCGGTTCCGAAATCACGCTGATCGGCGGACGGACCATCATCGGCCTCGGCATCGGCCTGGCCAGCTCCACCGTCCCTCTTTACATTTCCGAAGTTTCGCCCGCAAAAGCTCGCGGCTGGCAAGTTTCCCTTTTCCAACTGGCCATCACCATCGGCATCCTGGCAGCCTACCTCGTCGATTACGCCTTCGCACGATCCGAACAATGGCGCTGGATGCTGGGCCTCGCCGTAGTTCCCGGCGCGATCCTGGGACTCGGAATGTTGTACATGCCAGAGACACCGCGCTGGTTGGTGAAAAATGGACAGCCTGAGAAAGGCCTCGGCGTCTTGAAAAAAATTCGCGGCGCGCAAAATGTGGAAGCCGAATTCCAGGAAATTCAGGGCACCTTGTCAGAGACGAACGAACGCGGCCAATGGTCCGACCTGCTCAAAGCCTCCATTCGTCCCGCGCTGATCGTCGGAATTGGTCTCGCCATATTTCAGCAGGTCACCGGAATCAACACGGTGATTTACTACGCGCCCCAAATCATTCGTTCCGCGGGCATTTCCTCCGCGTCCGGAGCAATTCTCGCCACCGCCGGGATCGGCCTCGTAAACGTAATCATGACGCTCGTGTCCATGTGGCTCATCGATCGCGCCGGCAGACGCCCGCTCTTGCTCACCGGAATCGCCGGCATGATCATTTCTCTCGGCGTACTCGGTTTTATCTTCCGCGAATCAGCCACCCAACATGACGCCGCCTTCGGCCAGCTCGCCGTAATAACGCTGATGGCTTACGTCGCTTGCTTTGCGATAAGCCTGGGCCCAATCTTCTGGCTGATCATCGCCGAAATTTATCCGCTGAAAACCAGAGGCTTGGCCGAAGGAACCGCCGCTTCTTCCAACTGGGCCGCAAATTTCGTAGTCTCTCTAACTTTCCTTACTCTGCTCGATAAGTTCGGCTCGACGCCCACATTCTGGCTCTACGCGCTACTCGCCGTCGCCGCATGGATCTTCTCCTATTACTTAGTGCCCGAAACCAAGGGCCGCACCTTGGAAGAGATCGAATCCTTCTGGCGTAAGCGCCAACTACTGAAAAAATAATGAAAGTGTGCAGACTTGCAGCTCGTGGACAAATCTAGGGAAGCGACTTTATGATGACTTTAGGAATGAGCGATTGCACATCGCTCGGTGAGATGCGCCCTTCGAACTCGGCAAGGCAGTTCGCCGCGCCGCAAGCCGTGGCAAACTTGAGCGCCTCTTCGCCCTTGAGTCCCCGGAGCGCGGCATACGCAAATCCGGCCAGCGTCGCGTCCCCGCATCCCACGGTCGAAATCGCTTTCAACTGTGGAGGTTGCGCAAACCACGCCGGGCCATTTTTGCTTTCGAGCCATACCAAACCCTCCGCACCCAGCGTGATAGCGGCGCTTCCGGCGCCCCGCGAAATAATCTCGCGGGCAGCGGCAACGACAGCTTGTAAATCAGGCAATGCTCGACCCAGTAGAACTTCAACTTCTTTGCGATTTGGTTTTACGAAATCTGGTCTCACAGCAAGTCCTGTCTTCAAAGCGTCCCCGCTTGTGTCCAAAAACACCGCTGAGCCGGCCTTCTTCGCGATGTCGACCAACGCCCCGCAAAAGGGTGCCGGCAAGCCTGGAGGCAAGCTCCCGGAGATAGCGACGAGCGCGCCCTTCCACTTCTCGCTAAGACTTTGTGAATACAGACGAAGCAGCTCCGTCTGTTCGCGCGGGCTAATCTTTCCGCCCGGTTCCAGCACTTCCGTGATTCTCCCAGAATTTTCGATCACCTCCAGGTTCACGCGGGTCTCAGCCGCCGTTCGAATCGGGCTCACCTCAATAGCAAGTTTGCGCAATTCAGATTCCACTTGTTCGCCGATGGCTCCGCCCAGAAAACCGATCCAGTTCGCTTCCACGCCCAGGGCTCGCGCGGCCATAGCCACGTGCGCCGCTTTTCCGCCCGGCATGGCAAGCGAACTCCGCGCGCGGTTTACTTCGCCCGGAACCAGCGTATCCACGTACACTCGGCGGTCCACTGCCGGGTTAGCGCTAACGCACACGATCTTCGAAGGAACCATAAGCTCTTGTCCCGCCACGATATTTGTGTCAAGCTACTATAGCCAAAAATAATAACTAAAAGAAATGAATCGAAACCCCGTCTAAAAGGGGTACATGCCAGCGTGTTGAGCGAAGAACGCCGACGAAAGATCTCCGAGCTGGTCCAGCGCGACGGCCGCGTGGTCGTCACCGACCTGGCCCGCCGCTTCTCCACGTCTCTTATTACCATTCGCAAAGATCTGGAACATTTGCATGAGCAAGGCCGCTTGCAGCGCGCTCACGGGGGCGCGCTGCCCGTGGATAACGCGGCGCTGCGCGACCCCTCGCTGCACGAGAAAGAACGGCTGCACCGCAAAGAAAAGCTGCGCATCGCCGAAGCGGCCGCCCGCCTGGTAAAGCCCGGACAGGTGATTATCTTCGACTCCGGAACCACCAGCACCGCCGTGGCACGCGCTACAAAAAATGTCCGCAATTTAACAGTCATCACCAACGCAGTGAATATAGCAGCAGAACTTGCCGGAACGGATATCGAAGTCATCCTGACCGGCGGCGTGCTGCGGAAAAATTCGTTTTCACTGGTAGGGCCGCTCGCGGAGGATTCGCTGCGACATATTACAGCGGACCTTCTTTTTCTAGCGGTCGATGGTTTCGACGTCGGCTACGGCCTGACCACGCCCAATATTTTAGAAGCCCGAGTGAACCGCGCGATGATGGAAAGCGCCAAAGCAACTGTGGTGGTTTGTGATTCGAGCAAATTTGGGCGTCGAAGTCTTTCACTCATTGCTCCCACATCCGCGGTGCATCACACGATTACGGACAAAAGGATTTCGTCGCGGGATTTGCGCGGACTTCGCGAAGCCGGAATAAAAACCATTGTCGTTTAAAACAATTCTTGGAGGCCTGCTTGACCTTTTCGAGTTCAACCGAGGGCGTGCACACGATTGCCGAGATCCTGTCGGAGCCCCAGACCTGGACGCAATGCCTGTCTGAACTCCTGGATAGCGGCCAACTTGCGAAAATAAACGAAAAACTGAATAAGAATGTTGAATGGATTTTTGTCGGATGCGGTTCCAGTTTTTATCTCGCGCAGATTGCGGCCTCAAGTTGGTCTATATTGACTGGAATCCCTGCGCGCGCCATTCCGGCATCGGAAATCCTGCTTTTTCCGGAGCTTTTTCCAGCTCCCTGCCAGCCCGTATTTATTTCTCGCTCGGGACGCACGTCGGAGATTGTGGAAGCCGCGCTATACGCTGAAAGCGATCTTGGAATTCAGAGTTTGGCCATCACTTGCGGAATCGGAACTCCGATCGAAGAAATTTGCTCGAACGTTATTCGACTATCCTCGGCGGACGAGAAAAGCACGGTGATGACACGTTCTTTCACCTCAATGCTTCTAGCATTGCAGGCGCTCGCGACGGACCGCGCGAGCAACAAAGGCTTTCTGGCAAGCTTGCGCACGCTTCCGGGACAAGTCTCTCCGCGACTGGATGGCATGCAATCCACCGTTCGTTCCCTGGTCGATAAACGAACGTATGCGGATTATGTGTTTCTGGGACAAGGCCCTTTTTTCGGCGTGGCGCAAGAATCTATGCTGAAAGTGAAAGAAATGTCCTGTTCCTACGCTCAGGCGTTTCACACTCTGGAATTCCGGCACGGCCCCAAGGCGATTGTAAGTCCTGAAACTCTGCTGACTTTTTTCGTGAGCGAGAGCGGATTCGCTGACGAGGTCTCCGTTCTACAGGAAATGAAGGAATTGGGCGCAACAACGTTTGTAATTTCCAATTCGAGCAATGCCGTTATCCGCGCTTCAGCGGATTATTCCATTGAATTATCGCTGGACGTTCCGGAAATAGCGCGAGCGGCGGCCGCCGTGATCGCCGGCCAGTTCTTGGGTTTTTATACCGGGATGCGCAAGGGCTTTAATCCCGACCGGCCGCGCAACTTATCACGAGTGGTGATGCTCGACGGCAGGGATGGAGGTTCGCATCGTGCCGCGACTTGATGTCTGCGTGGTGGGCGAGATCAATCCGGATTTAATCCTCTATGGCCTTCCGAAAGAAATAAAGCCCGAGCAGGAAACCTTAGTCGAAGGGTTTCGGCTTACCTTGGGAAGTTCCTCGGCGATTTTCGCGCATAACCTTGCAGTGCTTGGCACCCAGGTAGGAATAGTTTCGAAAATTGGCGACGATCCGTTCGGAAAGATGGCCGTCGGATGGTTGGAAGCGGGCGGCGTGGATGTAGCGCACGTGTCCATGGCGAAAACTACTAGGACGGGTCTTTCCGTGATTCTGGCTCACCCGCATGAGCGCTACATTCTTACTTATCCTGGCACGATGTTTGAACTAAGTTATGCGGATCTCGATTTTGATTACATTCTTTCCGCGCGCCATCTGCACCTTTCTTCATTTTTCCTGCACCGAGCGCTTCGTCCGCAAATCCCGGAATTATTTTGCCGCGCGAAAGCGAAGGGTCTTACGACTTCCCTGGATACCAACGACGATCCCGAGGATCGCTGGGGCGACGATTTGCAGGAAGTTCTGAAATTCGTGGATATATTTTTCCCGAATGAGCGCGAAACAAAAAAAATTGCGCGAACGGAAGATTTGACGCAAGCGATTGCAAAACTCGCGCAGACTGTTCCGCTGGTGGTTGTGAAGTTAGGGCCTCGGGGAGCTTTGGCGCGAAAAGGGTCGCAGGAATGGCGGGCTCCCCAGTTGCGAGTGACTGCAATCGATGTAGTCGGCGCGGGCGACAGCTTCGATGCCGGTTTTATTCACCGCTTTCTTGAAGGAGCGAGCGTCGAGGAGTGCCTGAAATTCGCGAATATCGCGGGAGCTTTTTCCACTACGCGCGAAGGAGGAACCGAAGCCTTCCGCAATCGCGAGGACGTAACGCGCTTTTTCCGCGAGCAATCCGAACGCAACTAAATACCTACTAGCCGCTTCAACGGCTATTGTTTCCTCGCTTCCAAAAGTAGGTTATCGGTAAAATCCACTTTGAGCTTCGCGTCGGGCGCCATGACGAGCCCGTAGTCCTTGTTATTTACGTAATCGACCACGTGATATTTCCCCGGCTCCAGGCCTCGCAGTTCCACTTCGCCTGACCAGTTTTGCGGCGCATTCTTTTTTGAATTGTCAGCCGGCGCAAAAAACGCGTAGTACATCGCGCCATCTTTCTCGATGGCATAAGCCTCCGGCACATCGTAGCCATACACGTATAGGTTTTTGAATGTGCCGCGCGAAAGCATTTCCTTGTTGTAGAGCCCGATCCACTTTTTCCAGTGCGCTTCCTTTTCCGGAGTCAGATACACATCGCTGAGCTTCGGACCGTAATCCGGCCACGCAAATTTCGTGCCCAGAACGCCGCCGGTGCCGAGCGTGGAAGCAAAGTCAGAGCCCAGATCGCGCTCGTTGCTGTCGGGATTTTGAATTCGCGTGAGTTCCACATGGTCGCCATAGACCGCCGCTCGCGGCCCCAGCAGAGCCTTGTACATTTTCACTCGCTGGCGAACCTGCACGGAGCCTACTGGATCCGCGGTGACGGCCTGATCGATGTAACGCAGCCACGCGATGCTGGGAGGCGTGCCGCACGGGCAACTCTGCGTGACGCTTTCGGGTTTCAGCGCGCGCGTGGTTTCGAAAATTGTTTTATAAATTTCGCCCATGGCATAAACGGAATCGAGCGGGGATTTGTGATGATGCTTGGGGTTATAACAAGCCGGCACGCTGTAAATATTGTCGAGTTTGTGGCCGTCGAAATCCCAATCGTGAATGAATCGCTCGGTTAATTGCTTGTAGTATTCGCGAACCTCCGGCACGGCTGGACAAAGCGTGGCGAGATTGCGCGTCATTTTTGCAGGCTTGCCGTCTTTGTCGAGCACGAGCCAGTCCGGATGGTCTTTGACCACCTGCGAGACTCCATATTTATGCGACTCATATCCCGGCCCGCCATCTTCTACAGCCAGCGGCAGCCACCAAAGCTGAACCTTGATTCCCTGCTCGTGAAACTGCTGAACCATTTTCTGAATTTCGCCGTCCGGGAACGTGTCGGAGCGAGGCTGCCAGTCGCCGTAATCGTTGAACCAGCGATCGTCAAGCGTGGCCCAATGAATGCCCAGCTCCTTCAGTTTCGGAATGGTGCCGAGCATTTGCTTCGGCGTTACGTCGGCAAGGTAGCCCCAACCACACCAACTGACCGCGTAATCCTCGTTCGTGCTGGTCGCTTTAGTGAGGCCTTCGCGATCAATCACATCGGAGTACATTCGCAGCGGTTCGTAATAATCGCCGGAGTAAACGGCAATAAAAGTTCGCGGCGTAGCGTATATATCTCCGGGTTTGAGCACCATGTTGGGCAATATGTGTACGGAGGCATCCACACGGCCATCGCTTTCTGTTTTGACCGGAATCGATAGGACTAGCGGAAGAGTTTCCACGTGGCCAATGGCCTCGCCAACTTGTTTAGTCCAAAACGCGACAACTGGAATACCGCCGCCCACGCGGCCCAAATCACCTTTTACTTCGACCATGGAGCCCATCTGATTCTGCTGCTGAAAATTCCTAGGTATCTCGAAGACGTTGTCCTTTCCCCATTGAATGCTCGCGCCGTGAAAGGACCACATCTGATTGGGAGCTGACTTCGCGTCCGCCAGCCCGGCATTCAAGCGATGGCGATCGATATCCACTTGATCGAGCGAAATGTCGCGAGCGCTGCCATTGAGAAGGCTGGCCGAAACCAACGCGACATTGGGGAAATCGTCGTGTACTTCGACAGAGAGAGCCGCTTCTAAATTAGTACTCGGACTTTTTCCTTGGACTACAACGCGCTGGCCTCGGCCGCCGAGTTTTCCTTCCGGCGGCGCAGTTTTTGCGTTTGCCAGATCAAAGATGAAGTCTCTTACTTCTTTGCCGGCCACCAGCGCCACGGCTCCGGGGTCAGTGCCAGGATCGTCAAGCGAAAGCTTCTGCTGATTGCTTAAAAGTTTGGCAGCGACATAGCCATTCTGCGCGATGGTGAATTCGGCGGTGGGCGTTTGAATTGAAACTGAATCCGCGCCGGATGAAACGCGAATCTCCGACGGAGGAGGAGCAGGAGCCACAGATGCTGAGCCGGATTCCGCGACAGGTTTCTTGGAGCAGCCGGCATTCCATCCAAGCACTGCAGCGATCAACAGCATCGCAGTAAAAGTCGGAACCGTGATGCCAGTGTTTTTATTTCGGTTCGCGCGAGCCGGATCCGCCTTCATTATTTCCCTCTTTTTCGGCGAGGCGCACGATCGCGCGAAATCTCGCCCAGCAACTCTATGATAGACCTTTTCGAAATCCGCATCTTGCACACAGGAAGGTCTTCGAGCAAAACCTAAAGCTTACAAGGCCTCGATAATAAACATGTTTCCAGGTTTTCTTCTTGACACACAAAGAAATCGAAAGTAAAAGTAGCAAATCGAAACACTCATGGCAAGCGACTTCGAGCGGTATCTTTTCTGCGAAAAACCGCACCCGTCCTGCCCTGCCGACCCTGATCGATCAGTGCTCGGAAGGAGAGACGTTCGATGAATCGACTGCGCAGCCTGCTGCGATGTATCTTGATTCTTCCGCTGGTGCTGTTCTTGGCTACGCAGATCTCCGCGCAGAAAGATACCGGGAGCATCGTCGGAGTGGTGAAAGACGCTGGGGGCGGGGTCGTTCCAGGTGCGAAAGTAACCGTTCGCGACGTCGATCGCGGAGTTGAATTCACGACCACCACTGATTCGAACGGAGAATACGTTGCCGGGCCGCTGAAGGTGGGCCGCTATACCGTCACAGTTGAGAAAGATAAGTTCAAGACCGCGGTGGCCGGACCGGTGCAATTGGACGTGCAAGGCAGAGTGGAGGCCGACGTCCGGCTGGATGTTGGCGAAGTTACCCAAAAAGTTGAGGTCACGGTGCAGAGCCCATTGCTGGAAACCGAGACAAGCTCGATGGGCCAGGTGATGGACAAAACGCGCATCGAAACTTTGCCGTTGAACGGGCGCAATTTCGCGCAACTGGCGCAACTGGGCGTCGGCGTGGTGCCCAGCGAACCTGGCTCACGCGTGAGCGGAAACTTTGGATTCAGCGTGGACGGAGCGCGAACTTTTCAGAATAATTTTCTGCTGGATGGAATCGACAACAATTCCAATCTTGGCGACGTGCTGAACGAAGCTTCTTACGTGATTCAGCCGCCAGTGGACGCCCTCGAGGAATTTAAGGTTCAAACGAATGATTACAGCGCTGAATTCGGCAGAGGCAATGGCGCAATTTTAAACGCGGTGATCAAATCCGGCACCAACGGATTTCACGGAGACGTCTTCGAATATTTACGCAACGATGCCCTCGATGCTTCGCCCTACTTTGTGGTTACCCCGCAGAAACCGCCCTACAAACAGAATCAGTTCGGCGGCACTATCGGCGGCCCGATTCAAAAGGACAAGACATTTTTCTTCGGGGATTACGAGGGGTTTCGCCTGCGGCAGGGAATACCGCAAACCACGACGGTTCCCGACCAATTGATGCTGGATGGAAACTTCTCTGAACTACTCCAGACCGGCGTGACCGCGCCCCAGGTGGACATCAACGGTAACACGATACCCAATTCGATAGCCTTGGATTGCAGCGGCCATCCGACCTACGCCGGCGAAATATTTAATGCGCGATTGACGCAAGTATCTGGTTTGAATCCAAACGGCTTTTGCGGAGTGCCGATCGGTGTGACCGGAGCGGGGACGCCAACCAATATATTCCCAACCGGATCGATCGATCCCCTGGCTGCGCGGTTGGCAGCGCTGATTCCTCCGCCAAATTCGTCAACCAATCCCGGCTTCAACTATCTGGCGGTTCCCGTGCGCAGTGAAACTCGCAACAATTTTGATGTCCGAATCGATCATACGTTTTCCCCCAAAGATTCGATTTTCGGACGCTTCAGTTATGAAGATCAGCCGAGTTTCATTCCGTCACCGTTTCAAAATGCGCTGGACGGCGGCGGTTTCTTTGATGGTAACGAAAAATTTTCTTACCGCAGCGTCGCGCTAAGCGAAACTCACATAATCGATTCAACGCATGTGAACGAATTTCGTTTCGGATATAACCGCATCAACGCGCATCGCTACCAGAATAACTACAACGAGAATATCTCAGCCGAACTCGGCTTTCCTGGCGTTCCGTACGAGCCGGGCACGTTCAACGGCGGGCTTCCAGCGCTGACCTTCAGCGACGGATCGGCGCCGGAGCTTGGCAGCTCGGGCTTTTTACCTTCGATCGAAAAACAGAATAGCTACGTCTTCACCGATAACTTTACATGGATCAAAGGGCGCCATTCGCTCAAATTCGGCACGGAAATTCGCTTCGAGCAATTTACGATCTTTCAACCGTCAGCTTCCCGCGGCACGGAAGATTTCAGTTCAGGCTTTACAGACAATCCAGCGTCGCCGGGAACCGGAGGATATGGATTTGCCAGCTTTCTTTTGGGACTGACGGATGGAGGTTCGATTGTTAATTTGCACAACGTCGATTATCACCGGGAGATTTATGCAGGATTCGTACAGGACGACTTCAAGAAATCATCGCGGCTTACCTTCAATCTGGGATTGCGTTACGAGCTTTACACTACTGTCAAGGCGGCCAACAACGAACAGGCCAACTTTGATTTTGGCTGCGACTGCCTGATTGTGCCAAAGGGGCAAAACGCAGTGCTGACACCGACCCTTGCCGCGCAACTTCCCATCGAACGAAACGGATCACCTGGGCTCGTCTCGCCAGACCTGCATAATTTTGCGCCGCGCGTCGGATTGGCCTACAAAGTCACCGACAAGCTCGCGCTCCGCACGTCTTATGGGATCTTTTACGGCGGCCAGGAGAATGGACCATATTCAAATCCCAGTCCAGGTTTCAATCCGCCATTCTTCGTCACGCAGTCGTTCAACATGCCTTGCTTGCTCAACATCGCCAACCCGGCTCTCTATAGCCCGAATCCGAATCTGAACATGGACTGCGCCGTTCCCGGTCTGAGCAACAATCCGGCCACCGCGCCTCCTGGAACAGGCGGAATTGCACAGGGTTTTCCGGCGAACGCACTGACTGATCCAAACACGCCGTTGCTGTTTTCCATAAGCCCCCATATCACCACACCGTTCATGCAGCAGTGGTTTATGGGGTTTCAATATGAATTGCCCGCAAATACGGTTTTGGAAATTTCTTATGTAGGTTCGCACGGCGCGGATTTGTTTGGGCTTTTTAACGGGAACCAGGCTGTACCAACGCCAGATTCGACAATCCCTACGGCGCCTCGGCGTCCCGATCCTAATATTGATGCGGGAATCGACACGCTTCGCTCCAATCTTTTTTCGAACTATAACGGATTGCAAGTGCGTCTCGAAAAGCGTTTTTCTCACGGCCTGCAATTTGAAGCTGCGTATACATACAGTCACGCGCTAGACGATGCTTCCGATGCCAGCCTGGGTTCGCAGAACCAGGGAGATTTTCGCTTGCAGACGGCGCCTTATTTGGAATATGGCAACGCCGATTTTGACATTCGCCATCGCTTCGTTCTCAGCTACATCTACGATCTTCCCTTTGGGAACGGGCAGCGCTTCGGCGGGGATGCCACCGGCGTCAAGAATCAACTGATTGGAAACTGGCAAGTGACTGGAATCGTCTCCGCCCAAACTGGAAACTGGTTTACTCCGACCGACGACCTGGTAAATATCTCCAACTCCGATTGCGGCGGCGGCGTGTTCAATTGTGCGCGCCCGAACGTGGTTGGAAATCCGAATGGTCCTCCCTGCGTTCCCGGCACGATATTCAATACTTGCGCATTCGTCGCGAATACCGTGTTCGGGACTTTCGGCGATGCCGGGCGAAACATCATTCGCGGTCCGGGCTTGCAGAACTGGGACATGTCCTTCATAAAAGAATTTCCGGTGCATGAACAAATGCACTTTGAATTTCGCGCGGAGCTATTCAACATTTGGAACCATCCGAATCTGACGTTCGCCGACGAAATGACTACGAACGAGAATTTCTCCATCGAGCGCGGAACCTCGCAGTTTGGGTTTCCCACCGCATCGCGGTCACCTCGATTGGTTCAGTTTGCTCTGAAATTTTATTTCTAATGTTGTCTGGACGGCGGTGAGCGAGAATTCGTCAGCCTAGCTTCCAGGAATGCGCGCGTCTGCTGGATTGGGTTTACTTCTCGAAATGGCGAGAACACTTCAGGGTTGTTGTTTTTGTGTTCGATGACTCGGCAAGTTCGGCGTAAGTTTCGGGATGATAAATTCCTGAATGATGTTGGAGGCGGCGGCTCCGCCAATCCCGATGATCTCGTTTTCAAATACCAGCCCGGCGCCGCGGTCCTTCGGCGGATAGTAAGCATTGGAGATGCCGCCTGCGGCTAATCCTCCGAGAATTCCGGAATAATAAAGCTGCCAGTGGCCGTTATCGCCTTTGCAGATCACGGACATAGCGATCGCGTACAAGATCCTCGATCGCACCGTCCCTGTTCCTTTGTAGAAATAACGCGGATCTTGCTTCATCAGCGATGGAAGCAAGGCGTCACCCAGAAAAGTTCCGGTAACGGTATCAGTGTAATTAGCTCCATAGCGCTTTCCATAGCCTTGCGCGCCTTGCCCGTATCCACTGAAATTATTCTGCGCCTGCTGAAGTCCAGCAGTAGCGCCGACGATTACGAAGGTGACTGGATCAATGGTCGTCTTCCAGGCTAGCTCGAACTTTTGCTTGGGTGTAAGCGGGACGGCATCCGGGATGTAACTTACGTAAAAATTCGGAACGACGCCCAAGACGCGTTGTTTTTCTTGCTCCTTAATTTGTTCCTCTGCTAGTTCGGTCGATTGCGGCCCAACATGCACTTCGGTGACTTCGGTGGCAACAGATAACGCGATCGGCGGAACAATATAAACACCTCCCGGCGTCAGACTTCCCGAGAACGTCTTAGTAGCGAAACCAGCCAAAGCAACAGTAATCTGAAAGGTACCCGGAGCCACGTTGCCAAACGAGAATTGACCATCGTCTCCAGAGAGAATTTGACGGTTAGAAGGCCCTTCAGTAGTGAGCGTCACCCGCGCGCCGGCAACAACAGCTCCAGTTTGATCCAGAATCGTTCCACTGACGTCCCCTGTCGGCTGCTGAGTGATTTGCTGGTCCACTGTTGTAGTTGGCGGGTCCGTTAGTGGCGCGTTTTGCTGCACGCTCGCTGTTCCGGGAGCTGAAGTGGACTGCTGAGGCTGTCCTAGAGCGGAACAGGCGCATAACAAGACAGTTAGCGTCAGGCCCAATAAGCTGCAAGGCCGAGGAAGTCGGATCCAGCTCTTCCCGCCCGACGAAATCCTGGATGCGTCCCTATTCGTAGAATTCACGCTTATTAGTCTATACCTTTCCATCTACCGTTAAATGAGGGTTGCCATTGGACTTGCGAGAACCAAACCACTTATTCCCGGTTACTTGGATTGCCGGACATCTTAATAGGGATGCTTTGACCGGAAAAACATCTGCGAAATGAGCTAAGTCATGGTCCAGAGGCTAGAGGAGGAACTGTGAACCGAAAAAGAATTGATGCATGACCGGAGCTTGCGGCCCTAGTTTGCGATTTGCCGCGCCAGCCCGAGCTAGGATGAGCTAGCAAGATTCTTGGGTACCGTGCGCGCAAATTTCCAACAATCCCGCGCAATTGCCCAGTCTTCCTGGGCGCGGATCACCAAAACGCGCACGGCTGAATCAGCCGCAGCAATGTCGCCATCGTCCGAACAATGTTGATTCTTTTCAGGAGCAAGCCTCAGGCGCAAATATTCAAAACTGGAACAAGTCGCGGCACGGACTTCGGAAGAGTTCTCGCCGATGCCCGCCGAAAAAATCAAAGCGTCAATCCCGCCAAGTGCAGCGATCATCGCGCCAATGCCAGCACTCAACCGGTGTATGAATATTTCGAAGGCGAGCTTCGCGCGCGCATGACTCTTTTTTATGGCTGTCTCGATCTCGCGCATGTCGCCGGAAATTCCGGAAATGCCTAAGAGGCCAGATTTTGTGTTCAGCAATTCATCGAGTTGTTGCACGGTGTACTGTCCCTTGCGAATGAGGTAAGTCAGGATGCCCGGATCGATGGAGCCGGAGCGGGTTCCCATCATTAACCCTTCCAGTGGAGTGAATCCCATGGTGGTGTCGATACTCTTGCCATCGCGAATCGCCGCGAGAGAACAACCATTGCCAAGATGGCAGGTGACGAGTTTCAGTTCGCGCAGTTCTTTGCCAAGCAGTTGCGCCGCGCGACCCGCGCAATACTGGTGATTGATCCCGTGAAATCCAAATCGGCGAATCCCTTGCTCGAACCATTCATACGGCCCGGGATACACAGCCGCGGCGTCAGGGAGCTTCGAATGGAAGCCGGTGTCAAAAACCGCAACCTGCCGAACGCCGCCCAATTTTTTCTCAACGAGCTCGATTCCTTCGAGCTCGGCTCGATTGTGCAGTGGAGCAAGAGCTGCCATTCGCGCGATGGCCGACTTCACTTCAGGTGTGATCAGGGTTGGCTCGGTGTACTCGCGGCCGCCGTTTACAATGCGGTGTCCCACAATATCAATTTCAGAAGTTGCGGCGACTGCGAGAACTTTTCCGGAGGACAACATGTCGAGCAGACGCTCGGTGGCCGCCGCGGGAGACGCAACCTTCAAACTTTCCTTCAGCGTGGCGCCCCGCGAATTTCGCAGGCGAATTTCCGCGGCGCCGTCTTTCCATTCGATCTTGCCTTGCCACACCGGGTCAGGCGGATGCGCGGGCAGCGCGCCGCCAATTTCATAAACACAACTTTTCTGGCTGCTCGAACCGGAATTTAGAACAAGAATTTTCATGGCCTAGTAGGGCCACTTCCAGTCGCGGATCTCCGGCATATCTTCGCCGTACCGGCGGATATATTGATTGTGCTCCACGAGCTTGTCTCGCAGGACTTGCTTGAAATGGGCGCCGATGGCCTGCAAGCGAGGCACGCGATCGACCACATCACCCGCCAAATGGTATCGATCCAGATCGTTCAGCACGGTCATATCGAACGGCGTCGTGGTTGTGCCTTCTTCCTTGTAACCGCGCACGTGAAAGTTGTCATGATTGGTGCGGCGATAGGTGAGGCGATGAATCAGCCACGGATATCCGTGATAGGCGAAGATCACGGGCTTGTTGGTGGTGAACATTGAATCAAACTCCGCATCAGAAATCCCGTGAGGATGCTCCGACGGCGTCTGAATCGTCATCAAGTCCACCACGTTGACCACGCGGATCTTGACGTCGGGAAAATGTTGACGCAGCAAATCCACAGCCGCGAGAGTTTCCAGCGTGGGAATGTCTCCGGCGCAGGCCATCACCGCGTCCGGCTCCGTATCATTGTCCGTGCAGGCCCACTCCCAAATTCCAATTCCATTCGTACAATGTTCGACGGCTGATTCCATGCTAAGCCACTGCAGCGAAGGTTGCTTTCCCGCAACAATCACGTTCACATAATTACGGCTGCGCAGACAGTGGTCGGCGACTGAAAGGAGCGTGTTGGCGTCCGGCGGCAAGTAAACGCGCACGACGTCGGCCTTTTTATTTACGACGTGATCGATGAAACCGGGGTCTTGATGTGTGAAGCCGTTGTTGTCCTGTCGCCAGACGTGCGACGTTAGCAGATAATTCAGCGAAGCGATCGGACGCCGCCAGGCGATCTTCCGCGTCACCTTCAGCCACTTCGCGTGCTGATTGAACATGGAATCGACGATGTGTATGAAGGCTTCGTAACAAGAGAAAAATCCGTGACGCCCGGTGAGCAGATAGCCTTCGAGCCAACCCTGGCACATGTGCTCGCTGAGAACTTCCATTACACGGCCGTCCCTGGAAAGAAACTCGTCGGTCGGCAGAATCGGTTCCATAAAGACTTTGCCGGAAACCGCATAGATCGCATCCAGACGATTCGACGCAGTTTCGTCAGGCCCGAAAACGCGAAAATTTCTCCACTCGGAGTTCGCTTTCATTACGTCGCGCAAGAATTTCCCGAGGACGCGGGTAGCCTCTGCGTTTTCAGTGCCGGGCTTGGAAACTTCCACGGCATAATCGCAAAAATCCGGCATGATCAGATCTCGAAGCAGTAATCCGCCGTTCGCATGCGGATTCGCTCCCATCCTGTGTTCGCCCTTCGGCGCAAGATCGGCAAGGTCGGAGATCAGCTTTCCGTCGGCGTCGAAAAGTTCCTCGGGCTTGTAGCTTTTCATCCAATCTTCCAGAATTTTTAGGTGTTCGGGCTTCGTCGCGAAATCCATCACGGGAACCTGATGAGCGCGCCAGGTATCTTCCACCGGTTTGCCATCGACCACTTTCGGCCCAGTCCAACCTTTCGGCGTTCGCAGAATGATCATGGGCCACACGGGAAGGTTCTTGGAACCTTGCTTGCGCGCGGCGTGCTGAATGGAATGAATTTCTTCGACGATCGTGTCGAGCGTTTGCGCCATCAGCTGGTGCATCGCTTCCGGCTCGCGACCTTCCACAAAATACGGTCTGTAGCCGTATCCGGTGAAAAGATGCGTCAGTTGCTCGTCACTCATTCGTCCCAGAACGGTGGGGTTCGCGATCTTGTAGCCGTTCAAGTGTAAAATCGGAAGCACGGCGCCGTCGCGCGCAGGATTTAGGAATTTATTCGAGTGCCAACTAGCGGCCAGAGGCCCCGTTTCCGATTCCCCGTCACCAACCACGCAGCAAAGCAACAGATCAGGATTATCGAATGCCGCGCCGTATGCATGAGCGATCGAATAGCCCAATTCGCCGCCTTCATGAATCGAGCCCGGAGTTTCTGGCGCTACGTGGCTAGGTATGCCGCCTGGAAATGAAAATTGTTTGAACAGTTTCCCGAGACCCTCTTCCGTCTGCGAAATTTCAGGATAAATCTCGCTGTAAGTTCCCTCCAGAAATGTATTAGCGACGAGCCCCGGCCCTCCGTGACCAGGCCCCGCAATGTACACGACGTTCAAATGATATTTTTTGATCAGACGGTTGAAATGCAGGTAGATGAAATTCAATCCCGGAGTAGTGCCCCAGTGTCCCAACAGCCGGGGCTTGATGTGTTCCAGCTTCAACGGCTCGCGCAGAAGCGGATTCGCGTACAAATAAATTTGTCCCACCGAAAGATAATTCGCTGCGCGCCAATACGCGTGCATCCTGCGCAACTCTTCCGCTGATAGAGGCTGCTCCGCGATTGGAACTTTGGAAGGTTCTGGCGCTGTAGAAGCCATGGCTATTGTCTCCTGCTATCCGAGTGGTCGGAAACCAGGAGACATCTTACTGCAACGCGGTAGACTAGTCGCATTACGATTCCGTGACACCGGAATCGGTGTCTGCGTGGACAGGAACTTGGCTGTGAGCGAAAAAACTCTGTTCGACGACTAGCTCGGACGGATTCTTCGCCTCAATGCTGCCCAAGAATCCCTAATAGCCCCGAAACAATAGCTCTTCAAGAACATTTGCGCCGCGACAAAGGATTGGGCGGGTCCCGCCCGAGTCGAGTCACGGTGAAGTAGCTCGACAGACGGTCGCCAAAAGATACTAGTCTGCGGCGCTCGGTGCCGGTCCGGCCCCATGGTCGAGGATGTCATGCTGCTTTCCTTGCATTCGAAGCCGCAGCCGGTCGAACGCCAAATAAACAACCGGCGTCGTGTAGAGCGTGAGCAACTGACTCAAAAGCAGTCCACCGACAATGGTGATGCCAAGGGGTCGGCGGAGCTCATAACCTGTGCCCGTGCCCAGCGCCAACGGCAGCGCGCCCAACAGCGCAGCCATGGTCGTCATCAGGATCGGACGGAAGCGCAACATGCATGCTTCAAAAATCGCGTCGGTCGTGTTCTTTCCCTCCTGGCGCTGTGCCTGCAGAGCGAAATCGATCATCATGATGGCGTTCTTTTTTACGATTCCGATCAGCAGCACAATGCCAATGATGGAAATAATGTTTAGATCCTGTTTAAAGAGCAACAATGCGAGCATCGCCCCTACGCTCGCCGACGGAAGGGTGGAGATAATCGTCAGTGGATGGACCAGGCTTTCATACAGAATGCCGAGAACGATGTACACAGCCAGCAGCGCGGTCAGAATCAGGACCGGCTCGGTGCTTAAGGACTGCTGGTAGGCGAGCAGCGTCCCGGCAAAAAGGCCTTGGATCGTGGAAGGAGTGCCGAGCCGCTTTTGCATCTGGTTGATGCTCAATGTGGCAGCGCTCAAAGACATGTTCGACGCCAGGTTGAAGGATACGGTGACCGAGGGGAACAAGCCGGTGTGGTTGATGGCCAATGGTGTTGTGTTCGCTTGGCCCTTGGCGACCGTGAGCAATGGAACTTTGCCGGCGCTCGACGTATGAAAGTAGATGTCTTTCAATCCTTCCGGGCTTTGCCAATATTGGGGAGCAACTTCCAGCACTACGTAATATTGATTTAATTGTGTGTAGATGATGGACGCTTCCGACTGGCCGAATGCGCTGTATAACTCCGAGTCCAGCGACTGTACGGTGAGGCCGAGCTTTGCCGCGGTGACGCGATCGTAATTCATCATCTCATCCAGGCCTCCATTCTGCTGGTCTGAGCTGACGTCTTGCAGGCCGGGCAGCCGCTTCATCTCGCCCAGCAGGAGCGGTCCCCACTTGGTAAGATCCGGCATATTGTCGGACTGGATCGTGTACTGATACATCGCATTACTGGACCTGCCGCCGATGCGCAAATCTTGGACGGATTGGAGGAACGCGGAAGCCACCGGCAGACGGTTCAATTGAGGGCGAAGGCGGTCAATAATCTGAGCGGCACTGACCTTGCGCTCCCCCAGCGGCTTGAGGGCAATGTAGATGGAGCCGGTATTTGTGGCCCCGTTTCCCCCGGTAAACGTGATCACATTCGCGACAGCAGGGTCCGCTTTGATCACGCCGCCGATCTGTTGAATGGAGTTGTTCATTGCCGGAAAGGAGGAATCTTGCGGCCCTTGTACGGCGCCGCTGATCGCTCCAGTGTCCTCCTCCGGGAAAAAGCCTTTGGGTATCTTGTCGATCAGCAGCACGTTGAGCGCTATGGTGAGGAAAAGTACGATGAGGGTGAGCGTCGGATGCTCCAGCACCCAGTGCAAGCTGCTGCGATACAACGACAGCACCCAGTCAAAAACCTTTTCGCTGCCTATGTACATGCGGCCATGTTTTTCCGCACGCTCGTTCTTCAAGAGGTAGGCGCACATCATGGGCGTGGTGGTCAATGAGATGATCATCGACACGAGAATGGCCGTCGAAAGAGTTACCGCAAACTCGCGGAAGAGGCGGCCCACTATTCCGCCCATCAGCAGAAGAGGAATGAAGACGGCGATGAGCGAAATGCTGATGGTGAAGACAGTGAAACCGATTTCTTCCGCGCCCTTCAACGCCGCGGCAAACGGCTTCATGCCGTCTTCCAGATGGCGCGAGATATTTTCCATCACCACGATCGCATCATCGACAACAAATCCCGTTGAAATCGTGATGGCCATCAGCGAGAGGTTGTCAAGGCTATATCCGAGCAGATACATCACCGCGAATGTACCGATCAGCGAGACCGGCACAGCGACGCCCGGAACCAGGGTGGCACGGCCGTTGCGCAGAAAGACAAACACCACGGCGATGACGAGGCCGATGGAAATGAGCAACGTCCTCTCGACGTCACCGACAGAGGCGCGGATCGTAGTGGTGCGATCCAGAACGATGGTGGTATCGATGCCGAGTGGAATGGTTGCTTTGATAAACGGAAGTTGCGCGCGCACGGCATCGACCGTGGCAATGATGTTGGCGCCAGGCTGGCGGAAGATGATGACCGTCACCGCGCGCTTGCCGTTCAAATACCCAACAGCACGAATGTTTTGCACAGAGTCTGTCACCTGAGCTACGTCGGACAGGTGCACGGCCGCGCCGTTACTGTACCCAACGACGAGCGGCTTATAGTCGTCTGCGTGCGAGATCTGATCGTTGGCGAGGATGTCCGCGGTCACCAGGCCGTCAGAGATTCGGCCTTTCGCCAAGTCAGCGTTCTGCAGACCCAGCACCGACTGCAAATTCGCAAGAGTAAGTCCGTAGCTGGCCAATTGAGTAGGATTTGCGTCCACACGCACGGCCAGCGCCGCGCCACCTCCGACAGAGACCTGCCCTACGCCCTGTATCTGCGACAACTTCTGCTCCACCACTGTGGACGCTTCGTCATATAGCGTCTCGGGGCCATATTTGTCTGATGTAAGGCCGAGGATCATGATCGGCGCGTCGGCGGGATTGACCTTGCGATAGGTCGGATTGGCCGGTAGGTTGGATGGCAGATAGGATCGCGCCGCATTAATGGCGGCCTCCACGTCGCGCGCTGCGCCATCAATGTTGCGGCTGAGGTCAAATTGGATGGTGACAGATGTGCTGCCAAGCGTGCTTGCAGAGGTCATTTCCGTCACACCAGCAATATGACCGAGTTGCCGCTCGAGAGGAGTCGCGACAGACGAAGCCATTATTTCGGCGCTGGCTCCCGGCAAACTCGCACTAACTGAAATTGTCGGAAAGTCGACTTCCGGCAGAGGTGATACGGGCAGCACTTCAAATGCGACACCCCCGGCAAGGGCAATCGCCACCGTGAGCAGTGTTGTAGCCACGGGACGACGAATGAAGGGTGCGGAGATGTTCATGCCGGCTCTGCTGGTTCTGGCTCGCTTCCGGTTTCTGGCCTATTCGATTTGCGCGTAAAGCGATGTCCCAGATTGTCGAAAAAGATGTATATGACTGGCGTGGTGTACAGCGTGAGCGCCTGGCTCACTAGCAGCCCGCCCACCATCGCGATGCCCAGCGGCCGGCGCAACTCGGAGCCGAAGCCGGTTCCGAGCGCGAGTGGTAGCCCAGCCAGCAGCGCGGCCATGGTGGTCATCATAATGGGACGGAAGCGGAGCATACAGGCCTCGTAAATAGCATCCGTCGCGCTCTTTCCGTGCTTCCGCTCGCCTTCCAGCGCGAAGTCGACCATCATAATGCCGTTCTTTTTCACAATACCGATCAACAGCACGAGGCCGATGATCGCCACGACGCTCAAATCCTGGCGAAAGAGAATCAATGCGAGGAAAGCGCCTACACCCGCTGACGGTAACGTGGACAGAATCGTAATTGGGTGGACAAAGCTCTCGTACAAAACACCAAGCACGATGTACACCGTGACCAGCGCGGCAAGAATTAGCAACGGCTCATTGGCAAGTGAGGCAGTGAATGATGCCGCAGTGCCTTGAAAACCGGCCTGGAGGCTGGGAGGCATGTGCATGTCTTTCTGCAATTTATCAACTGCCGTAATGGTGCCGCCCAGTGCGGCGTTTGGCGCAAGATCGAACGATACAGTGATGGCCGGAAATTGGCCCTGGTGTGTGATTACGAGCGGTTCCGTCGTGTTCACAAAACGTGAGAAGGCGCTTAGAGGCACAGCATTGCTCATGGCCGAACTGGTGGCGCCTGCGGAGTTTGCTCCTGTGCTAGGGGGCGAGGTGGTGCTCGGCGAAAGCGCGTTCGCAGGAGGAGCAAGCGTATTCGCCGATGGAGTATAGAGCGCGGAAGTCGTTAGTGCGTTCGATCCCGCAGAAGGTGAAGCGGAGGACGCAAATGAGGAAGTCGCTGCGGCGCCGGTCGCGCTCGAGGACGCATTGGACTGAATATAGAGATGGTTCAGTTTGTTGGGGTCCGTCTGAAATTGCTGCTCACTCTCCAGCACGACGTGGTACTGATTCACCTGTGTATACATCGTGTTTATCTGTCGCTGACCGAACGCGTCATACAGGGTGTTATCGATGGTTGAGGGCGCTATGCCCAATCGCGAGGCGGTGACCCGGTCAATCGCCAAAGATACAGCGAGTCCTCCGGGTTGTTGATCGGTGGCGACGCCTTCCAGTTCCGGCATCTGCTTCAGCCGGTCGACGAAGCGGTTGGTCCAGTCATTCAGTTCGTTGGCATCGGGGTCTTGCAGCGCGTACTGGTATTGCGTGCGGCTTACGACATCATCCACGGTGATGTTCTGCACAGGTTCCATATAGAGCTGGATTCCCTGAACCTGGCTCAATCTGGAGTTGAGCCTGCGGATCAGGTTGGACGCGCTGATCTTGCGCTGGCCGAGCGGCTTCAGATTGATCGACATTCGGCCACTGTTAATCGTTGTATTCGTCCCGTCTGCGCCGATAATCGACGAAAGACTTTCAACAGCAGGGTCCTGCAGAATTGTCTTGGCCAGGTCCTGCTGTTTCTCGGCCATGGCTTTCGAGCCAATCGAGGTCGGCGCCTGCGAGATAGCCTGGATAACGCCCGTGTCTTGCACCGGGAAAAAGCCCTTGGGAATGATGATGTAAAGGAAAGCGGTGAGCAGCAACGTAGCCACAGCGATCAACAACGTAATCGTCTGGTATCCAAGAACGAACTTCAGCGTACGCCCATAGAACACGATCATCTGTTCGAAAACGCGCTCCGACGCTTTATAGAAGCGCCCCTGTTGCTCTTTCGTCCTGCGGCGCAAGATTCGTGCACTCATCATGGGCGTGAGCGTAAGGGATATAACTGCTGAAAGAATAATAGTGACCGCGAGGGTCACCGCAAACTCGCGGAATAGGCGCCCAACCACGTCGCCCATGAATAACAATGGAATCAACACGGCAATGAGCGAAACGGTCAATGAGAGAATCGTGAAGCCAATTTGCTCGGCGCCTTTCAGCGCCGCTTCCATGGGTGGATCACCCGCTTCAATGTACCGCGAGATGTTCTCGATCATCACGATGGCATCGTCTACAACGAAACCGGTGGAGATGGTCAGTGCCATCAGCGATAAATTATCCAGACTGTAACCAAGGACGTACATCGCTCCGAAAGTGCCAATCAGCGACAGCGGCACAGCCACAGCTGGAATGATGGTGGCATAGAGACTCCGCAAAAAAAGGAAGATGACCAGAACAACGAGGCCGATCGTCAACAGCAACTCAAATTCAACATCGGAAACGGATGCTTCAATGGATGTTGTGAGATCGGTGAGCGTACTCACCTGAATGCCGCTGGGTAGATTGGCCACAAGCTGTGGCATGAGTTGCTTGATGCTCTTGACCACGCTGATTGTGTTGGCCCCGGGCTGGCGTTGCACATTCAGGATGACCGCCGGGGTCTCGTTCATCCACGCGGCCTGAGTCATATCCTCTACGCCATTCACGATTCGTGCCACGTCGGTCAGCATCACCGGCGCACCGTTACGGTAGGCAACAACAACGCTCCTATAATCCGTGTTGGTGACCAGCTGATCGTTGGCGTCGATCTGATAATCCTGGCTGGGTCCGTCGAAGTTCCCTTTGGCGGCGTTCACGCTTGCTTGCGTCAGCGCCGTACGCAAGTCTTCCAGATCGATGCCGTAAGATGACAGCGCGGTAGGGTTCGCTTGAATGCGGACGGCGGGTTTCTGGCCGCCGCTGATGGTCACAAGGCCGACGCCGTTCAGTTGCGAGATCTTCGGCGCCAGTCGCGTGTCCACCAGGTCCTCGACCTGAGAGAGCGGCATGGAATTTGATGTGATGGCCAGCGTGAGCACAGGTGCGTCGGCTGGATTAGTCTTACTGTAAACGGGTGGCGAGGGCAGGATGGATGGCAACAAACTCTGCGAAGCGTTTATGGCAGACTGCACCTCTTCCTCGGCGATATCAATGGACAGACTGAGGTTAAACTGCAGCACGATGACCGAAGTGCCGCCGGAACTGGTGGAGGTCATCTGGCTCAACCCCTGAAGTTCGCCGAACTGGCGCTCCAGTGGAGCCGTTACTGTTGTTGCCATCACGCTCGGGCTTGCTCCGGGATAGAACGTGAGCACCTGAATGGTCGGATAATCGACTTCTGGCAATGCGGAAACCGGCAATTGTGAATACCCCACAAGGCCGACCAGGAGGATTGCAGCCATCAGCAAGGATGTCGCGACTGGCCGCAAGATAAACGGACGAGACGGACTCACGGGGTGCTGCTCCCGCTCGCGCCGGCTGGGGCAGGCTTATTCGAAACCACGACCGCAGTGTTATCTTGTACCTTATCGAAGCTGCTGTTCGCGACAACGTCCCCAGGATTGATGCCTTCAACCTGCGTTACGCCGCCGTCTGTCACTCCCGGCTTAATGCTGCGCGTATGGGCGACATTGTTTTGAATCACATATACAAATGATGCTTGGCCATTTTGTTGAATGGCCGATGCCGGAATCAGTGTCACTCCCTGCAACGTATTCACAAGAAGGCGCGTGTTTACAAACTGGTTCGGGAAGAGTGGATCATTTTCATTTCCGAAGAGTGCGCGCCCTTTGACTGTCCCTGTCGTAGTGTCGATCTGGTTGTCGAGCGTCAACAGCTTCCCGCTTGCAATCTTCGTCAGCGCGGTGCGGTCGAAGGCATCGACCGTCAAGCTTGCTTTTTTGCGAATGCCGGCTTCTACCTGGTCAAGACTGTCCTCCGGTATTGTAAAAATCACGGTGATGGGCTCCAACTGCGTAATGACGGCGAGGGTTACAGTTCCAGCAGACTGCACGACGTTGCCCGGATCCACCAGCCGTAAACCGACGCGCCCGGCGATGGGAGCAGTGATGTGGCAGAAGTCGAGCTGAACCTGGGCGTATTGCGCGGTTCCCAGATCGTTTTTAACTGTTCCCTTATCTTGGAGCACCAGCTTTTCTTGGTCATCCAAAATCTGTTTCGCAATGCTGTTGCGCGCCCATGCTGCACGGTAGCGTTCCAGGTCCATCTGTGCTTGCGCGAGCACATTCTCATCTCTCTCAAGCGTCCCCTGGGCCTGTAAAAGCGTCGCTTGGTACGGGCGAGGATCGATATCGACCAATGGATCGTCCCTCTTTACCAGTTGACCCTCTTTGTAGTGCACGGCAATTATCTGTCCGGTTACTTGACTGGTAACTGAGGTGGTATAAACCGGAGTGACTGTGCCGATCGAATCAAGATAAACGCCGATGTTACCTTTCTGAGCCGTCGCAGTTGTGATGGTTATACCCGGCGCCGGCCGCGCCGCCGCTTTCTTTTTGGCCTCCTCGTGATGGTGTAGGACGAGTATGAGAGCGACTACAAATATCAACAGTAAAAGACTAATTATGACTATCCGCAAAACCTTAGGTCGGCGATATGCGGGAACATGGGCCGGGAGTTGATGGTCAGGGCCGATGGCTTGACGCCTTTTTGTGTCAGCTGTCAATCGGTCTCCTTTTCAGTTCCCAATCTATGGCATGGTAATGCTCGCGAGTGACTCCGCAAAGTACAAAATCTCGAGTTGATAGGTTCCCGTCCATGAAAGGAGCGGAACTTGTGCCGCGAGCGACGTATGCGGCGCTTGGACCGAAGGTGCTCTATCGCTCTTTTTCTAATACTCCGCGGGCTTGAATGAATTGGCTATGGTAAGTGGTCTCGTGAGACACGCGCATGCTCTCGTCATCGGGATACTGGATCTTTAGCCATCCGGAAATCTGTTCAGGCGATCAGTCCAAAATCAGTTTACTCGCAACGATCCTCTGCAACCTCCCATGGATGGCAAGAAGGCGCCGCTTGGGCCGCAAGGCCGACTCCGACTTCTGCCTCGCAGAAAGCCTCGCTCGATTCACTTGGGTCATAGACACTGCCTTTCGAGAGGAAATTTATATTAGATAGTGTTGCATCAACCTGTTGAGACTACCGCACTTGCCGGAGAATTACGCTGGACGAGTCACCCACACGAGTATTGCTTTTTTCACGATGTGGATGTAATTACTAGGTGCCCAGGGCTTCTTTGGCGCCCTTTTGTGCGGTATGTGTCGCCGCAGCGTAGTCGCGGCGCTCGGCCTCTTTGCATTCAAGGAGCTAAGGAATGGCCTTTCTTTCCTTCCTCGATCGCGAAAAATCCATCGCACACCCGGGATATAGTCGATGGCTGGTACCGCCGGCGGCGCTGGCGATCCATTTGTGTATCGGCCAAGCCTACGCGTTCAGCGTATTCAAAATACCGCTGACTCGGCTGCTAGGGATAACGAAGTCTCTGCCTGACGACTGGAGTCAGTCGCAACTCGCGTGGATTTTCTCGCTGGCGATCGTGATGCTGGGCCTCTCGGCAGCCACTTTCGGGAAATGGCTTGAAGCCGCGGGCCCGCGTAAAGCGATGTTTGCCTCCGCTGTGTGCTTCGCTCTCGGCTTCTATATTTCCTACTTCGGGGTTGTCTGGCATCAACTCTGGATCATCTATCTTGGCTATGGTGTCATCGGGGGCATCGGCTTAGGCCTTGGATATATTTCTCCCGTCTCCACACTGATCAAATGGTTCCCGGATCGTCCGGGACTCGCAACAGGTATGGCAATTATGGGGTTTGGCGGCGGCGCGATGATCGGATCTCCGCTATCGATTAAATTGATGGCGTACTTCCACACTGCAACGGATGTAGGTGTAGGCAAAACATTCCTGGCGATGGGCACGCTCTATTTTTTGTTGATGATGTTCGGTGTGTTTACGGTTCGAGTGGTTCCTCACGGATGGAAACCGGATAACTGGACTCCTCCCGTTAAGCAGCAAGCTCTGGTCACGAGCCACAACGTGGAGGTGAACACGGCATTCCGCACTCCGCAATTCTGGCTTTTGTGGATCATACTTTGTATGAACGTGACAGCGGGAATCGGTATCCTCGAACAGGCGTCGCCGATGATTCAGGAATTGTTCAAGGGCGCGATCGGACCTGTCGCAGCGGGTGGCTTCGTTGGGTTGCTGAGCCTGTTCAATATGGGCGGCCGATTTTTCTGGTCCGCGACTTCGGATTATATCGGCCGCAAGCCGACCTACTTCATTTTTCTCGCGTTGGGTGCGGTGCTCTATTTCTTCCTTCCCCAGACGGGTGGCAATCACTTGAATAGCGTGAAACTCTTCGTCGCGATATCAGCGGTGCTGCTGAGTATGTACGGAGGCGGCTTCGCTACGATTCCAGCGTACCTCCGAGATCTTTTCGGCACCTATCACGTCAGCGCGATTCACGGGCGCTTGCTCACCGCGTGGTCGGTCGCAGGTGTACTGGGTCCTGTGCTTGTCAACTACATGCGTGAATATCGCATTGCACACGGCGCGGAGAAGGCCAGCGCGTACCAAACCGTACTCTTGGTGATGGCTGGCTTGCTGGTCGTCGGGTTCATTGCAAACCTGTTGGTACGACCGGTGGATCCAAAGTATTGGATGCCGGACCAAAAAGACGGAGCTTAATCGAATCAAGTGCGAGACGGAATCGTCGTGTGAAGACAACGACAGTTTGGAAGAATAGAGGTAGGAGGAATGTACATGGCTGAAAATACCAAAAAATCTTCGGGCGCAATGATTCTGCTGGCATGGCTCATCGTTGGAATCCCACTCGGCTGGGGCGTCTACAATACGCTTCTGAGTTCTATGAAGCTTTTTCAGGCGCCGCCAGCGCAAATCACCACGCCCGCTTCTCCAGTAAAATAGAATCCAAATTAGTGTATTTTTGAAACCGCGCAGTTTGGCCAACCTGATATTCTTTTAGTCTTACTTCGGCAGGCAGAAACAACCGCTAGCCTAATGGCGGCAGGAGGCTCGAATGATTAAAGAATTTGTCCTCCAGTGGCCGGTTCTCCGGCAAATCCTCCATGGCGCCGACGGGACAGGCTCCGAGGGCATGAGCCGTCGCACGCAGAATCTTCGCCCCAAGAATGAAGGCGCAAAAGTAGCCCGGTCGGTGTGCCCCTACTGCGCGGTAGGATGCGGACAGCTCGTATTTCACCAAAACGGCAAGTTGATCTCGATCGAAGGCGATCCCGAGTCGCCGGTCTCGCGCGGACGCCTCTGCCCCAAGGGCGCTGATAGCTACGAACTCTTGACCCACTCCAAGCGGCTCACGAAAATAAAATATCGCCGGCCGTATTCGAAAGAATGGGAAGACCTGGATCTCGACAAGGCGATGGAGATGATTGCGGATCGCGTTTGGGAAAGCCGCGAGCGCACGTTCGTCGAATCGAAGGACGGCCAGAGCTTGATGCAGACAACCGCGATAGCTCACCTGGGTGGCGCAACACTCGACAACGAAGAAAATTACATGATTAAGAAGTTGTTTACCGGCGGCCTGGGCATGGTGTGCATCAGCAATCAGGCCCGGATATGACATAGCTCTACCGTGCCCGGTCTGGGCACAACCTACGGACGAGGCGGGGCTACAACATCGCCAAAAGATTTGCTGAACTCGGATGCCATTCTGATCATGGGCTCGAACATGGCGGAAAATCATCCCGTTGGATTTCAATGGGTGATGGAGGCCAAGGAAAAAGGCGCACAGGTTTTGCACGTGGACCCGCGCTTTAGCCGGACTTCTGCCGTGGCGAACATCTGGGTGCCGTTGCGAGCCGGTTCGGATATTCTTTTCCTTGGCGCGCTCATTCACTACGTTCTCGAAAACGAACTATTCTTTCGCGAGTATGTGCTGCACTACACGAACGCGAGCGTCATTATTCCCGAGGATTTCAAGGATACCGAGGATTTGGAAGGAGTTTTCTCCGGCTGGAACGCCGAAAAGAAAAAATACGATCCGAAGACCTGGCTGTATGAAGGAGTTGAATCCGAGGACAAAGACAAATCCGCATCGGACGGCGGCCACGGGCAGCATGGCGCAGATGCATCGCCGGATCTGAATCGGTATCGTCAAGATTTGACACTCCAGCATCCGCGCTGCGTCTTTCAGCTGCTGAAGAAGCATTTTGCTCGCTACACACCCGAGATGGTCGAGGAATATTGTGGCATTTCTAAGGCCGCATTCCTAAACGCGGCCAAGACCTATTGCACCGCGTCGGGCCCGGAAAAGACCGGTGCGATCTGCTACGCTCTCGGCTGGACCCAGCATTCCAGCGGCGTTCAAATGATTCGCTGCGCCGCAATCCTTCAATTGCTCCTCGGGAACATGGGCAGACCTGGGGGCGGCATCATGGCATTGAGAGGACACGCCTCCATTCAAGGTTCGACCGATGTGCCAACATTGTTCGATATTCTTCCCGGCTACCTGAGCATGCCGAAATTCGGAGAGGAATCGAAAACTCTCTCGAACTACATCGCGAAGTATGGGGCGCGCACGGGTTGGTGGTATAACTTCGACAAATACATTGTGAGCTTTTTGAAGGCGTACTACGGCGAAGCGGCGACGCCGGAGAACGAGTTCGGATTCAATTGGCTGCCGCGCGTGACCGGAGACCATTCCCACCAAGGTTATTGGCTGGAAATGTTGGACGGAAAGATGGACGGCCTGTTCGTCATGGGTCAGAATCCTGCGGTTGCTGGCCCCAATTCGGGTATGGAGCGGCGTGGACTGAGCAAGCTGAAGTGGCTTGTCGTTCGCGAGATGGTGGAAACGGAGACCGCTTCTTTCTGGTACGAGTCCCCTGAAGTAAAACGGGGCGAGTTGCGCACCGAAGAGATTCAGACAGAAGTATTTCTGATGCCCGCAGCGGGCCACGCGGAAAAAGACGGAACGTTCACCAACACGCAAAGACTGCTTCAATGGCGCGAAAAGGCCGTCGATCCCCCTGGGGATTCGCGCAGCGAAAATCATTTCGTCTATCATCTTGGCGTGCTCTTAAAAGAGAAAGCCAGGCGTGATCCGCGTCCGCGTAATGCCGGCCTTCTGGCTCTCACTTGGGACTACACGATTGAGGGTAATCACAAGGAACCCGCTGCCGAAGAAATCCTGCAGGAAATTAACGGCTACACAGTCGCGACTCGCGAACTGGTTCCGGGCTTCACGGCACTCAAGGCAGACGGCTCCACAGCTTGCGGATGCTGGATTTATTCCGGCGTGTTTCCGAAACCAGGGCAGAATCGCGCGAACGAACGCTCCTCCAAGGATTTCCATGGGCACGGGTGGGGTTTCGCGTGGCCGTCCGATAGAAGAGTCATTTACAATCGCGCCTCCGCCCGGCCGGATGGAAAACCGTGGAGCGAACGAAAGAAATTGGTCTGGTGGGATGAGAGCAGCAAGAAATGGACGGGCAACGATGTTCCGGATTTCACAGCAACGAAACCTCCGGACTACAACCCCCCCGCAGATGCAGTAGGTGACGCCGCGCTCGCCGGCGACAAACCTTTCATCTTGCACGCAGATGGTTTCGGATGGATATGGGTTCCCGTGGGTCTGAACGACGGACCGCTCCCATCTCACTACGAGCCGCTCGAATCTCCCGTCCGAAATCCGATCTATCCCAAACGCCAATCCAATCCTGTGGCGAATTTAGAAACACGCGCGGGAAACCAGTACGCAACTTCGCCGGACGGCCGTTTTCCATTTGTGCTGACGACCTACCGGCTCACGGAACATCACACCGCGGGAGGTATGTCGCGCACTCTGTCGCATCTCGCGGAATTGCAGCCGGAGATTTTCTGCGAGATTTCGCTCGAGATGGCCCGCGAGCTTTCGATCACCCCGGGCCAGTGGGTAACAATCGTGACCGCACGCGGAGCTATCGAAGCTCATGCGCTGGTCACGCCCAGAATCAAGACGCTGACGATTGCTGGCAAGACGGTGTATCAAGTGGGTCTCCCCTATCATTGGGGTTACAACGGACTCGTGAAGGGCGACGTCGCCAACGATCTGGTGGCCATCTCCGAGGAGCCGAACGTGCGCATTATGGAAACGAAGGGTCTGCTCTGCAACCTCTATCGCGGAAGACGCGCGGAAAATGCCAAAACGATCAGCGAATTGCAAACGGGCCTGGGTGCACGCTGATGGGCCGCACCGCGTTCCTTACCGATGCCACCATCTGTATCGGTTGCAAAGCCTGCGAGGTTGCCTGCAAGGAATGGAACGAAGTCCCCGACGACGGCATGGTGTGGAGCGGCCTCTCGTATGACAACACGAAGGCCCTCGGAGCTTCCACCTGGCGGCACGTGCTGTTTCTCGAACAGCCCCAGATCGCCGGGCCACAGATTTCGGACATGCAGAATCCCTTTCGCTGGGTTTTTCTTTCCGACGTCTGCAAGCATTGCGCGAACGCCGGATGCCTAGAAGCATGTCCAACGGGCTCGATCGTGCGCACCGAAGTCGGATCCGTGTATGTGCAGTCCGATGTGTGCAACGGCTGCGGATATTGTGTCGTCTCCTGCCCATTTGGTGTGATCGATAGACGGCCGGACGATGGGCGCGCGTTCAAATGCACCTTCTGTTATGACCGGCAGAAGGCCGGGCTCATCCCCGCTTGCGCGAAAGCTTGCCCCACGCAATCCATTCAATTCGGCGATCTGGACGAACTGAAGCAGCGCAGCAAAGATCGTGTTCAGGAATTGCAAGAGCGGGGATATCAGGACGCGCGGGTTTACGACCCGCAAGAGACCAGCGTCGCTGGCATTCACGCTTTCTTCGTAATCTTGGGCAATCCCGAAGCGTACAACCTGCCTCCAGCGCCGGAGGTGCCCACCATTCATCTGAAAAGCGCCTGGACATCCGCACTGATTTCGGCAGTGATTTTGATTGCAATCGTTTGCGCGGCTTTTGCGTTTTGATGGTGACGTGTTTTCTTACGCTCGCACCCAAAATCTTCGCTAGTTCATCCACATGACCACACCCCCGAAACCCAAAGCAAGCGAAGAGCGGCTTGACGAAATTCGCCGGGCCGCCGCGGCAAACGCCAATGCTCCCCCGGCCGCGCTATCGTCCGGCGATTCGCGAGGAGCCGACGGCAGTGAGAGTTACTACGGATTGCCCGTCCTCAAGCCGCCCACCTGGACCTGGGAAGTGCCGCTCTATTTCTTTTTCGGCGGTATCGCCGGCGTCTCCGCGTGCATCGCCTTCATCGCACACCTGTTCCGCGCTGATACCGCGCTGGTGCGGATATGTCTTTGGATCGGGCTGATCGGCGCGGGAATCTGCCCAGCGTTGCTGATTTCCGATCTCGGACGTCCCACGCGTTTCTTGAATATGCTGCGCGTATTCAAACTTCGTTCAGCGATGTCATTAGGCGCCTGGATTCTAGTGGCTTTCTCGGGATGCATGTTTTTCGCTGTGTTTTCCTTGGAACTCCTCTTGCGCGGTTTTGCGCCGTCGCTCTTTACTCCCTTGCTCTGGCTCGCCGAGGGGTCCGGCGCGGTGATGGGCCTGCTCCTCGCGAGCTATACCGGCGTGCTGATCGGCGCCACTGCAATTCCGGTGTGGTCCGAAAACCGGAAACTGCTTCCCGCGCACTTTCTAACGTCAGGTTTGGGCTGCTCGGCGGGCATTCTGGAGCTCGCAGGATTTTTGATTCCTGCCACGCAATTCATCGGCTTCGCTGCCGCGGGAATTGAGACGGCGATTGGCGCCCTTCTCGAAGTGAAGAAGAAATCCGCGGACGCGCCGCTGCATCACGGCCGCTCCGGCTGGACTCTGCGTATCGGCGGCGTGTTGGAAGGCCCTGTAGCGCTTGTAGTGCGGATTTTTTGGGGCTCGCTGCCGATGGGACGCGAAGCCGCCGCAATATGTTTTCTGGTGGGCGCTCTGATGAGCCGCTACGCGTGGATCTGGGCAGGTCGTACTTCCGCCCACGATCCCCAATCTCTGTTTCGACTGCAAAGGAAAGAATAAAGCATTCGCAGATACAATAACCTTGGTGATCTTGAGTCGTCGCACTAGCGGTAATACATGGGCCATTTTTACAGCGTCTTCGCGGACTGCTGGACGCCGAAATAGAAGCGATGGTGGTTTCGACAGGCGGGATTGAAGCGCTCGCGACAAGCCGGGCATCGGAATTCGCAATTCATGTACTCATTTATAGTTAGTTCCGTACCGCAGGCACCGCAAAGTATCGCTTTTTGGTTCCATTCGCTCTCTGGCCAGACCTCAATCCGGTGATCGGCGAGCGCATCATGACAATCTTTGCACGCATAGTAGACTCCACAACACTTCGTCTTAATCGCGATGATGTCGGTCGGACCGTGATAATGCTCACAGCGTGTCTGCGAATCCAGTTTGACACCACGCACATCTGAAAGGTTGGGATTCATTGGACTCCAAGCGAACAGATTACAGCACCCAGGCAGGACTGGCTGGCAATTTAAATGTAAACTGATGACCAGGAGCCAGATACGGCTCGCCAGGCTTCAATCCAGCGGCATCCTGAAAAGCGTACTAGATACATACAATGCTTATCTACTTGTTGGCGTTTGTTGGCGGCATCCTGACCATCTTGAGCCCGTGCATTCTTCCGGTGCTGCCGTTCGTATTCTCGCGCGCGGACCAGCCGTTTCGTCGTTCCGGTCTGCCTCTTCTCGTAGGCATGGCGCTCACTTTTTCGCTGGTGGCGACCGCGGCGGCATTCGGCGGACATTGGGTGGTGCGTCTGAATCAGGGCGGGCGCTACGTAGCGATTGTCATTTTTTTGGTGCTGGGGCTGACCCTGCTTTTTCCGTCTCTCGCCGAAGCACTGACTCGACCGCTCGTTCAGGCGGGCAGCAAACTGCAAGGTGGACCTTCGAGTGAGACCAGTATCGGAAAATCATTTCTGCTCGGGATTTCCACCGGATTGCTTTGGGCTCCTTGTGCAGGTCCGATCCTGGGTCTGATCTTGACCGGAGCGGCGATTCAGGGCCCAGGAGCACGCACGTCTTTTTTACTTCTCTCTTATGCACTCGGTGCCGCGACTTCTCTCGGTATTGCGCTGCTTGCAGGAAAAAAGGTGTTATCCGTCATGAAGCGCTCTCTGTCGTTTGACGTTTGGATCCGCCGTGGGCTCGGTGTCGCGGTAATCATAGGTGTAATCGCCATATCGCTGAGCTGGGATACGAAACTTCTCGCGAAGTATTCTTTTGTGAATACCGCCAAAGCCGAATCGCATCTTATTGGCACACTCGGTCCCGAGAAGGGTGGGCTCACTCCGATCAGCGTAGCCGATACTCAAATTACTCTTCCCGACGAAGGACCTATGCCGGATCTGAGCGGAGCAGTTGGCTGGCTCAACTCTCCGCCGTTGAGCAGCAAGTCTCTGCGCCGCAAAGTCGTGGTAATCGATTTCTGGACCTACTCCTGCATCAATTGTCTCCGTGCATTGCCCTATGTGGAAGGCTGGGCAGCGAAATATAAGGATGCCGGTCTGGTGGTCATCGGCGTGCACACGCCGGAGTTCGCCTTCGAAAAAGAGCGCGCAAATGTGGAAAAGGCCGTTCGCGATTTGAAGATCACTTATCCGGTTGCTATCGACAGTGATTACAAAATCTGGCGAGCTTTCAACAACGAATACTGGCCGGCGCACTATTTTATCGATGGCAAAGGGCGGATTCGCTATCACCACTTCGGCGAAGGCGAATACGACGAGTCCGAGCGCGTCATTCAGCAGCTTCTCAAAGAGAACGGCGCAACCTCACTTTCGACGGGAGTGATTGACGTCACTGGGGCTGGTGTTGAAGCGGCTGCGGACAATAGAAACGTTG
>Ga0209007_1000049_pt1 | contig 78906 bp, 74 predicted proteins | sample JacPinW_OM1H0_O2_FD_187961 | JGI IMG/M metagenome (GOLD analysis project Ga0209007, IMG submission 187961) | Forest soil microbial communities from Algoma, Ontario, Canada - Jack Pine, Ontario site 1_JW_OM1H0_O2 (SPAdes) (version 2) | ecosystem: Environmental > Terrestrial > Soil > Boreal... | reverse complement strand
CATATAAGCGGGAAGCACTCCTCAAGATGAGATCTCCCAACCCGTAAGGGATAAGAAGGGCCCAGGAAGACTACCTGGTTGATAGGCTGGAGGTGGAAGAGTGGCAACACTCGTAGCTTACCAGTACTAATCGCCCGTTCGGCTTGACCATAAAATTTACTCGGTGCAGATACAGCTGTCAGCTCTCAGCTTTCAGCCTCAGCTAAAAACTGAGCTGAGGCGAGAGCCAAGTTTTCTCTCGACCGCCAGAATCTGGGTGGAACAGACTAAACGCGCTGACAACTGTGCGCCGACGCTTTTCGAAATTCCAACCCGAAGCTTTTCGCTTCGAGGACGAAATACAAAAAGCAAAGCCGAAGTACGGTGGCAGAAATCGGAAGTAAACAACAAGAAAGTAAGCCACACCCAATCTATTCAGTTGTGAGGCATCGTCCTCACGATCTTTGAAAGTTCGTCGCTGAAAAGCGACAACGAGATGGCGTAGAGATCCTTCGCTGAAAGGCGCTCAGGATCTCGGCAGCAGGCTCCCATTTGCCGCCTACGGCGGCTGCATTCACGCCTGCTAAGCGCCTCAAGTTGTCGGTGATCTTACCGCGGGGGATCCACCCGTTCCCATCCCGAACACGGAAGTTAAGCCCCGCAGGGCCGATGGTACTGCACGCGCCAAGTGTGTGGGAGCGTAGGTCGTTGCCGGCATAAATAAAGGCCAGTCTGAGAAATCAGATTGGCCTTTTCCTTTTCGCGTTGTCATGAAAGTTATCGTAAAGCCCGCTGCGAAGAAATGGGGCTTCAAGGGGGGCTTCACTTATCCCTCTTCACGACAGCAATACGATGGATTCCTTTCTCTTCCAGGACTGCATACCCTCGTGTGTCGGGGCCGACGGATAGCAGAGGTCGCTCCTTTGATTTCCTGTTGACACCAAATCGAAGCACTCTCCCTACCACGAGCGAGTGGTCGCCTGTTTCAATCGATGCGACCTTGCTTAGTTCGACATTAGCCAGAGCTTTGCCCAACCCTGGAACCTTAACGCTCTGGCTTGGACAGAGCTCAAGGCCCAACTCTTTCACTTTGTCGCAGTCTATCGCAGTTCTAAAACCGGCGATCATGGCTTCCCTAGCCATTGACTCCCCCGGCACGGAAAGCACGAATTCCTCTGCGTCTCGGATGAGGTGCCAGCTCTCGTTGATGTTTTGAATCGCCACGGCCATCATGGTCGGTTTATATGAGCAATACATGTTGAAAGAGACAGTTATGACGTTCACTCCGCTAGTCGTCGGCGCGGGCAACACACATAATACGAGTCTGGACGGCTGGAAATATCGCCTAAACTGCTGACGCGAGAGCGTTATAAAGTCGCTGGAAGAATTCATTCCTCTCTCAATTTCTTCAGGGCAACCGTCTCGAGATAAACGAGTGGCGCCGTTACTAGTCCTGCGATCACGTTAACAAGAAAAGCCGACCGAACAAGGTCTCTTATCCAAGTGCTAGTGTTAAGAACGACCAGCAGGATCGGCCATATCGACGCGAAAATCGCCAAAGCTTCCACTCGCGCTTTGAGACGGTTCAGCGCCTCTGCCATGTGGATGCCGGCGATGGGTGCGCGCCTGATTTCCTCCAGTAAAGCTCGGTTCTTGGCACCTCGTGCGTCCGCGATTGTCGGAATCGCGCTCGCAGGAACTGAGTCAAGCTGCTGAGCGATTCCCATAGCCGCCCCCGTATTGTATACAGTCTCGACTGAGCCTGAGAGCTTGAAAAGGAACATTCGAGCGATTGCCGTCTGATACTTCAATTGGACGACGCGATTCGAGACGTTGGTCACAGTCGTGTAGAGCTGACCAGAGAAACCAGGATCGATATATGTGTTCTCGGGCACCAGAGACTCCACGAAGAGTAGACCACGAGCCACCGTGAACCCAAGTACCGAATCGGGGAGTCTTATGTTCTCTAAAGAATAAAGAAGAGCAGTATCGCCGGGATGCAGCTGCAGGGTGTCGTTGGCTTTCGAAAGTCGTACGATCGACAGTTCCTTCGTGGCCTGGGAGATTGAACTGGAGGATCGCGATATCTCAACGCGGTCTCCCAAACGTAGTTGATAGCTCGCATGGCGAATCTGTGATTCTTCCCAGGTGCCCTTTTCGATCAGATAGCCGGCCTTCAGTGCGTCTTTTATCTGCCCATCGACGAGGAATCCATTCCCAGGGACGATCTCTTGGAAATTCTTACTCATGAGACTAAGCCTCGATTCAAATCGGCAATCACTCGAATCGAGGCTAGGGCCCCGCTAAGACAAAGTCAAACCTCAACAATTGGGTGGCACCGACATAGCCAACAAGTAGTCTCCGATTGAGGCCGGCGGTACTTCACGCGCCAAGTGTGTGGGGGGTCCATTCGGCTTCGCTCAGGGTAGGCTCCGGTCGTGGCCGGCATAAGTGAAGGCGTCTGAGAGTTCACATTGGCCTTTCCCCTTTTTCGTCTCGGTTCGTTGAGAGCTAAGTTCCATGGGCAACGAAAATTCGATTGATACAAACCGAGGCAGGAGTATAGTTATTTCGAATTTGGCCCCCGAATATCTCCCTTTTGTGACGCACGTGGATTACCGTGGTTTCTCTTGGATGGGTGAATTTACCCATAGGTGCCCCTTAGCGGCCAGACAGGACAATTCCCATGCCCGAAGAAGTAAAGTCGATAACGTCGCTGGGTCTGTTAGATGTGCTCAAGTTCAATGACCCATTCGTAAAATGGGTTATTCGGATTCTCACAATCTTATATCTAATCACCCAGATTCCCTTCGTCTTAAAGTTAACGGAGGGCCTGCCTTGGCTGCGATGGCTCAGAGTTCCAAACGCGTACACCGTTGCCGATGGCTTGCAGGTTTTTGCGATGGCTTTGCTTCTCGGACCATGCTGGTTTGTCCGAACGAAGGACGCAGAGTCCGGCGACCTTCGAAGGCAGATCGCACTCGAGGCATCCAACCAATTCCAGGGGTTCTGGGTTTGGCTCATAGCTATGTGGCTCTTCTTCTATCTCACCTTGTTTCTCAGGGTATTTGTCGGCAGCGAGAACAGAGCCTGGGATGCAGGGATTGATTTACTCAACAATTTGCAGGGGGTACTGCTCTTCCTGTGCTATTGGGCACTTACGACTATCACCGTTTCCGAGAATAGAAAGGGCAAGCAGAAGCCCTTTCCGTATGCGCTGCTGTTTGTTTGGTTATTGCTGTTTTTTGTTGCGGATGTCTCACTCCCCGGGGACGAGCGCACCAGGATGGTTTTTCGCCTTCTTAGCGGCTTATGGGTGGGTGTGAGCATGGGCCTATTAGTTGGCTGTCTTGAGAGCGAGTACTTGCACGTAATCGACGGTCGATATCCGCCTTCACGCCGATTTGTGATCTGCCTGCTCTATTTGTATGCTGTGCTGCAGGTCTCCTATGTAGGTTTTGGCTTCCGTTTTGGAACCGATTTAAGACCTGATCTCGCTCTAGTAGAAAATGTTGGTTCCATTTTGTCGCTGCCCCTCAAGCTACTATTCGTCGGCCTTTGCTATTGGTTGATAAGAGAGGGGCGACTTGACTTTTACATGCAGAAGACGCGGAAAGCCATCGAGACCACAGAAGCCGATTGGCAAGAATTCAGAAGGGCCGGTGAATAGACGGGCCGGGCGAACGTGCCCATCGAGGCGCGGGCAAGGATGGGGGCACCCGCACATCATCCGCTTTTGGCGAACAGCGGATTCCTCCTGTCTCGCTTCGGTCGGGCGTCGGGATGACAAGGTTGTGGGGCGGCTAGCTACTTTTGAGGGGTCTACTTTTGTGGGTATGGGTCGTGGGTTATTTGGTTGACTTCGATCTTCGTGGGTGGAATCATTTAGCTATAGCTGACTTGGCTGAATTTAGCCCCTTTCGACCGGATGGTCGGAGGGGGTTTTTGCGTTTTGGGTCAGACCCCCACGTCTCGCAAAGACGGCGAGACATAAGGCACCCCAGCTCCCGATGGAGAGTGCGGTGGAGGTGGAGGTAGAGATCCTTCAGCGACGATAAAACTGTCGCTTCAGGATGACAAATCCAAATAGATGGGGGCGATTGACATGGGTGGGATCACGATTTGGGCTATGGCCGAGAAGACGGGATCGGAATCAAGGTCAAGGTCAAAATCTAAGGCAAAGGCAACGGACAAGAGTGTCCGTTCCACACAAGCATCTTCAACACAATCTCGCTCCACACAGGCACTTACTCCGAAGCAGTTGGGGGAGATTGCGGAGGCGGAGTTTATTGCCAAGGCGGTGGGGATGGGGTTTGTGGTGGCTCGGCCGTGGGGGGACAGCGAGCCTTATGACTTTATTGTGAATCCGAAGAAGAGTTTTTATTTTTGGAGGGTGCAGGTGAAGTCGGCGCACACGGTGGGAGCGGATGGAGGGTGCAGCTTTCGGGCGCATGATCATAATCAGAGGTCGTATACGGCGGAGAATATTGACGCGCTGGTGGCTTATGCGCGTCCGATGAACGCGTGGTATGTGATGCCGGTGCGGGTGGTGGAGGAGTTGAAGTCGTTGATGCTGTATCCGGAGAGCCGGGGGAAGCGGTCGCGGTTTGAGAAGTGGAGAGAGGCTTGGGATGTTTTTCGGAGGGCGGTGCGGCGGGGGCGGAGGTAGGGGGAACGGCGTAGGAAAACCCCCACCCTTCGGCTCCGCTCAGGGCATGCTTCTCGCAAAGACGTGAGAAATGGGGCACCCGGCATAAACAAAGGGCCAGTCTGAGAAATCAGATTGGCCTTTTCCTTTATTCTGCTATGTCGCATCAGCTTCAATTGTCATCCGCTCGTTCTACTAAGAAAGGTCGGATGCGGAGAGAGTGCCAGCTACGATAGAAGGGCCGTTCCGCAAGGAACAGCCCTTTGTCGTTGGGAGGATCTTTCCCGCTACCAAACGGAGAGGTAGTAGTTGTCGAGATATTCAGAATCGGTTACATCTTTGGTGTGGTTATCGAGTTGTTGTTCGATGTTGATGGTTGGCGTACCGGTGTAAGCCAAAGCGCTATATGTATTCGCAAGATCCGAGTAGACGGTAACACCATCGAGGACGAAGGTTTCGTAGGTGATGGTGTGCGATGTAAAATTCATCGTCACATACAGTTGATAATGGTGCCAGCTGTTGGTTTGGCTCAGGATGTTGCACTTATAGATGGGAAGGGTCCCGCCGGTCGAGGTAAGAATTGTCCATGCATTGGCGGCCGAATCCCAGAAGCGCCAGTCTCCACTCGCCGAATCGCACTGCATGCTGGCAAAGGATTTGTAGGAGCCGTCGTAAACTCCCGGATCATACTCAGTCGCCTGCAAAGCTGTGCTCGAGGATGGTAGATAGAACCACATATCCTCGAGAAAATTCGAAATCGAGGTGCATCCCCCACTGGGGCAACCCAGATGCCGATATCCGAGAGAGTTCCACTCACCTGCGGCGGTGGCTTCCGACCAAAGCTCCATTGCCGCGCCGCTGAGTGAGGGAGAGACCACACTGAAGTGAAAGCCGTCCGTTCCAGTGGTGTCGCTTCCCGAACATGTTCCATCGCAAATCGTCCACGTGCCGGGGTTCCCGGAAACATTCTGCAGATTTGGATACACGTTGGCGTCCCCCGGAGGAGTCGGCAAGGAAGAAGTGTTGACGGTGATCGTTTCTGTGGCGGAGGTGTCCGCTCCACTGCTGTCCCAGGCTTTGACCACGACGGTATGTTGCCCTGAAGAAGCGGCGAACGTGGTGTCCAATATTCCGCTGGTGTCGGTATTGTGGACGACGAGAACACTATCCAGATAGACGTCCCAGCCGGAAGGGTGGGCGGTAACCTCGGTTGCAGATGCTGTGACGGGGGATGTGTAGTCTTTTCCTGTAAGAGGTTCGTTCACGGTTAATGTTATTTGTGCAAATGCTACCACTGGTAATACTAGATATGCTCCGATTAAGAGCCGATGCAATTTCACTTTAATCCTCCAACCTGAGTTTATGTCCGGCATGGGACATTTAAGAGTTACACTTTCAGGTTGTTGTTGGAAGACTGCTCGCAAGTTTTGGATGCTTGAATTACGACGTCTACGCTATCTCTTATGTGATTTTCGACTTAGCCCTAGGGCTAAGTACGTAGCTTCCTACGACGAAATACCTATCTGTCGGTATTCCCGACTTTCAGTCGTTCTATGGGTCGCCTTGTCGCGGCAATTGAAAGTAAAAATCTCCACCCTTGCCGCGTAGGTGCAGTGGATACATTGCGGCAGCTGAAGACGCGGGCGGGTGGCCATCTTTGGCGTCCTTTGCCAAAGGTGACATTTTACTACTCTCGCCCTTCTGGGCTTTTGATCCTCTAGCCGTTGCTCGAACAATTTCGACACCGCCACTGTTCACCTAACCTTTACTAACTTCCCCGTAATATCAAATACTAACCACATAGCCCAAAATGCACTCCCTACTCACTAACTCGCGGGTGGGGTACACATTTATCGTCGACATCAGGAGCGGTATGACAGCCTCGATCGCGAACAGGTCAAAGGCTGTGATCGAACTTACCGTGTGCAGTCTCGACAAAGCACCTGCCCTCGCCCCGTAGCTTCTCTGTGAGGGACGGGAAGATTTCGGCCACTACGGACGCGGCAAGGATGGGGCACCCGCAGCTTATCGACTCTTGGCGAACAGCAGATTCCTCCTGTCTCGCTGCGCTCGCGCGTCGGAATGACAAGCCGTGGCGAACAACTGAGGACAAACGTCAGACAGGGGAATCTGCGCTAACACTTTTTTTCTGCCTGTGAACGGCTCCATCATTCTCCGGGAGATCTTTCTCTCCACGACCATGGCAGTAAATCAGGAATTCGTTCCGGAGCGGCGGCGGCGTTTTCGGCAGATGGTGCATGCTCCGGCGTTTGCGAGTTTTGACGGGGTTAGCGGCGGGATGATTCTGGATTTGAGCGAGGAAGGGTTGTCGATGCAGACGAGTCACGGGCTCGACGGCGGAAGCATCGACAAGGATCGTGCCATGCGCATGGAGATTGATCTCTCGCCCGGCGGGCACGTGGAAACTACGGGCTATATCGCGTGGGCCGATGCGTTGGGGCGCGCGGGCGTGCGTTTCTCGGATTTGCCGGAGGCGGCGAGACGGCGGTTGAACGAATGGTTGACGGTGAATGCGGGAGCGCCGAGCCATATCGCTCCAAAAGTGGCGTTGGGCAAGGCGTGGGGTTGGGGCGCCGGAAAGCCTGCCGGGCGCGATCGCGAGCACATGGCCATCAGTCTGGAGGCGGACACTGAGGCGCCGAAAGCTGCGGGGGAAAACGGAAATGAGCGGCAGAGTTCAGCGACGGTGCAATATGAATTCAGTTCGCTGGGAAATGACTTATCGGCGACTTTGCGGTTGATTGGAGAGCGGGCGCGGACGCTGACACGAGGCACGAGCGCGGCCATTGCGCTGGTTCATAAAGATGGCGTGATTTGCCGGGCCAGCGTAGGGGAGAGTGCGCCGGCGCTGGGAACGCGACTGGATGTGAACTCCGGGCTTTCGGGCGAGTGTTTTCGCGAAGGAAAAACCCTGCGCTGCGACGATGCGGAACACGATCCACGCGTGGATTTGGAAAGCTGCCGCAGGCTCGGCGTGCGGTCGATTCTGGCTGCGCCGGTTCGCTATGAGCGGGATACCGTGGGGCTGCTGATGGTGTTCGCGCCTGCGCCTTTCAATTTTGATGAGGGCGACGTGGCGGTGGCGGAAAGTCTGGCGCACATGGTGATCCGGAGCATGCGGCAGGCGGAGGTGGGTTAGCCTGGGTAGTTTGCGGTTTGCGGCGCGCGGCTGGAAGTCGCGCCGCCCTATCAAAACAGAATCCCTGAGCGAGTTCTTCGAGTATAGCTCCTCTTGGGTAGTCTACTTTCGTGGGCACATGGGCTCCTCGTGCTGCTGCAATTGTCTTGACTTCGAAGAGCTGGGGTAAAGTCATTTAGCTATAGCCGACTTGGCTGATATAGTCCCTTCTGACGGATGGTCGGAGGTTTTTTTTGCGTTTAGGGGTGGTTCCCATGTCTCGCAAAGGCGGCGAGACATGGGGCACCCCAGATTCAAAGGAAGGGTGCAGTTTCGGAAGGCGGTGCGGAGGGCGCGGAGGTAAGATCATTGCACCGTCAAATCCCGCCAGTAAGCGTTACCTGCTTCGTGGTGTGGAACCAAAACGCGCTGATAGAGTCGTAAAACGACTTTCTGGTTTTTGTAGTGCGATAGATCGATACTGATATTTTGCCAATGGTGCGAATCGGATTGAGAGTGATGCGAATCATGAGGAGAGATATGCAGTCCGTTAATGAGTTTGTCGAGTACCATTTCATCATTAACATAGACCTGCAGTTGCCATGCCCGTCCCGGGTCAACGCCCGCTGTGAATGTCAAAGATGGGTTTGATCCTAAGTTCACGGTCCGTCTTAGAACTGTTCCGCGGATTTCATCCCGAGGATAGGTGGCGAGTACCGGGCCGTCGAGATAGGTGATGCCGCGAATCGCCGGCATGCCACCTCCCGCGCCTCCGAAGCCGGCTCGTTCCAGCGTCCAGTCCGGGTTCCAGTACTGCATGAGGTCAGCCAGTTTGAATAGCTCCGCGGGCTGAGTTACAGGATTCTGAATGGGGATTTGGATGGAACTTTCGTTGTCGGTCGCGCCGTGCGAGACAAGAATTGCTTCGCCGATCTTCGCGGTGCGCAGGGCCAGTTCTGAAATACTTTCATCGACGGGCGGTGTGAGTTGCACATCTCCCATGGTCTTGCCTTGAATCCGATCATGGAGTTCAGCGACTTGTTCGGCGGGCAACGATTGCATGCCATGCATGGCGGCCACGACGGATTCCGAGTTCGCAGCATTGCAGTCGGTATCCGCGAAGTCGGCGGCATGAACTGCTAGTTGCAGAGTTTTATTGAAATCGCCATCTCCAAACCAGACGCTGGTCGCGACAATGCCACCGTTGACAACCGCGTTATTGGTCGCAGGATATTCGATTCCCCAGTGCTCGTCGACAGCCCGGAAAATCTGCTCGGCCGTGTGGCCCGACTCCGCCATGCTGATGACCATGTCCAGACTCTGACGATAAGGGGAATCGGGATGGATGAGACTGGCGGCTTTACGCACGATGGCGTGAGTATCTTTCTCCACGAATGCGAGGCTTATCATTCCGGAGACGAAGACTGCGCCATCCGTACCTTCCGCATAGCCATTGATGTGACCAAGATTCCGAGCAAGGGCCGCTGCCACATTCGGCATGCCAGGCGCGAGCGCCCCATAAACATCGCTGCTGAACTGCGGCCCGATCGTCCACCAAAGTTTGTTGTATCTCGGATGACCGGTGTCAGGAGCCTTGACTCTGCGTTTCAAAAGCATCAGCGCCTGTTCGCTCGATCCCCACGTGCCGGCATTATTCTCGAGCCATTGTTGCCCGAGTTGCTCCACCGTGAGACCGATGCCATATTTCTCGAATGCGCGGATTGCCACCATCTCATAGTAGTAGTCATCGTCTACAGGCGCGTAGCCGGGCATATGGGTCATGGGAGTCATGGGCAGCGTTGAAGCCGGCTGATGTTCAAATCGTAATCCCGTCAATTGAGCGATCATCTGTGCGGTCCAGATTGCCCGCACCCGGTCGAGATATTCCTCGCGCGACAAACGAAGCGTCGTAGACGAGGTCTCCGCTGAAGCTGGCCGCTCTGCAGGATCGGAGCGCGCTGCAACTGTTAAAAAAATGATCAAGCACAATGCGGATGTTATGCACGCTCTCATTTCCGACCTCGCATGATTGGACTTCAAACAGCCTATACCCGAAAGCGGCAGATCGCGCTTGGCTCCGTTGTCGAGCGGGGCTTTCTCTCAATACGAAATCGCTTGGAGAGGAAGTAAAAAATCCAAAATCCCCACCCTCGCCGAATAGCGGATTCCTCCTGCCTCGCTTCGCTCGCGCGTCGGAATGACGAACATTTTCTGTGGAGATTAAATACAATCGGAATATTTAAGAAAGGGATAGGAATGAGCAAAGTTAAAGTTGCTGCCTTTTCGATTTCCATCGACGGATTTGGCGTCGGACCCCGGCAGGATTTGCGGAATCCTCTGGGAGTGCGCGGGCTCGAATTGCACACATGGTTTTTCCCGACCGATACATTCAAGAAGATGCACGGCCAAAGCGGCGGGAGCACGGGCGTTGACAACGATGTTGCGGCGGAGTCTTTCGAAAACGTGGGCGCCTGGATTCTGGGCCGCAATATGTTTGGGCCGGTTCGTGGTCCGTGGAAAGATGATTCGTGGAAAGGGTGGTGGGGCGAGAATCCGCCGTACCATACGCCGGTGTTTGTGCTCACGCATCACGCCCGGCCCGCGCTGGCGATGGAAGGCGGCACTACGTTTCATTTCGTCACCGATGAGTGGGAATCTGCTCTCAAGAAAGCGAAAGAGGCAGCTCAAGGCAAGGATGTTCGAATTGGCGGCGGAGTGTCCGTCATTCGGCAGTATTTGGTCGCCGGCCAGATCGATGAAATGCATTTAGCCGTGTCGCCGGTGCTGCTGGGCGAAGGGGAGCATTTATTTTGCGGAATCAATCTCGCGCAGCTGGGATATGCGCCCTTCCGCACCGTCCGCGGAGAAAATGCAACTCACGTTTTTATTAAGAGAGGATAACTACGCGATCATGGGGTAGTTGCAGCGGGAACCGTCGGTAACGTTGAACCCGTTCGTGATGGGCGTTATTGTGTGAGCCTGGGGCGAAGCCAAGCACTATGCTCATTACGATCTTCATTGCGGCGGTGGTTTGTCTTCTTGTATGGAATATTCGCCGGATGCTCGGGTTCCAAAGGGACTATAAGTACGACGGCGATTTTGCCGGTAAGCGCTATGAATGTAGAGTTGGCGGCCTCAGCGACGGGAATAGCCTGCTTTGCTTTATGGGCGCGGATGCGAACGGACTTTATCTTTTGCCGCATGCGAAGCTGGCTCGATCGCTCTGGAGTTATTTGGGGAATCGCAGCCGCTACGAGGTTTTCAGAAAATCGCTTTTCATTCCGTGGACGGATATGGGTTACCGGTCAGGAAGAGTGTTGCTGAAGGATTGCGTTTGGTTCGATCTGCCGGCGAGAAGAGTTTATTTTTATGTCGCGAAAGATGTTGGCGAAAAATTGCTGAACGATGCTGGGCGGGGAATGCCTCTCTGATTTCTCGGATGAGATTACCGGAAAATTTGGAGCGCTATTATCAGGATGGTTGGAGCGGACCGTCTGGCTAGTTCGATGAGTTCAACAAGCATCTCGCGCACAGAAGAATTCGCATGGGCCGTCATCGTGCGCTCCCTAGACCGGCGTAGTCCGCAATGGTACCCACTTCACGGCGCGCTCGTTCGAGGCGGGATTGCGCTGTGCGGGTGCTGATCCGGAGCATGGACGCAATTTCGGGTAGCGTGTAGCCCTGGATATCCGTCAGCACGAACACGTCGCGGTAGGCCTTCGGCAGTTCAAATGCTCGCAGCAAAGTGCGCTGGAACGCTCCCGGTTCCCGCATTCCATCGACAGCCCGGCGTGACCGTAAAGAGTGGTGAGTCAAGAAATCTCCTCGAACTTCGTGGTTTTGATTAGCTTCCAAAGGGAATGGTGTGGCCCGCAGCTCTTTCGTTACATCGTCTGCCGCTGACACATCCCCTTCGCGTGAAGTGCTAAACTAGCTGCCACTTCGGGCCCGAGGGAAGTCCTTGCAATTCCAATCCTTTGACGAACCCTATCTTGAACGTCTTCGTGCGGGAGACTTTCGCACGCAGGAGCATTTCGTCGCTTATTTCAGCGAACTGATCCAGCTGAAACTGCGGTCGCGGGTGCAATCGCCGCAAGCGATTGAGGATGTAAGGCAGGAGACTTTTGCGCGTGTGTTTGCGGCGCTGCGCGCCGAGGGCAAGATTCGCCAGCCGGAGCGGCTGGGATCCTACGTAAATTCGATCTGCAACAATGTGCTACTCGAGTATTACCGGTCGTCGCAACGCGACGCGGTGCTCGAAGAAGAAGAGGATCAGGAGCTGCCGGATACTACGATCGACTTTGTGGGGGCGATTGCCGCGAAACAGATGCAAGAGAAGGTCCGCGAAATTCTGGAGGAGATGCCGGAGCGGGACCGGCGTTTGCTGCGCGCGATTTTTCTGGAGGAACAGGATAAAGATGCGGTTTGCCGCGATTTTGGCGTGGACCGCGATTACCTGCGAGTGCTGCTGCACCGCGCCAAGCTGGCTTTTAAGTCGTTGTATTTGAAGCAGTTAAATGCGCGCCCGCCAGGCGTTGTGGCCGCTGGAAAGGTGTGAAACGATTTGCGGCCGTAATGCACTATTCCAATTGAGGGGGATCGACAATGGACCATGATGAGGCGGTCCGGCAAAAAGCCACGGAAAAATACATGCTCGATGAGCTCGATCCCGCGCTTCGCGATCAGTTCGAAGAGCACCTGTTCGATTGCCAGGAGTGTGCGCTCGATCTGCGAGCCGCGGCGATGTTGGTCGAGCAAAGCAAAGTGATTCTGGCGGAAGAGTCGGTTCCTGTTGTAGAGAGAGTGCGAGTTCCGCTGCCGGCGAAATCTGGCTGGTTGGCCTGGCTGCGGCCTACATTTGCTGTACCTGTTTTTGCCCTGTTGCTCGCCGTTATCGTCTATCAAAATCAGGCCTACTCTCGTTTACAGCAAAAGGCGAATAGCCCGCAATTTCTTGCATCTGCCGTGGTGAACCTGGGCACCCGGGGTGGAGAAGGAATGGCCGGCGAGGGAATTGCGGTTCCGGCCCACCCAGGGCAGCCGTTTGAACTGTCCCTGAACGTACCGCCGGATGGCCGTTATGCCTCCTACCAATTGGACTTGTATAGTGCGCCGGGAAGGCTAGAATGGACGCGCACGATCCCGGCTTCGGGGAGCGGCACCGTTTCGCTCTATGTTCCGGGAAGCGATCATGCATCCCCCAGCGCGCTCGCAGTGCAGGGTATTACCACCGGTGGTGAAAGCGTAGACCTCGGCCGGTACGCGATCGACCTGCAAGATTCGAAATAGAAATCAAGATCATCAGAAGTGAATTCACCTGTGCGGAGGAAAAATTTATGGCAGCGTTGCCGAACGATTTGTCGCTGGTTGAGCCAGACCCCGATGCAGTTCACCAATATTATGCGGAAGCCGACGTTCTGAGTGCGGACATTCAGCAGCCGGTGCAGGATGTGATCAAGCCGCGGGCGTATGTGGAACTGTCCAAGAAAGGGCGTTGCGAGGACAAGGGGCACTATCACTACAAGAAGGCCGATCCCTTCCACCTGGATGGCATTCTTTCCTACGAGGGCGGCTATACGCAGGTCGCGGGGCATCCGAGTTCGAAGATTGCCGGCTTCTCCACGCTGGCAACGTCCGTTGTCGAGGGGCTAAACGTGCTCGACGTGGTAACCGCCGACCGCGTGGTGGCGCAGATCTCCACCGTGCATCCGGCTTATGGTACAGGGCAGGTGCCGGAGGTTACGTTCCTCGGCACGCGCTTCGACAACCTGCGAATTGCCGGACACAAGGTTGAGGTAGACCGTTGTCTCGACATCCTTGGTCCCAAGCTGGCGGGCGATGAATCGTACTTTGACAATGGCGGTGTTCTCGGCCGAATTTCGCAGCAATACGACCAGATCGCGACTGCAGCCGAGCTTCCCGACTGGGCCAGCGAAGAGTATCCCAGGGGCCGACCTGTGCTGAACGGGAACGGCACGCTGAAATGTTCGTTGGTCAACCGCGTGGCGGGTGCTCCCGGGCGTTCGTTTGGACACGTGATCGATGTGCCGCACTTCGGGAAGATATTTCTGGCTGAGTTGCAGGTGGTGCGGGAGCGGGGGAATTCTAACGAGGGAATTTACGACGGGTATCGGTTTCATCTGACCATGATCCGGCTGAAGATGGGATGCATCGGAGATGGGACAACCAACATCACGACGGCGGACACGAACGGCAAGGGCAGCAAGGGCGGCGGCGGTTAGCTTTCGCGTCCATGCTCAACTCAAGGCTCGCGCAGTTCGCGGATCGTGCCGACGCACGAAAGGGGCCTAATCTTCTGCCGAACTAACTTGGTCTTTGTGTGCTCACAGAGACTTTATTCCGCTGCTGTTAGGTTCTAAGGCAACCCCGCACTCTATCATTGCCTTTGGCAGAGGGGCGGATCCCTACCCGCGCACTAGGGGTTGAATGTAAGTCGATCCTCCCCTTCAAAGATTCCAAGCCACTCTCTTCCGATTTCCACGTTAGAATCTAGCGGCGGTTACATCCCAACATGTCTCCGTCGCCTCAACATCAAAACTTACGTCGCCAGGGACGGCAAATACGCATCCGAGCACGATTGCTTGGAATCGTGCCGCTCGTCCTCGGGATCGTTCTGCTGCCGCACTGCGCTCGGCGGCGCGACCCCCAGGCTGCGTACGATCACGCGAGGCAAACGCTTAGCCAAGGGAGCTTCGAGACAGGCGCGCTAGAAGCGCAGGAAGGCTACAAGGAATTTCACAGCCTGAGCGCCGAATGGGCGTGGAAGTTTACGATTCTAAGAGCAAGGGCTCAGTATCAGCGAGGGATGTATGAGGAGGTGTTGAGCCTACTCGCTTCTGAGCCGGCTCCAACTCCGTCCGGCGAATTGGCTGTTCAAAAACTAAGGTGGCGTGGGCTCTCGCTTGCTTCACTACGTCGGTTTGGGGAGGCGGAAGATAGATTCAACGAAGCCGAACGTTTATGTTCGACCTCGGGCAGTCGAGCTTGCACGGACATAGTGCACGCGCAAGGAACGTTAGAGATGGATCGGGGCCATTACGCTGCGGCACAGCGCTTCTTTGCCCGTGTGCTCCCGCGAGCGCGTGCCAGCGGTGACCGTTTTTGGGAGGCCAGCACATTGCTGGATCTGAGCTGGTCGGCGAATGAGCAGACACATTTTGATGAGGCGCTCGATTGGGCCGATGCAGCGCGGCAGATCTCCTTGGCGAGCAATTTTGCTGATTTCGCACAAACCGCGCTGGGGAACATGGGCTGGGCCTACTACAAACTCGGCGATCCGGAGAAAGCAGAGGGGATGTTCATCGAGGCTAAGCAGCAAGCCGAGAAACTTGGCGACCTGACCGATCAGGTAACGTGGCTTCAGGCTATCGGCTACATTTACCTAGATGCCGGTAAGTTCGACGCTGCTGAAGAGTCCTATCAGCGGGCTCTCGCTTTGGCGCAACACACCAACAGGGAAGACATCATCGATTCCCTCACTGCCCTCGCCTTCGTCTCCGAACGAACTGGGAAACTGGACGATGCGAAACGTTACTCAGACGAAGCGCTCGCTAAGGCGCGCGAGGATAAGCATGGGCGGGAGCAGGTGTATCCGCTGCTGGTGCAGGGGCGGGTTGCGGCGCGGCTGCATGATCCTGCTACTGCCGAGACTGCGTTTCGCGAGGTTGCGCAATCGCAGGATAGTCCGGTCTTCTTGAAGTGGGAGGCGGAGCGGTCGCTGGCGAGGCTCTATGAAGACGAGAGCCAGTTTGATTCTGCCAACCGCGAGTATCGAACCGCGCTTACCACTTTTGAAACCGCGCGCTCCGAACTGCAGCATGAAGATTCCCGGCTGCCGTTTCTCAGCAATGCGGCGCGCATCTATGACGATTACATCCACTTCCTTGTGGCCCGGGGCAACACCGCCGAAGCCTTGCAGGTTGCGGATTTCAGCCGGGCGCGAACTCTGTCGGAAGGGTTGGGATTGTTGCCGAAAGGGACATCGTTTGCTCCGTACGCGGTGAATGCTCAGCAAATTGCGCGGCAGGCTGGCGGCACAGTTTTGTTCTACTGGCTGGGTGAAGAGCAATCTTATCTGTGGGCGATTACGCCGCAGAAAATCAGGTTGTTTCGATTGCCGCCCGCGGCGGAGATCAAGACGAGAGTGGAGCGCTATCGCAAGGCCATCATCGACCAGCGGGAGTCTTCGCAAACTGCCAACGATGATGGCGCCGCGCTTTATCGCATGCTGGTGGAACCGGCGAAAGATCTTTTGCCGAAGGATGGGAAAGTATTCATCATTCCTGACGGCAGCTTGAACAGTTTGAATTTCGAAACTTTGTTGGCGCCTGCGCCGCAGCTGCATTACTGGATCGAGGACGTGACGCTCTCGAGCGCAAGCTCGCTGCGCATGCTGCGGGCCTTCCACGCCGCGCGCCGCAAAGATACGGGCGACCTTTTGCTCTTCGGCGATGCCATTACGCCTAGCGAAGACTTTCCGCAATTGCCGAAGGCCGCAATCGAGATGGAGAGCATCGAGAAACATTTTTCGGCCGGACATGAACAAGTGTTCGCGCGCGAGCAGGCGAGTCCCTCGGCGTATTTGGCGAGTGAGCCGGAACGGTTTGCTTATATTCATTTTGTGGCGCATGGAACGGCGAGCCGGTTGAGTCCGCTTGACTCGGCGATTGTGCTCTCCAAGGCGAATGCCGAGGGCGACTCTTACAAGCTGTATGCCCGCGACATCATTCAACATCCGTTGCGGGCTGAACTGGTTACGGTTTCCACGTGCCGCAGCGCGGGCGCGCGCGCATACTCGGGTGAAGGATTGGTAGGGCTCTCCTGGGCTTTCGTTCGCGCCGGCGCGCACAATGTGATTGGAGCGTTGTGGGATGTGAGTGACGATACGACTCCTCAGCTTATGGACGAACTGTACGCGGAGTTGAAAAAAGGAGAGACGCCGGACGCGGCTTTGCGCACCGCCAAACTCACCCTGCTTCACTCGGGCGCGGCCTTCCGGAAACCATTTTATTGGGCCCCGTTTCAGCTCTATACAGGTTCTTGATTTCGGTGGTGTGGTTTGGCTCACGCGGTGGGCCGGTTTAGCTTGAGATCCTTCGCTACGCCTGAAAAACGGCTTCGCTCAGGATGACAATCCCACTGAATCAGGGCCGGGTTGCTTGCGGAAAAGTTGGCGTCAGTACCGTCAGCTCGCCGATTTGTTCGCGCTTGCCGGTGCCACGGAGGTGGGCGGCGTGTTCCATCATCCAAAGTTCGGGAATGATTTCGGCGACCAGGTGGCCATGGCAGAAGACACGCACCACGGAACTTTCGGAAACCACGATGCCGACGGCGTTGGTTACGGCGCTAATATTGGCGGCGGCAATGTGACGGCTGCCGAGGCCGAGCGGTACGTCTAGTTGTGTGGCCACGGCGTCGAGGTAGCGGCATGCGGAGAGGACAATTCCGCCGTGACTCACCACGAACGCACCATCCAACTGCGCCAATTCCTTGATGGTTCCGCGGAGGTTGAGATCGGCGATGCGGCGTGAAGATTCGGGATGCCCGAACAGCGGATCCAGAATCAGCGGCCGCGATCTGGACAGCACGGCATCTTCGTCTCCAAGCGTGAACAGCGTGCCGACGCGTCTTCCCTCTCGCCCCTCGCGGGCGATTTCGACGGAGAGTCCGATCAGCGACTCGAGCACTTCCGGATCGTATTCCGTTACCTGGCAGAGAATGCTTTCAAACACGCTTACGCTCCTCGCCGCGAATAAATGCCGGGATTAAATTCATCGACTGCCATGGCGAAATTTCTCATGACGAAACTTAAGCCTCAGATAACGGCAGCCAGATTTGGAAACGCGTGTCGCCGGGCTTGGAATTCACCTGAATGTTTCCCCGGTGTTTTTTCACAATTCGCTGAACAGTATCCAGGCCGAGGCCCGTGCCTTCGCCAACTCTCTTGGTGGTGAAAAAAGGCTCGAAGATGTGAGGTTCCACTTCTTCGGGAATTCCGGGGCCGTTATCGCCAATCTCAACCACAACGCAACCATCGTCGCGATAGGTTCGCACGCGCAACTCGCCTTTGCCATGCATCGCGTCGATCGCGTTATCGATAATGTTGGTCCAGACCTGGTTAAGTTCGCTGCCAAACGAATTCACGAGAAGCGGAACGCGCTGATAATCGCGTTGCACCACCACTCCTTGTTTCAGTTTGTGATTCAAGATCGTAAGCGTGGTTTCCAGGCTCTTCACCACGTCTACGTTCTGCACCGGCGACTGATCCATGTGGGTGTATTCCTTGATGGCGCCGACCAAGTCCGATATTCGCGAAGTGCTGCTCTCGATTTCGTGCAACAAACTTGCAATCTCCACCGAAGCGGCGATCCTGACCAGAGCGGCACGAGCGGTGTCTCCATCGAGCTTCGAAAATAGAGATTCGACCACTTCTGGTTTAATGTTCCTTCGCGCGAGGCCGGCTGCGAGCATCCACAAGTCGTTCTGCCCGTGACTGCGCAACAAAGAATCGATCTGGTCTTCCAGGTCGCTGATGGTCAAGGGATCCGGCGGAACGATGTCTGTTTGGGTGAATGAAATTTCGAGTTTTTCGATCTCTGATTTCTGCGCGGGCGTTAGATCGCGCCTGCCGAGCTCCTGGCTCGCGTTTCTGATTTTCGTCAGCATGTGGCGCAGTTGGCTGGTGGCGCGCTGCGCAGCGGAAGCGGGATTGTTGAGTTCATGCGCCAGCCCGGCCGAGAGTTTTCCCAGAGAAGCCAAGCGGTCGCGCTGTTGCTCCATGCGAGTGGTTTCGCGAATTCGGTCCGACATCAGGCCGACCAGGCGCTGGGTCAGCTCGGGCATTTTCTGCACGAGCTCGGGAAACCGCGAAGCGGAAAATTTCAGCGCGTGGCTATCGGTTATAGCCCGCCCGCCGACGCTGAAGGTTTTCATTCTCGAAAAAGGCAGCACTCCGGTGACGTCGCCCGTCTCAATGTCGAAAGACACGTTTTCGCCATTGAGTTCGCCCTTGACTTGAAGATGGCCCTCGAGGATCACATACATGGCATCGGCGGGATCGCCCTGCCGGGTGTAGCTTTCACCTGGCTTGAGACGCATTTCTTGCGATTGGCTGATGAACCAGTCGAGCTGATCGTCCGGCAAATCAGCGAAAACGGGGACGCGACGTAAATCGGATCTATCGATCATTTAAAAAATCCTGCATTTAGACCTTGCTCAGATATTGATGAATGAATTGCACCGCCACTGATCCTTCTCCAACGCCGGAAGCCACGCGTTTGATGGAACCGTGGCGCACATCGCCCACGGCAAAGATGCCGGGAACATTGGTCTCCAGCAAAAACGGATCTCGTTCGAGTGTCCAACCTTTTGGATGTTGGCCGTCGCGGATAAGATCGGGACCAGTCAGGAGGAAACCGCGCTCGTCGCGTTCGACGACATCGGCCAGAAAATCCGTGCGCGGCAAGGCTCCGATGAAGATAAACATGGCGCTCGCCGGGACGCGCTCGATTTTGCCGGTATCGGAACAAAGCACGGAAATTTCTTCGAGATGAGTTTCGCCATGAACCTCGGACACGCCGGCATGGGTCCACAGCTGAATGTTCGGCGTCTCTTTAATCTGGTCGATCAAATATTGCGACATGGTGCTGGAGAGCGATTCGCCGCGCACAAGAATAATGACGCGCTCGGCGTAGCGGGCGAAGTTCATGGCTGCCTGTCCCGCCGAGTTCGCGCCGCCTACCACGTAGACGATCTCACCCTTACAGGCCAGGGCTTCGGTTGCGCCGCCACCGTAGTAAACTCCGGCACCCTGCAGCCGGTCGATCCCCGGAGCATTCAAGCGCCGCCACTGCACGCCAGTCGCGACCATCAACGCGTGGCACGAAATCTCGCTTCCATCCACAAGCTTGATGATTCGGTAAGGGCCTTCGACACGGACGCCGACAACTTCCTGCGGCGCCAGGATTTCTACCCCGAAACGCTGGGCTTGCACGACGGCACGCCGGGCGAGATCGGCGCCGCTGAGGCCACTGGGAAATCCAAGATAGTTTTCGATGCGCGAGCTCATGCCGGCCTGACCACCGGGAGCTTCGCGCTCAATCATCACGGTGTGCAGACCTTCGGAAGCTCCATAAACGGCAGCGGCCAAGCCGGCCGGACCACCGCCCACGATCGCAAGATCGTAAAAGCTGGTTTGAGCGCGGGTGCGCAGTCCCACTTTTTGCGCTACGTCGGCGGGCACGCTCTCCAGAAGCTTGGTTCCGTCTGGGAAGAGCACGACAGGAAGATTCGCGGCTTCCGGCCCAAGAGCTTCCAACAGGAGTTTAGTTTCCGGATCATTCGCGGAGAGCTCGACATCGATCCATTGATAGGGAACGTGGTTGCGCGCGAGGAAGTCCCGCAACTCATACGACCGCGGCGACCACCGGGTGCCCAGCAGCCTGATTCCTTGAAAAGTTGGGCGGAAAGAAGCTTGCCAGTCATCGAGCAGGTCATCGAGCTGCGGATACAGATGCTCGGTGGGAGGATCCCAGGGCTTCAGGAAAAAATAGTTGACGCTGGCATGATTGATGGCGCTGATGGCGGCGTTGGTGTCGCTATATGCAGTGAGCAATGCCCGCTTCGCGCTGGGGAAAATTCCCATGGCTTGTTGCAGGAATTCCACGCCGTCCATGCGCGGCATGCGCTGGTCGGCAAGTAGCAAAGCCACGCTGTCATTCCGCACCTTCAACTGCTTGAGGAGATCGAGAGCGCCTTCGGGAGAATCGCTCCCAATCACACGGTATTCAGCGCCGTACTGCGAGCGAAGGTCGCGCTCGATCGCCCGCAAAACATCGGTGTCGTCATCCACGCTCAGCAAAATTGGTTTGGGCATGCTCGGTCCCGGTTTCAGGCAAAGAGATGATTACACACTTCTGCATTCTCTGTTTGAATAGGTTAGATACAGAAAACCGGCATTTGGTCGCGTAAATCCTATCGTAAATATCTGCCTACGAGTCACGATAACGACTGCAGGCGATCGCGATCCTTCGGGATTACCAGCCACGCGATTGCCGCACTGGCTACAGACAGGCCCGCGCAAATCACCAACACAATTCGGAATCCGAATACAAAGGCTTGCCCAACGGATTCATTGATAGCGGCTTTTGTGGCGGGAGCGAGACCGGCGGGCGCCTGCAAGCCCGCAAGTTTGATCTCATCTGCGTGAAGTTGTTGCAAAATGACAGGCGGCAGCGAGAAGCGAGCCAAATCGTTGTCCAGCCGACAACCAAAAGCCTTCACCATCACAATTCCAAGGACTGCGATTGCGAGTACACTTGCCACGCGCGCGACGGCGTTATTGATTCCGGAAGCCGTGCCGACCCGGTCTTGATTTACCGAATTCATAATGACGGTGGTGAGAGGAGCGACAGTGACTGCCATTCCGAATCCCAGAACAATCATCGCCGGGAAGAATGCTTTCCAATAGTTATCTCCAATGGAGGGCACAGCGAATAGAATGAACCCCAAAGCGGCGATGAAAGGGCCAATGATCAGTGGGCGTTTCGGGCCGGAGCGAGCGACGAGTCCGCCGGACCAGCGGGAAAGAAAGAACATCAGCAGAATCAGAGGAAGGATGGCAGCGCCGGCTGCCGTTGTCGAATACCGCTGAACTTGAATCAGGTTCAACGGGAACAAAAAAAAGAAAATTCCAGTAGCGGCATATAAAAACAGCGTGAGCAGATTCGCACCACTGAAGCTGCGGGATTTGAACAGCGCGAGTGGAAGCATGGGCGCAGTGATCTTTGCCTCCACAAGCACGAAAGCGATAAGAGCGCCGAAGCCGACGATCAGGCTTACGAAAACCAGAGGATTTCTCCAGCCGAGATCGACCGACTCGATGAAGCCGTTCACCAAACCACCCAGGCCGATGGTGGCAAGAATCCCTCCTAACCAATCTATGTGCTTCTCCCTGGCGCTGCGGCTCTCGGGAATCCACCAGACTGAAATGATGATTACGGCCGCGGCAAGCGGAAGATTAATAAAGAATACCCAGCGCCAGGAAGCATGCTGAACCAGCCAGCCGCCTAGAACCGGCCCAATCGCTGTGGTGATCGCGGTAAAACCCGACCAGGTGCCGATTGCCTGTCCACGGCTCTTCTCATCAAAAGACGAACTGATGATTGCAAGGCTGCCGGGCACAAGAAGTGCGGCCCCCACACCCTGAAGGCTGCGCAGAATAATCAACTGCTGAATGGTCGAAGCCATGCCACAACCAGCGGAAGCGAGGGCGAAAATCGCCACACCCACCATGAACATCAGCCGGCGGCCAAACAGGTCGCCGAGCGAGCCGCCGACCAGAATCAACGCGGCCAGAAACAGTCCGTAAGACTCAACGATCCACTGAACGTTCACTACTGTTGCGTGAAAGTCGGCTTGGATCGCAGGCAAGGCGACATTGACGACCGTGCTGTCAATGAATGCCATACCGGAACCGAGAATGGTCGCGGTGAGAATCCATGCTCCCGACTTTGGCTTGCATGGAACCGCCGCACTTGCCGATCTGACTACCGCTTCATCGCAAGGTGTCTTCATGGAGGCTAGGATGCTGTTTAGGGGACCTGGAAATAAAGATGATAGTGATTGCTACACCGGGGATTGAACTGTGCGGGGCAAGCTGGACAGCTAGAGTCGCTCTGCATGTATTGGAGAATGGTTAGCGTTGCACCGCAGGCGCCGCAGAGTATTGCTTGCTGGTTCCATTCATCTTCTGGCCAGAGTGCTGTGGGATGATCGGCGAGCGCGGCGTGGCAGTCCGTGCAGGCGTAGTAAAGGCCGCAGCATTTCATCTTAATGGCGACGATGTCAGTTGGTCCGTGGTAGTGCTGGCAACGAGTTTGTGCATCGAGATTTACACCATGCACTTGCGGGAGAGTGGGAGACATCGCGTCAGTTTAGTCGATAAGAAATTCAGCCGATCGTGAGCAGTTGTTCGTAGAATCCGCCGATTTCGCGCGTGCGATCCACGAAGTGAATCTCGAGTATCCAATGGCGCTCGCGACCCGAAGCATCCGGTACCCGCATCCGGTTGGGATTCTTGGGGTGTACATAAAGAGTGATCTTATCGTCCGCAATTCTCTCATGCGGAAAAACGCCAATCAGATGGCCTGCAATGGGGCCACCGTACTCCCAACCATATTGCTCGGCCAATTTTTGTGCGTGCGCATACAGTTCTGCTGCGGTGATCTCGGGGTGCTCGTGAAAGTATTGTTTGCCGTGGACGAATGCCTCTTCGATATCGCGGCAGAGTTTGTGTTTTAGCGGATCGTTGCCCACGACGTAGGTGCGGCCAAAATCGGCTTCCCACTCCTCGACCACCGGACCGAAGTCGAGAAAGATGATGTCATCTTCGCCGACTGTTAAATCTGGAGGGTTCTCATCGTAGGGAGCCAGAGTGTTGCGGCCAGCGCGCACGATGCGTTTGTGCCAATAACGCGAGATGCCGAACATGCTTTCGGCGAGCGCATAGATGCCCTCATTAATTTCGCTTTCTTTTGCCCCGGTTCGAATGAGGTTTCGGGCCTGGGTCTCCGCGAATAAGGTCTGGGCTTTCTCCTGGGCATCCAACAGGCCGGCGACAAGTTCTTTTTCCGATTGCTGCATAAGAGAATCAGATTACTGTATCGAGTCTTCTAACGCCCGTAATGCGCGATGAAGACTGCCTTCCCCAACAAATGGTCGGTCGCAGTCGATACCACCATTGCGCCGCTGGAGTCGGCTGGCACGTCCAGCTTCTCGACGCTCAACGCGTACACGGTGAAAGTGTAACGATGCGGACGCTCGCCCTTGTCCGGACAAGGACCGTGATAGGCGTCGGTACCGAGATCGGTGCGGCCCTGCATAGCGCCAGGCGGCAGAACGGAGCTATGCTCGATGCCGGCTCCCTTGGGTAGCTTGTCGGTAGTTGCCGGCAGGTCATACACGATCCAGTGCCACCAACCCGAGGGATCGCCGTGCTCGTCAGGATCGAATAAGGTTACGACGAAACTTTTCGTGCCAGCCGGTGCGCCGGTCCACTGCAGCGGGGGCGACATATTTCCGCCGGTGCATCCGTAAACATTCCCGACGTAGCCTTCGGGAATTTTCACAGCCATCTGCGCGTCCGGACTGGAGAGGATAAATTTTGATTTGGGAGTGGATTTCTCCTGCGCTATTAAAGCTATCGCTAGCAGCGATATCACAAAGGCACCGACTATTCGAGTTCGCGTCATTTCAGCCTTTCCTTAAACAGAGAGATTCAAATTCAGCGGCTCACGCTCTGGGCTGGTTACGAGGGAGATCCCTTCGGCTTCGCTCAGGGCAGGCTCTTCGCTACGCCTGAAAAACGGCTTCGCTCAGGATGACAATCGTTTGTGATAGTCAAACTGTCTCACTACTTCGGCGCGGGATGGCTGAGCCCCCACACATACGCAGCCAGCGCGGACGCCTGGCCATCAGTGAGTTCCGCTCCACCCATGGGAGGCATTGGGCTGCGAAATTTCTTGGGCTGCGGAACGCCACTGGTGATCACTTTTAAAATTCCAGCGAAACTGCCATCGCTCCACATCCACTCTTTCTTGGTTAGATCGGGCCCCAACGTTGTGCCGGTGCCATTTGCGCCGTGGCAGCCGGTGCAACTCGCTCCTCCCACTTCACCGTGATAAATACGAGCGCCGAGTGCGACCAAATCTGCCGTCGAGCCCTCGGGCACAGGAAGATTTTCGGTGTCACTTTCCGGCGGCTGTGCGGACGATGCCACAACTTTGCCAGCAGGAGCAGAGAGGCTGGGGCACGGAGTGCCTTTCGGCGCGGGGCCGGCGGGATTGCCCGTGTAGGTGACGCGATAGATGCGTCCCTTGATGTCCTCAGAAATATAGAGCGCGCCGTCCGGTCCGACCGCTAGTCCTGTCGGACGATAGGTGGCGCCTTCCGGAGACTTCTTTGCTCCTGCAAAACCGTCGGCAAATATCTCGCAATTGCCCGACGCGTGGTCGCCATTGAGCGGCTGAAAAACTACGTTGTAGCCGCCTTGCGGGTAGGGCGCCCGGTTCCATGAACCGTGGAAGGCAATGAAGACGCCGTCACGATAGCGGCTGGGAAATTTGTTCCCGTTGTAGCGCGCCATTCCGTTTGGCGCCCAATGGGCAGGAAATGCAGCGACCGGACCAATCTTGTCCGCGCAGACGCCGACCTTCTTGCCACCGTCACCGCCGTATTCTGGCGCGAGCACGAGCTTCTTCTGCGCGCCGTCGTAGTAGCACTCGGGCCAGCCGTAGTCACCGCCCGATTTCAACAGCATCAACTCTTCCGCCGGCAGCGTAGCTTCTTCTTCAGGTTTGTAGAATTCCGGCCAATTTGAATGCAGCTGGTCGCGCCCGTGCTGCGTAACAAATAATTGACCCGTGGAATCGAAGGCATAACCTTCCGCGTTGCGTATCCCCGTGGCGTAGCGCTCTGTGGGTGAAAACATCTGGTTCGCCTTGTTGGCGTCAAAACGCCAGACGCCGCCACGCGTCTCAAGTTCGGTGCACGGATTGTCGCCGGGTATCTTGGGCTGCCGGTTCTTTGGCTGGCAAGAATTGGTCGCGGTGGCAACGTCCACATACATGGATCCGTCGGCGCCGATGATGAAGGGATGCATGGGATGATCGCCACCGAGGGGCAACTTGGAGACGATGGTTTCAGCAGCGCCGTTTGGAACGATGGAATCGGCGGAGAGCGAATAGCGCACGATGCGATCGTTGATTTCGGCGTAAATCGATCCCTTATATAGGCCGATGCCGACGCCACCGGCCCCGCCAGTCTGCGCGGTCTCACCGAAGCGCTCAATTACGTCCGCTTTTCCAGCGCCCGTCTTGTCCTGGAGCGCGACCAGAAAACCACCAGCATGCGGCTTGTCGAAGTCGTAGTAGTCTCCCGACCAGGTGTTGACGTAAACCACTCCGCTCGGACTGACCACCAGGTGGCGGGCGTGTCCAATGCCCTCAGCAAATACTGTGGCGCAAAAACCCGCGGGCAGCTTCAATCCGCTGTTATCGTGCGAGCACGAGCTGCTTTTCGCCATCTTGCCGTGAGTGGGCTGATCTTGCGCTGAGATTGTTAGGCTGACGACGCACACTGCGGCGAGCACAACGATGACAAACAACCGAGATCTATATAATCGGAGCAATCGCATTCAAGCCTCCGGCAATCGACTAAAGGACTGCCGCGAGCAATTCTAATACAGGCATCGGCCTCGTGTGGGCCACACTTGCCACGTTTTGATTTGTAACTTTTGGATGCCCGATGAATCCAATTTCCGGGTATATACGTACTCATGTTGAGAACAATTAAGAACGCCCGCTGGATTGTCCCATGTTGATTTATCTCCTGGCTTTTGTTGGCGGTGTTCTGACGATTTTGAGTCCGTGCATCCTGCCGGTGCTGCCGTTTGTATTCGCGCGTGCGGATCAGCCCTTCCGTCGTTCCGGCTTGCCTTTACTCGTAGGAATGGCACTGACGTTTTCCGTTGTAGCAATCGCGGCTGCATTTGGCGGCCATTGGGTTGTGCGCTTGAATCAGGGAGGGCGCTACGTGGCCATGTTCATCTTCCTGGTGTTGGGTGTAAGTCTTCTCGTTCCCTCCGTTGCGGAAGCGTTGACTCGTCCGCTGGTGCGTGCAGGCGGCAAACTGCAGGGTGGGCCATCTGCAGAGAGCGGGATCGGAAAGTCGTTTGTGTTGGGAATCTCGACGGGCCTGTTGTGGGCTCCGTGTGCGGGGCCGATTCTTGGTTTGATCTTGACCGGAGCGGCGCTGCAGGGGCCGGGCGCTCGATCGTCTTTCTTATTACTAGCCTTTGCGTTAGGCGCCGCGACCTCTCTGGGAATCGCACTCTTCGCCGGCAACAAAGTTTTCTCCGCTCTGAAGCGTTCGCTCTCGTTCGAGATCTGGATTCGTCGTGGATTAGGCGTCGCGGTGATCATGGGAGTGGTTGCGATCGCTCTAGGCTGGGACACAAATTTACTCACCAAATTTTCTTTTGTGAACACGGCCAAAGCGGAAGAGCATTTGATCGATAAGCTGCATACTGGTAAGCCGGCGTCGGTTTTGGCAGCTAGCGCCACCGATGTTCAGCCCGCGCTCGATGATGAAGGTCCGATGCCGGATTTGAGCGGCGCTGTTTCATGGATCAATTCGCCGCCGCTCAGCAGCAAAGCTCTGAAGGGAAAAGTTGTCCTGATCGATTTTTGGACTTACTCCTGCATCAATTGTTTGCGAGCATTGCCTTATGTAGAAGGCTGGGCATCGAAATATAAGGATGCGGGCCTGGTAGTCATCGGCGTACATACGCCGGAGTTCGCCTTCGAGAAGGAACGCAGCAACGTCGAAAAGGCAGTTCGTGATTTGAAGATCACATACCCCGTTGCCATCGACAGCGACTACGCGATTTGGAAGGCGTTCAATAATGAATACTGGCCGGCGCATTACTTCATCGACGGCAAGGGGCGGATTCGCTATCACCACTTCGGCGAGGGTGAGTACGACGAGTCGGAGCGCGTGATTCGAGAGCTCTTGAAGGAAAACGGAGCGCAGTTGGCGTCGTCCGGGGAGATTGCCGTGTCCGGCGCGGGTGCAGAGGCCGCGCCCAGTGCGAATGTGCGCTCACCGGAAACCTATGTCGGCTACCATCGGGCAGAAAACTTCGCCTCCACTGAGGCGATCGCTCAGGATTCGAAACATTCTTATACGCCACAACCCAGACTTTCGCTCAATCAATGGGCGCTGAGTGGAAGTTGGAAGGTGGGTGCGGAGAGCGCAGTGCTGCAAACGGCGCCCGGAAAAATTATCTTCCGCTTTCATGCGCGGGATCTTCACCTTGTGCTGGGAACTACCAAGGATGGCAAGCCCGTCCGCTTCACCGTGAAGTTGGATGGTACCGCTCCGGGCGACGATCATGGCGTTGATTGCGACAGCAACGGTTCAGGAACCGTGCAAGGCCACCGGCTCTATCAGCTCATACGGCAAAAAGGCGCGGTGGAAGATAGAACATTCGAGATCGAGTTCCTGGATCCCGGCGTGCAGGCATTTGCGTTTACGTTCGGTTAGAAGATTGTCCGGGGATTGGTCCCGACAAACGCGCTTGCGATCAGCGCGAATGCTACGTCTTCTTCGTTTTCTTCCCGGATGCTGTTCGCAGAGTTCAGTCCCGCCGCTCGCGAGCTTGTCCTAATATGTGTGGATCAAATGACGCACCGTGGGCGCGGCGGTGACATAACTGAACAAGCGTTGTTCCAATTCACGGTCGGCCTGTGTTTGCCGCTCGTGTTGACGCAGATGCTCCGCCCAGGAACTCACGAGGAATATTTCCAGATAGTGATCGGCAACTTCGGTGTCGCGAAAGATCCCCCACCGATAGGCGCCATCACGACGCCGCATGCGACCGTATTCATCCATTGCTTCCAAGAATTCTGCGGTTCGCTTCGGAACGACAGCATAGTCGATCGTGACGAGCACCGGTCCTTGCGCAAGATCGGCTCCAACGTCCTCAAGGACGACGGGCATGCGCCAGTGGTTCCAAGGACTCAGATCCGCGGTTGAATCAGGAAGTTTCGCGAAGAGAGCGACCACTATCGTCGCGATGGTTCCGACCCCAGCATAGACCAGCGCCGTTCGGACATCTGCACGTTGCGCGATCGCACCCCAAGCGACAGTTCCGAGTGCATAAGTTCCCTGGTAAACCAGTATGAAGATAGCGAGGACGCGTGCTCTTACCCAGTCCGGCGCCAGGTTCTGGACTAGAGCGTTAATGAGAGAAATGAAGATGACCCACGCCGCGCCGCCGATCAACATGACCGCAGCGAGTGTGCTCAAACTGTGTAAGGCACTGATCGCCACCATCACCAATCCCAATATCACTACGCCAGCCGATACGACGGTCTCCGTTGACCACCTGGCACGGGCTGACTGCATTGCCAAAGCGCCGGCAATCGCGCCAAACCCAAAACATCCGAGCAACAGCCCATAACCGACTGCGGTCTTATTCACGCTGCGAGCTACGGCCGGCAGCAAAGCAAAGAGCGCACTGGAGAAGAACATGACTACGCCTGTGCGGAGCAGTACAGTCAGGATTGCGGGCGAGTGGCGCACATAGCGGATGGCGGCGACCGTGGCTCCCGAAAATGATTCCGCCGGAGTGCTCCTTTTGCGAACCGGCCTTTTCCACCTGGCGACAACCAGAATGACACCGAAAAACGATACGAAATTTGCTACAAATGCGGTGGCGACCCCGGCGGCGGCTATGATTAAGCCCGCGAGTGCCGGCCCAATCGCTCGCGCGAGATTGAATTCAATTCCATTAAGCGCGGACGCGGAAGCAATATCTTCCCGGGGCACTAATTCAGGGAGAATTGCACTCCAGGCCGGGGTTTCGAACGCATCTCCGGCGGAGAGCGCAAAAGTTAATACCAGCAACAGCCAGGGAGACATGAAACCACCGATAGTAAAGACAGCAAGAAGCAGGGCGATACCCATCATCCATGACTCGGTGAAGAGAACCAGCTTGCGGCGGTCGACGATATCACCGGCGGAGCCTGCAGGAAGGGCCAGCAGAAAATATGGGAGCGAAGCAGCGGTCTGGGTGAGCGCGACATAAATCGGCCCGGCACCGAGGGACACCATCAACCATGCAGCCCCGACGTTCTGCATGAAGGTTCCGGTATCGGAAACTAAATCTGCGACCAACAGATTGCGGAAGGTCGGTACACGCAGGGGTCGCCACAAACTCGATGAACCCCGCGCCCTCACTTGTTTTTCAACGGTATCCGTCAATCGGCCGTGCCTCCTTGCTGCTATCCGCGGACGCCTGCGCGAGATGCATGCGCGCCGAGCGTCGGTGTCGAATGGCAACAAGTCTACACAGAGCTCCCGGGCCGCGTCCCAATGGTTAGCGGAGATGCTAGTTGGCTTCGGCGGCTAATATAATTCCACTATTGACCCAATATAATTGAGGTGTGATCGTGGTCATATTTCGAAGTGGATTTGCGGAGAACGGTAATGGCAGTCTCGAATCCGGCGGTTCCCAACATTCATAGTGCGCCACGTGCGAATGCCGGCTTTTACGAGAAGCTCAACACCCGCTGGCACGAGCGTGCACTGCAGATTTTCATGGTGATCGTGCTTGGGCATTGGGCGGAGCACCTTGTCCAGGCTTACCAGATTTATGTTATGGGATGGCCTCGCCCGAAAGCTCTGGGACTGCTCGGTTTGTGGTATCCCTGGTTGATCCAGACAGAGGCGCTGCACTACGGATACGCCTTGGTCATGCTCATCGGCATTTGGGTGTTCCGGAAGGGCTTCACCGGAGTTTCTCACACCTGGTGGATGATCGCCTTTTGGATCCAGTTCTGGCATCATATCGAGCACTTTCTGCTCATCTGGCAGGCGACTTTTCACCACAATTTCTGGGGTAAGCCGGTACCTTGCAGCGTGTTGCAATTGGTCTTTCCGCGGGTCGAATTGCATCTTTTCTACAACTCGATTGTGTTCATCCCGATGGTCATCGGCATGTATTACCACATGTTTCCACCCGAGGGCGAGCGCGGGAACCCGGCCTGCACGTGCGAGTGGGGCCGCCACGATTCGGCAAAAGCTGCCTGATCAGAAAGTTTCGGTTCTCCTCCTGAAGCAGGGACTCACCAGTTGGCTCGCCGGTGTCGTCTGCGTTGCAACCTTGCTCCAGCTCGGCTGTTCCCGGTCCGACGCACCGTCAGCGTTTGTCGCGATTGAGCATGAGATCTCTCCTGAACCAATCCGAGTCGGTTCGGCTACGATTGCTCTCAAGTTGTCCGATGCCACCGGTAAACCAGTGACTGGGGCGCACATTGTGATTGAAACTGATATGTCGCACGCGGGTATGAGTCCGGGATTTGCAGAGGCGAAAGAGGTAGAAGCTGGTCATTACAAGGCTCAGTTGGAGTTTCAGATGGCGGGTGATTGGGTTATCCTCCTCCATGTCACGCTGGCCGACGGGACGAAATTAGAACGACAGATCGACGTGAGGGGCGTCCTACCCAAGTAGGCAAGCTGTTGAATCCATCCTCCATCCCGGTCCCGGACACTCCTGATTCGCTTCCGTTTGATTTGATGCGAGTGCCGGGCTTAGGCCATTTATTCCGCTGGCGTTATGCGCGTCCGCTGCTTCAGGCGCCGCTCCTCGTCCTCAGCGTGGTAATGATTCTGCACGGCCTGTTCGGGCCAACTCTGGCACCCAAGAATCTGGCCACAACTCTGAGCTGGCTTCATTTCCGCGGCGTGCTGGTGCTGGTGCTGTTGTGCGCGGGAAATTTCTTCTGCCTTGCCTGCCCATTCATGCTTGTGCGTCAGGCGGCGCGACGTTTCTTTAAGCCTCGCTTCAACTGGCCGCGAGCGCTACGCAATAAGTGGCTTTCAGTTGGTCTTTTCGTCCTGATCCTCTTTACCTATGAGTTGTTCGATCTGTGGTCTTCGCCGTGGTGGACGGCCTGGCTGATTGTGGCCTACTTTCTTTCCGTGCTTGTGGTCGACGGGTTTTTTAAACACGCTTCGTTTTGCAAATTTGTTTGCCCCATCGGGCAGTTCAACTTTGTGGCTTCCACGCTTTCGCCGTTCGAGGTGAAAGTGCGTGAGCAGGATGTTTGCACGCGCTGCCATACCAAGGACTGCATCCGTGGCCGGCGGGAGCCGATTTCAGATCTGGTGACGATCCGCGGCTGCGAGCTGGCCCTGTTTCAACCCAGCAAAGTTGGAAATATGGATTGCACGTTCTGTTTAGACTGCGTTCATGCCTGTCCGCACGACAACATTGGCATCTTGAGCCGTCTGCCGGCGAGTGAGCTGATGGTGGATCCACTGCGGTCGGGGATTGGTTACTTCTCGCGGCGCAAGGATCTGACGGCGTTGGTAATCGTGTTCACGTTTGGCGCGCTGCTGAATGCGTTTGGCATGGTGAGTCCGGTTTATGCGGTGGAGGCGTGGCTGGGAAGAATGCTACATGTAAGTCACGAAGCGCCTGTGCTCGGATCGATCTTCACATTCTTCTTGATTGTGGAGCCGGTTCTGCTGCTCGGTCTGGCTGCATGGTTGACGCGTGTGTGGGCCCACAGTCCACGGGCTCTATTGCCGTTGGCAGTGAGATATACCTATGGCCTCGTTCCTCTGGGCTTTGGAATGTGGCTGGCTCATTATTGCTTTCATTTCTTAACCGGACTTTACACACTGATTCCCGTCACTCAAAACGCGATAGCGAGTCTGGGCCGGCCGTTCTTAGGAGAACCCCGTTGGACCCTGACGGGATTGCCAGCAAACGTCGTGCAAGTCGTCGAGATCGGATTCCTGGTGCTCGGATTTGCCGGCTCCTTGGTGGTGATTCATGGTCTCGCTGAAGACGACTGCCCGGACAAGCCGCTGCGGGCGTTCCTTCCCTGGGCGATGGTATGCCTGGTTCTTTGGTGTGCATCGCTGTGGTTGATGTTTCAGCCTATGGAAATGCGTGTCATGCTGATGAGCGGATAGTGTTGTTTTTTTATTGACGATGCTGCATCGCCCTAAAAGTGCGGGAGGAGTTTCGGTTGGTCTTCTGCTTGTGCTCTTGCTGGTGTGGCCTATGCCAGCCGGCGCACACAACGGTCCGCCGTTCCCCATTATTGAGAACAAGAAAATTGGGCCTTGTATAGTTGCTCTTTGGACTCATCCTGACGTTGGCACCGGAGCTTTTTATGTGTTCTTGGACCCAGCGCCGGGCAGTACGCTTCCGGACGATCTGAAGATCAAGATAGGCGTGCAACCCGTAACTGGACGGCTTCCCGAGAAGTTTTATGAAGCCGTGCACGTGAAATCGCGCGGGCAGGTGGAATACAACGCCCAGGCGGACTTTGACAGGCAGGAGTTGTGGCGTGTGCGTCTTGTGATTCAAAGTTCGCAAGGCGGCGGTGAGGCAACGGCCCAGGTAGAAGTGACTCCGCCTGGGTTCGGCCGGTGGGATCTTTTGTTGTACCTTTTACCGTTTCTTCTCGTAGCATTTTTATGGTTTCGCGGTATTACGCGCGCGAAGCAGCGCCGCAAGAAACAATTACAGAAAGAGGTTGGGGCAGCAAATGCCATACAGACTGCAGGCAATGCGAACAGTCGCAAATAGCACGGTGATTCCTGAGAACGATGTACTAAGATCAGGTGTTTTTCGACGTGTGGCCTCGTTGCTGCTTCTCGGAAGTATCGCGGCTCTCCTCTCGGGATGCCACTCCAGCCCCAAGCTGCCCGAGAAAGGATCGAAAGTTTATGCCGACGTTGTTTCGGCATTTTACGTAGGATTGGCGGCGCTTCAAGTTGGCGATGATGTTCATGCCGAGAGCAAGCTCTCAGAAGTAACTCAGCTTGTCCCCGCTGAACCTGCGGGATGGGCCAACTGGGGAGTGCTCGCTTTGCGCCAACGAAATTACGATGTGGCGGCGCAAAGATTCGAACGGGCGCGCGATCTCGCACCGCAGAATGATCACATCTACGATCTATTAGGAATTCTTGAAGGCGATCGCGGCCATTCCCCGGAAGCGATTGCCGATTTACGGAAAGCAATTGACCTCAATCCTAAAAACCTGCGGGCGGCGTACGCGCTTGCCGAAGAGATCGAGCGGCAAGGTGACGCCAATAGCGAAGCCGAATTTCAGCAGGTGATGCAGCGGATTCTTGCAGCGCAGCCAGACAATCTCGCAGCATTGCTCGAATTAGGCCGGGTGGCGGCGAAGCGCGGTGATGCGGACACGCTGAAATCAACCGTGGCGCAGATTAGCGCCCGGTCGTCGTCATGGCCATCGGAAGTGCAGCAGCAACTTGCAACCGTACGGGCTGCGGCGGCGGGAACGGATTTACGCGCGGCTGCCACACGAACCACTTTTCTGCGCAACGTGCTGATGCGCGTTCCGGAGTACCGGCAAAGTCTCTCCGTCATCAAGGCGCCGGCTGGGGAAGAAGCTCAGCCCTTCACTCACTTCGTGCGATTAGAATCGCCTGTATTCAAACCCGCGCCGGCAGACATGGCGATCAAATTCGCGGTGCAGCCGGTCGCGGACGCTGGCAATCATCGCTCGAATTGGATTGGCGCCATCCAACTCGGGAGCGCAGGCGTGCCCGTTATTGCTGAAGCCGATGGCCGCGAAGTGCATTTGTCCACTGGTGCAACTCTTCCTTTCCCCGGCGGGCCATCTTTCGTTCCGCCGTCGCCTGAGGGAGTTTTACAAGTCGATTTCAACTACGATTTCAAAACCGATCTCGTGCTCGCGGGAGCGGGGGGAGTGCGGCTGTTCCGCCAGGACAGTCCAAGCGCATTTACCGATGTAACCACGCAAACCAAATTGCCGAAATCTGTGATCAATGCTCCTTATACCGGAGCGTGGGCGGTTGACATTGAAGCGGACGGCGATCTCGATATCGTGCTGGGTGCGAGCGAAGGCTTGCCCGTGGTGTTGCGAAACAACGGCGACGACACGTTTCTGGCGATTCACCCTTTTCCGGGAATCGCAGGCGTGCGCGGATTTGCCTGGGCTGATCTTGACGGTGACGGCAATCCCGATGCCGCCATCATCGACGGCGCAGGCCGGCTGCATGTTTTTATGAATGAGCGCCAAGGCCAGTTCCACGAGCGTCCGCTCCCTGCGGAATTGCAGACCGTCAAAGCGATTGCGGTTGCCGATGCAAACAACGATGGAGTTCTCGATCTGCTCGCAGTGCAGGCGGACGGGGCCATCATTCGGATCTCCGACAAGAATGACGGAGAAAGCTGGGACACGGCAGAGATCGCCAGAGTCCCGGACGCTGACAAGAATCTTGCGGGAGAGGTGCGACTCCACGTTGCTGACCTCGACAACAACGGAGCGCTCGATCTTTTTCTGGCTCCGACCAAACAATCGTCTGGGGCGGCCGGCGCGCTCATCTGGCTTGGCGATGACAAAGGCAACTTCGTGCCGCTGGACCATCCTGCAGGACCAGTGTTGGTGTTTGACGCCGCAGACTTGAATGGGGATGGCAAGCTCGATCTCGTCGGCCTTTCCGCCGACGGAGCGCCCGTGCAGGCGATGAATCAGGGGTCAAAAAATTATCACTGGCAGATAGTTCGGCCACATGCCGTGCAAGCCGTTGGCGACCAGCGCATCAACCCATTCGGAGTCGGCGGCGAAATTGAAATTCGCTCCGGCTTGCTGGTGCAGAAGCAGCCGATCACCGGCCCGCAACTTCATTTCGGATTGGGAGAACAGACCCAGGCGGACATCGTGCAAGTGGTCTGGCCGAATGGAACTGTGCGCGCCGAGTTCGGCGTGAAAGCGGATACAGACATCGTGACCGAGCAACGTCTGAAGGCTTCGTGTCCGTTCTTGTTCGCTTACAACGGAAAGCAGATGGAGTTTGTGAAAGATGCGGTTCCCTGGGGCTCGGCGATCGGCCTGCGCATCAATACTCTTGGTTCTGCGCAAATCGCGGCGACCGGAGAATGGTACAAGATTGGACGCGACCAACTCGTACCGCACGACGGCTACTACGACCTGCGGATCACGGCGGAGTTGTGGGAGGTTTATTACTATGATTATCTGGCGCTCATGGCCGTCGACCATCCCGTGGGTACGGAGATTTTTGTCGATGAACGTTTCGTAATTCCTCCGTTGAAGCTGGGCCTCACGACCGTCGCTACGCCGCACGAAATTGCCCGGGCCATCGACGACACCGGCCAGGACGTTACCGAAATCGTTCGTACGCTCGACGGAAAAGCCCTCGCGAGCTTTGGACGCGGCCAATATCAGGGCATAACGCGCGATCATTATCTTGAAGTCGACCTCGGCGAGGACGCACCGAAAAGCGGCCCGCTCTATCTGATCGCACAGGGATCGATCCACGACACCGAGTCGTCGGTGAATGTGGCCATCACTCAAGGCAGCCGCTGGCGTGCGCATGGGTTGAGCCTGGAAGTGCCGGATGGCCACGGTGGCTGGGTTACGGCGCAGGACAATCTGGGTTTTCCTGCTGGCCGGAAAAAAACAATTCTTTTCAATCTGACCAATGTCTTTCGTCCCAGCACTCCTCGCCGCGTGCGAATACGAACCAATCTGGAAATTTACTGGGACGCCATTCATTGGGCTCAGGGCGCGCCAGACGCTCAGCTGAAGACAGTCACTCTAAATCCCAGCGTGGCCGATCTGCATTATCGCGGATATTCCGTCATGCACATGCCCGGGGCCGCGCGAGCGCCGGAGGTGCCCGATTACAACCAGATTGAAGGCACCAAGCAGCGTTGGCGCGATCTGATCGGCTATTACACACGCTACGGCGACGTGCGCGAACTTGTAAATAAGATCGACGACCGCTATGTAATTGTTAATTCCGGCGACGAATTGTCACTGCGCTTCGCCGAGCAACCGCCTCCGCCCGCAGGTTGGGTGCGCGACTTCGTGATCGTCGGCGACGGCTGGATCAAAGATGGCGACTACAACTCAACTTTTTCCAAGACTGTGTTGCCTTTGCCTTATCACGCGAAGAATGAGTACACGACCCGACCAAACCGGCTTGAAGATGAGTGGGTCTACCAGCAGCATCCCGACGACTGGAAAAACTATCACACGCGTTATGTCACTCCTGATGTTTTCAAGAACGCATTGAGGGATGAGAACGGGAAATGACAGGCAACCGGGTAGCGAAGTTTTTTCTCGTTCTCTTCTTTATAGGACTATTGGCCACTCCATTTGTTATTAAGCGGATGTCGGCTGCGCGGGAAGCCGACAAATCGAGGACCGACGCGAAGACAGCATTGGCCCGCCATGGCTTTTATCTTGAAGAAGTTTCCCATGCAGCGGGCATCAATTTTGTTCATCAGTCTCCCAAACTCGACCCCAAGTTAGATCCCATCATGCCGGAGGTTGCGTCGATGGGCGCATCGGTGTCGATCGTTGATTTCGATCGCGACGGTTGGCCCGATATCTATGTTACGAATAGCGCGATCGGCAGTAAGAATGCTCTCTATCGCAATATGCATGACGGCACATTCAAAGATGTGGCCAGCGAAATGGGCATTGCCGATGTGAATCAGCCAGGCACAGGAGTTTCAACTGGCGCGGTTTGGGGCGACTATGACAATGATGGTTATGAAGACCTGTTTCTCATCAAGTGGGGCCGCCCGGAGCTGTATCACAACGATCACGGCCACGGCTTCACCCGCGTAACCGAGCAAGCTGGATTGCCGCCCTGGATCAATGCGAACACAGCCATCTGGTTCGATTACGACGGCGACGGCCTCCTGGATCTTTTCGTCGGCGGCTACTATTCGGAAGACATTGATCTGTGGCACCTCACCACAACGCGCATCATGCCTGACAGCTTTGAATATGCCAAGAATGGCGGGCGAAAGTATTTATTTCACAATCTCGGAAACGGCAAATTCGAAGAAGTCAGCGCGCAGCTTGGCATCAATAGCCGGCGCTGGTCGTTGGCCGCCGCTGCGGCTGATCTGCGAGGAAGCGGCCATCCTGATTTGTTTGTGGCGAACGATTACGGAGTGTCGGAGCTCTACTTCAACGACGGTAAGAAGTTTCATGATGTCGGCGAACAGACCGGCGTCGGCTTCGCTCCCAAGAGCGGTATGAACGCGGCATTTGGCGACATCCTCAATCAGGGCAGGTATGCGGTTTACGTTTCCAATATTTCCGAGGACGGGATTCTCATCCAGGGAAATAACTTGTGGGTGCCGAAGGAAGGCACTGCGGCCAATGCCGTTAAATATCAAAATTTGGCGCGCGATTTTGGCGTGGAACTTGGCGGATGGAGTTTTGGCGCGCAGTTTGGTGATTTAAATAACGATGGAACGCTCGACCTGTATCTTACGAATGGCTACATTTCTCTCGACCACAATCGGAGTTACTGGTACGACTTCTCCAAGGTAGCCGGCGGAAACAGCACGATTATCGGCGACGCCAAGAACTGGCCGGCATTTGAAGGGCGCAGCTTGTCGGGCTATCAGAGCAAGCGAGTGTGGCTCAATGACGGTGCCGGCAAGTTTATCGATGTTGCCCAGGCCATTGGCGCGACAGATACCTATGACGGACGTTCCGTAGCGCTGGTCGATTTGTGGAATCGCGGTGCGCTCGATGTTGTTGTTGCCAATCAGAATGGGCCGTTGTTGGTTTACAAGAACACGGTCGCACCGGAAAACCAGTGGATCGAATTTGAGTTGGAAGGAACCGGCTCAAGTCACAGCGGGAGTAACCGCAGCGCAATCGGCGCTCAGGTTACGTTATTTTGGAATGGCCAGCGTCAGGTGCAAGAGGTCTCTGGCGGCAGCGGTTTTGCGGCACAGAATGACCGGCGGTTGCATTTCGGTCTGGGCAGGAATCCGCACATCGAAAAGGCTATTATTCGCTGGCCGTCAGGCAAGGTTCAGACTATCGACCAGCCTGCCGCGAATCAGTTGCACAAGATGAAGGAGCCGGCATGAGCGAGCAGACGAGCGTTCCTGTCGTTTCGCGTCAAACTCAGCCGTCTCAAATCCAGCCGCATCAGGCGCCGGCTCAACGGAAGCCGCTGTTTAGTCTCGACAACCGGTACATCGCTCCCGCTTTCATTACTTGCATTCTGCTGGCTGGCCACTTGTCGTTCGGCATTCTCGAAAGCTATCAGAAGACGTTGCTGGCGATCGTTACAAGTATTCTGCTCGAGCTGGTGCTGGGCCGAATTTTCTTTCAGAAGTGGATACACCCTGCAAGCGCCTATATCACAGGCATCAGCGTCGGCATTCTAATCCGCTCGCCGGCCTTCTGGCCGTACGCTCTATGCAGTGCGATCTCGATTACTTCCAAATATGTGCTGCGGGTGAAGGGCCGCCATATCTGGAATCCATCCAACTTCGGAATTTCCGTCATGCTATTTCTGGCTGCCGAAACGGTGGCTACCCTGAGCATCCAGTGGGGAAACTATCTGTTGCCCATGCTGGTTATCTGGGTGCTAGGCTCGGTGATTATTTGGCGTCTGCGGCGCTTTCACATCACCGGCATTTATATCGCGTCGTTCATCGCTTTTGCATTTTTGCGAAGCTGGATGACCGGAAGCCCTTGGCAGTCGGAGATTGCGCCGATTACCGGTCCCATGTACCAACTGTTTATTTTCTTCATGATTACCGATCCGAAGACTACGGTTCGGTCCAAGCGAGGCCAATGTCTGGTCGTGTTCCTGGTGGCTGTAGTGGAAATGGTTCTGCGCTTGTATCAGGTTGTGTACGCACCTTTTTATGCGCTCTTCGTGGTAGGTCCGACTGCTATGCTGGTTGAAATTTGGCTGGATTCGCGCCGTTCGAATGCGACAAAACTAACGGTGGCTCAGTGACGGTCGATAGCCGTTACCCTCGAACTCTGATGCGGCCGCGCGCGCTCATTTGTTTACTGCTGCTAATTGCTCTCTTCACCTCAGCGAGCTGTAAGCCAAAAGCATCGCGCGAACTAGAAACCGCTCCTGTGACGCCAGCGCCGATGCCCATACCATCAGCCTCTCAACTCGCATCTTCCGCACTCGACTCGACCGCGAAGCCTTCTCGCCCCTCGGGCCCCATCGAGTTCACGGATGTCACCGTCCAGGCAGGCATTCACTTCAAGCACAACAGCGGCGCCTTCGGAAAAAAATATCTTCCGGAAACGATGGGCAGCGGCGTTTGCTTTTTGGATTACGACAATGACGGATGGCAGGACATTTTGCTGGTCAATTCTATGGACTGGCCGGGACATAAGTCGGGTAAATCTTTCCCCGCGCTCTATCACAACAATAAGGACGGCACGTTTACCGATGTGACGCGGCAGGCCGGTCTCGCGGTTGAAATGTACGGGATGGGTTGTGCCGTCGGCGACTATGACAATGACGGCAACGTCGATATCTATATCACTGCCGTCGGTTCCAATCATCTCTTCCACAATCTCGGCAACGGCAAGTTTACTGACGTGACTGTCAAAGCGGGAGTAGCCGATCCGGGATTCTCCGCGAGCGCGGTGTGGTTTGATTATGACAACGACGGGAAGCTGGATCTGTTCGTCGCCCACTATATCGACTGGTCCATCGAGACCGATCAATATTGCTCGTTGGACAATAAGAACAAGTCCTACTGCACTCCGCAGAGGTACAAAGGCCAAAGCTCAACGCTCTTCCACAACAAGGGCGATGGAACGTTTGAGAACGTCACGCGGCGCTCCGGCCTTTACGATCCCACGAGCAAGTCGCTCGGCGTTGCATTATTGGATTACGATAACGATGGCTGGCTCGATCTTTTCGTTTCCAATGACACGGAACCGAACATGCTCTACCGCAACAATCACAACGGAACCTTCACAGATGTGGCGGTCGCGGCTGGCGTGGCTTACAGCGAAGCAGGCACAGTGCGCGCCGGCATGGGTACGGATGCGGCCGATTACGACAACTCCGGATGGGAAAGCCTGGTGATCGGCAACTTTACCAATGAGGGGATGGCGCTCTACCACAACGATGGCTCGGGCTTATTTACGGACGAAGCCCCGGCCACAGGGATCGCCAGAGTATCAACGAAGTCGCTCACCTTCGGCAGTTTCTTTTTTGACTACGATCTCGATGGCATGCTGGATATTCTCGCGGTGAACGGCCACGTCTCCGACGACATCAGCTTTGTGCAGCCACAAGTTAAGTATGCGCAACCACCGCATCTGTTCCGTAACCTGGACAAGAACAAGTTTGAAGAAGTAACCACGAAGCTCGGCCCTGCGCTGCAACGTCCAATTGTGGGCCGTGGCGCAGCCTACGGAGATTTCGACAACGACGGCGATCTGGATTTATTGATAACCGCCAACAACGGGCCAGCGCGATTGCTTCGCAACGACAATGCAAACCAGAACGACATGCTGCGGGTGAAGACCGTGGGCACACGATCGAACCGCGATGGCATAGGCGCAAAGGTCACGGCGAAGACAAACACAGGAAAGCGCCTGTTTGCCATGGTGAAGACAGGCTCAAGCTACTTATCCCAAAGCGAGCTGCCGCTAACCTTCGGTTTGGGCAAACCGGAAGCGGCCAAGACAGTTAGCCTGGAGATTCTCTGGCCCAGCGGCCAGAAGGATACAATCCCAGACATCAAGCCCAATCAGTTCATCACTGTGAAAGAAGGCAAAGGTATTGTTTCGGCCCAGCCCATTGTTTTTTCTCGCCCCGGCGCTCCACAGTCTTTGACGCCCGCCTCTTCGAAAAAGTGACGAGCCGAATCTTATACGCAAATCACTTATTCAATCGGGCGAGAATTTCCTTCTGATTCTCGATGATCGCGTGCAGAGCACCCTGGTTCTTGAGAATGCTCGCCTGATTCTTCAGCAAAGTCGCCTGGTTCTTTTTGATCGTGGTCTGATTCGCCCGAAGTGCAGCCTGATTGGCGATGATGGTCTTCTGGTTCCGGACAATCGTCTTCTGATTAGCGATCACTCTGCTTTCTGACATCGTGTAAGGGGTCTCCTACAGTTAAGACTTAGGTGGCGGAGGGAGAGGGATTCGAACCCCCGGTACCCTTTCAGGTACAGCGGTTTTCAAGACCGCCTGTTTCAACCACTCACACATCCCTCCGCACTGCGTTTACAACAACTTACAAGAGGTTACCAAAGATTTAGTGCCTTTTAGGTTCCTTTTAGTTAAGATTCCCTTAGTCAACTCTCAATCAACAAGGGGCCTTAACCAACATGCGAACACAGACCGGCAACCTCATCCTGCGAAGCAAAGTCTGGTACGTCCGATTCTACAACCGCGATGGGAAGCGAGTCACGCAACAACTTGAGCACCCTGACGGAGGGCCGCTCAAGAAGGAAGGCATCTACAAATCGGTGCGCCGAGTGGAAGAGGTTGCAGCCGATGTGATGAAGCAGGTCAACAGCGAAAACGGTGTTCCGACCAACGTTGTTGATGTCACCGTAGGTGAATTTTGGGAAGCAACATACCTGCCTTGGGCCACTACCAATCTTCGCGAAAGCACCGTTGCCGGTTATAAAAAAACTTGGGGCCTCTACCTCAAGGATCAACTCTCCCATTGGAAATTGCGCGAGTACAAAACTCCTCATGGTTCACAGTTGTTAAGCAGTCTCACCGAGAAGCGCAAGCTTGGGTCAGCAACGTTGTCTCACACACGTTCGTTGGCATCCGGCATCTTTTCACACGCATTGAACTTGGGGAAGATCGAGGCAAACCCTTGGCATGATGTGGTGAACCTCGCAAAGGTGAAGAAATCAAATCCCACGAAGCATTACACCTTGGAAGAGGCTGAGAACACCATCAATGCGTTGGTGTCTCGCGTTGATGCACAGGCCGTATTTGCTCTTGCCTTCTTTTTGGGATTGCGACCGAGCGAGATTGCCGGTTTGAAGTGGGATGACATTGATTTTGATGGGGGATTCGTTCACATAAGGCGGGCAGCGGTGAAGGGTGTAGTTGGTGAAACGAAAACACCGGAGTCTGTTGCTTCAATCCTATTGATTGCCCCGGCACGTATCCCTCTCGAATTGTGGTGCAAGAAGTTGGGTGGTAAGCATTCGGGTTGGGTATTCCCCAACCAGAAGAAAGACCCGCTCAATGTTGAAAGTTTTTGCCGCAACGCCATCATCCCTCTGTGTGTCAAAGCAAAGATTGAATGGAAAGGCTTGTATAGTGCCCGGCGAGGTTGCGGCACACACCTGACCGCAGTCACCGGCAACCTGCTTGCCGCTCGTGCTGTGTTGCGTCACAAGAGCATGTTGACAACGGCGGATCACTACGACAAAGCCAATGAGGTTGCAGGCGCAGCCGGGTTGAAGTTAGTGGAAGCAAAAACACTCAGCAAGTAGGTTGAAGAATAACACTGAGCTATGGGCACACCTGTGCACAGCACTTTCAGGCTATTGATCCGCGAGAGGCTTTGAGCGATGCTGGCAACATGAGCACGGAACGAATGCAGCAAATCAGCAGCGAGTTGCATGACCTGAACGCCGAACTGGTAAGCCTTCAGGCACGCGCCTTGCAACGTGTCGAGGAAATAGAGAATGACTTCGATGGGGTTGTGTTGCAGGATGACATCAATGCGATGTTCCTTACCATGCAAAGGTTGATTACTCGGGTTTGAACTCCGTCCCTCAAGTTCTGTGGTAGGAATTTGAATCAACGGAGAACACGCGATGCAAGTTGACATGGAAATCCGTGAACAGTTGTCACTTTACTGCATGGTCACCAAACAAACTCAAGAGCGAGCAGCCAATCAAGCACTCCGCGAGTTGTTGGAACGCTGCGAAGCCGACCAAACGATGAAAGAGCGCATGGACCGCGCAAAGACCTTGAAGGAAGCGATGGCCGCGCTGTGAATAAGTTTGATGACAACGAGGTGTCGTTATGAAGAGACTTAAAGAGCAAATGTTGGATGTTGAACTAGAACGGTTGATGAAGAACGATGCTTCAGTGCGCGAAGACTACGAGAAAATCATTCGTGCTCGGCAAACATCACGCACGTTACCTTTTGACCCTCGAAACGAAATATCGGCGGATGCGCGGTATATGGCTGACCGCATCGTGAGCAACCTGTGGATCATCGGTGTTGGTTTACCCCTTGTTGCAGGCTTGCTATTCGTCGCTTTCATCATCAAATAGTAGGAAGCGCCAACAACGTTCTTCGAGTTGCGTGTTGGTAGAATTGCATCATGGCTGAAACACTCGCAGAATTAAAAGCTGAACTAGCCTTTCTCGAAAAGCGCATGTCTAAGATTGTGCAACATCCCGAAGTGGCACATACGGCAGTTGATTACGCGAACCAGATTGCTGCGCTTCGTGAAAAGATCATTGGGTCATCCCGCTGATTAAGCAAATGACAGCGAGCACTGCCAGCAACAGAAACGACACCGGATAATACAGATGTTTGAGCACAGCAAGTAGCCGGGTCACACCCTACGAACAAGCCAAATAATAACTGCAATCACGATAATTGTTCCCACCAAACCCAGACCTAACATAACTCCTCCCGCGACGCACGATATTCTGAATCCAGTGTGACGGAAAACGGTGAGGATCACTGTGCGTTTTTGCTCACTGTGTTGGAAAATGAGAACTGAACTGAAACCCGTTCCCAAACTTCAACTACAGCAAGGGTAGGCAACCGGACACCGCCGGTAGATCGTCGCAGGGCGGGCCGTTTCCTGAGCCGCGCTGAGCCTTCAAAGGCCGGGTTTCGTGATCCGTAGCCTTCGTAAATCCCGTTGCACCATCGAATTCGATGGGGATAACCATGGGATGCGGGCTGTAAGTCACTCATTCTGCAAACCTCAAAAACGCAAAACGGTCAGTCAAACCCGCCGTACCATTCCACCCGTTCAACATGGACACGCCGGTAGATCATCGCGGGTGATCCTGAGCCGATCTAAAAGACACTAATCGGACACCTACCGTAAATTCACCTTTATTTTCAATGACATACAAGGCACGCATGGTTACCCTAACCACCTGATGTACCTCATTTTCAATGACTTACAGGCACTGATGGGATTTTGAATGTCAGGCTTGTGTGCCTGCCTCGGCCCCCTATTTTGACCTCTCAGGCAACGGTAGATCACTTTCAGCATATCGACACCCATCAATGTACAAGAGCGTGCATGGTCTCAGGTGCACAGCGGTATCGGTATCCACCCCTAAGAGGGAATACGGATACCGCTACACCGGGCGATGGGTCCACTCAGGCTACCCCATCGCTTTGCCGGGTGAAAAGAAAATCGGTATCAAATGCGGTATCGCGGTATCAATGACGATACGGATGGTTGAGGGAAATTGTTTTCTCTTCGGTGTGAAAAATCTTGACCTTGACACTTTTCAGCCTTTCATTCAGAGTTGCGAAGGATGAGCACAGGTTGGGGTGCGAATGAAAAATGTAACGCTTTTGAATGTTAAATTTCGTGACCTTCTCGCTTGTCCTAGTTGTGGAAATCCAAACCCTAAAAGAGCAGGTAAGTGTTGCAGCAACAAAGGTAGGTGCCGAGTTGCCCTTCATCGTTGGCGAAAGTCTCAGGCACATGCTGCACAAGATGAACGTCGCCCCGAGAATAGGATTGGGAACAGATCATTGAAAGCATTGAGGTCTGATACTCACCGTGGAAAGTTGAGAACATCAGCAGTGATGAATGTCTCTGAGAATACACCTGACAATGTGAGAGGCCCCGCGTGGTCGGGACACAGAGCGAAACATAAGAGTTAGGGTTCAACAATATTCAAAGTTCACCAACCTCAGCAGAGATGCTGAGGTTTTGTTTTGCGCGAAAGAAAAGAATGAGCACTCAAACAACAACTTGGGTCTACACCACCGAGCAGAAAGAGCAGTGGGACAAGCTGCGTGGAACGTCAGGCTATCACCAAGTGTGGGGCGAGCAGGCTTACACCTACTTGGTTCACACCATCGGTAGGTTGGTTGATAACCCTGATGACCCGAAAACCGTGTTGCTCATCGGTAGTGAAGAAAGCTGCTGCGAGTTCTTACAAGAGATGGTGAAGCGGGAAACGATTGACCATGTGATGTGTCATCAACCCAAGTTCTTTCGCTTTGAAGATCGTGAGCACGATGGTGAACAGATTGACCGGAGTTTGCAATCAGAGATGGATGCTGAGCAGTTTCGCAACTTCATCAACACCTCGGTTGAAAAAGAATATTACCCAATCGCAGCCGTGGTGATCTTCGATGAAGGGTTGACGGATGGGCGGACGTACCAACATTTGAACAAAATCCTTGAGGTGCCGCAGTGGAAGAACGGTCACTTGGTGAAGACCCTGCGACCTGCTGTGTTCAACGTGGTTGATTGCGAAGAGTCTTTCTTCACCAAGGAATGCAGTGATGTGGTGAGTGTCGATTGGCGCAAAGACGTTAAGACCTATTTTGAACTGTCGCAAGAGAAGCCGTTGATGTTGATTGAGCACCTGATTCCAGAGAAAGCCTTAACCATCATGGCTGCACCTTCCTACACAGGGAAGACGCACATTGCTATCGAGATGGGGTTGTCTATGGCAACAGGCACCTCATTCTTGGATCACTTCAAAGGCCCCGCACAGTCGGTGCCGGTCAGCTATCACGTTCCTGAGTTGCATGAGAGTTTGTTCCATGATTTCAGTGATCGGCTTGGTGCAAGAGAAAGACTCACTGAGTGTCCTGACAACTTTCTCATCAGGACGTTGGAGCACGATCTTTGGCAGTTGGACAGCCCGCAGATGGTTGACAGTTCAAGAGGCAGGTACGTGTTCCTTGACACAGTTGGGTATTTCAATGATGCCGATGATTCGGCCTCGTACACGCAAGCCATCGAATTTGCCAAGAAGATTAACAACCTCATCAGGGAAGGTTGTTTAGGTGTGTGTGCTCTTTACCATCCACCGAAGTACAGCAAGAGCAAAAAAGAAACCGGCAATGTGATGACCCTTGAAAACCAAATCTTAGGATCAGCCGGGTATGGCGGTGTGTTGCGCTCTTGTCTCGGCATGAGAAACCTGCACGAAGACAGCAACAAGGGCCTTTGGGTGTACGTGCAAGGATTGAAGAATCCCGGCCTCGGCGGACCTTTTCAGATTGAAGGCATTCCACTGAAGTTGGTTAAGAATCCCGGTGAAAGCCTCTACCTCTCGGAGTTGTTGAAAGGTAACAACACGCGGCGAGAACAGGCAGAAGTGATGCTTAGGGAAGGCAAGAGCCGTGATGAGATTTGCAAGGTTCTGAAGATGTCACCAAACAAGCTTTCTGAAATAAAGAAACAGATCGACTTCGATTCAGACGAAGGAGAGTAGCAAATGGAACCTGTTTTCAATGATGACAAGCTGATGCTGAGGTTGAATGTTGTTCACAAACTTCGCAAGCTGCTGCAACGTGATGGGGAAGGCTACAAAAGCGCGTTGTATCGCCGCGTTGGTGTTGGTCTAACTGAGGAAGAGTTTGAGTTCTGCGTCAAGATGCTGGAAATCAGCGGTTGGTGCGTGCTTACCAAAGGTAAGCAGGATGCGGTAATTCTCAAATTCAATGAGCAGTTTAACAACGTCAATGTGCCTGAGATACCAGAGGCCGCAGCACAATGACTGCCCCATCAACATACTTGCGGCAACTGCACGAAGCCGCAGCGCGACGAAGGTTAGAGATTGCGAGGATATTGCGGGATGCCCCGGCCACAACCAACAAGCAGTTGGCTGAGGCCCTGAACGTGAGCCGGAACACCATCGCGTTGGATAGGAAAATTATGGTTGACGATTTGAGAAATCAGACGCGCACCGAAACCGAGTTGATGCGGGCAGAGATGGTGGGCAAGCTGGAAAGCCTCAACGAGGAATTGGAGAAGCACCGTACCGATGGGAAACTCCCCATCAGTGCGGTGCATGAGAAGTTGTTGGTTCACCGTTCTATCATCGAGTTGTTGGGCATTCGCAAGCCGGTGGTGGAAAAAATGGAAGTGAAGAGAACATCGGTGCTTTTTGAAACTTCGGTTGTGAGTGTGGTTGATGGTAGACCAATTCAAAGCGAACCCAAGGTGTTTGAGTTGGTGAATAAAAAACTTGCTTTGACAGAGGGTGACCATGAGTGTTGACGAACAGAGAATTGTTGAAGAGTTGGGACGCACACGAACTGTCAAAGATGTGGAAGTTGTGTACAGAGCAATACTCGAAGGGCAAAGGCAGTTGGCTGTGAGGTTGAAACATGCCCGACAGAGGAAGGAAAAGATTCAAGCAGAGTTGGAGACATTCTACGATGACTTGCGCCAAATCACCGGCCTGCCTCTGGATTCTCCACTTCTCCAAAAGATTGCAAGCTTAACGCTTGCACGCAGGTTGGCACGTAGATACCTGCAACAAGCCGAAGCGGAAGATAACTTTCCCAACGGTTGGTAAAAACGGGCGACCAAATTCTAAGCAACAAATAGGCTCAAAGGAGGGCCGAACACAATGCAAAGCATAGAGGAGAGGTTCGCAGAAGTGTGCGAGGCGCTTCGCAAAGCAAAGAAGTTCAACAAATTCCGAGAGGTCTGCCCCATCGGAACCAACATTGAGTCACAGGTCCATTGGGCCGAGGGTGTGTTGGATGGGAGTGTTCAACAGCGAGAGGCTGCGGGCCGCACCATCCCAAAGTACAACGGTGCGGCTCACAACGGTTATGAAGAGTTCCGTGAGTCAGGTTCCTCTCAGGAAGCAGGCAAACCACTCATCAGAGGAAATGACGGTGGGCCCATTCTTGAGTCTGACCGGCTGATGGTTGAGTCTCTGACCCATCCCACGGAGCATCGCAAACTTACCGAGGCTGAGAAGCGAAAGTTGCTTGGTCAACCACCGGCTGAGTATGACAACTTCACCGAAGCCCAAAAGAGAAACTTTGATTTTGCGCGGGCCATTGGCATCAGTGAGGCCGATGCACTCAAACTGAGCGGTATGACGATGATTGGTCGCGACATTTAACAACTTTCCTGTGCCGGTGCTTAGAAAATCCTGACGGCGCACGGAACCCGGCTCACCCTCTCGCAAGCTGTGTAGGGGTGAGCCGGTGCTTTTTAACGAAGGGAAAAACTTATGCCTGACGATATTGATATGTTTCGATACTTCCCTTTCAGTGATTGGGTAGGACAACCAAGGAGAGACACACCAATGATAACCAACTATGCAGGATTGGCTTTCAAAGCCGAACTAGAAAAAAATCCCGACCTCTTTACGATCACCGATGCTTCCATTAAGAACATCGAAAAACAACAGGCCGCTCGGCGAAAGAAGGAAGACAAAGAGCGACCAACCGAGCTTCTGAGTGCCGAGTTGGTACGGCTGCGCTCGCAACTCTTTGCCATTGAGCAGAACGTAAAGGGGATGGAAATAAGAGCCAACCACGCAGAGGTGGACGTGCGTGAGTTTGAAAAGCGGATCACCGAGGCCATCAAGAATAAAAAGCAACATGAGAAGTCTGGCAATCTGCTCGGTGCCAGAAGCGTTGAACACGGTATTCAACTGTTGGAAGGCGAGTTGGATGACGCACGCGCAAGCCTTGCCAAATACAAACGCTTCAGTGCCGGTGCGGTGCGCGAGTTGCAAACGTGGCAGACCGAGAACGGTCCACGGTTGAAGGAGTTGGAAAAGGAAGTTGGTTGAACGTTACCCCCATCGGCCTTCACTTTGCCCGAAGCAACCTTTCCTGAGTACGCGGCAGTGGGCAATAAATCCGCGAGGCTGTCAACGAGCCGAGATGCGTTGACGCAGCGGGCAACGTTCCCGCTTTCAATTCTCAAGGAGTGTAGATCACATGAAGATTGAGGAGTGTTGGCAAGAATTACAAATGGAAAAATCAAGACATGAACAGACTCAAGGGATGTTGCTTGAGGTGTGTGCTGCTTGGCGACGGGAGCACGGTGAAGCCTTCCGCTTCAAAGACCCTTATTGGAATAACGATAAGCGACCAAGTTTGTTAAAGAGGCTTGGCCGGACTATATGGCCTTTCAAACTGGTTGTGAGGTAACCAACTATGAAGAGTATTGAAGTTCTGCTCCATGAAGCGTTGGACACCATCAAGGCAAAGGAAGCCGAGAATGCTTCATTGAAAGCAACGGTTCACCAACTGCGGCTCATCACTGCAAAACATGAACGTGATGGGGTGTTGAAGGCTGCGAACCTTCCAGAGCCGAGCGTGAAGCGGCTGCATGAAGCCTTCGCATCATCCACAGACAACGCAGGTCTGAAGCAGGCAATCAACTGCGAGAAACGAGGTGTGCGATGAGCACCACCACAGAGGAGGAAGTACAAAAGATTTGGGATTTCAACATGCAATTCTTGCCCCCTCGCAAGATTCAATTTGAGCGTGCAGGTTCGCACATACGCGCACGATATCAGGGTGAAAAGACCTTCACCATTGGTGAAACACAAAGTGAAGCAAGGAAGCGTTTGGAATTTTGGAGAAAAGAAGGCAAAGCATGATTAAGTTCACGCGCAGATACCGACAACAGTTGGAGGAAGCAGCGAAGAACCGCTCCTATGATCTACCACCCATCAAGCCGGGTTGGTATTTCAATTCGGTGTACGGAATTGATTTGCCTCTCTTTGATCCAAAGTTAAAGAAGCAACTCATTGAGAACTCGAAACGCAAGAGCAAGGTTGAACGATTTTCTGAAACAAGGTAACACTCAGGATGAAAACCCTAATAGCAGTGGCCGGTTGTAATCAACCTGTCTATCAAGGTCGTTGGCTCAATCAATGTTTAACTTGGATTCCACATCAGGCGCAAACTCTGCCTGATGTGGATGTCCGACTTTTTACAGGTCGAGGCACATCAAAACCAATGTGTGATGAGGTTCGGTTGAACTGCCCTGACTCATACCCCGAGCGAAAGAAGAAAGTGAAGGCTATTTTCTGTTGGGCTTTGGAGAACGGTTATGACAGGTTGGTAAAGATTGATGATGACACCTATGTGAGGCCGGAAAGGTTAGCTTCTCTCGAAGAGATAGACTACGGTGGATTCAGAATGCAACAAAAGTTCATGGATGGTCCGAAGTTCCTTTACGAACGCGAGACGATACTTGGTGCGTTCTACGTTATGTCCCGCAAAGCAATGCGGTGTTGTTTGGAACCTGATCTTCATCCCGAGGTGCCTTTTGAGGATTGTTGGGTCTCGCTGCAACTAGTTGATAGCGGAATCGCAATGGTTGATCTTCGTCCGCGTCTCGGTTATGAGTTTTACAACGGTGATCCTGCTCCGAGTTGGTTCGATAACCACACACCACCAAAACCCGATAACAACATTGTTGCTTCGTGGGAATACCGCACTTTCACAGCTATGGATTTAGTTCACAAGACCTTTTTGAGTGATTGAGTGTGCGGTACGTGATGGGGTTGTAGCAGGCGACCAAACAACATCACCTCTGCTGATTGTGGATCACCGGGCACTCTGAGGAGTGACCCGGCTCCCGGTCTTTACTTTTTCCAAACACAAGGAGTAAGCAACATGGATGAAATTCTAACCATCACAGAACTAGCTTCGAGGTTGAAACTCAGCAAGCGAACCATTTGCAACCTGATGGGGGATCACATCAACCCACTGCCTGTGTTGAAGATTGGCAGGTCTGTGAGGTTTCGTGTGAGTGATGTTCAGGCGTGGTTGGTAAGACAGGCAGAAAAGAAAGCCGCGTGATTCGTCCCACCCTTAAACAACTTCCGAATCCCCATCTCTTCACTAGACTTAGTGCCTTTTAGGTGTCCGTTTAGTGCCTTTTACGAAATGTACCAAGCGGAATTGAGATGCACCCGGTTTGCCGCGCATCGAGTTTCCAACGACTTACGTCACCTTGCATCAACCGCCGTCCTATTTCAAGACCGCCTGTTTCAACCACTCACACATCCCTCCGGATCTGCGAGCGCAACCTAAGGTAGTATTTTACACGCGACCCGGCTGGAAACTGCTGGCTAACTGGAAACCAGTCTCAGCCATCCGGCATTGACTCATGGTTCCGTCAGCAGTGTTTAATTGCTTATTGGATGAGGCCGAAGGCTCGGGAATGAAATTCCATGACCTCGGCGAAGTGGTCCATAAAATAGGAAAAACTGTGGTCGCCGGGATAAGGATGATACTCGTGCCTCACTCCTTCCTTTTGCAGTTGCTCATGCAACGCGGCGGCCCCTTTTTCGAAGCCGTAGTTGTCCTCCTGGCCGCAGTTGAAATAAATGTCCAGCTGCCGCAGGGCGGTTCGGTTTTTTGCTGCGAGAACGAAGGGGCTATTGTCTTTCCAGTGTTGTATGGCGATCGGGCTTCCGAAAACAGTCGACAGCAACTTGCCGAGCGGAGTTCCGGCGCGCACTGCCGTATCGAGCTCCTTCGGAGACTCGGTGATTAGTGCGGCGCTTTGCGCGCTCACCGCAGAAAAAAGTCCGGGGTGGGCAAACGCGAAACGCAACGCACCATAACCTCCCATGGAGATGCCACTGATCGCGCGATTAGCGCGACCCTTGCGGATGCGGTACTTCGATTCGATGAGCGGGATGAACTCCTGAAGAAAAAAATCGCTGTAGCGCACCGAACCATCGGCGGAATTGACGTAGAACGTGCGGCCGCCTTCGGGAGCGGCAATTAAGAATTCTCCCATCTTGTGTTGCTGGCGAAGATCGTCGAGCAGCGTCCATCCGCCGCTGTTAAACAATGAACGCTCATTGTCGCCAAGGCCGTGGAGGTAATACAGCACGGGGTATTTTGGGGCAGGATGCTGGTGCGCGCCCGCGTCGTAGCTCGGGGGAAGATACACGCAATAGTGCACCGGATGTTTCAGGATCTGGCTGTCGAGCGCGTTGCAGTCGATCCGGCTCTGAGCATGGGCCGAGAGCGTAAAAGCGCAAATCGCAAATAATAGGACGAGCCGAACGCAGCGATCGATCGATTTCACAATTTCAGTTTACTCGTAGCGGAGGGCTTGCACGGGATCGAGACGGGCTGCACGCCCCGCCGGATAAAGGCCTGAGATCAGGCTTACGCCGAAGGAAAAGAAAATCGCAAAGGCAACCAGCCACCACGGCACCGCCCAAAAATGTTCCGGTGGAAAGGATTGACTCTTGAGGTAGACGTTCGTGCCAAAGTTGATGAGCTGGCCGATCGACCAGCCCAGAGCGACTCCTATAACTCCGCCGAGAATGCCCATCGCGCCCGCTTCTGCAAAGAAAAGTTTCTTCACGTCGCTGTCGCTGGCGCCGATGGCTTTCATGATTCCGATTTCGCGGCGGCGCTCAAGGATCGCCATCACCAGCGTGTTCACGATGCCGATGGAAGCCACGACCAGCGCGAGGCTGCCGAAGATTCCGAGAAACGCGTACAACACCTTGAAGAACTGCTGGATGCTGCGGCTGGCGTCGAGAATCGAGAAGGTGTTGAAGCCCATATTTTTAATGGCGTCTTCCACCTTCCGCACCTGGCTGGGGTCATTCACGCGAACGCTCACCGAGGAATAGACCGGCTGATCGCTGGCGGCACGGGAAATCTCGCGCAGGTCGGTGGGCTGCATCACATGCAAACTCTCGGCCAGCTTGAGGGGAAGAAAAACCCGCGCCCGGGTTGGCCCGCGCATGCTTTCGGGATCGAGATCGGCGACGCCGACAATCTTCAGCTTCAGCTCGCGCGAAACCACGGAGTAAGCAGTTTCGTCGAGATTGTCAGTACTCGATCCGGCCGGATGGTCTTGCGGCGTCCCGGTTGCACTTGGTGCGGTTTCGCGCTGGGCATAGCGCATGGTCAATTCCTTGCCCAGCAGCGGTCCGGCCACTTCCGCTACGTTGGTTTCGTCGACACCGGGCTTGGGAGTTCTTCCCAGCAGTTCTTCGGCGAATGTTTTCTGAAGAATCACTTCGGGCGCCGTGTCGGACGAGAAAAACTGTCCCTGCACGGTATCAAAAGCATCGTTCGACTTAGCAGAAGCAGGCAGCGCAGAGACCATGGTCAGATGCGGCTTGTCTGCGTAGCGCAGTTCGGTGATGAAGCGAATATCGGGATATGCTTCGAGCACGTTGGGGAGATGCTCGATTTCCAAACGCGTGGCTTCGTCGAGGATGCGGCTTTCCCCCGGCGCCGGGCCGTTGCGTTCTTCTTCGCGGCCGAAGTTGCGCAGATCGCGGCGCGAGGTGACCACCACGGTGTCGAACAATCCGGACTTCATCAAGCGTCGCGATGCCATCTGTTGCAGCCCGATGCCGAGAGAGAGCATCGCGACCAGCGACGCCACGCCCACCGAGATGCCGATGGTCGTCAGCGAATTTCTCAAGAGAGATTCGCGCAAGTTGCGCAAGGCGAGCTCGGTGAGGTCAGGAAGTTTCATTGCCGCGCTCTGTCTGCTCCCGCCTGGACGACAGCGGAGTTCGATTCATCGCCAACCAACTTGCCATCCGCCAGAAAGATCAGGCGCTGGGCGTAGCGTTCGGCCAATGCACGCTCGTGCGTTACCATCACGACTGTCATTCCCAATTGCTGATTGAATTCGCGGACCATGTTCATGATTTCGGTTCCGGTGCGGCTATCGAGATTTCCGGTGGGCTCGTCGGCCAACAGGAGCTGCGGCCGGTTAATGAGCGCCCGCGCTAGTGCTGCCCGTTGCTGCTCTCCGCCGGAAAGTTCGCTGGGCCGATGATTCATGCGCCCCTGCAAGCCCACACGGGTGAGGGCCTCGCGCGCGAGAGTATCGCGCTTCGCGCGCTCGATCTCGGCAAAGCGCATGGGCAGCTCCACGTTCTCCGCGAGCGTCATGCTGGCGATCAGGTTGAACGATTGGAAAACCATGCCCACGGTATGCAGACGGTATTTAGCAAGTTCCTCGCGGGACATTTGCGCGATATCGCGTTCGTTGACCACGACGCTGCCCGAAGTAGGCCGATCCAGGCCAGCAATTAAATTTAGAACAGAAGATTTTCCTGAGCCCGAGCTGCCGAGAAGAGCAACAAATTCGCCGGCGTTCACTCTAAGCGTTACGCCGTCCACCGCTCGAATGACAGTCTCGCCCATGCGATAGTGTCGGCAAAGCTGTCGCGCGTAAATCGCCGGTGTGCCGGGCTTCACAGCGTTGTTCGCCGCAGCAGTGTTCGTCACAGCAATGTCCTGGGGAGTTCGTTCCATGCTACTCATACGCTAACGAACCTCTCCTTTAAGAACACGCAATGCGTCGGCTGACTTCGCATCGCCGTTGCGCACCGGGCCTGCGCTGACATTTCCATTGCCGTTCGCCTCAAGCGTGTCCCCTTCGCCGGGAGCGAGAAACAAGTTATCTTCCACGCCGTGCTGCCGGGTGTATAGATCGTAGTAGCGGCCTCGCGCGGCATAGAGTTGATCGTGCGTGCCGCGCTCCACGATTTGTCCCTGCTCCATTACCAGAATCTGATCGGCGCGGCGAATGGTCGAAAGCCGATGCGCAATCACAAATGTAGTCCGGCCCTGCATCAGGTAAGAAAGCCCGTGCTGGATCATCTGTTCCGATTCAGAGTCGAGACTGGAAGTTGCTTCGTCGAGAATCAGGATGCGGGGCTCGGCTAAAATCGCGCGCGCAATCGAAATCCGCTGGCGCTGGCCGCCGGAGAGCTTCACGCCGCGCTCGCCGACTACCGTGTCATATTTCTCGGCGAATGACTCGGCGAACTCATCCACGCGCGCGATGCGGCAAGCGCGCAGGATATCTTCTTCGCTCGCGTCCGGACGCGAAAACGCGACATTCTCTCGAATGGTTCCATCAAATAAAAATGATTCCTGCAACACGACTCCGAGGCGCGTGCGGTAAGAATCGAGACGAACCGTGCTCAGGTCCGTGCCGTCCACGAGAATTGTGCCTTTTGTCGGAACGTAAAAAGCGGAGATCAGACCGATGGTTGTGGATTTTCCCGAGCCGGATGATCCGACCAGCGCCGTCACCGTGCCGGGCTCGGCACGGAAAGAAAGATCGTGCAGAACCACGTGAACTCCATCGTAGCTGAAACTCACGTCGTCAAATTCGACGCGGCCCACGATATCGCGCAGAAAAACGGAACGTCTGGGGTCCTGATCCTCCGGACGCTCGCGCATAATTTCCTGCGTGCGTTCGAGTCCCGCCAGCGCCTCGGTGAGCTGGGTGCCGATGGAAACGATTTGCATGATGGGCGCAACCAGAAAACCTAACAACAAGGTGTAGGAAACAAATCCGCCGACGGTGAGCGTTCCCGCTGCAATCTGATGCGCGCCCACATACATAGTGACCGCCCCAACGCAGCCGAGCAGAACGCTTGCGGAAAGGCTCATAATGGAAGTTGCAGTCAGCGTGCGCATCACGTTATCGAGCAGGCGGTGCACGCCCGCGGCGAAGGTCGCTTCTTCGCGCTCTTCGGCGTGGTAGCCCTTGATCACGCGTACCCCGCCTAGCGATTCGGTGAGCCGGCCGGTGACCTCGGCATTAATTTTTCCGCGCTCGCGGAAAATCGGCCGGATGGTCGCGAACGCTTTATTCAGCGCGAGACCAAAACATACCAGCGAGCCGACCGCAATCAGCGTCATCTGCACGCTGGTGCGGAGCAACAGAACCAGCGCAATTCCCGACGTGACCATGCCTCCGACAAAGTCCACCAGGCCCGTGCCCAGCAGGTTGCGCACGCCTTCCACATCGCTCATGATGCGGGACACAAGACTGCCGGTTTTGTTGACGTCGTAAAAAGCCACCGGCAGGCGCGAAATATGAACCTGCACCTGTTGGCGCAACTCGGTGATCAGGCGCTGGGCCGCTTTCGATAAAGATTGCGTCAACGAAAACGAAGTGACGCCCTGCACCACAGTCGCTCCCAGCACAAACAAAACCAGCGGCTGTAATTTGTCGATGCGGTGCTTGTTGATGACGGTGTCGATGAGGAATTTCGTGGAATATGGCAGCACCAGCGCCGCCACGCGGTTGATGATCATCAGCCCGAAGCCGAGCGCCAGTATCCCGCGCCGGGGACGCATGAGCTTCCAGACTTCCGGCAAAACTGCCTTGAGTCTTTCTACTTTCGGAGGTTTCGGGGCCTGCTTAGGATCGGTACTCAATCTGTAATTGGACTCCGCCAAGTGGGCATTCGCTTCATTATTACTGCATTGTGACATGCCTGGGCCGGGCGTTGTATCCTCGGGGCGTGCCACGTCCGCCTTCGCCGGAGCGCTCTCCAACCCTGGGCCTGTTGCTCGGCCTGACCGTTACGCTCGCGGCGGTGGTGGCTTACTCCGCTTATATCACCTGGCAGATAGCCGGCTTGCGCAAGCTTCAGTCCGAATTGATCGATCGCAATCGTAAGGATTCTCTGCAGTTGCTGCGCATTCAGAACGATCTAAACCTGCTCGCGGTCGCTATGCGCGACATGATCGACAACGATGAGCCGTATCCGCTCACCGCCTGGTCGGCGCAATTCCAGCGCATCCGCACCGACCTGGACGACGCCATGCGGATCGAGGCCGGGTTGGCTCCGACAACGTTAGCACCGACCAGCCGCACGCTGGAGCAGAGCGCTTCCCTCAGCAGTTCGCTGGCACAGTTCTGGGACGCGGTTGACCGCGTGTTCGTACTGGCTGGCTCTGGGCAAGATAAAGATGCGAGGGCGCAGATCCAGCTTTCTTTGCAGGCGCGCCAAGCGGCCTTGAGCACCACCGTCGCGCGATTGTTAGTACAGAACAGAGAGAACGAAGAGCAGGCCGCGCTGCGCATTGTGCAGATTTATGACCGGGTGCAGCGACAGGTTTATGTGTTTCTGGCGGCAACGCTGGCGGCGATTCTGCTGACGGGATTTTCCATGATCCGCTGGAACCGGCAGTTGTTTGCGCGCATGGTAGAGCTTTCAGAGCGCCGCAGCGAACTGGCGCAGAAACTGATTGCAACGCAGGAATCAACGTTGCGTTATATTTCGCGCGAGCTGCACGATGAGTTTGGACAGATTCTCACCGCGATGGGATCGATGCTTGGCCGGGCCGGAGCTCATGCTCCGGAAGGCTCGTCACTGCGCGCTGATTTGCAGGAGGTCCGGCAGATCGCGCAGGACACGCTGGATCGCGTCCGGAGTTTGTCGCAGGCGCTGCATCCCGTGATGTTGGACGAGGCCGGTCTGGAGGCTACACTCGATTGGTACATCCCGACCGTGGAAAGGCAGACGGGAATTGCCATATCCTATAAGAAGCAGGGCCAGCCGTTCGATATGGACAGCAGTGCGGCGGTGCAAGTTTATCGGGTGCTGCAGGAAGCGCTGAACAACACGGCGCGACACTCGGGCGCGAAGCAGGCATGGGTGCAATTGCGTTTTCTGCCGGCGGCACTTGAGTTGGAAGTGGAAGATCATGGTGTAGGCTTCAGCGGGCGTCCGGTGAAGCAAGGCATTGGACTGGTCGCGATGCGCGAGCGCGCTGAACTGATGGGAGGGAGCATTGCATTCTCCACACCCGCGGCGGGTGGAACGTTGCTCCAGTTGACCGTGCCCCGCGAAAAGATTGAGGCGCGCGACAAAGAGTAGAAGATCTAAAGATTACGGACCATAGATTCAACACAAATATGACAAAAAAGATCACAGTATTGCTGGTGGATGACCACAGCCTGGTGCGGCGGGGATTTCGCCGCATGCTGGAAGATGAACCGGACATGGTGGTCGTCGGCGAAGCTGGCGATGGTGAAGAAGCAGCCAAGCTGGCGCACGAGCTGAAGCCGCAAGTCATTGTAATGGATTGCGCGTTGCCCAAGATGAATGGTCTGGACGCAACCCGGGAAATTCTTGAGGACTTGCCCGAGACCGCCGTGCTCATGCTCAGCATGCATTCGGAAAGCACCTGGGTGCGGCAGGCGATCGACGCCGGAGCCAAGGGATACATTCTGAAGAACGCGATGAATCTGGAGCTGGGACCGGCCGTGAGGCGCGTGGCTGGCGGAGAAACTATTTTCGATCCGCAGGTGGAGCAGCAGTCGGCTCTCAAAGGCGAGCGCAGCAGCGGGCTCACGCCTCGTGAGCTGGAAGTTTTGCAGATGATTGTCGATGGTAAGTCGAACAAAGAAATCGCCACAGTGCTCGATCTCAGCGCCAACACGATTGCAGTGCATCGCGCCAATATTATGAATGCGCTCGGCATTCACAAAACCGCGGAGCTCGTGGTTTACGCGATTCGTTCCGGCCTGGTGAATGTTCCGTGAAACGCAGATCCTTTCTGCGCGGTATCGCTGGTTTCGTTTCCCTCTCACAATTGCCGCTACTGCGGGCTTTGAGCGCGGGAGGCCCATTGGCAGTGTCGCCCGGCTTTCGCCTTGCCGATGTAACTTCCAGCGCCGGCATTCAGTTTCAGCATAATAGCGGCGCCTTTGGCGGCAAGTTTCTACCAGAGACTCTCGGCTCGGGCTGCGCCTTTCTCGATTACGACCGCGATGGCTGGCAGGATATTCTTCTTATCAACGGAATGGATTGGCCCGGCCATAAGCAGCGCCACTCCACGCTGCGTCTCTATCGCAACAACCGGAACGGCACTTTTACTGACGTCACTTCGCACGCCGGACTTGACGTTGAAATGTATGGCATGGGCGTGGCCGTCGGCGATTACGACAACGACGGCTTCCCGGATATTCTCGTCACCTGCGTGGGACAGAATCGTCTGTTTCACAACACCGGCAAAGGAACTTTCGTGGATTTGACCAATGCCAGCGGCCTTGGAAAACGCGTGGCTTTCAGCACATCCGCTCTGTGGTTTGATTATGATCGCGACGGGCTGCTCGATCTTTTTGTCTGCAACTACGTGAAGTGGTCGCCTGAGCACGATGTGTTCTGCAGTCTCGACGGCAAGCACAAATCGTATTGCACTCCGGAAGCCTATCGCGGCGAAACTTGCTGGCTCTTTCATAATCGTGGCAATGGAACTTTCGAAGACGTCACTGCGTCCAGCGGAATTTTTGATAGCAGTTCCAAGTCTCTCGGCGTTGCCATGCTCGATGATGACCACAGTGGCTGGCCTGACCTGCTGGTTGCGAACGATACGCAACCCAACAAGCTGTACCGGAACCAGCGCAATGGAACTTTCAAAGATGCCGCGGTCGAAGCTGGGCTCGCTTTCAGCAGCGAAGGCAAAGCGCGAGCCGGAATGGGCGTGGACGTCGCCGATTTCACCAACTCCGGGCACGCCGGAGTAGCGATTACAAACTTCGATAACGAGATGACTGGCCTCTACGAATTCGGAGGCAAGACATACGAAGACATTGCCGCGCAGGCTGGCGTGGGTTTGGCATCCAAAAACAGTTTGGGCTTCGGATGTGCTTTCCTCGATGCCAATCTCGATGGCTGGCTCGATCTTGCCGTGGCCAACGGCCACATCGACGAGACGGTGCGCAACATTCGCGGCAACGTGGGCTATGCGCAGCCGCCACTCTTATTTCTCAACACCGGCAAAGGAAGCTTTCGCGACGTTGCAACTGAAGTGGGCAGCGGCTTCGCGCAGCCGAAAGTTGGACGCGGTCTTGCCTACGCCGATTTCGATCGCGATGGCGATCTTGATCTGCTGCTGACAACAAACAATGGCCCAGCTTACCTCTACCGCAATGATCAGCTCGCGGGAAATCGCAGCATTCGCTTTCGACTCGTCGGCACTAAGTCGAACCGCGATGGAATAGGCGCCGCCGTGCGTATTGTGTCTGGTGGGTTAAGTCAGTCGCGCATAGTGAAGAGCGGTTCCAGTTATCTTTCGCAATCCGAACTTCCGGTTACATTCGGCCTGGAGAAGCGGGATCGCGTGGAGCGGGCAGTCGTCACCTGGCCTAGCGGCAGAACTGAAGAATTTCAGAATCTGGCGGCAGGACGCTGCTATGAATGCACCGAAGGGAAAGGAATCTCGCCGCTGGATGGATATTGATTACTGGCTTCCCTCGAAAATATTTTCAAGGCCGAGTCACGGTTCCTGCCGCGGTCACGTCGATATCGACCGATTCGCTCACTCGCAAAAACAACGTGCTTGGATTTTTCATCCCCCAATTCACATAAGGTACTGCGAAGTGAAGTGTCGCGGTCCAATGATCCAAAGTCATCTCAACTTCGGCAGGGACCGTTATTTCATGATCCGATCCGTGGATGTTGAAAATGCCGTGGACCTTCACTGAAGACTTCCCCTGCAGCAACATGGTTCCGTCCACGCGATCGGGGCGGAATGTAATTTCGGGGTAGCGATCGCTCTCCAGCACTTCCCGATGCATCTTCCGGTCGCGCATACTGGTGCCGCTGTCTCCGCTCCTGGCATCCACGACAATTTCGCCGGAGATTTTCCTCGAAGCTGGATCAGGGTGTAAAGACAAAGAACCTCGCTGCAAATGAAATGTTCCATGAACCGTATGGAGTATGTCGCCAAGCGTAAAAGCAACGGTGGTGTGCTGCGAATCAAGCTGGAGCGCGACATCCTGCGCCGCAGCCGCTAGGGTAGCAAGCGTGAGAAATGTAATTGCAGCTAGGAACGAACGGCGCACTCGATCCCGGCGAAATCCCTGCATCCGTTCCGTTATCGTCATGAGGTTATGCAGTAAGCAGTCTCCATCCCAGCATGAGCCCGTCGAGAGCGAGATGGAACGGCGAGAGAGTCCCAACGTGCAAGGCCAGTAATCTACGGAAAATTTCGGGCCGCTGACGAAAAATCTGAAGAACACGTCGCTGCAAAAGGGGCCGTCCGTCGAGCATGAGCATCAACCGCGCCATCAACAACGGACGCCGCGCCAGGAGGCGGTGCGCAGCCTGATATCCGAAAAGGTTTCCCGACGCGAGGCAAGTGGCGAGCGCAGCGGCTTGGCAGAAAGCCAAGCCAAGACCTTCGCCGGTGATGGCATCGACCGTGCCCGAAGCGTCGCCGATCAACGCAATGTTTTTTCGCCACACACGGCGCAGCTTGCGATTGGCAGAAAGCGCGCCACGCTCAGTCGATACGGCCTCAGCCCCGCGAAGCCGGGCGTTGAGTTCGGGCAATGCGAGCAACGATTCTTCCAGACGAAGCTTCGGATTGCGCGAGGCTACCGCGATGCAGACCTGCTCGCTGTTCACAGCAGTGGCATAGCCCTGCGCATGCTCGCCCCAATAGATTTCCATGCGGTCGGTCCAGGGTGGAATGCGATAGTGCCGGCGAAAAGCGTACCGGATACCGGTTTGCGAGCAGGCCTCGAGTTTTGCCCAGCGGCGGACTCTTGAGTTGACGCCATCTGCGCCAATAATCCAGCGGGTGCGAATCGCGCGCTTTCCTAGATGGACTTCCTGACTTGAACTCCCCGGACGCGAGCTCCGCTGACTTGAGATTCCCGTGACAGCGCTCTGCCAAAGCAGATCAATCCCCAGCCCGGCGGCGCGTTCGATCATGATGCGATGCAGGACGGTCCGGCGAATCGAGAGGCTGCAGGTGTTGTCAGAAAATGGCGCATCTGCCGACAATTCGGAATTGAGGAAGCGCACACCGCGAAGCCGGCACGCGTCCGCCGAGGGGACAATCATGCCAAGATTCGCCAGCGCCGCGACTGCATCTGGCATGAGCGTTTCGCCGCAGGCCTTGTCGATTGGAGGTGTGGCGCCGTCGGCCACCATCACTCGAAGTCCCTGCTGGCGGGCGGCAATGGCTGCCGCCAGCCCGGCGGGACCGCCGCCGATCACGAAGACGTCTGTCGAATCCGGCACACCCGCGCCCTCACCATTCGAGAAGTATGAGCTCAGAGCAAAAGCCGGGCCCCATTGCAGCCAGCAGGCCCAGCGTTCCCGGTTCAGGGCGCCGGTTTTTCATTACATCTTCCAACACGCACAACACGGAGGCGGAAGAAAGATTTCCCACCTTGCGCAGGCAATCCCAGGAAGCATCGAGCTGCCCGTTGTGCAATCCAAGCGCGTCGGCCGATGCCTCAAGCACCTTCGGCCCTCCGGTGTGCAGCACGAAGCTTTTAAGATCGCTCCGCTGGCGCCCGTTGTCGGCCAGGAACGCGTCCACATCCCGCCCAAGATTTTTCCGAATCAGGGTTGGGACTTCCGTAGACAATATGATGCGGAAGCCTTTCTCAGAGATGTTCCAGCCCATCATGTCCTCGGTGCTGGGATAGAAGACCGAGCGGGTCGCGAGAATCGTGGGTCCGGGAATCTTAGATCCGGGAATCGCGGGCTCGTGAATGTCAGCGCCGTTCGATTCAAATTCCGAGCCGGTCACAATCACAGCGGCAGCACCGTCGGCGAAAAGCCCGGAGGAGATTAGATTGGCGACTGACAAATCTTCGCGCTGCAGCGTGAGTGAGCAAAGCTCGACCGACACCAACGCCGCGGCCTGCTTAGGATAGGCGCGAACGTAATCCGAGGCACGCGCGATTCCGGCAGCGCCCGCCACACATCCCAGGCCAAAAATTGGGGTCCGGCGAATGTTCTTAGGAAGATGCATCCGGTTGATCAGCAGAGCATCGATCGATGGGCTGGCGACTCCGGTGACCGTAGTGAAGAGCAGCGCTCCCAAGTCCTCCGGTCTTAGCCCGGCATTCTGCAGCGCAACGCAGAGGGCCTGTTCACCCAACTCCTGCGCGACCTTGATCCAAATGTCGTTGGCCTGTCCCCAGGTCTTGATGTCCACATACTGCTCGGCGGGCACCGCGAGATAGCGGCCGTCCACGGTTACGTTGCGGTGTAGCCGCGCCAGCAACAGAGGATTCTTGAGTTGGTCTCCCCAATAGTCCTGGAGCCGGTCGAGAAGAACCTTCTGGGTATAGTAATGCTTCGGAAAAGCGCTTGCAGCGCTTGCAATCCTCATGGAGCTCAGACTCCTGAAGTCAGTCTCGGCACGAAATTAGCCCCAAGCTTAACGAGTCGAGAGAGCTTGTCCAGATTCTTTCTTGGGCTCTCCTTGGATGCGGGTAGCGGCCGGCTTTTATATTGTCGCAGAGTTTAACGCTTTTATTCGTTTCCGGCTAGTAAAAGTGAGCCGGTTGCTGGATTGGTCGTGCCGCGCTCGCTCTTTAAGGCAGCACCGCGAGCGAGGTAATCCCGTTTCCGATAGGATATGAGGCAATGGCATTCAAACTACCGCTGGCGTTGCCAAATGCCTGAACTCCCCCGGAAGTCTGATTCCCCACGTAGAGATAGTTTCCGTTTGGATCCATCGCGAGGAAACTGGGCTGAGTTTCGGACGCAAAGGGAGAATCCTGAACGGCCGCGGGAAATCCAGTGCCGGAGGTAATCGAATAGGTTCCGATGTTGCTTCCGCTAGAAGTGCTACCGGCCCCGCTGCCAGAGCTACCTTGATTCGCCACGTAGAGAAACTGTCCCTTGGGATCCAGGATCAGCGCAACCGGATGCTGGCTCGTGTCAGCGAGCGGAGAGCCCGGGGCTGCGGTCAAGGCGCCGTTCGATCCAATCGAATAGATGGAGATCGAGTTTCCAATACCCCCGTTTGCCGCGTAGAGGTAGGTGCCGGTCGGATTGATGACCATCCCGGTGGGGCTGCTGTCAGCGGTAAAGGTCAGGGAAACAGCACTGGACGAAATGACGCCGGCAGTGATGCTGAAGACTGCAATCACGCCGCTCGGCTGATTGGCAGCGCTAATGTAGAGGAAGTTGCCCGATGGCGACAACACCATGTCGGTGAGCGACAAGTTGGTCCCAAATGGAGAACCAGTCACCGCCGTTAGGGCGCCGCTGCTGCTATCAATTGAGAACACCGAAATATTGTTCGACAAAGTATTCGCGACGTAAAGGTAAGCGCCGGCAGAGTCCACGGCCACAAGCGTGGGAGACGTGCCCACAGGCGTCCGGGGAAAAATCTCGTTCAACGTGCCATTGCTGTTGATCGCAAACAGGGAAACATCATTTTCGTCCTGGCCGGGATTCGCGGCATATAAGAATTTTCCCGAGGGATGAAGCGCCACGGAGCGGACTCCATCGCCCACCGTGTACGGACTTCCCGAAAGCTGCGTGAGTACACCAGAGTAAGGGTCTGCCCGGAAGGCCGCAATCTGATTAGCGTTGGGGATGGCAGCGTAGACGAAGTGACTTGTTGTGCCGCCGCAACTCACGCAACCCGCGATGCTCGCGAGGACCAACACTAGCACCAATGCTTTTTGAAGCATCCGTTACTCCTGAGAGAATTTGAAAGCGAAGAACAACAATAATACCGGGACGCCGACAAACCGGGCATTTAAACACAACATTCTTATCATACGGGCAGCACAAGAAAAAAGGGAGGTTGCACCAGGCACGATCTCGCAGCCTGCCGGCTAGAGGTTCTCAGGCGCTTCACTGAACGCTGGCCCCTCGCAGCTACTGGTGCGATGCGCTGCCGCTTCGCTCAGGTTGCACGTGGCGCGGGAGATCACAACCTGGAACGCCTACTGGGCACCGCCCGCAATCGACGGCACCAGCAGGACTTCGTCTCCATCGCTAAAGACGTATCCCGGGCCGCCGAGGAAGCGGATATCTTCTTCATTCACGTAAATATTGAGGAAGCGGCGAACCTGTCCGGCCTCATCGCGCAGGTGGGGCTTCAACTCCGGAAACTTCTCATCGAGAGCGGAAAACAGCTCATCCAGGTTCGTGGCCGCGCACGCAATCGAACTGGTGCCTGCAGTGTGCCGCCGCAGTGCAGTCGGAATTTGTACGGTAATCGCCATTTCGCGCCTCGACTTCCTACGCTCCCACCGAGGCCGCTTCCTGCGCGACCTCGACAGTATCTAGTTTTTCTTGCAGATATTTTTCGAACTCAACCAGCTTGGGCGCGATCGGCCGCTCCGCCTCATAAACGCCGGCGAGCACATCGGTCGTCTTCAAGCCGTTTCCGGTGATGCACAACACGGTCGTCTCCTCGGGCAGAATGCGGTCTTGGCGATAGAGCTTGCCTGCCGTGCCCACAGTCACGCCGCCAGCGGTCTCGGTGAAAATGCCTTCCGTTTCCGCCAGCAGCCGGATCGAATCGATCACCTCAGGATCGCTCACGTCCTCGCTCCATCCGCCGCTCTGCTTGATGGTCTTGATGGCGTAATGCCCGTCGGCGGGATTGCCGATGGCCAGCGAACGCGCAATCGTCGCCGGCTTCTGCGGCTCGATCTCCGAGCTGCCAGTCTTCACCGCAGTCGAAATCGGAGAGCAACCGGTAGCCTGCGCGCCGAAGAACTTCACCGCCTTCTCCTCGACCAAGCCCAGTTTGGCGAGCTCGTCGAACGCCTTCTTGATCTTGATAATCAACGACCCGCCGGCCATCGGGCAGACCACGTTGTCCGGCAGGCGCCAGCCCAATTGCTCGGCAATTTCAAAGCCCACGGTTTTCGATCCCTCAGAGTAGTAAGGCCGCAGGTTTACGTTGACGAAGCCCCAGCGCCGCTCTTCGGCAATCTGCGAGCACAAGCGGTTCACCTGGTCGTAGTTGCCCGCGATGCGCACCACGTTCGCGCCAAAGACCTGTGTGCCAAGAATTTTTGCGGGCTCGAGATCGGAGGGAATAAAGATCCAGGCTTTCAGCCCAAGCCGCGCCGCGTGCGCCGCAACGGCATTCGCCAGGTTTCCGGTCGACGAACACGCGACTGTATCGAAGCCGAACGCTTTCGCATTGGCGAGCGCTACGGCCACCACGCGGTCTTTGAAACTCAGCGTAGGCAGGCAGACGGCATCATTTTTAAGATAAAGATTCTGCGCGGTAGTTTTCGTGTCGCTCTGCGCGCCGAATAACTGCTCCGCCAGACGAGGCGCCTGGATCAGCGGCGTGAACCCGACCGGCAGCCGCGGCTCAAAACCCGCCGGCAGTGGCAACAACTCGGCATAACGCCACATGTTGGGCGGCCGCTGCGCGATGCGCTCGCGGCTGAAAGTTCCTTGGGCAATCGAGGACCGGATTACGTCGTAGTCGTAGGCAACTTCCAGAGGAGAGAAACACTCGTCGCAGATGGAGCGGGGCTGGTTTCCCCAGCTTCGGCCACATTCCCGGCAGCGCAATTCGTAGGGAGCTTGACTATAAGACTTACCGTCGTAATTCGACATCGGGCTACTCGCTTTCTGATTCAAGCAGCGAGTAGCTGTGGACGAGCCCGCAAAAAGCGCCCTAAAACAGAACGGCCTCTTTTTCCAGGAAATAGGGAAAAGAGGTCGGAATGCAAATAAAAATGAAGCTCGCATCCGAATCTCATGTTCCCCGTTTCCGGGCGGGAGTTGGCACCTGGCGGTCGAGATATATGATCTCGATCCGGTTGCCGTGGCGTCACAGGGCTCGTCCCTCAGCCACTCTGCATGAAATTCTGTCTGCCCCGAAAGGCAAACTTGTCCTTATGATCGTACACATGCGGGAGAAGTTCGTCAACAGGGTAGTGGATCGGGTGGATTCCGGGAGTGCAGTCTACAAAAATGCTTATGGGATGACAGCCGCCCTCGGCTGCCCGGTTCGAGCGAAGCTCGATTCCTTTCCCGGCATCACCAAATGCATTAAGCTGCCCCACGCTTCCTGATCTTGCAAAGTCCCGCGACTTTACAGAGCTCCGAAGCGTGAGGCAGGTTTAGTTCCGCAAGTTTTCCAAGCCCGGCTGCCGAGCTTCTTTTCCCGTTCCTCAGTTATTCACCTACACAGGTCACGTTGTTGTTCCAGTCCACGAACGAGCCCTGCGGGTTATCGCGCCAGGCCCAAACGTGGAGTTCGAAGAATGAATGGATGTGGAAGCGATTCGGAGCGCCGACGAAATTGAACACCTGCCCATTGAGCACCGGAGGAGTGTCGTTATTGGCGGCGAGCCAACTCGCCGAGTCCAGGATGAACTCGACGCCTACAAGTGTCATCTTGCCATTGAAGGGCTCATAGATCAGGGCCTGAGGCTGGGAGGGGTCGAGCGTGAGGTTGCCGAGCAATGTACCGTTGACATAGTGCACGCCCATCGCCCCGTGATCGTCACCTGATACGCAGCCTAGAAACGGCCCGTAGCCGGCTGCAGTGGCATTGTTGACGTCAATGTACTGCTTCGTTCCTTCGCGAACCAGTTGCACCAGACTGGGAGAAGCTGTGTCTTGATGAACGGTTGCATGCTGGGAAGGTTTCTCCGCCGCGAGCAGCGGTGTAGCCATGATGAGGCTGCCGAGCAAAGCTAGAGTTAGGGTTCGTCGCAGGTTTCGTAGCATGGATTTCTGGGTGAGCTGGGAGATCTGTGTCGTCATAAGTTTTTCCTTTTTGTATATCGATCGTTGAGATTTTTTCAGCCGCGATCGTTTCTGCGGCGTAGCAAGCGAGCTCATCTTGCATTGAACTGGGAAGGCGATCAATCCACGCCACCTCCTTCCTTCCCCAATATTTCCTCCATCGTTTAAACCAAAGAAAAACATAGACTTAGCGACGCTACACATAAGCTTCAGCCGCAAGAATAATGTGGTAGCCTTAATAGCTCTTTGGGGAGTTCGTATGTTGGCAACGGTTCCAGCCTCGCGTGTCGTGCGGTTTGATAGCTTTGAGCTCGATGTTCGGGCCGGCGAACTGCGAAAGGCAGGCGTTAAGCTGCGGCTGCAAGGCCAACCGATCCAGGTGTTGGTGACGTTGCTGAATAGCGCAGGCGAGCTGGTCACCCGCGAGGAACTTCAAGCGCAGCTCTGGCCAGCCGAAACTTTTGTCGATTTTGACCACAGCCTGCACAACGCCATTGCGCGAATTCGTGAAACGCTGGGAGACTCAGCGGGAACTCCGCGTTACATCGAAACCCTGCCTCGCAGGGGATACAGATTCATCGGCGCAGTCGAAAGAGTTGCCATTGAGGAACCGCTGCCCTCTGGGCCAACCCTGCCATCCCCGGAAACTCCGATTGCGCCAGTACGAAACAGATCTCGCGCTATTCTCATCGCTGCGCTATTGATGGCCTTTGCGCTCGCGGCCGCTATAGTGATACCGGCCTTTTTGCATCGCGCAGCTGCCCCACCTTCCGTACGTTCCATCGCCGTGCTGCCGCTCGACAACTTTTCCGGAGATCCCGCTCAGGAATATTTTGCTGACGGCATGACGGATGAGTTGATTACTGATCTGGCCAAGATTGGCGCCCTCCGAGTGATCTCCAGAACTTCCGTGATGCGTTACAAGGGTACGAAGAAGGCCTTGCCGGAGATTGCAAAAGAACTGAATGTGGATGGGATCATCGAAGGATCGGTGATGCGTTCCGGGCAACGAGTGCGTATCACGGCCCAGCTCCTATACGGTCCCACCGACAAGCATCTTTGGGCAGAGACGTATGACCGCGACCTAGGAGACGTTCTTAGCTTGCAAAGCGAAGTGGCGCAGGCGATTGCGCAGCAAGTTCGCGCGCAGGTAACGCCGCAGCAGCAGGCTCGTTTCAGTTCAGCCCGCCCGGTAAATCCGGAGGCCTACGATGCTTACCTCAGGGGACGTTATTACCTGTCGAACCAGTACACGATGCCGGGGCCTCTTAATACAGCTAAGGCATACTTCGAAGAAGCGGTTCGAAAAGATCCAGGATTTGCGCTGGCCTATTCGGGCCTGGCGGATGCTTACGTTTATTTGGTATTTTTCGGCCATATGCCCCCAGAATCCGGTTACCGGCATGCGGAAGAGGCGGATCGGCATGCACTGTCTCTGGACGACAGCATCGGCGAAGCTCACGACACCCTCGCGGTATTAAGTTGGCGGTACAACTGGGATTGGGACGCTACCGAACGAGAGTTGAATCAGGCAATCGCTTTGGCTCCGAGTTACATTTGCGCCCATGAGGATCGAGCGGAATATCTCGCCTTCAGAGGTCGGCGGTCCGAGGCTGAGGCGGAGATGACCAAAATCCTGGAGTTGGATAAGAGCGTCAGCGCAACCCTTACCGAATCGGCCGTAGATTACCAGTTACGCGATTTCGACAGGTTGCTTGAAGTAAGCCGCAGGGGAATGGCGTTGAATCCCAAGGAATGGCTTGAACATTACTATCTCGGCATCGGTTACGAGGGGACGGGAAAACGATTGGAATCCATCTCCGAGTACCAGAAAGCAGTTGAGTTGTCAGGCGGCAATGATGATGCCACACTGTCGCTGGCCCACGCGTACGCGGGTGTGGGGAGAATATCTGAAGCTCAGAAGATGCTGCGTGAGTTAGAACAAAAATCGACCAAAGTCGATGTTTCGCCTTACCGGATCGCAACGTTATACGCCACGCTGGGTGATAAAGATTCAGCTTTCAAATTCCTTGAGAAGGCCTATCAGGAGAAATCGTTGGACCTCTCCTGGCACCTGAAGGCTGATTTGCGGATCGATAATCTCCGCTCTGACCCCCGCTATCGGAACCTGCTTCGCCGTATCGGCTTGAAAGACTAACAGCGGGTGGGATTCCCCAACTCTCACCCTGTCGGGGTTTTGACCTTGTTATCTGACACGACTTTCGTCACCAACTCCTGTCTTTTCCACACCTCCGCTGTTCACCTAACCTTGCCTAGCTTTCCGCAATATCACATACTGGCTCCATAGCTCAAAACAAAGCGAATATTTTCCCGGTCTACGAACCCGTTGCGGCTCAAGATTTTGCCCGTAACTGATTGCAGCCCGGAGACTAAATCGCAAAATCCCGCTAACCCGCAGATTACACAACCCCGAGAAGTCCAGGGGTAGGAGTTCATCATGGCCCGTTTGCCCAACCCATGCCTGCACATCATGGTCGACGGCGCTCAGTGCGGATCGCCCGCCATGCGCCACCACCGCTTCTGCTACAACCACAAGCGCCAGCACGAATAACTCCTCGCCCTTAACGGCGACCAGGCGCGCCACAGCCGCAACCCGCCATTCACCCTGCCCCTGCTTGAGGATGCCAGCTCCATCCAGTCCGCCCTCACCCAAGTCGTGCGCCTGCTGGCCGCCGGTAAAATCGAACGCAAAACCGCCAGCCTCATGCTCTACGCCCTGCAAATTGCCACCACCAACCTCCACGAAACGATTTTGGAGAACTTGCCTTGAGTTCCCGATGAAACCGAAACCACGCGCCAGTTGTTCCAATCGCTCTTCATCGGTACACTCTTCATTCGCGAGGGAGAGCATGGAAAAACTGAGGGTGCGTTTTGGATTAAGCAAGGGAAGTTCGCGGTGCGCAGTTATACGAGTTCGCGGTGGAGTTGTTCTCGCCCTTATTATCGCCGCGCTCTTATTTGTGAACCCATGCTCCGCGCAGACCGCCGCATCCCCCGGCTTACCCAGCGAAACGCCGTCCACGTTTACCCCCGTCACCGCCAGCTTCGACTACGTCAAGCGCGATGTGATGATTCCCATGCGCGACGGCGTGAAGCTCCATACCGTCATCATTCTCCCGCAAGGAGCAAAAGGCGCGCCGATCCTGCTTACGCGAACTCCTTACAGCGCAACCCAGCTGACCAGCCACGCCGAAAGCTCGCACCTTGGTCCCATCCTGAATGGCTATGACAACGCGACCGAAGTGATCGTCGAAGGCGGTTACATTCGCGTGGTGCAGGACGTGCGCGGCAAGTACGGCTCCGAGGGCGATTACGTGATGAACCGCCCGCTGCATGGTCCGCTGAATCCCACGCCGGTCGATCATGCCACCGATACTTACGACACCATCGATTGGCTGGTGAAGAACGTTCCCGAGAGCAACGGCAAAGTGGGAATCCTCGGCATTTCCTATGATGGATTCACGGCGCTGATGGGTTTGGTCAATCCGCATCCGGCACTAAAGGTCGCAGTGCCGATGAATCCCATGGTCGATGGCTGGATGGGCGATGACTGGTTTCACTACGGCGCCTTCCGCCAACAGAACATGGGCTACATTAACGACCAGGAGGCGACGCGCGCCAACGAGATCATCTGGTGGACAGACCACTTTGACGACTACGACGTTTTCATGGAAGCGGGCTCGGCGGGCGAGCTGGGACGCCGCCACGGACTCGAGCAGGTCGGCTTCTGGAAAAAGATTCTGGAGCATCCCAGCTACGACGAATGGTGGCAGGATCAGGCGATGGACCGCATCCTCGCGGCGCAGCCGCTGAAGGTGCCGACCATGCTGGTCGCCAGCCTGTGGGATCAGGAAGATATTTACGGCGCTCCGGCGGTTTACAAAGCGCTCAAAGCGACAGGTACGAATAACGACAAATTATTTCTGGTGCTGGGCCCATGGCATCACGGGCAGGAAATCGATGATGCCAGCTCGCTAGGGCCAATCAAATTCAACAGCGACACCGGGCTGTACTTCCGTGAAGAAATTCTGCGGCCGTTTCTGGATAAGTATTTGAAAGATGGGAACTCTAAGGATGCAGCGAAGACTGACGTTGCACCCGTCACCGCGTTTGAAACCGGGACCAACACGTGGCATCGCCTGCCCACCTGGCCCGCCGGCTGCGCCAGCGGGTGCGCGATTCACCCTACTCCGCTCTATCTGAATGCTGGTCTCAAGCTCAGCTTGAACGCGCCCAAAGCTGGCGACACGGCCTTCGATGAATACATCTCTGACCCGGCCAAGCCCGTGCCATTTCGCGCCCGGCCGATTCAGCCTATGGGCTATACCGAGGAACTCACGTGGTCGCGATGGCTGGTTGATGACCAGCGCGAAGCTTCCGGACGACCTGATGTCGTCGTGTTCACTTCCGATGTGCTGACTGCGCCCATGAAGATCAGCGGACAGCCCGTTGCAAATCTTCTTGCTTCCACCAGCGGCACGGATTCGGATTGGGTGGTGAAGTTGATCGATGTTTATCCCGACGAAGTTGCGGGCGACCCCAAGATGGGCGGATATCAGCTGATGATCGCAGCCGACATTTTCCGCGGCCGTTATCGTGAGAGCCTGCAGACGCCGAAAGCGCTCGTTCCCGATCAACCGCTGCTCTACCGCTTCGACCTTCCCACGGCGAACCATGTTTTCTTGCCCGGCCATCGCATCATGGTGCAGGTTCAGTCCAGCTGGTTCCCGTTGTACGATCGCAACCCGCAGAGTTTTGTGCCGAATATTTTCTGGGCGAAGCCGGGCGATTACCGCAAGGCCACGCAGCGTGTGTATCACGCGCCCGGGCAAGCCAGCTTCATCGAGTTGCCTCTGGTGGCGACACCGTAAGGATTGGAGAATTCGAAACTAGGTTCGAAGGCCGATGGGCTTTCGATTTAGCCGCGACGGACTAGCTATGACGATCGTGGAGCGCCATTTCCCGCGCCAGTTCGCGAGATGTATCCTTCAGCCGCTGGGCGAGGATCACCGCCAGCGATTGATAGAAACGAGAAGCCAGCCGGGGAAAAGCTTCAAAGATTTCCCGCAGTTCGTCCGCCTTGACCTCGTCCACTTCGACCTCTGTATCTTTAGCAACCACTGCGGCTGTAGCCCGACCTTTTTCCAGGAAGGCAATATCGCCGCAGATGTCATCGGCTCCAAGCGTCGCCACGATTGCCCGCGAATTCGTCCCGGCCAACTCCACGGATGCTTCGCCTTTGCGAATGATGAAAATGCTCTCCGACAGAGCACCTTGCCGGATAATCTCTTCGCCCAGCTTAAAAGTGCGGCGCACGGACTTGGCCTTGATCAAGGTCCAATCATTCGCACTGAGATACTGCAGACGGTTACCGGGCATGGTGACATTAGCGAAAGCGCTTTTTCATCTTACCGCGAGCCACCGTCTACCGGCTGTACTGATTCCTTCTCTTATCGGCGTGCCGCTCCAGGCCCAACTGAATCAGGCGATCGATGAGGTCGGCATAATCGAGTCCGGACGCCGCCCACAGCTTGGGATACATGCTGATCGCCGTGAATCCCGGCATGGTGTTGATCTCGTTCAGATAAATCTTTCTCGCGCCGCTGGAGCCTGGTTCCATCAGAAAATCCACGCGCGCCAGGCCGGAGCAATCCACCGCCTGAAAGGCCGCCACAGCCAGATCCTGCACCTTCTTCGTTTCCGCTTTGGTGAGCTTCGCGGGAATGATCAGTTCGGAACCTTCGTCGAGATACTTGGCGTTGTAGTCGTAGAACTCTTTGACCGGAACAATTTCTCCGGGGATCGAGGCCGCCGGTTCGTCATTGCCCAGCACCGAGCACTCGATCTCGCGCGCTTTATTTTTCTTTCCACCTACGCCCTGCTCGATCACAATCTTGCGGTCGAACTTTGCGGCTTCCTCGATTGCCGGACCCAGTTCTTTGCGATCGTGCGCTTTGCTGATGCCCACCGACGATCCGAGATTCGCGGGCTTCACGAAAACGGGATATTTCAGCTTGCTCTCGACAAACTTCTGAACTTTCTTCGGATCGTTCTCCCACGCGCTGCGCAAAATCGTGACGTGCTTCACGATGGGCAGACCCGCAGCACTGAACAACGACTTCATAATGTCCTTGTCCATGCCCGCGGCCGAGCCCAGCACTCCCGCGCCTACGTAAGCGAGGTCAGCCAGTTCAAGCAGACCTTGAATCGTACCGTCTTCGCCGAAGGTGCCATGCAGCACGGGGAAGATCACATCGACGTTAATGGCGCGATCGCTGGCGCGGCGGGTGAGCGCAGCATCCGTCTGAAAAGGCACGAGCCCACTTTGCCGATGCACCGGTTCCGGCGGCACCACCACAGACTCTCCACGCGCCAGCACCGCGGCGGGCTGGGTGATTTCAGGATCGCCTGCGCGCAGGTGGCGCGGCTCTATGACAAGTTTGCCCTGCAAAAGATTTTCTGCGTCCGTAGCAGTCAGCCAGCGGCCGTCCTTGGTGATGCCGATGGGCACGACTTCATACTTGTCTTTATCGATGGCGTTGAGGACCGACGCGGCCGAGAGCAGAGAAACTTCATGCTCGCCGCTGCGGCCGCCAAAAAGAATTCCGACTCGTAACTTTTTCATAAAATCTTAGAGAATTTTTTTTCCAAACGCCGACAGCGCCAACTCGACTGCCAGGTCGGCGGTGCGATTGTGTTCGTCGATCACCGGATTCACTTCCACGATCTCGAAGCTCAGCATGCGTCCGTGGTCGGCAATGATTTCCATGGCGAGATGTGCCTCGCGATACGTAGCCCCGCCGCGCACAGGCGTGCCCACACCGGGCGCATCTTCGGGGTCGATCCAGTCCATGTCGAGCGAAATATGGTAGCCGGCGGTGCCGCGTCCGGCCATGCGCAGAGCTTCTTCCATCACGGTGCGCATGCCACGCTCGTCGATGTCGCGCATGGTGAAGACGCCGATGCCGGCCCGGCGCACATTTTCTTTTTCCACCGCATCGATGTCACGCACGCCGACCAGCACGCAGTTCTCCGGCTTCACCTTGGGAGAAAAATCAAAAATGTTCGAAAGCTCCGGCGGACCCAGTCCCATTAGCGCAGCCAGCGGCATGCCATGCACGTTGCCACTCGGGGAAGTTTCGGGCGTGTTGATGTCGGTGTGAGCGTCGATCCAGATGAGGCCGATATGCTGGTTATGACGGCGATAAAATTCGGCCACGCCCGATACTGTGCCGGCCGCCATCGAGTGATCCCCGCCTAGCGCCAGCGGAATCTTTCCCGCTTCCAGCGTCTTTACCACCAACTCCGCGTGTTTGGTGCAGGTCGCCGTGATTTCTTTCAAATATTTGGCGTGAGTGTCGCCTTCTTTTTTCTGCTCCGGAATGGCCACGGCAACGTTGCCGCCGTCTTCCACTTCATGCCCCAATGCTTCTAATCTCGCTTCGAGCCCCGCCACGCGAACGGCCGAAGGCCCCATATCGACGCCACGGCGTGACTGGCCCAGATCAAGCGGCACGCCGATCACGCGAATCTTCTTGGGGACGATGATCGTAGAAGCTGTATTCATAGAATTTAGGTAATTTTGTAATTGAGTAATTTGGTAATTTGAAAACCTTATCGCGTCTTTCAATTTCTCAATTACCAAATTTCCCAATTACTCAATCACGGGTAGAGCCGGTGCAGCATGCGTGGGAACGGAATTGTCTCCCGTACATGTTCCAGCCCGCAGATCCAGGCCACGGCGCGCTCGATGCCCATGCCGAAGCCTCCGTGCGGCACGCTGCCGTATTTGCGCAAATCCAGATACCACTTGAATGCTTCCTCCGGTAATCCATGCTCATGAATGCGCTGCACCAGCAACTCGTGCGAAGCCATACGCTGCGATCCACCGATAATCTCGCCATAGCCTTCGGGCGCCAGCACATCCACGCACAGAGCTAGCTCTGGGCGTTGCGGATCGGGTTCCATGTAGAACGCTTTCACCTTTGCTGGGTAGCGATGCACCATCACCGGCTTATCGAACTGCGCCGAAAGATAAGTTTCATCGGGCGAGCCGAGATCGCCGCCCCACTCAAACTTCGCTTCCAGCGCGCCCTTGGCGTGGCCTTCCTGAAGATTCTTCACGGCATCGTCATAACTGATCCGCGGAAAGGGTGCTTCGATTTTTTCAAGTTTGGAAATGTCGCGGCCGATTGCCTGCAGGTCGGCGCGCCTTCGTTCAAGGCAGCGCTTCACCATAAAGCTGATTAACGCTTCCGCAAGTTCCATTAGATCGTCGAGTTCCGCGTAGGCAACTTCCGGTTCAACCATCCAGAACTCGGTGAGGTGGCGCCGCGTCTTCGATTTCTCCGCGCGAAATGTTGGGCCGAACGAATACACCTTGCCTAGCGCCATTGCAGTGGCTTCAATGTAAAGCTGGCCGGATTGCGTGAGGTACGCTTGCTCGTCGAAATAATCGACAGGAAAAAGTGTGCTGGTGCCTTCGCAGGCCGCGGGAGTGAGAATCGGCGGATCGGTGAGCGTGAAGCCGCGCTCGTCGAAAAAATCGCGCACCGCTTTAATGATCTCCGCACGCACTCGCAGAATTGATGCCTGCCGCTGCGACCGGACCCAGAGATGACGGTGCTCCATCAGAAACTCTGTGCCATGCTCTTTCGGCGTGATGGGATAGGGATCGAATTCTGGCACGCGCTGCACCACCTGCACGTTCGCCACATCGAGTTCGTAGCCGCCCGGCGCGCGCTTATCGGCGCGAACCTTGCCCTCTACGATCACGCTCGATTCCTGTGTGAGCGTCTTGATTGCCTCGAACACTTCCGGCGTGACCGCGTTCTTCGGCACCACGCCCTGAATCACGCCCGAGCCGTCACGAAACTGCGGGAACAGCAATTTCCCGCTCTCGCGCAGGTTGTAGAGCCAGCCGCGTAGCGTTACCGTCTGGCCTTCGTGCTTCCCGATCTCGGCAATAGTTGTTACAGGCGACATAAATGAATTTTGTAATTTGGTAATCGGGTAATTTAGTAATTTAAAAACACGGTGTTCCAAATTACTCGATTACTAAATTACCCAATTACTAAATTCTTAAGCTCCCTCCAGCTTGTCGAACGTCTCCCGAAGTTTTTCCAGCGGATTCACTTTCTCGTCTTCTCCCAGTTCCAGCAACAACGGCGGAGTTTGCGGCGCCGAGCGCAGTAGCTCCATCGCTTCCTTCCAGTTGATTGTTCCCTGTCCGGGCCACAGGTGCGAATCCTGGATTTTGTTATTGTCGTGCACATGGGTCGAGCAGATGTGCTTGCGCACAATCTCGAAAGCCTCGGGGATCGAACCCATGATGTGAGCGTGGCCGAAGTCGAAGCAGATTGCCACATCGTCAAAGTGGGCGGTGTGAATCATTTCCATCAATCGTTCCGGCGTGGAAAGTTCATTGGGGATATTTTCCAGCAGGATACGTACGCCCAACGGTTTGGCGAAGGCGCGCAAGTGTTCGATGGAGGTCATCGCCGATTCGAACTTTTTCTCGCTGAAACTTTCGTTGGGCAGTCCAAGATGCTGTATCAGAAACCGGAATGGAATTTGCTCCGCGATTTCCAGCGCGCGCTTCACTTCGTCCATCGCCTCCACCAGGCCGGCGCGATCGGTGGACGCCAGGTTCACCGGTGGCGCACCGGCGCGGCCCCACTCGTAATCGGCATAGAGCGGCGAGTGCACGGAACTCAGCGGAACTCCACTGCCGCGAAACCACTCGGCAATTTCTTTCACATGAGCTTTGCGGTTGGCATAGTCGAGATGCTGCCGCGCAGCGAAGATCTCGATTGTCTGCACTCCGCTGCGAACCAGGCCATCCAGAATTCCGGGATGGAGCCGCTCTTTTACGTACAAATAAGTCGATACCGCTTTCACCATGATCGTCCTTGGAGAATTGCTGATTGGAGATTGTTGATTAAGAACCTAAGACTTGATGGCTTTGGTTTTCAATCAACAATCAGCAATCGTCAATCAACAATGCATTAGTAGCCTACTGCCTTTCCTTCGCCTCTGCCATCGCTGGCGCCCAGCCGCTCGCCGGTCTTTGAATCGATGGCAATACACTCCGCTTCGCTCCAATAAGGAGATACTTCCGCTTCCTCGCCTAACCCAAACCGTACGTTGTATCCCATCTTTTGCAGCATCTGCACTGTGTCTGGTGAAAACCATTTTTCAACGTTCAACACATCGGGCAGCCACTGATTGTGAAAGCGCGGAGCATTTACCGCCTCCTGAATGTTCATTCCGTAATCGATCACACCCATGAGAACATTCGCCACCGTCGTAATAATTTTCGAGCTGCCCGGCGAACCCAGCACCAGCACCGTCTTGCCGTCGCGCACAACGATGGTCGGCGTCATCGACGACAGCGGCCGCTTCCCCGGCCCAATGGCATTGGCTTCACCTTGAATCAGGCTGTCGGAATTCGGCACGCCCGGCTTGGCCAAGAAGTCGTCCATCTCGTCGTTCATCAAGAATCCCAAGCCCGTTGCCGTTACTCGCGACCCAAACCAGTCATTGATTGTGGTCGTGACTGCGACTGCGTTTCCTTCCGCGTCCACTACAGAGTAGTGCGTGGTGTGCTGCGACTCATGATTCGCCAGAGGTCGCGGATGCGAGGCAGCATATTGCTCGAGCTCACTGAAAATCGCGGGCCGCTTCAAATCTTTACTGGCGCTGGCCTGGTTCGCTTCGATCGAATCGCGCCAGGCGGCTGCGTATTTCTTGTCAATGAGTTGCGCCACTGGAATCTTCGAGAAGTCGGGATCTCCCAGGAATTCTGCCCGATCGAAAAACGCCCGCCGGAAGGCCTCAGTCGTGAAATGAATCGACTGCGCTGAGCGATCCCCCAGTTTAGCAAGATCGTATCCCTCGAGAATATTCAGCGATTCAATCAGGACCGTGCCACCGGAAGAGGGCGGCGGGGCGCTGATGATTTCGTCCCCGCGATATGTTCCGCGAACCGGCTCGCGTTCTTTTACTTCATAGTGCGCCAGGTCGTCCACCGTGATCAGGCCGCCGCCTTTCCGCATTGCCGCAGCCAGTTCGCGCGCCAAAGCTCCATGATAAAAATCGTCGGGCCTGGCGGCAATTCGCTCCAGAGTCCGTGCCAGCTCAGGCTGGCGGAAGATCTCGCCCGGTTGATAATAATTACCATCGCGCTGAAAAATTCGCCGGGACTCGGGAAATTCGCTCAGATGCTTGTCATGCAGGTCGCGCGCCTCACGCCAGGTCAGCGCATAACCCTCGCGGGCTAACTTGATCGCTGGCGCCATCGCCTGCTTAAGCGTCAGCTTGCCATATTTCTGCTCGGCATAAACCATGCCCGCTACCGATCCCGGCACGCCGATCGCCTTGTATCCGATCTCGCTGGCATCTTCGATTACATTGCCCTGCGCGTCCAGATACATATCGCGCGTGGCCGCCGCGGGAGCTTTCTCGCGGTAAT
>Ga0209007_1000048_pt1 | contig 79484 bp, 66 predicted proteins | sample JacPinW_OM1H0_O2_FD_187961 | JGI IMG/M metagenome (GOLD analysis project Ga0209007, IMG submission 187961) | Forest soil microbial communities from Algoma, Ontario, Canada - Jack Pine, Ontario site 1_JW_OM1H0_O2 (SPAdes) (version 2) | ecosystem: Environmental > Terrestrial > Soil > Boreal... | reverse complement strand
GGAACTCGACGCGGATTGGTCGTTGGTGCGCGTCGAGAGTGCGCCCGCCGATGCCAAACGTTATGCGAATTTAGTCTTCGGTACGTTACAGGGCACGGGCGGCAGTTCGTCCATGGCGAACTCATGGAACCAGCTCCGCGACGCTGGCGCCAAGGCCCGCCTCATGCTGGTCACCGCCGCTGCGCACGAATGGAAAGTCCCCGCCTCGGAATTGACCGTGGATAAGGGCGTAGTCTCGCATGCGAGCACGCAGCGCCACGCGAGCTTCGGTGCGCTCGCCGGTAAAGCCGCGAAGCTACCGGTCCCCGATAAGGTATCGCTCAAGGACCCGAAGGATTTCAAACTCATCGGACGTAATGTGCCGCGGGTGGATGTGCCCGCCAAGGTCAACGGCACGGCGCAGTTCACGTTGGACGTAGCGTTACCCGGCATGTTGGTGGCGCTGCTCAAGCGGCCGCCGCAATTTGGTGCCACCGTCAAAGCTTTCGACGCCAGCGCCGCTGCGGCAGTGCCCGGCGTCGTCAAAGTGGTCGAGGTGCCCGGTGGCGTCGCGGTGGTGGCCAAGGGCTTTTGGGCCGCCAAGTTGGGCCGCGATGCACTCAAGGTGACCTGGGACGACAGTGGCGCGGAAAAGCGCAGCTCGGCGGCCATGATGGCCGAGTACCGGCGTCTCGCGGAGCAACCCGCAGTGTCGGCGCGTAACGATGGCGACGCCGTAGCGACCATCCGCGACGCGGCCCACAAGATTTCGGCCAGCTACGAATTTCCCTATCTCGCGCACGCCCCCATGGAACCCCTGGACGCGGTGGTGAAGCTCACGGCCACCAGCTGCGAAATCTGGGCGGGCGATCAGTTCCAAACGGTGGACCAAATGAACGCGGCAAAAACGGCCGGTCTGGATCCGCAACAGGTCACCATCAACACCCTCTACGCCGGCGGCAGTTTCGGGCGCCGCGCGAATGTACAATCCGATTACATCGTGGAGGCCGTATCGATTGCCAAGGCGAGCGGCGCCGACGGCATCCCGATCAAGCTGCAATGGACTCGCGAGGACGACATTCGTGGCGGCCACTACCGCCCGATGTATTTTCACAAACTCGAGGCCGGCCTCAACGAGAAGAAAGAACTCGTCGGGTGGCGCCAGGTCATCGTCGGTCAATCCATCATGGCCGGCGGAATGTTTGCTGCGATGGTCAAAAACGGCATCGATCCAACCTCGGTGGAAGGCGCCGCGACCATGGCCTACGCCATCCCGAACCTCTCGGTGGAACTGTCGACCACCTCATCGCCGTTGCCCATTTTGTGGTGGCGCGTCGTCGGCAGCTCGCACACCGTGTTTGCCGTCGAGGCGTTCATGGACGAGGTCGCGCATGCCGCCGGCGAAGACCCGTTCACCTTCCGGCGCAAGCTCCTCGAGCATGAACCCCGCATGAAGGCAGTGTTGGAACTCGCCGCCGAGAAGGCCGGCTGGACCGGCGCGCCGTTGCCCAAGGGCAAGGGCCGCGGTATCGCCGTCGCGGAAGCGTTCAAGACGCTGGTCGCCCAGGTTGCCGAAGTGAGCGTGAATGACGACGGTCACGTAACCGTCGATCGCGTGGTCTGCGCGGTGGATTGCGGTACGCCCATCAATCCTGATGTCATCACGGCCCAAATGGAGGGCGGGATCGGCTTCGGCTTGGGTGCGGTGCGCTATGGCGCCATCACCTTGAAGGATGGCCATGTGGAGCAGGACAACTTCAACAGCTACCGCGTGCTGCGCCTGAACGAAATGCCCAAGATCGAAGTGCACATCGTACCCTCCACCGCGGCGCCCACGGGGGTCGGCGAACCCGGTGTCGCGCCCATCGGCCCCGCGGTGGCGAACGCCATTTTCGCGGCCACCGGCAAGCGCATCCATGTGCTGCCGTTCTCCGCTGCTGAGGCTGCCTGAGGTTCGATGAGAGACTCGACTTAGCGAGACATCTCGATGCAACGAGGACGTGCCACGCTCTGGACCTTGGCCGTGATCGTCGGCGTCGCCGTGGTAGTGACCGGCTATGTCGTGTGGGGACCCGGTGCCACGGACTTCGCCGGTGGCAAGCAGGTGGCGCTCGCCGATTATCACCATGGAGATCCCACCGGTGTTCCCGCCGAGCTGAAAGCTGCGAGTCTGGTGAAGCGCGGCGAATATCTCACCCGCGCGGCGGATTGCGTGGTGTGCCATACGGCCAAGGATGGCGCGCCCTTCGCCGGCGGCCGGGCCTTCGTACTGCCGTTCGGCGTCATGTACTCGACCAACATCACGCCGGACGTGGAGACGGGCATCGGCAGCTACACCGACGCCAATTTCCTGGATGCCGTACACAAGGGCATCGGTCGTGGCAATACCAAGCTGTATCCCGCCATGCCGTATGCCAGCTACACCTACATGTCGGATGCCGATGCGCTCGCGATCAAGGCATACCTCTTCACGCTGAAACCGCTGCACGCGCCGGCGCCGCAGAATACGCTCGCGTTCCCATTCAATCAGCGCGCCTTGATGAGTGTCTGGTCGGCACTCTTTAATCCCGATAAGCGCTACGAACCCAATGCCGACCGCAGTCTCGAATGGAATCGCGGCGCCTACCTGGTGGAAGCCATGGAACACTGCGGCGAATGTCATACCCCGCGTAATCTGGGCTTCGCGTTGAACAACCGGCAGAAATTCGCCGGCGCCGTGCAGGCGGGGTGGCGCGCCTACAACATCACCGAGGACAAGAGCAGCGGCGTGGGCGCGTGGAGCGACGACGATCTGGCCCATTACCTCGCCGCGGGCCACGCCGCGGGCCGGGGCACGGCCTCGGGTCCCATGGGCGAAGCTGTGGATGAAAGCTTGAGCCACTTGAAGCCCAGCGACATCGCCGCGATGGTTGCCTACCTCCGCACGGTGCCGTCCATCGCCACGTCCGACCTACCCAAGCCCAAAACGGCGCCGGCGTCGGCAGTGTATTCAGACAGCGTCGCCGCCAAGGATCAACTGCGCGGCCAAGCCGTGTACGAAGGCGCCTGCGCCGGTTGCCACGGCTGGACCGGCATCAGTCCCGTGCTGGACGTCGCGACCTTGACGGGTACCCGTGCCATCAACGATGCCACGGCCACCAACGTGGCCCAGGTCATTATCCGGGGTGCGCAACGGCACATGGCTGAGACCTCGACCAACATGCCTGCTTTCGGCGACGCTTATTCGGATGCCGAGATCGCGAGCGTCGCCAACTACGTCACCGAGCGATTTGGCAGCCGTGGGTCGGACCTGAGCGCAGCGAAGGTTGCCAAGCTACGCGCGGCGGATTGAGCAGGTCACCAAGGTCAGCCACCCGCGTGGCCCTGGCGGCGGTTCGGCGCGTGCCGCAACTTCTCAGCGAGCCCGGAAACTTTAATGCCATCCGCTACTCACTCGTGAACGGCGGGGCACTTCCCAGCTAATGCGAGAGCCAGGTCAGCACGCTCCTCGACCGAAAGGGCGCACTCAATGCTGCATTGAGTCGTGATCATGCCCCGCCATGGCATCCGTCCCGTGATCCGCTACCTGCGCATCGAACCATTCGTGCAGGGCCGAGACGAGTTTTGGATCGTGTGACGAGTACTGAATCTCGGCGCCGGACTGAAGGTCTCGATAGCGCACGTGGAGTTCTCCGGGGACCGCCGCCTTGAGGGCGGCAAGCCCCGGCATCTGCGCGCCATGAACGTCCGTCGGTGCGCCGAAGTCGCCTCGCGCAAACCTGTCCGCGATGTCCTTCAGATGGCGACGAATCAGCGCAGTCTGCTGTGTGTCTCCTGGACTTTTCACGACCACGCGCTGAACGCCGCCTTCCGGTGTCTTAGTGAAGATGTGCGTCGTCGCGTTCATGTCAAACGGCATTACACCGGCGCTGCGTTCCCGAACTGCCTCCTGGCGCGACGGATCTGCCGGCTGCCCAAACGCTAGCGCGACCGGTAGGAGCAGACCCGTCAGAGCGGACACGATCGTTTTCATAGGTGGCAATTCCGCAGCGGTGTCACCCATCGGACCCAGACCGATGCTTGACAGTTCCTTACGGACTGCCGTTCAAAACCTTCGGAACGTCGGCACGGCCAGCTTGGCGGGCGGGACTTTTGCGGGACTCACCGGTGCTCTCCTGTGCTCGAGGCGTGCAACGGCCGTCCGACCCACAGGTTTTCGATCAATCCGTCGCCAACAGAATCAAACAGTTGCCATACGGCCTCGTTCGCGAGATTCGCGGCATATAAAGCCGGTCAGCCCTTACAAGGCGAATGTCGGCGGTTCGAGCCCGTCAGCACCCACCACTCAAGCACCCGGACCGCCCCGTGGCAAAGGCGTTGTTGCGAGAGATGCGAGCGGCCGACGTGGACATTCAGCTCAATCGGTAAAAGCAACATGTTCAACTAAGTCGGTGCGTACCAACGTGCTATGTGGTCGCGAAATCGCCGCCCCCCATCCTACTGACTCACATATCAATCGGCGCACAGTCGGAAATTCGCGCCAATCGACACTCTTCACCAGATCCAACTCCAAACCTTCGACATCGATCTTCACGGTTACGGGATGCGTATCGGTTGTACTCTCCCGCAGTGCACTTCTAAAACTCCTGCAATCAGTCTGTTGCGGCAGACATGCGAGTTTGGAGGCGATCAGCGAGCTGTATTTACCGTCTTCGGCACGATAGAGCGTGGCCGTGCCGGTCGAAGTCGCTAGAGCGCAGGCGTGTACCGAGGCGCGATCGGCGAAGTCTTGAAGATTTCGTTTCAGCAAATCCAGATTTTCGCGATCCGGTTCAAAGCATGTCACCCGGTTCCTGGAATTTCGGGTCAGAAAGTAAACGCTCGCAATTCCAATGTTTGCTCCGACATCCATGAACGCAAATGAAGGCTCAGTGGGGGTTTCGTAATCTAGGCGGCAGAAGATACTGAACAACGTCCGCAGACTCTCATAGTTGCGCAATTGGATGCACACATTCCCCGTGGGCGTTCTGACGACAACATGGGGCAATTCCCTCTTGCGCACAATGGCGACAAAGAACCTGACAGGATTGGTGATGACCGCGAACGCTCGAGGCAACGCCAGCCAATTAAACGCATTTCCAAACAAGTCTTTCCCCGTCAACTCGCAGCACTATTGGGTCTTCGTGATTGGCAGGGCAGGGTGTAAAGGCCCGCGATGTCGATGGGGCGGCGAAATACACCGTGCTTCAACACCATTCGCGCCATTTCAATAACCTCTCGCCAGCGCCGCAATCGGACCGTGATAGCTCTCAGCGAGAGATTTTTCCGCAGCGGTAACATGTTAAGTTCGTACACATCCAGTAACTGCAGAAAGATCACCAAAGACTTGAATCGAGCGCGGGAGGGCAGGTGGATACGCAGCCTTTTTGAAGCGGACCAGACTGAAAACATGGGGACTTTGGTGCAGTCGTTTAGAACAACTGCCGCCACTTCAATTACCGTCTCCGGCCCGACCGCAATCATTTCTTCAACCGTGCCGGATGGCATGTCCACCAGCCAATTGTGCTCCCCGCGAACATCAGCGGTGCGAAAGACAACTCGAATCTTCAACCACTGCCTGATGATCCACGGAATAGAGCTGATCATTCCCAAAAAGTAGGTGCGAAACGCGCTGAAATCGGCGATCACCGCGGCTTCCTTCTCGTATTGCGCAAGCAGCGTGTCACGGCGGCTCTCCGACATTGAGCGTATGTGCTCCTCGCGCCTGGCGTAGTCGAACGGAACCAGATGGAATCCATCGGCGTCACTCCAGCGACTTCCCGGTGCCATGATCACGCACTCGCTGTGCAGATTAGCTTTCGCCGCAAGTTGCCGGTAATACGATTGCACATCTATGGGTGAAGTGACCGTGTCGTTGAAATGGGCGGTCTCATTGTGCAGAAAGCAATGGTTGCTAGCGAACGGTATGGCGTAACGGGCGCCCACGTGCAACGCAAAGCGGCTGAACTCTTCGATGTAATGTTGCTGCGACCGCATGGTCGGAAACATATCCCGGTACCCCTCGATGCAATACGGTATTGAGGCAGCGCTCGAATGACTGCGCAGCACGAAGTCGATCCTCGGGAATGCTTTAGTGACCTGCCGCAAAGGCAATCCGAACAGCTTGCAATCGTTGGCATTGAAGATAGTGCGGCCACCGCCGGTCAACAGCATGGCACTGTCTGAGCTGAGCAAGTTGAACTGATGGGAGGACAGAGTGAAATCTTCTCCCAACCTGATGGTACCGCCGTGGGGGATTTCGCTGACATTTTGGAATCCAAGCCACCGCAGATCATCGAGCATCCGGGTGGTATGGATTTTGGGCACGATGATTCGGGTTGTCGGCGCGAACAGCTTTTTCAGCGACGCGCCGTGGAAATGATCCCAATGAAGGTGAGTCAGGTAGATGTAGTCGGGCTTCAGATCAGCAATCAGTTCGGCCGGCGGCTCTGGAAAATTCCACCAGCTTCGCCAGTAGCAGGAGCCGATCAGCCACGGGTCGGCGACGATCCGCACACCCTTGTGCTCCACACAAAGGCCAGCATGGCTTAGGATCGTGAATTGCAACGTCGTCTTCCGAGGCGCTTTTAACTACACCGCTGCGTCACATCTTAAAGGAGCCCGAAGAGGAGCCAATCAAGGAATAGGTCTCCAAACGCGTCGAGCGCCTTATAGGGTGCTTATATGACCCACAGGAGGCGATAGCAGGGCACTTGTGTGTTTCAATGGACCGCAAAGTCTAGACCCCGCCCCGGCGAATGTCGGCGGTTCGAGCCCGTCAGCACCCACCACAATCCGTAACACGATGCCCAGACCGGGGCTCGGTACCCGAACGCTGACATAACGGGTCAACCGCGCTCGCGGCGGTGCGTTTCCTCATTCGCCGCGCGATAATCGTGAAACTTAAGACTGTTCGTGCGCTGTCGGGGAGAGACTCACGTGGGAGCGACACCGCGCATCCCCCGCGTCCTGGGGGCAGCTCTTTTCCTGGTACTCGCCGCCTGCGGTGGGGGTGGCGGTGGCAGCAGCAGCGGGGGCAGCGGAGGCGGTAGCAGCACCGCCACGGCACCCACAATAACGCAGCAACCCCGCTCGCAGAGCGTCGTGGGCCGGCACCACGCTGCCCCCAGCGCTGTCCTGAGCCCTTGGGCACCTGGGATCCGCTGGGGGTCCTCGCCGGGGGCTACGGATCGGTGACCGGGCTGCAGGACGGTCCGTCGTCGCCGACGGCGGGGTTTATGGATCCGCCAGTTCTCTGTCCATCACCGCGCTCTACGACCCGACACAGAACAGCTGGTCCATGAGCGGATCACAGGCTCACGCCGGCTACTACGCCGCAAGCGGCGTGCTCGCCAACGGGGAGGTGCTGGTGACCGGCGGTACGGTTTCCGTCGGCGGGGGCGAGTTCCTGCTGCTCAGCAGCGCCGATCTCTTTAGCCCCGCCACCAATACCTGGACACCGGCGGCTGCGATGTCAAACGAGCGTCAGCAGCACACGGCGACGGTCCTGGCGAACGGCGAGATGCTCGTGACAGGCGGGGTCAGTTACAGCGGGGTTCTCAACAGTGCCGAGCTCTACAATCCTACCGCCAACACCTGGAGTCCCGCCGGAACGATGAGCAGTCCACGCTACGAGCACACCGCTTCGCTGCTTACGAATGGCACGGTGCTGGTGGCGGGCGGAAACATCGGCACTTGCAGCTGCACGACCTTCGTCAGTTCGGCCGATCTCTACAATCCGACCACCGACAGCTTCACGCCGACCGGTGCGCTGGTGACCGCCCGTTATGCGCACACCGCGATCGTGCTCACAAACGGCATGGTGCTGGTGGCGGGCGGATTCGGCGGAGCGACCAGCACGTTGCAAAGCGGGGGCGCGCCGCTCGCGAGTGCCGAGCTGTACAACCCATCGACCGGTACCTGGACCGCGACGGGATCGATGACCACGGCACGAATGAACCAGACGGCGACGCTTCTGCCCACGGGAGAGGTGCTTGTCGCCGGTGGCTACACCGGTACTGCGACGACGGCGACCGCGGAGGTCTACAACCCCTCGAGCGGTACCTGGACTGCGGTGGCCTCGATGTTCACTCCCCGGCAATCGCAGGGTGGCGCGCTGCTCTCGAATGGCACGGTGCTGATCGTCGGCGGCCTCAATGGTACGAGCAGCGCCGTGCTCGGGACCGGCACCGCCGAGGTCTACGATCCCACCTCAAACACGTGGACGCCCTCCGGTGCGATGGTGACTGCCCGGCAGTTCTTCGTGTTGAACGCTCTCGGTGACGGCCGCATCTTGCTCGACGGAGGCTCGCCGAATGCCTTTGGATTGCCGGAGTTCTATAAATAGACAGCGCGTGCGCAACCTTTCACGCGCGCGTTGTGTGTTCCCTTTGTGCTCCGCTGTGCCCGACTGAGGTCCGCTTACGGCCGGTTTCGACGATCTAAGTCTTTGATGTTATTCTGATCGCCTGCCCTTACAAGGCGAATGTCGGCAGTTCGATCCCGTCAGCACCCACCAGCCCCGTCCACGGTAAAGACGCCCGGCCGCCTGATGATTTCTTGAATTTGGGTTCCTTAAACTATTAGCGTGGGCGAGACCACACCACCGCGGCCATACGTCGAGTCTCGCGAGCCCCGCGCCTCGGCGGAGGCAGCCGCGCGAGTGCAAGCCACTGCCGGCGCGACGCCGGGGCGGGCCCTGCAGCCCGTCGTCATCCAGTTCGGGCGGCTCGGCGACATGGTCATGCTGACCGCGCTGCTGAGCATGCTGCGTCAGAGATTCGGCAACTCGTGCCTTGTCATTGGCGCCGGCCCGTGGAATTCCTCGCTCTATGCCGGGCACCCGGACGTGGCACAGGTGTGGACGTTCGCACGGTCGCTGCCGAACGCGCCCGGCGTCACCTGGTGGGGCGTCCGGTCGGCGCTTCGGCACAGCGACCCCAGCCCGATCTATGTATGCGAGCACCGGCCGCGGCAACTGCGGCGGATACAGCGGTTGCTTGCCCTGGCCAGGATCAATCCGGACCGCTGTCTGTTCATCACTCGCGAGCTCGCGGACGTCGGCGGCCCTTGGGTCGATCGTCTCGGTCGCTTCGGCGCGCGCACCCCGGCCGCGCTCCCTGCCGCGGATTACCCGCTGTCTGAGAGAAGCGCGTGCGCGGCGCCGCGCCTGCATGTTCTGGCCTCAGAGCGCACGGAGCTTCGCGCGTGGCTGAGCGCGCGGGGATGGGCAGCTCGCTCTCTCATCCTGATCCAACCCGGCAACTTCCGCACGCTGAGCCGCCGGCGCGAGCGTTGGAAGCTGCACGACGACAAGGCGTGGCCCGCGCAAAACTGGGCGGCGCTGCTGCACAAGCTTCACGCTGCGATGCCCGATGCTCTCATTATTCTGTGCGGTGCGCCGGCGGAAGGTCCGATGCTGCAGCAGCTCGAGCTCCACACCGCGCTGCCGCAGGTCGCGATCGCCGAGCTGCCGCTGCGGCGGCTGCTGGCCCTGTGCGAGTCCGCCCACAGCATGATCTCGATCGATACGGGACCGGCGCACGTAGCCGCGGCACTGGGGCTGCCGCTGGTGGTCATGTACGGAGCCGAAAGCCCGCGTCAGTGGTTGCCACGGAGTCCGTCGGGTTCCCCGGTCGTTGCGGTCGGTGGGCCGCCGGGGTCCGCGCGGGTCGATGCCCTTGCGGTGGATACGGTCTTCGATGCGTGGCGTGCCATCACTGTGGCGTAATCTCGAACGGACTCGCCCCGGCGAGGGCCCCGTCGACCAGTAGCGCCACGGCGAACTGCCCGCTGCCGAGCATCGCCGCCGGCCGCTTCATCGAGAGCGTATATGGCGAGCGGTCGAACGTAACCTTCCTGTCGGACACCGACACCAGCCGCTCGCCCTGGTACCAGCGCCACTGCACGGTGTGCACACCGCCGCTCTCGTGTGCCGGCTCCCATGTGAGGCCCACCTGGAATACGACCACGTCCTCCTGGGTGAACGTGCTCACCGGCTCATGCTGAGCGTTCTTCAGGTGCGCCGCGCTGGTCAGGAGAGTGTCCGCCACGTGAGGCACGATGGGCGTGGCCGGTTTCGACGGGCCGGTCGCACAGCCCGCCAGCACTGCTGTGCCGAGGCACAGCAAGACGGCCACCAAATCTGACCTGAGCCTCATCACCGCCTCGAGACAGCGGTCGTGTGCCGCCGGCGCACGGCCGGCACACGCACCTCAAGCAGCGCTAGGAGAACACGCCGTACTCGACCTGCAGGATCTGGCCGGTAGTGATGTTCACCAGGATGGCGTCGCTGTCATCGCGCACCCACTCGTAGCCCACCGGCGGCACGGTGAGCGCGAACAGCCAGTAGTCGGCGAGGATGTACGGCGCAGCCCAGTAAGCACGCGGCAGCACCTGGCCGTACGCCCAACGGTGCGCGACCCAGCCTGGCGGACGGCGGTACACGCCGATCCTGTAGCTGCGCGCGGCCTGGTAGTTGTGGTTGTACTCCGCCCGGTCGACGGTGGCGGGCCGATTGTTCCAGCCCGAGGGCTCGGTGACGCGCTGGTAGCGCGTGGGACCGGCATGCGGCTCGCCGTGCGCCGGTGGCCGTGCGGCAGGGTGGGGTTCAGCGCGCTCCTGTGCCAGTGCCACGTTCCCGGCCGCGAGGGCCAGCGCCAGGACAAAGCTGATCTTGGATGCAAGCGCCACGTCCGTACTCCTTGAGTGTGGATCCGCCGTAATGCTAACAGGCCGCCGCACCAAAGCAGAAGCGCGCACGCCTCGAGAGGCGCTCATGCCGCGGCGGCCGGGTGCTGCGCGAGCAGCCCCACGACCGTCTGATACAGCCGCGCGCGCAGCGCGTAGCGTTCGCTGGCGCGTGTCACATAGCGCACCGCGATCTCGACGCCGGCTACGCCGCCTGCCGCCGGCCGCACCGCGACCCCGGGCACCGCGGATATGCCGCTGCCGCCCTGCCCGCGCGCGGCGCGCCGCCACTCCTGCTCGGCCTGACGGGCGTTGTCCGCGGTCGCGTCGGCGACTTCCTTCTCGATCGCCTGGGCGATCCTGCCGGTGTCACGCTCGAAAGGCACGGTCACCGACAGCTCGTCCCACAGCCACTGACCCGAGGTGGAGAAGTTGAAGTAGTGGCCCTCGATCGCGAAGCTGTTGGTGAAGGTGACGCGGCGCCCCGTGGGATGGCCGGCGTCGGTCCAGTTGCCGGTCTCGAGCAGCACGGTGTGAAACATGCCGAGATCGACCACCTCGCCGCTGACGCCGTTGATCTCCACCCAGTCGCCGAGGCGGATGCCGTTCTTGCCCATGAGGACGAACCAGCCCACGAACGCGACCAGGAAGTCCTTGAGGGCCACCGTGAGTCCGGCGCCGGCGAGGCCAAGCATGGTGCCGAGCTGTCCCGGCACGCCGATCAGCACCACGAGAATCAGCACCACCCCCGCGATCTGCAGCGACACTCCGATCACGCTGCGCAAGGTGGCGAGCTGGCGGCGATCGAGACGTGTGCGGCCGAGCAGGTGCTCGAGCCACGTGTCGATGAACAGCAGCAGCAGCAGCGCGCCCAGCACCACGGCAGCGTCGATGAGACAGGTGTGCAGGATGGCGCTCGCCTGTCCCGCGACGACGCCGACCCAGGCACCATAGGTGTCGGCGAGCTTCTGGCGCGCGGCGATGCGCTCGTCACGGATGCTCAGGTAGTTCTGCTCGGCGGCGACCTGCCGGGTCAGGGTGAGCAGCGTCGGCGCGGCTGCCGCACCGCTGCCCGCGCCGCCTGCGGGGGCCGGCTGCGATGCCGGCGCCGTGCCGGCTGGGGCCTCGCCCACAGTGGCTGCCGCCGCGCGCTGCCTGCTGGCCGCGAGCGCAGCCGCCATCTGCACCCGCTCCGTCGAGAGCTGCGCGGCGCTCGCGGCCGCGAGCGCTTGCGCCTTGCCAAGCCAGCGCTCCTTGTTGGCTAACGCGAGGTACTCGCGAACCTTGCCGACCAGGCCCTTCAGGGCGGCGAGCGGGTCGGCCTGAACGGCGGAGGTCGCCGGTCGGCTCTTCGCGGCGGTCTCGTGCTCCTGCTGCATGAGCTGGATGCGCTGATGCAAGTTGCCGCCGGCGTTGAGCAGCGCATCGTTCGCCTGAGTCACCTCGTCCTGATCGAGTTGCTGCTGCGCCTGCGCCAGATCGAGCTGATCCTGGATGGAAGCCTTTTGCGCGTTGGGCGCTTTGGCCAGCGCGTCCGTGAGCTCCTTGACCCGCGCGCTGTCGTTATCGAGCTTGCGCTGCGCGGCGTTCGCCTGGTCCTGGAGCTGCTGGGCCTGCGAGCTCAGGACCGGCGGATGCGTCTCTAGGTGGCGCAGCGCACCGGCGAACGCGAGGTCGAGCTCGTGGTCGGCCAGCTGCACCGCGGCCTGCGCGAACGGCACCTCCTCGGGCGTGGTCGCGTGCGGCGCCAGACGCTGCGCGATCAGGAGCGTCCTCTGATCGATGACTGGCAGCGCGTTGGTCTTGGCCGCCTGCGCCGCCGGCGCGCTGGCGAGCGCCACCGGTGTCAGGTCGGGTTGGCGGGTGTGCCACAGGCCGTAACCGGTGACGGCGAGCAGCACCAGAAGGACGGCGGCGCCGATCTTTTGCAACAGGCTCATCGCTCAATCACGGTTGCAGTGGCACGGAACGCTATGATGCCACGCGGGCAAGGATGCCGGGCCGTGGCGGGTGCGCAGCTGCACTGCAGCGCGGACGCGCTTCGGCACCCGCCGCGCCGGCGGGGCCTTAGTAAGCGAAGTACGGGCCCGTTCCGCTCGGGGTGCTGGCGCCTGCGATGGCCGTGAACACGTTGCGGCCGTAGAAGAACGTCAGCCCCGCGTCGAAGCCCTGCGGGTCCGAGTTTGGGACGCCGAAATCGGGGAATGCGGTGGCGCTCGCGTTGTCGGTGGCGAGCTCCACGGCATTGCCGACATCGAACCCCGTCGTCACGCTTGCGCCATTGGTGCCGATGAGCTGCACGGACAGACTCTGGGTGCTGTTCGGGCAGAAGAAGCCCGGCGCGATCGAGCTCTGGCTGCAGACGGGCAACGAGCTGTCGACGAAGTAGAAGGCGTTCGAGCCGCTGTCGAGGTAGCCGTCGGAATAGCTCACGTTGGCGAAGCTCGCGCTGATATAGCCGCTCGACGGGTCGGAGGTCAGCACGGTCGCGCCGTTCAGGCCGTTATTGCTCTCGGTGCCGATGCCAAACACCAGGGCCCCGGTCGCCGACAGCGCGCCGCTGTCGCTCACCGGCGGCAGCTCGACGATCACGCCGTTGTTGTCGGCGGTGAACGCAGCGACCGGGTTGGACACCTGCAGGTTGGTCGGCTCGATCACCGCGGTGCAGGTCGCGCCATTCGTGGCACACGTATAGTAGGTGCCCGGGACCGGGTCTTGCGCGCAGGCATCGCCGCAGTCCGGCACGAACTGACCCACGCCGAGGATGCCGTTGGCGCCGAAAGTCGCCACCGTGTCCTCCTCAGTGGGCACATTGCTCGAGCACGTGGTCGGCACGTTCGGGAAGGCCGGATCGCCGATCATGTGGATCGGGATGTCGCTGGCGGTCTCCCCGGAGATCGTGACATCGGCGTTGCGCACCGAGCCCCAGCTGTAGCCGATGGCAAAGCTGGTGCACTCGGCCACCGCGAGCGTGCCGGCCACCTGCTGCGGGAGAGTCGCCGCGAAGCTCGGCGACAGCGCACCGTAAACGAGGCGCAACCCGGAGGAGCCGGTGTCGACCGCGATGTCGGGAATGGTCTCGCAGTTGGTCGTGCTGCCGGGCTGGCAGACCGTGATGGTCACGAAGGCGGTGTTGAGCGCAGGACCGGGAAGAGCCGCGGGGCCCGCGTCCACTTCGAGCGTCACGACATTGGGCGCCGCGCCTGCGATCACCTGAGTGGGGGAAGTCGGGGAGGTTGGCGAGGTGGTCCCCAGATCGCTGCTGCCGCCGCCGCCACAGGCACCGAGGAGCAGCAGCGGGATCACTGCAGGAACTGCAACTTTGCGCACGGGTTGTCCTCGTTGGCGGTTCAGTTGAGGTTGGTCAGCGAGAAGTTCTGCGGCAGCAGCGCCGGATCCCAGGCGCGGCCCGAGAAGGCACGCATGCGGCCGTTCGACTGCACGACCAGGCTCGGCAGCTGCACCGACAGGTGACGCCTGCCCACCGGGTGCGCTTCCTGCACGCCGTGCGCGTACTGCTGGTAATAGGTGCCGAGGAGCTGGCGCAGGTCCGGGATGAAGGGACCGTGCCAGGTGAAGCCAAACACCGCCCCATCCGGTGTCAGGTACTCACGCACGCGCGTGCCCGCGGCGGTCGTGATCTCGTGCACCGTGACGCCGGCCACGGTCGTGACCTGGACGCGTCCCTGGAGTTTGACGCGGTCCGCCTCGACCGAGGCGACACCGCCCCCCAGCGTGGCGAACGCCGGCGCGGCAGCAGTCAGGGCGAGCGCCAGCAGCGCGGCCAGGGGTGGGCGGATCAAGCAAGCAGTGGGGAAGGGCATGTCGCCTCTCCATGTGCGCCGGGAACCACGCGGCATTGTGCCTCAAGAATCGATGGGCCGCCCTGCGGCGCTGGGTTTGGGTGTCGTGCGTTGGCGACGGCAAAAAGTAAGTAAAATCGAGCGCGCCTGCACGATCTCTCCACGATCGCACAGCGTTCCACGGCACCGTTGGTTGACCAGCCGGGCGGGCGCGGGCTGGCCGCCGGCAAGGCACGCGACGCACGCTGCTGCTCCGACCGTTCAGGCTCGGTTCGGCGAAATCCCTTGTGGCGCGATTCGGCAATCCGCTAGCATTCGCCCCCCAAAATCGGAGCGGTAGTTCAGCTGGTTAGAATACCGGCCTGTCACGCCGGGGGTCGCGGGTTCGAGTCCCGTCCGCTCCGCCAGTCATCGCCAAGAGCCCGCTACAAAACATGCTGCAGAGCATCGGAGACCGCCTCAAGGGGCACAAGTGGCTGGCGTACCTGCTACTGGGACCGCTGGCGTTCATATTTGCAGCCTGGGGTGCGTACGGCATCGTGAACCTGAGCGTCGGGAGCACGAGCTACGCCGCGGAAGCCAACGGCTCCAAGATCTCGCTCGAGGAGGCCCGCAACGCCTGGCTGCGCGAGCAGTCGCAATGGCAGCAGCGTCTCGGGGGCACCGAGCTGCCGCTGCAGCTGCGCGATGAGCTTCAGAACCAGGTGCTGGAAGGCCTGATCCGCAGCGCGCTGCTCGCACAGCGCACCCAGGATCTCGGCTATCGCGTGAGTCACGACGAGCTGCTCGACGCGATCCACTCCGAGGGTGCATTCCAGGTCGGCGGTCAGTACTCCGCGGATGCGGCCAAAGCGGCACTCGCCCAGGCGGGCATCTCGCTCGATGAGTTCCAGAGCGAGATGCGCAGCGACCTGCGCCGCTCGCAGCTGGAGAATGGCATTCGCGTCACTGAGTTTGTCACTCCCACCGAGCTCAAGCGCCTCAGGGAGCTCGAGGACGAGGAGCGCGAGGTTCGCTACCTCATCCTGCCGGACGACAAGTTCCCGCCGGCCGCGCCCGACGACGCGGCGGTCGCGGCCTATTACAAGGCGCATCAGGCGCAATACCTGACCCCCGAGTCGGCGCATCTCCAGTACGCCGAGCTGCTGCTCCCGGCGCTCGAAGCGCAGGAGACCGTGACCGACGCCGACCTGCACGCGCAGTACGACAAGGAGAAGAGCCGCCTCATGACCCCCGAGCGGCGTCGCGCCCGGCACATCCTCATCACCGGCCCGAACGACGCGGCTGCCCTCAAGGAGGCCCAGGATGTGCTCGCGCAGGCGCGGGCCGGCAAGGACTTCTCCGAGCTCGCGGGCAAGTACTCGAAGGATCCGGGCTCGGCGCGCAACGGCGGCGATCTCGGCTGGGCCGATCGCAGCAGCTTCGTGGGGCCATTTGCCGATGCGCTCTTCAGCATGAAGGCCGGTGAGATCGCCGGACCCGTGAAGACTCAGTACGGCTACCACATCATCCGCCTGGATGCGATACAGGCCGCCGCCGGAAAGACCTTCGAGGAGGCGCGCGCGCAGCTCGAAACAGACGTGCGCCGCGATCGCGCCACCGATCGCTTCGGCGACATCCAGGAGCAGCTGCAGTCGAAGCTTGCCGAGCCCAATGTCGATCTCGGCGCGCTCGCCCTGGAGTTCAAGCTGCAGCAGGGCGACGTACCCGATTACCTGCGCGGCGAGGGTGCCGCGCCGCTCGGCCCGGCACCGGCGCTGCAGGAGCTGGTCTTCGGCGATCCGCCGCTCGCTCCCGGCAAGCTCGGCGGTCCGGTCCTGGTCGGCGACAACGCGCTGGTGATCGTCAAGGTGCTCGAGCGCCGCAAGCCTGCACCGAAGCCGCTGGTGCAGGTGCGTGCAGCCATCGTCGCGGCCATCACCAAGGAGCGCGAGAGCGCGGCCGCACTACAGGCGGCACAGGCGCTGCGCGCGAAGCTCGAGGCCGGCGGCTCCTTCGATCAGGCGGCCGCCGCACTCGGCCTGAGCGTCGAACCCGCACATTTCGTCGGACGTAACGACCCGTCGGTTCCCGCGCAGGTTCGCACGGCGGTATTCGCCGCCGCCAAGCCTGCCGGCAAGGCCGTGTGCATTGCGCTGCCGCTCACCACCGGCGGTGCTGCGGTCGCAGCGATCAGCCGGGTGCGCACCGGTGCTGCGACCCAGGAGGCGCAGGCGCAGGCCGAGCGCGTGCAGGAGCAGGCCGGACGGGCGGGGCTCGCCCAGGCACTCGCCTACGTGGCCGAGCTGCGCCGCACCGCCAGTGTGCGCAAGAACCCCAAGGCCTTCGAGTAGCCGAACGCGATTTCGACTTCAGCCCTCGGCCTCGAGCGGGAAGCTCATGCCGACGGTGCTGAAGCCGCCGTCGACATAGAGGATCTCGCCGGTGATCCCGGCCGCAAGATCCGAGCACAGGAAGGCGGCGGCGTTGCCGACGTCCTCGAGCGTCACGTTGCGCCGCAGAGGGGCGACCTCGGCTACACGCCCGAGCATCTTGCGGAATCCGGGGATCCCGGCCGCCGCCAGCGTCTTGATCGGACCGGCCGATATGGCATTGATGCGGATTCCCCTGGGGCCCAGATCCGCCGCCAGGAAGCGCACGTTGGCCTCGAGACTCGCCTTGGCGAGTCCCATGACGTTGTAGCTGGGGATAGAGCGCACCGCGCCCAGGTAGGTAAGCGTGAGCAGCGCGCCGCGCCGTCCGGCCATGAGCGGCGCCGCCCGCTGCGCGAGCGCCGTCAGGCTGTAGCTCGATACGTCATGAGCCACGCGGAAGCCCTCGCGCTGCGTGGCCTCGAGGAACGTGCCGGTGAGCGCCTCGCGCGGCGCGTACGCCACCGCGTGCACCACGATGTCGAGCGCGCCCCACTCGTGCCTGAGCAGCTCGAAGGCGGCGTCGAGCTGTGCATCCACCGTGACGTCGAGCGGCAGTGTGAGCCGTGCGCCGAGCGAGTGAGCCAGCGGCTCGACGCGCTCCTTCATCTTGTCGTTCGGGTAGGAGAAGGCGAGCTCGGCGCCCTCGCGGTGCATCGCCTGTGCAATGCCCCAGGCGATCGAGCGATCAGTGGCGACGCCGACGATCAGGGCGCGCTTGCCGGCAAGAAATCCCATGAGTGTTTCCTCCCGGCGCGATTATGCCGCAAGCGCCGGGGCGCTCAATCGGCCGCAGCTGGCAGCGCCGAGCGCGGCGCTTCGGTTCAGCTGTGCCGGGTCACCACGTGGATGCGCAGCTTCTGGCCGGCGTGGATGTGCGCGCGCGAGCTGAGCCCGTTCCAGGCCAGGAGCTGCGGCACGCTGCACTGGAACAGCTGCGCGATCTGCGCCACGGTGTCGCCGCTGCGCACGGTGTAGACCACGCGCCGGGCGCGCGCGGCGGAGTGTGCACCTCCCGGTTCGCCACCGCCGGCCACGCGGATGTGCTGACCCGCACGCAGCGGATCCCCTGGGTGTAAGCCGTTCAGCAGCGCCAGCGTGTTGACGTTCATGCCGTGACGGCGCGCGATCGCCCACAGCGAGTCGCCGCGCCGTACGATCTGCACGTGCGGCCGCCGCGCCCAGCGATCGCGGCCGTCCACGCGCGCCGCGGCCAGCATCACCTTGGCCGGCAGCTCCTGCACGGCGCCCGGCACGCTCAGGTCATCGCCCACCGTGAGGGGCCCGGCCGGCAGGTTGTTGAGCTCGCGGATGACGCTCGCGGTCGTATTGAACTGACGGGCGACGGAGACCACCGAGTCGCCGTGGCGCACGGTGTAGGTCGTGATGGCGAGGCGCTGGCCGGGAGTGAGCTGCGGCAGATTGCTGTTGAAGGTGCCGGCGACATCGACCGGCAGCAGCAGGAAATACGGACCGGCCGGATCGGTGGCCCAGCGGTGGAAGGCGGGGTTGAGCTCATACAACTCTTCGGGGCTGATGCCGGCGATCTCTGCGGCGACCTTGAGGTTGATCTGGCCCTCGGTCGGCACGCGCGTGAAGTAGGGCTGATTCGGGATCGGGCTGATTTCGAGTCCGAACGCTTGCGGGTCCTGCACCAGGCGCTTCATGGCGAGCAGCTTCGGCACGTAGGCACGCGTCTCGCGCGGCAGCCACAGGTGCCAGAAGTCGATCGGCCGGCCGGCGGCGCGGTTGACCGCCACCGAGCGCTCGATCAGTTTCTCGCCGCAGTTGTAGGCGGCGATCGCGAGCAGCCAGTCGCCGCCGAATTCGTCGTGCAGGGCCTGCAGGTAATCGAGCGCGGCGCGGGTGGACTCCACGATGTCGCGGCGGCCGTCGTACCACCAGTCCTGCTTGAGCCCGAAGCGCGAGCCGGTGTCGGAAATGAACTGCCACAGACCCGCGGCGCTGGCGCGCGAGTAGGCGTAGGGCTCAAACGCGCTCTCCACCACCGGCAGCAGGGCCAGCTCGAGCGGCATGCCGCGCGCTTCGAGCTCGGTGACGATCTGGTAGAGATACAGGTCGGCGCGGCCGAAGGCGCGCTGCAGGTAGTCGGGATTCGCGACGAACCAGCGCAGCTGCTCGTCCACATCGCGCTGATCGCCGTCCTCGAGCCTGAAGCCCGCGCGCATGCGGTCGAAGAGGTCGGCGAATTGCGCCGGATTCACCCCTCCCGCGGCCGCGGTAGCCTCTGTTGTGGCGGGCGGCGTCACGCCCGCGGGCGCGCTCGCCAGCGACGAGGCGGCCTCGGGCTCCGTGGGCGGCGAGGACGCACCGCTCTGCGCGCCCGCCGTTACCGCGGGCGGGGTCGGTGGCTCGGCGGTTGTTTGGGCAGGTGCCCCGACAGTGGTCTGCACCGCCGGTGTCACAACGGGCGTTTCGCCGGCGGGTGACGGCACGGCGGCTGCCGGCGCAGCGGGCGCCGGCTCTGCGGCGCGGACCACCTGTTCGAGAGGTGCACCGTCGGGCTGGACGGGCGCATGGGCGCAGGCCGCGAGTGCGAGTAAGGTCAGCGCCAGAGGCGTCTGACAGGTGGATCTGATCGCTGCCATCACTTGAGTACCGTACCACTTGCCGGCGTGCTACCGTCCTTGGTCACCGGGCGCGGGTCCTTATCTTTTCAAAGGACGCTACTGGTTCAGAGTCACCAATTTAACCGGTAACTTCAGAGTTTTGCCAGCGTTTCGAATGGTGCCAGTTCGCACTTCACGTATTGCGGATCGTGATGCGGCTCTCAGCGCCTGGTGGGGGTCCCCGCTCGGGCGCGCGCTGCTCGCGGCCGAAGCTGAGATGCTCGGGGAAGCGCTGGAAGACGTCTTCGGCTGGGAATTGCTGCAGGTCGGCGCGTGGGGCAGCGCCCGCGAGCTGCTGGCGCTCGCGCGCACGCGCCGCCAGACGCTGGTCGCGACGCCCGGATTTGCGCGCGGCGCCGAGATCATCGCGCGGCCTTCGCAACTGCCGGTGACGAGCGACTGCATCGATGCGGTGCTGCTGCCACACACACTGGAGTTCGCGCCCGATCCGTACGCCATCCTGCGCGAGGTGGACCGGGTGCTGGTGGGTGAGGGACAGCTGCTGGTGCTGAGCTTCAGGCCCTGGAGCCTGTGGGGTATCCGCGCACGGTCCAGCCGCAACGGTTTTCCGCCGGGGCTGCGTCGCGTGCTGTCGGAGCAGCTGGTGCGCGAGTGGCTGGTGCTGCTGGGGTATGAAGTAGTCGCCACGCGGCACTATCTCTACCAGGGGCCCTGGAGCCGCGCCTCCGACTCAGCGGAAGGCTCCGCGCGCATCTTGCGCCGCGGCCTGACCTCACCGCTCCCGGCGGGTGCCTACCTCCTCAAGGCGCGCAAGCGCGTCTACTCGGTCACCCCGGTCCGGGGGCGGAGAATCGAGCGGCCGGCGGTGCTCGGCCGGCTCGTGAAGCCCACGACCCGCTCGCGGGCGTGACCTCCGAAGCGCAGGCGCCGGCGGCGGGCGCGCGCGCGGCGCGCGTGGTGGAGATCTATACCGACGGCGCCTGCCGCGGCAACCCCGGTCCCGGAGGTTGGGCCGCGCTCCTCACGAGCGGTGAGCGCTCGCGGGAGCTGCACGGGGCGGAGCCCATGACCACCAACAACCGCATGGAGCTCACCGCGGTGATCCGGGCGCTGGAGGCGCTGCGGCGCCCGGTGCGCGCGCGCGTGTACACCGATTCGGAATATGTTCGGCGCGGCATCACCGAGTGGCTCGCGGGCTGGAAGGCGCGCGGCTGGCGCACCGCCGACCGCAAGCCGGTGAAGAACCAGGATCTGTGGGAACGGCTCGATGAGCTCACCGCGGCCCACACCCTCGAGTGGCACTGGGTGCCCGGGCACGCCGGCGTACCGGGAAACGAGCGCGTCGACCGGCTCGCGAATGAGGCCATCGACCGCTTGCAGCGCACGGCCTTACGGTAGACTCGCGCCCCATGCGTCAGATCGTCCTCGACACCGAGACGACCGGACTCGAGCCGGAGCTCGGTCACCGTATCATCGAGATCGGCTGCGTCGAGCTGGTCAACCGCCGTCCCACGGGGCGCACTTTCCACCGCTATCTGAATCCCGAGCGCGAGATCGACGACGGCGCGCTCGCGGTGCACGGCATCTCGCGTACCGATCTCGACGGCCAGCCGCGCTTCGCGGAAGTTTGCGCCGAGCTGTTCGGGTTCCTGGAGGGCGGCGAGCTGGTAATGCACAACGCCGACTTCGATGTGGCGTTCCTCGATGCGGAGCTGGCGCGCCTTCCGGGGGAGACGCGGCGCGTCGCATCGGTCTGTCAGGTGCTCGATACGCTGGCGCTGGCGCGCGAGCTCCATCCCGGGCAGCGCAACGGCCTCGATGCGCTCTGCAAGCGCTACGGCATCGACAACTCGCACCGTGAGCTGCACGGCGCGCTGCTCGATGCGCGGATCCTGGTCGACGTCTATCTCGCCATGACCGGCGGCCAGGGCGCGCTGGCGCTCGCCGAGGGCGACGGCGCGGCACGCGCTTCCGGGGACGCGCAACTGCTGCCGGCGCCGCTGCGCGCGGGGCTGCTGCTGCGCGTGCTCGCCGCCAGCCAGGCGGAGCTCGAGGCGCACGAGCGCATGCTGGCGGCCATCACGGCGGCCAGCGGCGGCCGCTGCCTGTGGGCGCTCACCCGTGCCGCGCCTGCCGCCGACGCGACCCCGCCCGTCGGCGAGGCGCCGGCGGTCGTGCTTTCCGCGCCACGTGTCGCCGCGGCGCCGCAACCGAACGTTTAGAACTCTTACATCTGAAGGGACCGCATGGTGACTCTACGCAACTGCCGAATCGGCGTGCTCGGGCTGGGCTATGTCGGGCTGCCGCTCGCGGTGGAGTTCGGTAAGCACTACGAGACGCTCGGTTTCGACGTCAACCCGCGGCGCGTGGCGCAGCTGCGCGCCGGGCGCGACGCGACACTCGAGGTCACGCGAGCGGAGCTCAGGAGCGCGCGGCGCCTCAGCTTCACCACGGAGCTGAAGCAGCTGCGGCGCTGCCGCGTATTCATCGTCACCGTGCCGACACCGATCGACACCTACAAGCGGCCGGATCTCAGCCCGCTCACGGGCGCGAGCCACAGCGTCGGCCAGGTGCTCTCGAAGGGCGCGGTGGTGATCTACGAATCGACCGTCTATCCCGGCTGCACCGAAGAGGTATGCGTGCCGATCCTCGAGCGGGAATCGGGCCTCAAGTTCAACCGTGACTTCTTCGTCGGCTACAGTCCCGAGCGCATCAACCCGGGCGACAAAGAGCATCGCCTCACGACGATCCGCAAGGTGACTTCCGGCTCGACCCCGGCCGCCGCCGATTTCGTCGACCGCCTGTACGGCTCGATCGTCCGCGCCGGAACCCACCAGGCTTCCAGCATTCGCGTGGCGGAAGCCGCCAAGGTGATCGAGAACACGCAGCGCGACGTCAACATCGCCCTGATCAACGAGCTGGCGCTGATCTTCAACCGCCTCGGGATCGACACCGAGGAGGTGCTGGCGGCGGCAGGCAGCAAGTGGAACTTCCTGCCGTTCAAGCCGGGACTGGTCGGCGGCCACTGCATCGGCGTGGATCCCTACTACCTGACGCACAAGGCGCAGGAGATCGGCTACCACCCGGAGATGATCCTCGCCGGGCGGCGCCTCAACGACAACATGGCGTTGTACGTCGCGGCGCGCATCACCGAGCTGATGGCGGCGCGGCGCATTCACGTCAAGGGTGCGCGGGTGCTGATGCTCGGCATCACGTTCAAGGAGAACTGCCCGGATATCAGGAACTCCAAGGTGGTCGACGTGGTGCGCGAGCTCGAGAAGCAGGGCGCGCGTGTCGACATTTACGACCCTTGGGCCGACGTTGCGCATTGCCGCCACGAGTACGGCCTGAAGCTCACCCGCACACTCAGGCCCGGGAGCTACGACGCGGTGGTGGTGGCGGTGGCGCACCGTGAGTTCCGCGAGCTCGGCGTGCGGCGCGTGCGCCGGCTCGGCCGCCGCAAGCATGTGCTCTACGACATCAAGCACCTGTTTCCCGCCGCCGCGGTCGACGCGCGCCTATGAACGCGCCGGGGAAGATTCTGCTCACGGGCGCCGCCGGGTTCATCGGCTTTCATACCGCGCAGCGGCTGCTCGAGCGGGGCTACGAGGTGGTCGGCCTCGACAACCTGAACGACTATTACGACGTGACGCTCAAGCAGGCGCGGCTGGCGCGACTCACGCCCCGGGCGAACTTCCGCTTCGTGAAGCTCGATCTCGCGGACGACGCCGGGATGGCGAGGCTGTTCGCGGCGGAGAAGTTTCCGCGCGTGGTACACCTCGCGGCACAGGCCGGGGTGCGCTACTCGCTCCAGGATCCGCATGCCTACGTGCGCAGTAACATCACCGGCACGCTCAACGTGCTGGAGGGCTGCCGCCACCACGGCGTCGAGCACCTGGTGTACGCCTCCACCAGCTCCGTCTACGGCGCCAACACCGACATGCCGTTTTCGGTGCACCGCGGCACCGCGCACCCGCTGTCACTGTACGCCTCGAGCAAGCGCGCCAACGAGCTCATGGCCCACAACTACTCGGCGCTCTTCGGGCTGCCGACCACCGGACTGCGCTTCTTCACCGTCTACGGACCCTGGGGCCGCCCGGACATGGCGCTGTTCCTGTTCACGCGCAACGTCCTCGAGGACAAGCCGATCGACGTCTTCAACAACGGGCGCCACCAGCGCGACTTCACCTACGTGGACGACATCGCGGAAGGAGTCGTGCGCGCCTCCGAGCGCACGGCGAAGCCCGACCCGGACTGGAACAGCCAGGCACCCGACCCGGCGTCCAGCTTCGCCCCCTTCAGGATCTACAACATCGGCAACAGCGAGCCGGTGCAGCTCATGCGCTACATCGAGCTGATCGAGGAGTGCCTGGGGCGCAAGGCGCGCAAGAACTTCCTGCCGTTGCAGCCCGGGGACGTCCCCGAGACCTTCGCCGACATCTCCGACCTCGAGCGCGACGTCGGCTATCGGCCCGCGACTTCGGTCGAGGTCGGCGTGCGCCGCTTCGTCGACTGGTTCTGCGAGTACTACGGGTACAAGCGCTGAGGGGCCGGTGATGCAAACCAAGGCTGCTTCCGCAGCTCCCGCCATGCAGGTGCCGCTGCTGGATCTGAAGCCGCAGTACCAGCCGCTCGCCGCCGAGATCCAGGCGGCCATCCACAAGGTCTGCGCGAGCCAGCATTTCATCCTGGGTCCCGCCGTCAGGGAGCTCGAGGCTGGCGTCGCCGCTTACAGCCAGTGCCGCTTCGGCGTCGGTGTGTCCTCCGGCACGGACGCGCTGCTGCTCGCCCTGATGGCGCTCGGCATCGGACCCGGCGATGCGGTGATCACGAGTCCCTTCACCTTCTTTGCCACCGCCGGCACGATCGCGCGCACCGGGGCGCGGCCGCTGTTCTGCGACATCGATCCGGCGACCTTCAACCTCTCGGCGGCGGCGCTCGCCGAGCTCATTGACCGGCAATGCGAGCGACGGGGCGCGGCACTCGTACACCGCGCGAGCGGCGCCCGCCTCATGGCCGTGATGCCGGTGCACCTGTATGGGCAGGTCGCCGACATGGCGCCGCTCATGGCGAGCGCGCAGGCTGGCGGACTCAAGGTGATCGAGGACGCCGCGCAGGCGATCGGCGCGGCAGACGCCGCCGGCCGGCGCGCCGGCAGCTTCGGGGACATCGGCTGCCTGTCGTTCTTCCCGACCAAGAATCTCGGCGCGTTCGGCGATGCCGGCATGTGCGTCACCGGCGACACGGCGCTCGCCGAGCGTATGGAGATCCTCAGGGTTCACGGCGGCAAACCCAAGTACTACCACGCCCTCATCGGCGGCAACTTCCGGCTCGATGAGCTGCAGGCGGCGGTGCTCAACATCAAGCTCAGATTTCTGGACGGCTGGACCGCGGGTCGCCAGCGCAACGCCGCCTTCTACGACGCCGCGTTCGCGCACGCGCGCCTTGGCGATGCGGTGCGCACGCCGCCGGCCGCGCCGCCCGGGGCGCGCCACATCTACAACCAGTACGTGATCCGTTGCCGGGGGCGGGATGCGCTGCGGGCGCGGCTGGCAGCCGCAGGCGTCGGCACCGAGATCTACTACCCGGTGCCGCTGCACCTGCAGCAGTGCTTCGGCTACCTCGGTCAGCGGGCGGGGGAGTTTCCCGAGAGCGAGCGCGCCGCGACCGAGACGCTCGCCCTGCCAATCTACCCGGAGCTCACGGAACCGCAGCTGCGATACGTGGTCGATACCATCGCCGCGCACTATCGCGGCTGAAGGCGCGCGCACTGAGCGCGCGCCGGCGAGCGAGCGCACGCAGGGAGAAGCTCATGAACGTCACGACGACCCCCGGACCCCGCACCAGCGTCTGGGCCGAGCTGCAGGCCCATGCCGCGCGGCTCGCCGCGCTACCGGTGCGCGAGCTGTTCGAGCGCGACCCGCGGCGCTTCGGGCAGTTCTCGCGCGGCGCCGCCGGGCTGCTCATGGACTTCTCGCGCCAGCGTCTCGATGAGATCGCGGTGGCGAAGCTGCTGCAGCTCGCGGACGCCGTGCAGCTGCGCGAGCGCATCGACGCCATGTGGCGCGGCGAGCACATCAACGTCACGGAAGATCGCGCCGTGCTGCACGTCGCGCTGCGCCAGCCGCCCGGAGCTGCAATCGGTGGCGCTGCCATCGAGAAGCTGGTCATGGACGAGCGTGGGCGCATGCTGGACTTCGCCGCCGGGGTGCGCGACGGCACGATCCGCGGCAGCGCCCGCGAGCCGTTCACGCTGGTGGTCAACATCGGCATCGGCGGCTCCGATCTGGGGCCGGCGATGGGAGTGCAGGCGCTGCGCGCCTACAGCACGGGAGCGCCGCGTTGCGAGTTCGTATCCAACATCGACGGCGTGCACCTCGCGGAAGTGCTGGAGCGGGCCGACCCGCGCACCACGCTCTTCATAGTCTGTTCCAAGACCTTCACCACCCTCGAGACGCAAACCAACGCGCACAGCGCGCGGGCCTGGCTCAGCGCGCGGCTCGGTGCGGCGGCGGTGCCGGCGCACTTCGCGGCCGTGTCGGTCAACACCCGCGCCATGGACGAGTTCGGCGTGCATCCGCAGTACCGCTTCCAGATGTGGGACTGGGTCGGCGGGCGCTACTCGGTGTGGTCCTCGATCGGGGTGACGCTCGCGATCGCCGTCGGGCGGGCCAACTTCCTCGAGTTCCTCGCCGGCGGCCACGAGCTCGACCAGCACTTCCGCAGCGCGCCGTGGCAGCAGAATCTGCCGGTACTCATGGGGCTGGCCGCGGTCTGGAACAACAACTTCCTCGACCTGCCGACGCTCGCGGTGTTGCCCTACGACGACTCACTGCGGCGTTTCCCGGCGTACCTGCAGCAGCTGACGATGGAGAGCAACGGCAAGTCGGTGCTGCTCGACGGCCGACCGGCCGAGTGCCAGACCTCGACCGTCGTGTGGGGCGAGCCGGGCAACAATGCCCAGCACTCCTTCTTTCAGCTGCTGCACCAGGGCACACCGCGCGCCGCGCTCGACTTCCTGCTGCCGGTGCGCTCCTCCTGCGGCAACCAGCCGCAGCAGAATCTCGCGATCGCCAGCTGCCTCGCCCAGGCGGAGGCGCTCATGGGAGGGCAGTCCGCCGACACGGTGCGTGTCGAGCTCGAGCGCCAGCAGCTGCCGGCGGCGCGCATCGCGGCGCTCATTCCTCACAAGGTCGATCCCGGCAGCCGCCCGAGCACGATCGTCCTGTTCCGGCAGCTCGATCCGGCTACGCTCGGCAAGCTCATCGCTCTCTACGAGCACAGTGTGTTCACGCAGAGTGTGGTGTGGGGTATCGATGCCTTCGACCAGTGGGGTGTCGAGCTCGGCAAGAAGCTCACCTCGGAGCTGGCGCCGGCGGTCGAGGACCCGGCCGGCGGCCACACGGCGCCGCCGGCGGTGCTCGAGCTGCTTGCCACCGTGGCGCAGTGGCGCAGCCAGCCCTGATCAGCCTGCCACGCACCGGTCGGGCGATCATTGGCGCTACACGAAAGCTCACGCTTGAGTAGAATGGCGCGCTCGCGCGCGGGGGGGTCGAGCGCTCGCCTCGATTGCGCCAGCCCGGTGTCATGGCATAAGGGTTTGTAATGCGTTTGCTGCAACGCCTTTCGGGGCCGTTCGTCCTGTTCGTTCTGTCTGCCGCCTTGCCGTTGTGTCTCGATTCGGCGTTCGGCCAGACGTCGCCGAATTCGCTCGATCAGGGCCTGCAGATCCTGCAGGGCCTGTCGCCCGAGCAGCTCGGCTCGATCCAGCAGAACATGGGGAGCGGGGGCGCCGGCGGTGCGCAGGGCCAGCAGAATCCGCTGCGCGAGCCGCTCACTGAAGAGCAGCAGAGTCTCGCGCTCCAGCAGCAGCAGCTGCAGCTCCAGGAGCTGCAGAAGCAGCGGGGAGAGCTGCAGCGCCTGAGTCCCTTCCTGCAGCCCGACGACTGGGTGGTCATCACCGTCGACTCGAACCCCTTGCCGTCCGGCAACCAGCCGCCGGCCCAGCAGCCCAATCCCCTGAACCCGCTCGCCGCTCCCGCCGCGAATCAGCAGCAGCAGAACATTCTCGGGAATCTCGCGCCCAGTCTGTCGGCGAACCAGAGCGCACTGAGCCAGCTGCCCGGTGCGACCTCCGCCGCCCCCGGCACCAGCAATTCCACCGCAAATGGCCTGGCCGCGGCAACCTCGTCCGCCATGGCGCCGTCGGCGGCGCAGAATGTGACCGCGGGAGGCTACGCGCAGTTACCGCTCGATTGCACCGGGGACCCGAACTGCGACACCAGCCAGCAGTTCCGGCCGGAACTGACCGACGAGCAGAAGAAGCAGCGCCAGGACCTGATCGACCTGATCCGCTCGAAGAACCCCTATCAGCTGTCGCATGACGGCGTGCTGTTGCTGCCCGGATTCGCGCCCGTTCCGCTCGCCGGTCTGACCGAGCAGCTTGCTACGCTGCGTCTGGGCGTCGAGCCCGCGCTGCGCGATCTGTTCATTCGCATCACGAAGTTGCCGCTCGCCAAGACCGGAGCCACAGCGCTCAAGCCCTTCGGCTACGACCTGTTCGACCGTCCGATCTCGACGTTCGCGCCCGCGACGAACGTGCCGGTGCCCTCGGACTACGTGCTCGGCCCCGGCGATGAGATCGACGTGCAGCTGTACGGCAGCCGCAATATGAGCTTCAAGCTGACGGTCGGCCGCGACGGCCGAGTGAGCTTCCCGGAAATCGGGCCGATCGGCGTCGCGGGCCAGACCTTCCCGAATGTGCAGGCGCAACTGCAGGCGCGGATTGAACGGCAGATGATCGGCGTGCACGCGAGCATCACGATGGGCGATACGCGCACGATCCGCGTGTTCGTACTGGGCTACGCCAGGAATCCCGGCTCCTACGCCATCAGCGGCCTCGGCACGATCACCTCGGCGTTGTTCGCCGCCGGCGGCGTGCAGACCGTCGGTTCGCTGCGCAACATCCAGCTGAAGCGACGCGGCGAGGTGGTGCGCCAGCTGGATCTCTACGACATGCTGATCCGCGGTAACAGCACCGACGACGCACGGCTGCTGCCCGGGGATGTGATCTTCATCCCGTCGGTGGGGCCCACGATCAGTGTCGACGGCGAAGTGCACCGGCCGGCAATCTATGAGACCAGGAACGAGAGCACGGTCGCCGACGTGGTGCGGCTCGCGGGCGGGCTCACGCCCGAAGCCGACACCAGCAGAGTGGCGCTGACGCGCATCGACGCCGAGCTGCATCGCGTCGTACTGCAGGTGGATCTGAGTGGCGGGTCGGGGCCGTCCGAGCCGGTGCGCAATGGCGACATGCTGCGGGTCGCGCGCCTGCGTCCGACGCTCGATGCCGGCGTGATGGTCGAGGGCTACCTGTACACGCCGGGCGCGTACGCCTGGCGCCCGGGTCTGCGGCTGACGGACGTGCTGCATTCGGTGGACGATCTCAAGCCCAATGCCGATCTGCATTACATCCTGATCCGCCGCGAGCTGCCTCCGGATCGCCGCATCACCGTGCTGTCGGCCGACCTGGAGCAGGCACTGCGTGCGCCCGGTTCGCCGGCCGACGTGCCGCTCATGGCGCGCGATCGCATCACGGTCTTCGATCGGCAATCGAGCCGCGACCGGGTAATCCAGCCGCTGCTCCAGGATCTGAAGCTGCAGTCCAACATCGGGTTACCGAACGACGTGGTACGCATCGAGGGTAGCGCGAACGTACCCGGCGAGTACCCGTATCAGGCCGGCATGACGGTGCGCGACCTGATCCGCGCGGGCGGCGGCCTGAGCGACTCGGCGTACGGCGGGGTTGCGGAGCTGACGCGCTACAAGGTCGTCAACGGCGAGGCGCGCCACGCTGAGCTCGTCGCAGTCGATCTCGCGGCGGTGCTGCGCGGCGATCCGGCCGCCAACCTGCAAGTCGAGCCCTTCGATGTTCTGAGCATCAAGCAGGTGCAGGCGTGGACCGACCAGGAATCGATTACGCTGCGCGGGGAAGTCAAGTTCCCGGGCGCGTACTCCATCAAGCCCGGGGAGACACTCAGGTCGATATTACTGCGTGCCGGCGGACTGACGCAGTTTGCCTTCGCCGAAGGCAGCGTGTTCACGCGCAAGGAGCTCAAGCAGCGCGAGCAGAAGGAGCTCGACATGCTTGCCGCACGCATGCAGCAGGACATCGCGTTCGTCGCGCTGGAGGGCTCGGTCGCCAACCAGGCCGGGGCGGCAGGCGCGCTCAGCGTCGGCCAGAACCTGCTGTTCCAGCTGCGCCAGGCCAAGGCTGTCGGGCGGCTGGTGATCAACCTGCCGCGCCTGCTGCGCTCTCCCGTCGGCTCGCCGTACGATGTGGTGGTGCGCGATGGCGATCAGCTGATCGTGCCCAAGTTCGAGCAGGAAGTGACGGTGATCGGCGAGGTGCAGTCGGCTACCTCCCATCTCTACCGTCCGGGACTGAGCCGCAACGACTACATCGCGCTCAGCGGCGGCGAGACCGTGCGCGCCGACAACAGTCGTGTCTACGTCGTGCGCCCCGACGGCAGCGTCGTGCCGACCCACGGCGGCTGGTTCCGCAACACTGCCAACGTGCGCATCGAGCCGGGCGATACCATCGTCGTGCCGCTCAACGCCGAGCACATGCCGCCGCTGCCGCTGTGGCAGGCGGTGTCGCAGATTCTGTACAACGTGGCGATCGCGGTACTGGCGGTGCACGAATTCTGATAGTCTCCACAGACTGGGATCCTGCCCCGTTAAGCTCGCGACAAACCGAGGTTGCTGGTCTTGCGGGAGCGGCGCAGGCAGCGCGATAACGTGAACGCGACCAACCAAAATGAGACAGGTGCGATCGGTACGGTTGGCACGCGTGAGTCGCTGTTCAGTATCCGCCGCCTTGAACGCGCGGACCGCGCACAATGGCGCGCCCTGTGGCAGCAGTATCTAGGGCCGACCGCCGGGGCACGCCTTCCAGGGTTCTACCTGCAGCCACCGCCCGATACAGTCGTCGATGCGACGTTTGAAAGGCTCGTCGATCCCGCCCAGCAGCCGCACGCACTCGTTGCGGTGAATGCGGACCGCCTGGTCGGCTTCGCGCACTACGTGTTTCATCCTTCGACGTGGTCACTGACGCAGGTGTGTTACCTCGAGGATCTGTATGTCGAACCCGCCATGCGTCGTGCGGGCGCGGGACGCGCGTTGATCGGCGCGTTGTACGCTGCGGCGGATCAGGTGAAGGCAGGCACGGTGTATTGGGTGACCCACAAATCCAACGCTGCTGCGCAAGCCTTTTGGGAGACTCTGGCAAACTCCACTGCCTTCATCCGTTACGAGCGTTAAAACTCATCCAAGATGACCACGCGCAGAATAGCGGTGGTGACGGGCAGTCGCGCCGAGTATGGCGCACTGCGTTGGCTCCTGCGCGACCTGCAGGACGATCCCCGCTTGCAGCCGCAGCTGATCGTCACCGGGGCGCATCTCTGCCCGGAATTCGGCTTGACCGTGCGAGACATAGAAAAGGACGGCTTCGACATAGCGGAGACCGTCGAATGCCAGCTCTCCAGCGATTCGCGAGCGGGAATGGTCAAGTCGCTCGCCCTTGGCACGATGTTGATGCCCGATGCGCTGCGCCGGCTGAAGCCGCATGTGCTCGTGGCGGTCGGAGATCGATACGAAATCCTGGCTGCGGCCCAGGCGGCCGCGCTGCTGGGGATCCCCATCGCGCATATCTCCGGCGGCGAGGTTACGGAGGGCGCCGTCGATGACTGGATCCGGCACTCCATTACCAAAGCGTCGTGGTGGCACTTCGCGGCGGCGGAACCCTACCGCCGACGTATCATCCAGCTGGGCGAGTCACCGGACCGCGTGTTCAACGTCGGCGATCTCGCGCTGGATTCGATAAGGCACGTAACGCTGGTGGAGCGTGAAGCGCTGGAGCGCGAGCTCGATTTGAGCCTGCAGGCGCCCGTGTTTCTGGTGACCTTTCATCCGGCGACACTAGGGGAACTCTCGCCCCGGGAGTCTTTCGGCCGCGTGCTGGCCGCGCTCGAGCAGTTTCCTGATGCCAGGGTCGTCATAACCAAGCCGAATGCGGACGCAGGCGGTCGCGAGATGGGCGCCCTCGCAGAGCGCTGGTCGAGGCAACACAGCGAACGGAGTCGCTGCTTCAGTTCCCTGGGGCAGGTGCATTATCTCAGTGTCATGAAGTTGGCCAGCGCGGTGATCGGCAACACTTCGAGCGGCATCATCGAAGCGCCGCTGCTGAAAGTTCCCACAGTCAATATTGGTACGCGGCAGAGCGGTCGCCTCAAGACGAGCTCGATAGTTGACTGCGCCGAAACCACCGAGGCGACGGTCGCTGCGATCTCCAGAGTGCTCTCGCCACAGTTCCGGCAGACACTGCCGGGCACACAGTCCCTGTACGGTCAGGGTAATGCCTGCGTGCTCATCAGGGACTTCCTGGCCGCTGCGGTGCTTCCCAGGACCCTCGCCAAGGGCTTCCATGATCTTTGAGCGTCGCATCGGAAGCGAAATGGAAATCACGGCGGAGCAGCTGTGCGGCGCTGCGGCGTCCGGAGCGTGGCCGAGCTTCGCCAAAGAGCACACACTGCACTGCGATACCGGGCGATCGGCTCTGCGGCTTGCACTGCTCGACTGGGTACGCGCACGCTCCTCGCAAGCGGTTATCTGGGTGCCCTCGTACGTCTGTCCGAGCGTAGGCGCTGCGATCGCCGGCGCGGGCCTCGCGGCCAGCATCTACCCGGATCGACCCGGGCTGCGGACCTGGTCGGCGCCGCCCACGCCCGTCGCCGAGGATATGGTCGTCGTCATGCACTACTTTGGCCTGATCAATCGGGCGGCTTGCGGGTGGCTCGACAGCCGGCCGAATCGCGAGTGGGGGCTGCTCGAAGATTGCGTTCAGGCTCCGTACTCGGCCGGCGCCGGAGTACGCGGCGACTACGCCATTGCCAGCTTGCGCAAGTGGTGGCCGGCCCCGGATGGAGCGGTTGTGTGCAGTCGTCAGCCTATCGCCGTGCCGGGACTATCGCCTCCGGACGAGCACTATGTAAGCCAGCGTCTTTCCGCGAAGCTGCTCGGGGGCAATCATGGATACGGGGCCAGGTACCTGAAGTGGATTGAAGAGTCGGAACATCTGCTCGCCCACGCCGAGCCACGGCAGGTCTCCTGGATCTCCCGCCATCTGCTTGCGTCAGTGGACCCACAAAGCGCGGCGGCTGCTCGACGTGACAACTGGTCGGTACTTCTCGAAGGCTTAGGGACGGTCGAGCGGATTCGGCCGGTCTTCGATGCGCTCGCCGCCGGCGAGGTCCCCCTGGGCTTCCCGGTTCTGGTAGGGGAAGGTCTGCGCGACGGCCTGCGGGCCTTTCTGCTGGACCGGCAGGTGTTTTGCCCCATTCACTGGAAGCTCACCGACGCCCCCTTTCCCGCAGACCGCGCGCTGGCCGACCAGATGCTGACTATTCCGCTGGACCAGCGCTACGGTGCCGGCGACATGCAAGTGGTGCTCAGTCACATTCGCGAATTCCTGACCAGCTCGCCATGAACACTGAGCCGGTTTTCATCATCGCCGAGGCGGGTGTTAATCACAACGGCTCGGTCGGTACCGCACTCAAGCTCATCGACGTTGCTGCAGAGGCAGGTACGGACGCAGTCAAGTTCCAGACGTTCTGCGCCGCAGCCATCATCAGTCGAAGCGCCAGCAAGGCACCCTATCAGATCGCCAATACGGGCAACGACGAGCCGCAGCTCGAGATGGTGCGGCGACTCGAGCTGAGCATCGACGACCATCGGGTACTGGCCGCGCACGCGCGCAAGAGGAACATCGAGTTTCTGTCCACGCCGAGTGATCTGGGGAGTGTGCAGGCACTGACCGAGCTGCTGCACTTGTCCCGCCTGAAGATCGGATCGGGCGACGTCACCAATCTGCCCCTGTTGGTGGCTGCGGCGCGTACCGGCGCGCGGCTGATTCTCTCGACGGGCATGTCGAGCCTCGGCGAGGTCGAGGGCGCACTCGAGGCCCTGGCCTTCGGTCTCATCAGCACCGGGGAGGCGAGGGCGACGCGGCAGGCCATGGCAGCGGCCTATCTCAGCGAGCGCGGACAAGCGTTACTGCGCGAGCGAGTGACGCTGCTTCACTGCACGACCGAGTATCCGGCGCCGCCGCAGGACGCGAATCTTCGGGCCATGCACACGATGCGCGCGGCGTTCGGACTGCCGGTTGGCTATTCGGACCATACCCTGGGGATCCAGGTTGCAGTTGCCGCGGTCGCGCTCGGCGCTGTGGCCCTCGAGAAGCATTTCACGCTCGATCGCAGCATGCCCGGGCCCGACCACGTGGCTTCGCTCGAGCCGGCGGAGCTGACGGAAATGGTCAGGGCGGTTCGGGCCACGGAGCGGGCGCTCGGCTCGGGTGTCAAGCAACCGGCTGCGTCCGAGTTGAAGAACATGCCCATCGCGCGCAAGAGCCTGACTGCGGCCTGCGAGATTCGCGCGGGCGAGCGGTTCACAGAACAGAATCTGACGCTGAAACGTCCCGGGTCAGGTATCGGCGCCATGCATTACTTCGAATATCTGGATCGTGTCGCCACCCGCGACTACGCCGCGGACGACTTGATTGATGAGCCCTGACGCGGTGCTCGTTGATGCCGCGCGTGCGCGGGAGGTCTTTGATGAGCTGCCCGAGGAACTTCGGCTAGCCAGTCTCAGTCCGGAATACGTGGTGGCCGACGCAGCTCGCGATCCGGGCCTCCACCCGCTGTTCCTGCTGTGGCGAGGGGGTGGTGCGACTCTCATGCACGCCGTGCACGAGGCAAGCATACCCGGGGAGGACGCCTGCGACTGGCAGTCGCCCTACAATTACGGGGGTCCGCTCGCGGCAGCAGCCGATCCTGCGCGGTTGGCCGCGGGCTGGGTTGCGTTCGAAGAGCTGGCGCGGCAGCGGCGCGTCATCGCCGAGTTCGTCCGCTTTCACCCCGTGCTCGCCAATCACCACGCGTATCCCGGGCCCGTCCGGAGGGACCGGCCGGTCGTGCTGGTGAATCTGACCGTGAAGAATCTTCTGGACAGCTACGGTGGTCGAGCGCGCACGGCGGTCCGCAAGGCGCTCCACAACGGCTTGCAGTCGAACTGGATTTCCAGCCAGCAGGCGCGCGCGGTGTTCCCCGCATTCTATCGCGAGGCAATGCGCCTCGTCGGCGCGAACGACTTTTACTTCTTTCCGGATTGTTACTTCGACCGCCTTTTGGCGCTGCCGTGCGCACGCGTGTTGGCCGTGCAGCGGGACACGGAGCCACTCGCGATGGGGGTGTTCCTGTTCGCGCCCCGAATTGTCGAATACCATCTGTCGGCGACTTCGCCGGCCGGACGCAGCATGGGGGCGACCAATCTGCTCGTGCATGGCGCGGCGCAGGCCGCCCAGGACAGCGGGTCCAGTGGCCTGTATCTTGGCGGTGGTACCGACAGACGTCCTGACAACCCTCTGCTGCAGTTCAAGCGTTCCTTCGCGGGTGCGGAGCTGCATTTTCATTTCGGCTCGCGCGTTTACGCCGCAGCAGCCTATGCGAAGCTGCAGGAGCGCTTACCCGAGCTGGCGCGGGGCGGACGCGTGCTTTTTTATCGGGAACGGTCGCGATGACGTGGGATCCGGTCTGGGAGCGGGTGTTCAGCAGCCGGAACTGGGGCCGGTATCCAGCGGAGGATCTGATCCGCTTTGTGGCGCGCAACTTCTTCGCCGTGACCGACCGCTCCGCAACACGCATCCTGGAGGTGGGCAGCGGACCGGGCGCCAATCTCTGGTTTCTGGCACGCGAGGGGTTTGCGGCCTACGGCATCGACGGATCTGCGACCGCCGTGGAGATGTCGCGCCGCAGGCTGGACAGCGAGTGCGCCGGGTGGAGCGGGGGTCCCGGCGGCGGCGAGCTGGTTACCGGTGACATCATGCGGTTGCCCTGGCCGGAAGCGCATTTCCACGCGGTCATCGACTCGGAAGCGGTGTACTGCAACGACTTCGAGGACTCCCGCAGAATCTATGAAGAAATGCACCGCGTGACGCGCACCGGGGGCAAACTGTTCGCGCGCACCTTCGCCTGCGGAACGTGGGGGGAGGGGACCGGGCGGCAGTTGGGACCGCGGCGTTTCGTTGTGGACACCGGCCCACTCGCCGGCAAGGGACCCAGCCGGTTCACCGCGCTCGAGGAGATTCCGGCGTTGCTGGCGCCGTGGCGAGTCCGCGAGGTCAACCTGGTGACGCGCACGGTCGAGTCCCAGGCTCAGATCATCCGCGAATGGATCATCGAGGGCGACAAGGCATGATGACCGACTGGCGCCAGTTCTGCGTGACTCCCGATGCACCGCTCATCGATGCGTTGCTGGCCATCGACCGGGGTGCGCTCGGCTTTGCGCTGGTGGTCGACCACGGCAAGCTGGTCGGCCTCGCGACGGACGGCGATGTTCGACGAGCATTGATTCGCGGTGTCACCACGAGTGCACCGATTCGCCTCGCGATGAACGACCGGCCGGTAGTCGGTCGTGCGAGCGAGCGGCCGGCCGAGTGGAGGCGCAAGCTGCACGAGCGTCGCATTCGCCATCTGCCGATTGTCGACGAGACGGGACAGCTGCTGCGCGTCGTCAACACCGGCAGCTGCTCGCAGCCGCGCGATAACTGGGCGGTGGTCATGGCCGGCGGGCTCGGGACGCGCCTGCGACCGATCACCGAGCAGCTGCCGAAGCCGATGATCGAGATCGGTGGCACTCCCATCCTCGAGACCATCCTGCGCACCCTCACGAGCTGCGGGATCACCAGGGTTTTCTTTGCCGTCAACTACCGCGCCGACATGATCGTGGACTACTTCGGCGATGGCGATCGCTGGGATGCGCACATCGAGTATCTGCGCGAGCCGAAGCGCATGGGCACGGCCGGCGGGCTGTCCTTGCTGCCGCAAGTGCCGCTCGATCCGTTGCTGGTGATGAATGGCGACATCCTGACCGGTCTCGACTACGGAGAGATGCTGGACAAGCACTCGGGCTCGGGTGCCGCAGCCACGGTGTGTGTCAGGGAGCATGCCACACAGATCCCCTATGGCGTCGTCGACGCCAACGGCGTCGACTTGCTGGCGATTACCGAGAAGCCGGTGGTCACTCACCTGACGAGCGCCGGCGTCTACGCGCTGTCAGCGGAGACGCTGCGCGGCCTGCCGACCGGGGGTCCCCTCGACATGCCTGCGTTGGTACAGAGTCTGGTCGAGCACGGACGGCGCGTGCGCGTGCACCGCATCGACGAGTATTGGATCGACATCGGCCGCATCGACGATCTCGAGCGGGCTCGCAGGGATTTCGGGAAGCCCGGCGATGAGTGATGCCAGGGTTCTTGGGGTCATAACCGCACGCGGCGGCTCGAAGGGTGTGCCCGCCAAGAATATCCGCACGCTCGCGGGCGAGCCGCTGTTGTTCTGGACAATTCAGGCAGCGCGGGAGTCGAGGCGCATTGACCGGTTGATCCTGTCCTCCGACGATGCGCGGATCATTCGCGTCGCCCGCGAGCTCGGCTGCGAGGCACCATTCGTGCGCCCGGCCGAGCTGGCGCGCGACGAAACTCCCGGAGTGCTGCCGGTGCTGGACGCACTCGAGCGCGTGGCGGGTTACGACGTAGTCGTGCTGTTGCAACCCACCTCACCGCTGCGCAGCGCTTCGGACATCGACGCCTGCGTCGGTCTGGTCGTATCTTCGGATGCCCCTGCTTGCGTCTCGGTCACCGCAGTGCAGGAGCACCCGTTGTGGATGTACTGGCTCCAACCAGGAGGGCAGCTGCAGCGCGTATTACCCGCGGACCCTGCGCGCGAAACGCGACGCCAGGACCTGCCGCCAGTCTATCGCCCCAACGGTGCTGTGTACGTCGCGCGTGTCCCGTGGCTGCAGGAGACGCGTGCCTTTCTTGCCGGAGGCACGCTCGGCTACGTGATGCCCGCCGAACGCTCCCTCGACATCGACACCGAGAGCGACTTCGTGCACGCCGAATCTGCCCTACGGCAGCGCGTCGCGCCCTGAGCGCGCACCACACCCGTCGCGGGTTTGCTCATGACCTTTGTAGGGCAGAGTATTGACTTGGAGCGGCGGCCTACGGGATAATTCCTGCGTTCAGTTATTGAACGCATGGGGCCTCGGTCGTCCGGTGCGCGCTCCGCAACAGCTTTCATGCCGCAGTGGTACCTTATACATACCAAGCCGCTTGCCGAGGCGACGGCGCAGGAAAATCTTGAACGGCAGAGCTATCTGACCTATCTGCCGCGGCTGGTACAGATCCAGCGCCGGCGGCACCGCTGGACTGAGAGCATCGTGCCGCTGTTTCCGCGCTACCTGTTTCTGCATCTCGACGCCGGACTGCAGTCTCTCCGTCCGGTACACTCGACCGTGGGCGTCTGCAATATCGTGCGTTTCGGCATCAGCTGCGCGGTGGTGCGCCCGGAAGTGGTCGCGGAGCTGCGCGCCCGCGCCGATCCGGTCACAGGATTGCACCGTTTCAAGGCGGCGGCACACTTCGCGCGTGGCACTCGCGTGCGCATCACCGCCGGGCCCTTCTGCGGAATCAAGGGCATCTTCGAACGCGCCGAGGGGGCCGAGCGCGTGCTGATCCTGCTGAAACTCCTCGGTCAGGAGACGCCGGTTGAATTTCCGACTGAACTGGTCGCCAATGCGGCATTCTGAGAGCTGCCGACTCACAGGTAACAAATGGACACAAACGTAGTTCAGAGCGCGCGCGGCGACATAGACCTGCTCGCGTTCTGCCTGATGGTAGGGCGTCACTGGCGCGTCGTCGCTATCGCGTGCGCGGTCAGCCTCCTGGCTGCGATCGGCTATCTGATGATCGCCACGCCCATGTTCCGGGCCGAGGTGGTAGTTGTCCCGCCCCCGGAGGACAGCATGAGCGGCAGCGGCTCCGCGCTTAGAGACTCGATAGGCGGGCTCGCGAGTCTGGCCGGCCTCGATGTCGGCCAGGAGAGTCCCGAGCAGGTCACAGCCGACGCGGTGCTCGACTCGCGATCGCTCGTCGAGGAGTTCATCCGCCGCAACGATCTGGTGGGTGTGCTGCTGAAGAAATACAAACCCAAGGCCAAGACGCTGTGGCGTGCCGTGAACTACTTCAAGTTGAACCTCCTGAAGGTCAAGAAGGACTCGATCAAGGGGACCACCAAGGTGACGGTCGAGTGGACCGACCCGGTTACGGCCGCGCGCTGGGCGAATGGTCTGGTCGCGCTCGCCAACGAGATGATGCGCGCGCACGCCCGGACCGAGTCGAGCCGCAACGTCGAGTACCTCGATCATCAGCTCGAAGGCACGAACGACGTGCAGCTGCGCCAGGACTTCTCCGACATTCTCGAGTCGGAGACGCGCAAGCTGATGCTGGCGAACGGTCGGAGTGAGTATGCCTTCCAGGTCATCGATCCGGGCGTGGCGCCCGAGGTGCGATCGCGGCCCCAGACGATCCTGGTACTGCTGATCGGCATGGGACTCGGCCTGGGTGCCGGTTGCACGATCGCCTTCGTGCGCGAGCGCATGGCCGAGCGGCGCCGTGAGGCGGCCGCGGAGGGCGAAGCAGCCGCCGAGGTGCTCAACTGGCGCGAACGGCGAATCGCGAACGAGAGTGCCGCGCAGTTGACGGGCAAGAGCTGATGCGGCGCGGCCGCTGGACGGATGCATGCTGCCCGAGGAACTGCGCTACAAGCTGCTGAAGATTCTCGGACCGAATCCTCAGCTGAGCCAGCGGGAGCTCGCCCAACAACTGGGCATGAGCCTCGGCAAGGTCAACTACTGCCTGCGGGCCCTGATCGACAAGGGCTGGGTCAAGGCGGCGAACTTCAAGAACAGCAGGAACAAGAGCGCCTACATGTACCTGCTGACGCCGCGCGGCCTCGAGGAGAAGGCCTGGCTTACGACGCGTTTTCTGCAGATCAAGATGCGCGAATACGAGGCGCTGAAGCACGAGATCGAGCAGATCCGCATCGAGGCCGCGCAGCAGTCACAACGCTGACCGGCGCGCGCGGGGCTGCGGGCCGAGACGGTTCCGCTTGGATGCGATGGCCGCGGGGCCGCGTCGCAGGGCGGTAGCGTGGTTGGATCGATCAGCGATGAAGACACTGTGGCTCATTTGGGATGTCCTGGCCGGCCGGCAGCAGCGCAAGGCCGTCGCGCTGCTGTTGCTGATGGTGGTCGGCATGCTGCTCGAGACACTCGGCGTCGGACTCATCATCCCGGCGCTTGCGCTCATGACGCACGCAGATCTTGCTCACCGCTATCCCGCCGCCGCGCCGCTCCTGCGTGCGCTCGGTAATCCCGACCGCCTGCATCTGGTCGTCTGGGGGATGCTGGCGCTCGTAGCAATCTATGCCATCAAGGCGGCATTCCTCGCCTGGCTTTCCTGGCGGCAGTCGCAGTTCGTCTGCGGGTTGCAGGTCGACCTGTCGCGACGGCTGTTCTCTGCCTACCTGCGCCAACCCTACAGCTTTCACCTGGTGCGCAACTCCGCCGAGCTCATCAACAACGTGGTGGGTGAGGTCGCGCAGTTCTCCCAAACCTGTGTCATGGCCGGCATGAATCTGTTGACGGAAGCGCTGATCGTGCTCGGCATAACGGGGTTGCTGCTTGCCGTGGCTCCGGTGGGCGCCATCGTGGTCGCCGCGGTCTTCGGGCTGCCGAGCTGGGGTTTTCATCGTCTGACGCAAGACCGCGTGCTGCGTTGGGGACATGCGCGGCAGCGCCACGAGCATCTGCGGCTGCAGCAACTGCAGCAGGGCCTCGGCGGAGTCAAGGAGTTGATGCTGCTCGGCCGCGAACAGGAGTGTCTCAGCCAGTACGAGCAACACAACGCCGCCAGCGCGCGCGCGATCAACCGTTACCAGCTGTTGCAGCAGCTCCCGCGCCTCGGCCTGGAGGTGCTCGCGGTGTGCGCGCTAGCCGGGCTCGTGATGGTGATGCTGGCCGGCCGGCAACCTCTCGATTCGCTCGTGCCGGTTCTCGGCCTGTTTGCGGCGTCCGCGTTTCGACTGCTGCCGTCGGCCAATCGGATCATCAATGCAGTGCATAGCATCCGCTACGCGCTGCCGGCCATCAACGTGATTCATAATGAGATGGCGCTGTTACGCGCTGCGGTGCCGCCGCCGGCAACCACCGTGAGCGGGATCCGCTTCCAGGACGCGCTGGTACTCGAGCGCGTCTGCTTTCAGTATCCGGGCACGTCGGCCGCGACCCTGCAGGACGTCGACATGAGAATCCAGCGCGGTTCCTGCGTGGGCTTCATCGGCGGTTCAGGCGCCGGCAAGAGCACACTCATCGACGTGATTCTCGGCTTGCAGGCACCCGCAAGCGGTGTCGTGTGCGTCGACGGCGCTGACATACAGCACAACCTGCGCAGCTGGCAGGCGCTCATCGGCTATGTGCCGCAGTCGATCTTCCTTACCGATGACACGCTGCGGCGGAACGTGGCGCTCGGTCTTGCCGATGAGGAGATCGACGATGCCGCGGTCAGGCGCGCCGTCACCGCGGCACAGCTCGACGAGTTCGTGGCGACGCTGCCCGCCGGTCTGGAAACGACGGTCGGCGAGCGTGGCGTTCGCCTCTCGGGTGGCCAGCTGCAGCGGATCGGCATCGCCCGCGCGCTCTATCACGATCCGCAGGTGCTGGTTCTGGACGAGGCCACGAGCGCGCTCGATACCGCCACCGAGCGCGGAGTGATGGCGGCGGTGCGTGCGCTGCGCGGGCGCAAGACGCTGATCATCGTGGCTCATCGGCTGAGTACGGTGGAGCATTGTGAGTGGATTTACCGGCTCAAGGCGGGGCGGATCGTCGAAGCGGGCGAGACGCCGCGGATGCTCGCGGCCGGGGCGCAGCCGTGAAGGCACTGACGTGAGAGTCCTAGTCACGGGCGCGGACGGCTTCATCGGTTCTCACCTCACGGAAGCCCTGGTGCGCGCAGGTCACGAGGTGCGCGCCTTCGTCCTCTACAACTCGTTCAACTCGTGGGGTTGGCTCGAGGACTGCGCGACGGACGTGCGCGGCGGGTTCGAGGTGCTGGCCGGCGACGTTCGCGACCCCCATGGCGTGCGTAATGCCCTGCAACGGTGCGAAGCAGTGCTGCATCTCGCGGCACTGATCGGGATTCCGTACTCGTATCATTCGCCCGACACCTACGTCGAGACCAACATCAAGGGCACTCTCAACGTCGTGCAGGCCGTGCGCGAGCTGGGTGTCGGCCGGCTGGTGCACACCTCTACAAGCGAGGTGTACGGCACCGCGCGGTTCGTGCCGATCACCGAGGAGCATCCGCTGCAGGGGCAGTCGCCGTACGCGGCGAGCAAGATCGGCGCGGATCAGATCGCACTGTCTTACTTCACCTCCTTCGGCACGCCGGTGACGATCCTGCGGCCGTTCAACACCTACGGCCCACGGCAGTCGGCGCGCGCCGTGATTCCGACCATCATCACGCAGATTGCCAGCGGCGCGCGCCAGATCCGGCTGGGGGCGGTGCACCCTACGCGGGACTTCAACTACGTGAGCGATACGGTGGCCGCGTTCATTGCGGCCCTGGAGTGCGAACGCGGCGCCGGCGAGGTCATCAACGTCGGCACCGGCTTTGAGATTTCGATCGGCGATACCGCACATGTCATCGCAGAACTGATGGGTGCTGAGGTCGAGATCGTTGCCGACGCCGAGCGGCTGCGGCCGCAGCGCAGCGAGGTCGAGCGGCTGTGCGCGGCGAGCGACAAGGCGCGCCGCCTGCTCGGCTGGCAACCGTGTTACGGCGGGGTAGAGGGGTTGCGACAGGGACTCGGCCAGACCATCGCATGGTTCTCCGACCCCGCGCACCTGGAGCGGTATCGCGCCGGGGCCTACGCCGTATGAGCGCGGCACCCGTCCCCGCGCTCGCCGCGCAGATCGTCGCCGCCATCCGCCGCGTCGTTGGCGCCGGCACCGTTGCCTTGCACGAGCCGCGGTTTGCGGGCAACGAGTGGACCTATCTGAGGGAGTGCCTCGACTCCACTTTCGTGTCCTCCGTGGGGCGATTCGTCGATCGGTTCGAGGCGGATCTGGCGGCGCTTAGCGGCGCGAAGTTCGCCGTGGCCGTGGTCAACGGCACGGCCGCGCTGCACGTGGCGTTACGGCTCGCCGGGGTGCGCCAGGCCGATGAGGTGCTGGTTCCCGCTCTCAGCTTCATCGCGACCTCCAACGCCGTCGCCTATTGCGGGGCGGTGCCGCACTTCGTGGACAGCGAGGAGCGCACGCTCGGGATGGATCCACGCGCGCTGCGGGAGTACCTGACGGCAGTCGCCGAGCAGCGCGCCGGCTTGTGCCTGAACCGGCACACCGGCCGGGTCATCCGCGCGCTGGTGCCGATGCACGTGTTCGGTCATCCGGCGGACGTTGACGGCCTGGCTGCGGTGGCGCGCGATTTTCATCTGGCGATGATCGAGGACGCAGCGGAATCGATCGGCAGCTTTTATCACGGCGCCCACACGGGAACGCTGGGCCTGATGGGCACGTTGAGTTTCAACGGCAACAAGACCGTCACGACCGGCGGCGGCGGCGCCGTCCTCACCAACGATGCCGGGCTGGCACGACACGCGAAGCATCTGACCACCACGGCCAAGGTGTCGCACCCATGGGAATACCGGCACGATGAGCTCGGCTACAACTACCGGCTGCCGAATCTCAATGCTGCGCTGGGCTGCGCGCAGCTCGAGCAATTGCCGCAGCTGCTGGAGGCCAAACGCAGGCTGTACGAGCGCTATGCGCAGGAGTTTGCCAGCATCCCGGGCGTCCGGCTCGTGCAGGAGCCCCCCGGTTGCCGCAGCAACTACTGGCTGCAAACGCTGCTGCTCGATGCCAGCCTCACGGGCGAGCGCGATGCACTGCTCGCGGCGAGCAACGGCGCTGGTGTGGCGACCCGACCCGTCTGGTCGCTCAATCACCGCGCGCCCGCATTCTGCGCGAGCCCGAGGATGCCGTTACCGGTTGCGGAGTCCCTGGAGCGGCGAATCATCAACCTGCCAAGCAGCGCACAGCTGGTCCTACCGAGTCGCCAGCGTATCCCGGAGAGGTTCTGATGAGTGCAGTCAATGCAACGACTTTCGAGCGCGGCCGCAGCCTGCGCGCTGATCCGCTGCCGTGGGAATTTACCAGCGACGACTTCGCGCCGCCGGCAGTGCGGCAGGCGTTCCGTATCTTTGGCATTGTCCTTGTCAGGAATGCACTTGACGCGGATGAGGTGCGGGGGGTGCGCGCCGAGCTCGATCGCGCCTTTTCGAGTGAGCACCGGCGCGATTCTGCGGGCATGTGTCCGACTGAGATCCTCATGCATCCGTTGACCTGGTCGACGATGTTCAAGAGCCGGATCGTGCGTGCGCTGCGCGCCGCGCTCGGCCCGGAACTCTGCTATCACCAGGATCTGCAGGTGGCGCGCAACAGCTACGGCCAGAGCGGCTGGAAGCGCTACACCGGCTGGCACATGGACAGCGGCAGCGAAGGCGCCAACGCCTATATAAGAGCGCCCGACTACCGCTTCGCAAAGTGCGGAATATTCCTGCAGGACTTTGACAACGGCTGGGGCGGCGGCATCCGCGTGAAGCTCAAGAGTCACCGGCGCTACTTCGAGCCGAACGCACTCAAGCGAGGCTTTTTCTTCGCCAGACGCAGTCTGGCACGCGTGGCGTCCATGCTGCATCTGGACGTGGACACGCTCACGGTGCCGACGCGAGCCGGGGACCTGTGTTTCTTCGATTCGCGGCTGATGCACTCCTCGGTGCCACCCAGCTGGACAAACATCAAGCGCATTGGCTACGACCGCACCCCCGACGTCCAGGGCGTCTGGCGCGACATTCCTCCCGAGCACACCAAGTACGTCATCTACTGGGACTCGAGCAATGCCGCCATGGTGGCGGACTTCCTCCGTAACAGCATCGAGCGCGCCGAGCGCGAGCCGCCGGACATGGTGGAGACACATTCCCGCCCGGCGATGTTCACCCGCTTCCTCGCGATGCGCTACCCGGATGACTTCCCCGCGGATTTCATCACGGCCGCGAACCGGCAGCAGATCGGTATCGTCAGTCTGTCGCAGAAGGAGACCGACTTCTACAAAGGCAAGCTGCAGACCATGCAGCTGCTCTATCCGTAGAACGGCGGGAGTTGGTCCGCATGACCCGGACAGTCATCTACGTCTCGATGTCGCGACTGACGGACAAGATCGCGCGCGATTGGTATATCGACCACCTGCTCGAGAAGGGTGTGCCCGTCGAATATTGGGACGTCGTCTCGCTGCTGCGCGAGGAGCACTCCGAACAGGGTGCGAGGAATCCGAACTATCTGCGTGTCTTGCGAAGCTACGATGAACTCGAGACACGGTTGCGCGAGGCCGAGAACCGAGACGTGCTTTATGTGATGTTGATTTCCTACATCGGGCAGTTCACCCGGATCTTCCGTGTCTTCTCGAAATACGATTGCCGCATGTTGTTTATCGCGTGGGGAGCGCTGCCGACGGCCCCGACGCTTGCATGGCGCAGGATTGTGTCCGTGCTCGCGAATCCGTGGTGGTACGCGCGAGAGATATTCTACATAGGCAAGGCAGGCCTCCTGCGAAAGCTGAAGCTCGTCAAGCCGTACGAGATCGTCTTTGCCGCCGGAGAGGCGCTGACTGCACGTGATCACTATGCAGCCAAGGTCGTGCCGATCAACCTCTGCGACTACGACAACTACATCAAGGTAAGAGGTAAGCGCAGCAGGCTAGTCGAGGGCCGATATGCGGTCTTTCTCGATATCAACCTCCCGTACCACTCGGATCTTGTCTTGTGCGGTCAGCCACTGATCGATCCCGTCGCGTATTACAGGTCTCTCAACCGGTTTTTCAGTCTCTTGGAGCAGGAGCACAGAGTCACGGTCGTTATTGCCGCGCACCCCAAGGCGGACTATGACCCCGCAACCTTTGATGGACGGCAGATCCATCGTCTGGTCACGGCCGAGCTCGTGAAGGACGCCGACCTGGTGGTGTGTCACACAAGCACGGCGTTGAGTTACGCCGTGCTGAATGCCAAGCCGGTCATCTTCGTTTACACCGACGCAATGGCGGACGCATATAGGCATGGCTTGCTCCGCCACATGCGTTGCCACGCGGATTATCTTGGTTGTCCCATTGTCAATAGCGATCAGATAACCCGAGGCGCACGGATTGCGCCCGCAAATGTCGATCTGCAGCGCTACGAAAGGTACAAGTACAGTTTCCTGACTACTCCTGAATCCGAGCAAACATCTACGCAGGACGTTTTCTTGCGCGAGATTATGGCAGCCGCCGACCGAGGCGCCGATCGTCCGCAGTGGATCGCGGCCGAACGATGAACGTAACAGCCAAGCGGTTGCGCGAATACTACAGGGCCAATGGACTCGCGTCCGCTGTCGCCCGAGCGCTGAAATTCGCTGTTGGCGTCTCAGGGGGCGGAAGATATCGACGTTTTGTCGCAGGCCTGCATGGTCGCGCGCCTGGTGCGGTGTTCTCTGAAATTTACGCCAAGGGTCTGTGGAAATGTGGCAAGAGCCACAGTGGGCCCGGTTCGGAGTTGGCATATACGGAGAACCTGCGATTCTTCCTGCCGGTCCTTTTTGAGCGCTTTGGTATTCGCACGATAGTGGACGCCGCGTGTGGCGACTTCAACTGGATGCGGTTCGTTCCTCTGACCAAGGAAATGTCCTATGTCGGGCTCGATATCGTGCCCGAGGTCATAGCGCAGAATCAAAGACGCCATACGGATAATCGCCGCAGGTTTGCAGTTGCCAACATCGTTACTGATCCGTTGCCGGCCGCGGATGTCGTGATGTGTCGGGACTGTCTGTTTCATTTGGGCAACCGGGAAGTCGCGCGACTGCTGCGGAACTTCGTCGCGTCGAACTCGCGCTACTTCCTGACGAGTACCCATGTTAACGACGGCGGTTTCGTCAACACGGACATCAACACGGGTCATTTCAGGCTGCTCGACTTGTTTTCCGCCCCGTTTTGCCTGCCAAAGGATGTCCATTTTGTCATCGATGATTACGTGCCGCCGTTTCCGCCGCGCACGATGTGCCTGTGGGATAGAGAACAGATCGCTGCCGCGGTGCAGAAACCGACAAAGACGTGAAGATCTTCGGACGCGGGAAAGGAGTTTGGGGGCGGTCGTACGATGGTCTGCCTATCAAGGCCGACTACCGAGTGCACGATATCGCGTACGCTGTGATCGAGCATCACTTTGGATCGGCAGCGCATCTCAAGGTTCTGGACATCGCCACCGGCACCGGTGCATTTGCCAAGCGGCTTGCGGATCGATTCCCGGGATGGAACCTGGAGATCAACGATTTCGAGGATCAGGCGCTGGTCACCGGCATTAACAAGCGCAAAGTAGACCTCAATTCCAGCTTCGGGAACAGCTTCGACGGGGATGGCTACGATCTCGTCGTGGCGATCGAGATCATCGAGCACCTGGAGAATCCCTGGCATTTTCTGCGGGAGCTTCGCAAGCTGCTGCGTCACGGAGGCGCCCTGGTGCTGTCCACGCCGAATGTCGACTCGACGTTGGACCGCCTCATCTATGTCATCGACGGGCACGCCCACTACTTTGGCGCGCGCGGCTACACAAATTCAGGCGGCCACATCACACAGGTCCCGGACTGGCTGTTCAGACGTATTGCCGGGAGCAGTGGCTACACTCGTGTTGAGCTGAATGGTTCAGTCGATACCGCGCCACACATGGGCCTTAGAACAATCGTGAAACTGCTGCTTGTGATGCCGCTGTCATTCGCCTTCATGCGCAACAGAAATGATCGTTCCATCAACATCTATGTCTGCAACTGACACTGTCGAACCTGGTTGATTCGAGCGCATGACGAAAACGCTGATCTTTTCGGAGGAGTACGTCAAGATCACTAAAGGTATGTTTGTGGTCTGGACGAATTACGCGCGTGAAGCGGCCAAGACGCGCCAGGTCGCGATTCTTCTGAACCGTGAGCACTGGGCGTTCGCCGAAGCGGAGGGAGCGGCGCGCTCTGGCCAGCAAGTCGTGGTCCAGCGGTTGCCTTTTGACATGCCGAGTACCTGGCTCAGGCGTGTGCTGAGCGCGCAGCGTCGCCCATTCGCTATCCGAGCGCCCGTCTATGCTCTCGGACAAACGCTGAACTTTACGCTGTCGCCACTGATCATTTTGTATCTTTATGCGCGTTTGCGTCAGATACGACCGCAAGCCGTTTTCAGTCACAACGGCGGCTGGCCCGCGGGCCCTTTGTGCCGCTGGATCATGTATGCCGCGAGACTAGCGCAGGTGCCGAAGCGAATTTTGGTAATTCACAACTACCCCAGAAAGGAGACCAGTATTCTGGAGTCGCTACTGGTGGCGCCTTTGCGCTTCTGCAGCGCACAGTTGGTCGGCCGGTGTGCGACGTCTATCGTTACGGTATCAGATAGCGTCAAGGCGGTACTCGAGTATGAGGTATTCCGCCGTCCCGTCATTCGAATCCACAATGGAATCGATGTGTCAGCCCTTGAAGGCCGCTCCGAGCGTTGCGCCACTGCGCTTCAATGGGATCCTGCGGGCCTGGTTGTAGGGTTTGTGGGAGCGCTCTATCCCAGGAAGGGTGCGCATGTGCTGATCGAAGCGTTCCGATCTGTACAGACACCTTGTGAGCTGGCGTTGCTGGGACCGGGGGTGGGACCTCCGCAATACCTAAGCTCTTTGCGGGAACGCGCCGGACTATGCGCCAACAAGGTTTCTTTTCTTGGCTTTCACGACGACGTTGACAAGTTCATGCAACGGATCGACTTGCTCGTGGTCCCGTCCATTGCCTTTGAAAGCTTCGGAATGGTGGTTCTGGAAGCGATGCGGCACAGGAAGCCGGTGATCTGCTCGGACTTTGGCGGCATGAAGGAAATTGTCGAAAACGGCGTAACTGGATTAGTAGTACCTGCCGGTGATGCGCCGGCGCTATCCAAGGCGATGGAACGGTTGCTGGCGAGCAGCGATGCGAGACACCGGATGGGCGAAGCGGGATACCGGCGGCTCAATGCGGCCTTCACCGCGGCGAGGATGGCAGAGCAATATGATTCGCTGGTAACGAGGTAACAAGGTGAACGCAGTGATTCTTTGCGGCGGGCTGGGCACGAGACTCAGCGAAGAGACCCAGCTCAAGCCCAAGCCCATGGTGGAGATCGGCGGCCGGCCAATCCTCTGGCACATCATGCGCAGTTACCAACGTTATGGCGTCCGCGATTTCGTGCTGGCGCTCGGCTATAAGGCTGAAGTGATCAAGGATTACTTTCTGAATTACCACGCGAGACAGTGCGACATCACCATACATCTGAAGACCGGCGAGATCACGTTTTCAAATCCGACAGTCGAGGATTGGAACGTGAGCCTGATCGATACCGGTGTACACACGCAGACCGGCGGGCGATTGCTGCGCCTTCGAGATCGGCTTCAGTCGCATGGCACGTTCATGCTGACCTACGGCGACGGCGTATCCAACGTGGATCTACGGGCATTGCTCGCGTTCCACCACTCCCATCGTCGGCTGGCCACAGTAACGGCCGTACGGCCGGCCGCGCGATTCGGCGACCTTGAGATCGTGGACGACCGGGTGACCGTGTTCGCCGAGAAACCCCAGCTGGGCGCGGGCTGGGTCAGTGGCGGGTTCTTCGTGTTCGAGCCCGGAGTGTTCGCTTACATCGCCGACGACTCGACGATGCTGGAGCGAGCGCCTCTCGAGAGCCTTGCCGCTGAAGGGCAGCTCATGGCGTTCCGTCATTCCGGTTACTGGCACCCCATGGACACCATGCGAGACAAGAAGACGCTCGAGTCGCAATGGGCGTCGGGGGCTCCGCCCTGGACGATTTGAATTGACCGCATACTTCAGCGACGCGTTTCGTGGACGCCGAGTCTTGGTCACGGGACACACCGGCTTCAAGGGCTCGTGGCTGGCGCTGTGGTTGGGGGAGCTGGGGGCGAGCGTTGCCGGCTATTCGCTCGATGTCCCGACCGAGCCATCGAACTTCGAAGCGCTGGGGCTCGCGAACCGTGTCGAGCACCACTTCGGCGACATCCGCGATCGCACGGCCTTCGCGTGCGTTGTCGATCAATTTCGCCCGCAGGTCATCTTTCATCTGGCGGCGCAATCTCTGGTGCAGGCCTCCTATGCGGATCCCGCCATGACGTTCGACACCAACGCTCTGGGTATGGTCAGCGTGCTGGAGTGCGTGCGCGCGCGGCCGTGGATCGAAGCCGCGGTGCTGATTACCAGTGACAAGGCGTATCGCAACGAGGAGTGGTGCTGGGGTTACAGGGAGACCGACGTGCTGGGGGGAGGGGATCCCTACAGCGCCTCCAAAAGTTGCGCGGACCTGATAGCGCATTCGTACTTCCAGTCATTCATCAAGCATGGCGCCACCTGGATGGCGGTTACGCGCGCGGGCAACGTCATCGGTGGTGGCGACTGGGCGGCTGGGCGCATCGTCCCGGATTGCGTCCGCGCCTGGTCGGCCGGCAGGGCGGTGGACGTGCGCAGCCCGCGCGCGACCCGCCCGTGGCAGCACGTCCTCGAGCCACTCAGCGGCTATTTATGGCTGGGCGCCCGGCTGCTCGCGCGCCAGCCGGGACTGAACGGCGAAGCCTTCAATTTCGGGCCGGACGGCAGCGTGAATCAGTCGGTCGCGCAGTTGCTCGACGCAATGCGGGAGAGATGGCCGGGGGTCAGCTGGCAAGTCCCAGAGGGCTCGGGGAGGGGCGGACACGAGGCTAGGCTCCTCAAATTGTCGTGCGACAAGGCACTGTTTCACCTCAACTGGCGGGCGGTGTTGGAGTTCGCGGAAACCGTGGAATTCACCGTCGACTGGTACCGGCTGTGGCGCGAGCGCTCGGTCGATATGCTCGAGCTGACGCAGCGCCAGATCGAGCGCTATTGCGAACTGGCGCGCGAGCGCGGTATGCCCTGGGCGGCCCGCGGATGACTTCTCCGGTGCACATCGAGGGCCTGCTGCTCACGCCGCTGGGCATCATCGAGGATGAACGCGGCGCGGTGCTGCATATGTTGCGGTCCGATGCGCCGGAGTTCACTCGCTTCGGGGAGTGCTATTTCTCCGAAGTCAATCCCGGTGCGATCAAGGCCTGGAAGCGCCACCGCGTGCAGACCCAGAACCTCGCGGTGCCGGTCGGTCGCATCCGCGTCGCGGTCTACGATGCGCGTCCCGATTCGCGTTCCCACGGCCATTGGGAAGTGATCGAGATGGGCCGGCCCGATGCCTACGCGCGCCTGAGCATCCCGCCGCAGCTGTGGTACGGATTCATGGGGCTCGGTACGGCCGCCGCACTCGTTGCGAACTGTGCAGACGCGCCGCACGACCCCGGCGAATCAGAGAGCCTCGCACCGGGCGCCCTTGACGCGCAGGCACTCGAGCTGCTGCGTGTGGGGTGCCGGGCCCCTTGAGAGTGCTGCTCACGGGCGGGCTGGGATATCTGGGTGGAAGGCTCGCCCGGTTTCTCACCGAGAGCGCGGGTTACGAGGTAGTGCTCGGAACGCGCACACCCGAGCGTGTGCCTGAGTGGGCGGCCGCGTATCCCGTCGTACGGACCGACTGGACGCAAGAGGCGGCGCTGGCGCGCGCCTGCGCCGGAGCTGATGCCATCGTTCACCTTGCAGGTATGAACGCGCAGCGCTGTGCCGAGGACCCGGTCGGTGCCATCGAGTTCAACGCCGCGGGCACGGCACGGTTGCTGAGCGTCGCATGCCGCGAGCAGGTACGACGGTGCATCTATCTCTCGAGCGCCCACGTCTACGGGGACGCGCTTGTCGGCACCGTGGATGAGAGTGTCTGCCCGCAGCCGCGCCACCCGTATGCCACCAGCCGTCGCGCCGCGGAGGACCTGGTGCGTCACGCGCAACACTCCGGGCGGATCGAAGGACTCGTCGTGCGACTGTCGAATTCCTACGGCGCGCCGGCGGACCCGGCCGCGGATTGCTGGACACTGCTCACCAACGATCTGTGCCTGCAAGCCGTGCGCACGCGACGGCTGGTCCTGCGAACGACCGGCGAGCAGCGCCGGGACTTCGTGCCGCTCACCGAGACCTGCCGCGCTCTGACGCACCTGCTTGCGGTACCCGCGGCGCTCCTTCAGCAGGAAGTCGTGAATGTCGGCGGCCGCTGGGCGCCGATGCTGTGGGAGATGGCAGCGCTGATCGCGGTGCGCGTCTCCGCCGTGCTCGGCTTTCGCCCCGAGGTGCACACCGGGGACCGCACCGATGTAGTCGGCGGCGGCCTGGTCGAGTACCGCATCGCGCGCCTGCTCGCCACGGGATTCGAGCCGGATCCGGATGCCGTGGTGCCCGAGCTCGATCGGCTGATCGGTTTCTGTCAGGAGCACCGGAAGTCGCTTCCGTGAGCGCGCGCGTCTCGGTGATCATCCCTACCTACAACCGCGCGCGGGATTTGCGACGCGCGCTCGCTTCCGTGATTTCCCAGTCCCTGCAGGACTGGGAAGTCCTCGTCGTCGACAATCATTCGCAGGACGACACCGCGCGCGTGGTCGAGGAGTTCCGTGACGCGCGCGTGCGGCTGCTGTCCGTGCACAACCACGGGGTGATCGGGGTGTCGCGCAACCTCGGCGTCGCCCATGCCGGCGGCGAGTACCTCGCATTCCTCGACTCCGACGACTGGTGGCTGCCCGCGAAGCTCGAGCGCTGCGTGCGCGCACTCGACGCCGGCGCCGACGTCGTCTACCACGACCTCTACCTCGCCAGGAGCTCCTCGGCGCGGCCGCGGCTGCGACGCGCGGCGACACGCCCACTGGCATCGCCGGTGCTCACCGACCTGCTGCAGGGAGGCAATGCGCTCGTGAATTCGGGAGTGGCCGTGCGCCGAAGCACACTACTCGCGGCCGGCGGACTATCCGAGGAGCCGCGCGTCGCCTCATGGGAAGATTACGACTGCTGGTTGCGGCTGGCGCGGATCACGGAGCGCTTTCATCGGGTGGGCGGGGCGCTCGGCTTTTACTGGGCCGGCGGCGGCAATGTGACCGCGCCGGCAAGAACGGTGCGCAACCTCGCCCACCTGCGTGAGATATACTTCGCGCCCGCGGGCTGCGCCCGCGACAGCGACCTGCCCGGCTGGTATCACTACAGCCTCGGGCGCGCCCACTGCCAGTTGGGCGCCTACCGGGAAGCCGTTCACCACCTGCGGCATGCGGCAGGCGGCACCCTGACCCCGGCGACCAGGCTCCGCAGCCTGGTGGCGCTCGCTTACGCGCTCGCGCGCCGCGGGTGCGCCTCTGCCACCGCAGGCTGAACCGGAGAGCGTGACGTTGATCTCCACTCCCACAGATGCGCGAACCGGGCCGGCGCCGGCAACGGGGGCGATGGAGCTCGGGCTGTCCATGGGCAGCATCGCGGCGATTGCCGCTGCGGCACTCGTCTATATCTCAGGAACCTTTCTGATCGCCGAGGCTTTGGGGATCAAGCGTCCGCTGCAGGCGGCGCTCGCCGTGCCGATCGTTCTCATGGGGTCTTACTACGTGGCAACGCGGCCACGGCAGCTGCTCAATCCGCTGCTCGGCTTCGTCGTGCTGAAGACCGTGGCAGAGATCACGCTCCGCGGCACGGCGGTGGATCTGTTCGATGACGTGGCCACTCTGTTTGGCCTCGCGGCGATCTTGGGCGCTTCGGCGCGCGCCAGCGCGCGGAGCGTACGGGTGATCACGGTACTCGCCGGGGTGCTGGCGGCGATGGCCATCCTGCAGTGGATCGTGCTGTTCTTTCAGCCCGATCTGCAGGATGAGCTGCTGGCCATCGACGACGAAGGCAAGGTCGTGGGCGGCGTGCACCATGTGGTCGCACTGCTCGGGCTCGCGACGGGCGAGCAGTACACGCTGTTGGGGCACTCGGTCACGCGGCTGCAGAGCTTCGCCAAGGAGCCCTCGCTCAACCTGGTCTATTTCCTCATTCCGTCGGCCATCGCCTTCCTGCGTGGCGGGACGCTGGGGATGTCCTTAGGTGTCTTCATGCTCGGCTTCTCCGTGCTGTCCCTGTCGGGCTCGGTGTTCCTTTCCCTGGGCTTCTCCGGCGCGGCGTGGCTGGCGCTGCGCGTGTTCTCAGTGAAGAAAGTACTGTTGTGGGGATCTCTGTCCATCTTTGGAGCCTACATGGCGGCGCTGGTGAGCGGCCAACTGAAGACGGTCCTCGCCCTCCTCGAGACCTTGTCGCAGTACGGCGATTTCATGTCGAAGAAGATGTCATTTACCCAACGAGCTGGCGGCGCAGCCGAAAGCCTGGGGAGCTTCGCCAGTTCTCCCTTTGGCGCCCCAGCGCTCCCCGACATCCCAGGGCCCTGGCTGATCAACGGAGTGGTAATGGCCGGATGGCTTGGCGGCATCATGCTGGTGCTGTTCGTGCGTCAACTGGCAATCCAGCTCGACAGGCTCGATGCAAACCGCGGCCGCCAGTTGAACGTGCGTATCGGGATTCTCCTGCTGATCGGCGCCCTGACGACCGTGATCGTCTTCAACGACTACCAGATGGGCAATTATGCGGGTCTGGTGCTCCTCGGGATCCTGTACCGCATGCTCGAGGCGCAGAACCAGGCCGACCGCGATGTAGCGCTCTTTCTTGCGGCGCCACGCCCGCCGCCCGGGAGCCACGCAGGCGAGGCCACCGCGGCACATGTCTGAGCGACGGCTGCGTCTGCTGGTCGTCGGCGCGTTTCCGCCTCAGGGACGCGCCGTCTACGGTGGGGTCGTAACCCTGTGCCGTGCGTTGCTCCAATCCTCGCTGCCCGAGCGCGCTGATCTCACGCTCGTCGACTCAACCCAGAGCGCCCAGCCACCCCCGCACGTCCTCAAGCGCGCCTGGCTTGCGCTACAGCGCATGTGCGGCTACGTCGCCGCTCTCGAACGCAGTCGGCCGCAGGCGGTGATCCTGTTCGTCTGCGCCGGCATGAGCGTGGTGCACAAGGGCGCCATGGCCTGGTACGCGCGACTGCGCGGCGTGCCGGCGTTGCTGTATCCGGTCGGTGGACCCGTCATCGACGCCTGCCACCGCTCGCCCCTCGTGCGCGTCGCGGTCCGCTGCGCATTCGGCGGAGCACGCATGATCCTCTGCCAGGGGCAGGAATGGCATCGCTTCGCGGTCGGGATGATGGGCTTCGCTCCCGAGGCGGCGCCCGTCATCCCCAACTGGACGGCGAGCCCCGAGCTGCTCGAAGTGGGGCGCGCCCGAGCGCTGCGCACGTCCGTTCCCCGTCTGCTTTTCGTGGGCTGGCTCGATCGTGCGAAAGGTGTCGCGGAGCTGCTCGAAGCGTGCCGCGAGCTCGCCGCGACTCACCGCTTCACGCTGAGTCTGGCGGGTGAGGGCAACATGTCGCAAGCGGCGCACCAGTTTGTCGCCGCCCACCACCTCGAGGGTATCGTGCGATTCTGCGGCTGGCTCTCCCCGGAGCAGATGCGCCAGGAATATGCGGAGGCCGACGTGTTCGTATTGCCTTCCTGGAGCGAGGGGCTGCCGGTGGCGCTGGTCGAAGCCATGGCGGCAGCGCTGGCCATCGTCGTAACGCCCGTGGGCAACGTCCCCGACGCGGTCGAGGATGGCACGAGCGCCTTGCTGGTCCCGCCCCGCGATCCGGCGGCGCTGCGCGCAGCCCTCGAGCGGCTGCTCGCCGATGGCGAGCTGCGGCGCGCACTGGGGAGTGCTGCTTACCAGGTGGCGGCCGTGAAATTCGGCGTCGAGACGGCCGTTGATCGCTTCCTCGTCGCTGCGCGGCGCGCGCAGGAGCCCCGGGGTCAGCCCCGCGGGCAAGCGGACGCCGAGGCCGACTGAGCCGGCGATGGGGGGCGGGCCCAAGGCAAACAATTTCGACCTGATACGGCTCGTCGCCGCACTTCAGGTCGCTGTAGCCCATTCGGCGGGGCATCTGAGCGTCACCAGGAACGCAGGGGCGCTGTTCACCTTCCTGGCGCTTTTCCCGGGGGTGCCGATTTTTTTCTTCATCAGCGGCTTCCTGATCAGTCGGGCTTTTGAGAACAACTCCGTCCCGCGGGAATACGCGCTGAACCGGATCCTGCGTATCTATCCGGCTCTCGTGTGCTGTTTCGTGGTGTCCGTCGGCATGGTGTGGATGAGCGGCTATTTCGGCTCGGTGCATCCGCCGCTATCCAGCTTATTGACGTGGGCGCTTGCGCAGTTGTCCATGGGGCAGTTCTACAACCCCGGATTCCTCAGGAACTACGGCGTCGGAGTGTTGAACGGCAGCACGTGGACGATCAGCGTCGAGCTGCAGTTCTACGTGCTCGTGCCGCTGCTTTATGGCCTGTTGGCGCTGGATCACGGACCTCGCACTGGCTCGAATCGCAGGTTGCTCGCGCTTGCCGGGCTCTTCCTGCTGGCCAATCAGGCCTACGTTTGGGCAGGTGCGCAGCATGCGGGAGAGCTCTGGTACAAACTGACCGGTGTGACCTTCGTTCCCTGGTTCTACATGTTTCTGACCGGCGTTCTTGCGCAGCGCAACTTTCAATTCGTGCATAAATGGCTGGCGGGGAGATTGGCGCCGGCGGTGATCGTCTACTGTGCGGTTGCGTGGCCCTGGAGTGTTTACGTCCGCACCTTCGGCAACGATCTGAGTCCGCTGTTCTTCGCGGGACTGGCGCTCATAGCGTTCGCCGCAGCGTTTTCGCGTCCGGGGCTGAGCGACTGGCTGCTGCGCAGGAACGATATCTCGTACGGCGTGTACCTCTATCACATGCCGGTCGTGAATCTGCTGCTGGTCCTGGGTTTCGGCGGCACGTTGACCGGCTTCGCTTTGGCCATGGGGGCAACTCTGCTACTGGCGCTCCTTTCGTGGATCGCGGTCGAGAAGCCCGCATTGCGCCTCAAGCGCCACGCGCTCTACAAGCACAACGTGGCCAACATCAGCGCCAGTCACGCTCCGGGATGAGGACGTCGGGCTGAGTCTAGGGATGTGCGGCATCACGGGATACCAGGGGAGCTTTGCTGAGTCGCTGCTGGAGGCGATGACTGCGGCCGTGGCGCACCGCGGTCCGGACGGCGGCGGCGGTGTAGTGCTGCAGGTTGCCGGGTCGCCGCCCACCGCGCTCGGACATCGACGCCTGGCAATCATCGACCTCTCCGCCGCCGGGCAGCAGCCGATGACGGCCGACCCCGACCCGGGCGGTGCGATGCGCAGCGGGCTCACGCTCACCTTCAACGGTGAGATCTACAACTACCGCGAGCTGCGCGCGGAGCTGGCTGCACAGGGTCACCGCTTCCGCACCGCGACGGACTCGGAGGTTCTGCTGCATCTTTACGAGCGCGACGGGCTCGGCATGCTCGGGCGGCTCAACGGCATTTTCGCGTTCGCGATCCACGACGGACGCGAGGGGGGCCGGCCGGAAGGTGTGGAGCGCGGCGCGCTGTTCCTCGCGCGCGATCCGCTCGGCGTAAAGCCGCTCTACTATGCCGAGACCGGGCGCGGCTTTCTGTTTGCCTCCGAGATAAAGGCGCTGCTGTGCGAACGCAGCCTCGCGCGCACCATCGATCCGGTGGCGCTGCACGAGATGCTCGCGTACCTGTGGACCCCGGCGCCACGAACCATGCTGGCGAGCGTTCGCAAGCTCGAGCCCGGGGCGGCTCTCATCGTCGCAGGCGGCAGGGTGCGCCGCGCGTGGAACTACTACCACCCGCCCTGCGAGGGCGCCGCCCTGGACCGGCGTCCGGCGCGGCAGATAGCCGCAGAGCTGAGCGAGCGCGTCGCGACGGCGGTGACGCGCCAGCTGGTCGCGGACGTACCGGTCGGCGCGTTTCTGTCGGGCGGCCTCGATTCGAGTGCTATCGTCGCCATGATGCGCAGGGCGCGTCCCGGTGAGCGCATCCACTGCTTCTGCGCCGCAAGCGGCGCGGCCAGCGACGATGGGTTCCCGTCGGACCTGCCGTACGCGCGCCGCGTCGCGCAGCTGCTCGACCTGGACCTGCACGAGATCACGATCACTCCGGGTGCGATCGACCGGCTCGAGGAGATGGTGGTGCTCCTCGATGAGCCGCAGGCGGATCCGGCGCCCATCAACGCGCTGCTCATCAGCGAGCGTGCGCGCTCGATGGGGATTCCAGTGCTCCTGTCGGGGGCGGGGGGCGATGACATCCTGGGCGGGTACCGGCGGCTGTGGGCCCTGGCGTTCGAGCGCTACTGGGGATGGTTGCCGCGTCCGCTGCGGCGCGCGCTGCAGACGGTGGCAGGTGCCGCAGCCGCCGGCGCGGCGTTCGGCCAGGCAGGCTCCAACCTGCGCCGTCTCACGAAGATGTTCGCCTACGCGGCGGAGGACCCCGAGCGACGCCTGGTATCGTACTTCTGGTGGAGCACCGCGCAGCTGCGCCGCTCGCTCTACAGCCGCGATTTCGCCCAAACGGTCGCCGGCCGCGATGAGGCGCAGCCGCTGCTCGAGAGCCTGCGGAGGCTGCCGGCCGACAGCGATGCGCTGCAGCGGATGCTGTACCTCGAGACCCGGCACTTTCTCGCCGATCACAACCTCAACTACACCGATCGCGCCGGGATGGCGACGGGCGTCGAGATCCGCGTGCCGCTGCTCGACGTCGAGCTGGTGGATTTCGCCGCCCACATCCCGAGCGCACTCAAGCAGCGCGGCCGCACCGGCAAGGCCATCTTCAAGCAGGCGATGGAGCCGATTCTGCCGCGCGAGGTGATCTATCGGTCCAAAGTGGGATTCGGAGCGCCGCTGCGCCGCTGGCTGCGTCACGAGCTGCGCGCGCGCGTCGACGATACGCTCGGCGAGGAGTCGTTGCGCCGGCGAGGTTTCTTCGATCCCAGGGCCGTGCGGCGCCTGGTCGAGCTCGATCGCAGCGGACGTATCGCCGCCGGCTATACCATCTTCGCGCTGATGTGCTTCGAGCTGTGGTGCCGGCACTTCGTGGACGCATGAGCGCAAGCCCCACCGCACCGGTGAAGTCCGCCAAGCACGCGGTACTCGAGCATTGGGAGCAGGCCTCCTGTGGCGAAGAGCTGTATCTGCGCAGCGCCACGCGCGAGGGCTACCGCGAGCAGGCGCGCCGTCGCTACGAGCTCGAGCCCTACATCGAGGAGTTCGCTGACTTCGCCGCCGCGCGCAGCCGCAGCGTGCTGGAGATCGGCGTGGGACTCGGGGCAGATCACGAGCGCTTCGCCGCAGCCGGCGCGCAGCTGTGCGGAATCGATCTGAGCGCGCGCGCGGTCCAGCACGCCCGGCGCCGCCTCGCAGCGTCAGGGCACGACTCGCTGCTGCTGGTTGGTGATGCCGAGTGTCTGCCGTTTGCGGATAGCGCTTTCGACGTGGTGTATTCCTGGGGCGTCATCCACCACAGCCCCGATACGCCCGCCGCCGTCGCCGAGATCTACCGCGTGCTGCGGCCCGGTGGGGTCGCGAGGATCATGATCTATCACCGCTTCAGCCTGGTGGGTTACATGCTGTGGCTGCGCTACGCGCTCGCGCGGGGGCGCCCCTGGATGAGCCTGGACCGCATCTACGCGAGCTACCTCGAGAGTCCCGGAACCAAGGCCTACTCGCGGACGCAGGCGCGCGCACTGTTCGCCGCGTTTCCGGGGGTGCGGATCGAGACACGTCTGACGCACGGCGACCTGCTCGAATCACCGGCCGGCCAGCGCCACCAGGGCAAGCTCCTGCGCCTCGCCCGCAGCGTCTGGCCGCGCGCGCTGCTGCGCCGCTTCGCGGCCGGTCATGGACTGTTCATGCTCATCACGGCGGTGAAGTAATGCGCCAGCTGCTGCAGTCGCTCGCGGATGGTCGTACGACGATCGTGGAGGTCCCCGTGCCGAGTGCGGCGCGCGGCGCGGTGCGGTCAACGCGGGCGCGATCGCCGCATCGCACTGGACGCAGGACCGCGAGATCGGCGGTGGGCGCATCGTCGGTGAAGCCTGCCACTTCATCGACCTGCTGCGCTTCCTGGCCGGCCATCCGCTCACCGATGCACGCATCACGACACTCGGCGCGCCCGATCCGTCCCGGGCTGACACCGCCGTGATCACTCTCGCGTTCGCCGACGGGTCGGTCGGGTCCATCAACTACTTCGTCAACGGTGCGGCCGCCTTCCCCAAGGAGCCCCTCGAGGTGTTCTGCGGCGGCCGAATCCTGCAGCTGGATAACTTCCGCCGCCTGCGCGCCTACGGCTGGCCCGGCTTCCGCAACCTGAATCTGTGGCGGCAGGACAAAGGCCAGCGCGCCTGCGCAGGCGCCTTCGTGGCAGCGGTCACCGGTGGCGGCGCTCCCCCCATTCCCGTCGATGAGATCCTCGAGGTGGCGCGCTGCAGCGTAGCGCTCGCGGAGGCGGTGCGCGCTTGAGCAGCGGTGCGCGCTACGTGCACACCCTGCGTTACCTGCGCCCGGTCCAGGTGTTCGGACGGTTGTGGTATCAGGCGCGCCGGCCGCGGCCGGACCTGCGCGCCGCGCCGCCCGTGCGAGCGCGGCGCGCGCCCTATGCCGCACCCGTTGCGCCGGAACCGACACTCGTCGCTCGCGATCGGGTGTGTCTGCTCAACCTCGAGCGCCGCTGCGCGGCGCCCGCCGACTGGCACCCGGCAGGGGCGAGCAAGCTTTGGATCTATCACCTGCATTACTTCGGGGACCTCAATGCGCGCGAGGCGGCGACGCGCCACGAGTGGCACCGCGAGTGGCTCGAGCGCTGGGTGCGCGAGAATCCTCCCGGCTCGGGTGAAGGGTGGGAAGCCTACCCGCTCTCGCGCCGCATCGTGAACTGGATCAAATGGGCGCTGAGCGGCAACGAGCTACCCACGCTCTGCCGAGAGAGCCTCGCGGTGCAGACGCGCTGGCTCGCCGCGCGCGTGGAGCGGCATATCCTCGGCAATCATCTGCTCGCCAACGCCGCGGCGTTGCTGCATGCAGGTCTTTATTTCTCCGGAGCCGAGCCGCACTCGTGGTACGAGCGTGGACTCGGGATTCTCACCCGCGAGCTGCGCGAGCAGGTGCTGGCCGACGGGGGCCATTTCGAGCGCAGCCCCATGTACCACGCCGCGGTGCTGGCCGATCTGCTCGACCTGGTGAACCTGCATCGGGCCTATGAGGCGCAGGCGCCCGCGGAGTGGTCCGCGCTGGTCGCGAGCATGCAGCGCTGGCTCGATGCCATGACCCATCCGGACGGGGAGATCGCCTTCTTCAACGACGCGACCGGTGGTGTCGCGGCGACCGCCGCGCAGACGCGAGCGTATGCGGCGCGGCTGGGGTTGCCTGCGGCCGCGCGCAGCGATACTGCGCTCACCGTGCTCGAGCCGAGCGGCTACGTGCGCGCACAGGCCGGCCCCGCCGTGCTTCTGTGCGACTGTGCCCCCGTGGGCCCCGACTATCTGCCCGCCCACGCGCACGCTGATACGCTGAGCTTCGAGCTGAGCCTGCACGGTGAGCGCGTGCTGGTGAACTCCGGAGTGTCGCAGTACGGGGCCGACGCCGAGCGGGCGCGCCAGCGCGGCACCGCGGCGCATAACACCGTCGTCCTCGACGGGCAGGACTCTTCGGAGGTGTGGGGCGGCTTTCGCACCGCGCGGCGGGCGCGAGTGCGGGACCGCGCCGCGAGCGCTGCGCCCCTGCCGCTCACGATCGCGGCCGCACACGACGGCTACCGCCGCCTCCCCGGTCGCAACGAGCATGTGCGCTGCTGGCGGCTCGACGAGCAGTCGCTCGTCATCGAGGATCGCATCGACGGATCCTTCCGCAGCGCGCAGGCGCTCTTTCACTTGCACCCGCGCGTCGGGGTGGTGCAGGAGGGGAACGCGCGGATACGGCTCAACGCGCCGCACCTGCCGGCCCCGCTGCACATGACCTTCGAGTCCGCGGCCGGGCTCGCGATCCGTGCGGGCACCTGGCATCCGGGCTTCGGCGTCTCGCTCGCCAATCGCTGCATCGTCGCCGATTTCACCGGTCCCGCGCTCGGCACAAGGCTCGAATGGGGCGGGCAGCCCTGAACGGCATGGACGCACGCGCGTTGCGAATCCTCGTCCTGAGTTTCTACTACCATCCGGATCTCTGCGCGGGATCGTTCCGCACCACGCCGTTCGTGGCGGCACTGCGCGCGCGCGCCCCCCCGGGGACGCAGGTGGACGTGCTCAGCACGCTGCCGAACCGCTACCACAGCTTCACGCAGGATGCGGCGCAGCTCGAGACGAGCCCAGGACTGGCGATCCACCGCGTGAAGCTGCCGCCCCACCGCAGCGACATCGCCGGGCAGTCGCGTGCGTTCGTGCATTTCGCGCGCAAAGCGCTGGCGAACGTCGCCGGCAAGCGCTACGACCTGGTGTTCGCAACCTCCTCGCGCCTCATGACGGCCGCGCTCGGTGCGTGGATTGCCCGACGCACGCAGGCGCGGCTGTACCTGGACATTCGCGACATCTTCGTCGACACCCTCCAGGACGTACTGCCAGCGGGAGTCGGCTGGCCCGTCAGCCGCGCGCTCTCGCTGGTCGAGTCCTGGACGATGCGGCGCGCCGATTGCATCAATCTGGTCTCGCCCGGCTTCGAGCGCTACTTTCGGGCGCGCTACGCCGACCGGCGGCTTTCGTGGTTCACGAACGGCATCGATCCCGAATTCCTGCAGCCCGCGCCGGCGCGACCGCGCGCCCGAGGCGAACGCGTAACGATCGTCTATGCGGGCAACATCGGCGATGGTCAGGCACTTGAGAGGATACTCCCCGGGCTGGCACGCGCACTGCGCGATCGGGCCCGCTTCGTGGTCATCGGCGATGGCGGGCGGCGCACCGAACTGCAGGCGGCGCTCGCCGCCGCGCGGGCCGACAACGTGGAGATCCGGCCGCCGGTCGGACGCAGCGAGCTCCTCGACGCCTACTACACAGCGGACGTCCTGTTTCTGCACCTGGGCAATCTGCCCGCGTTCGAGAACGTGTTGCCTTCGAAGCTCTTCGAGTACGCGTCTCTCGGCAAACCGGTGCTCGCCGGTGTGGGCGGTTACGCGGCGCGCTTCATCGCGGCGGAGATCTCGAATGCGGCGGTGTTCACCCCTTGCGACGTGCAGGGCGCAGTTGAGGCTTTTGGCCGGCTCGTCATCGCCGAGCGGGCCCGCCCGGAGTTCACCGCCCGCTACGCGCGTGCCAACATCGCCGCAGCGATGGCGGACGACGTGCTGGCTCTCGCCAGTCGCGGCACATGACCGAGCTCCTGTCGCATGCGGTCGACGCCCTGGCGAAGCCCATGGTGGCGGCGCTGCTGCTCAGCGTCGCCGCGGCAATGCTCTGGTTCCACGGGCGGCGGCGGCTTGCCGGCGCCCTGTGGCTATGCGCGGGTCTCGTCGTCTACGTGTTCTCGCTGGTGCCGGTCGGCGATGCCATGCTACGGCCGCTGGAGCATCGGTATGCGTGGAACGGAGCGCAGGCGTTACCCGCGGTGCGCTACGTCGTCGTACTGGGCAGCGGCTATGCGCCGCGCGCGGGCGTCTCGCCGGTGGGCGCGCAGGACTCCGAGGGCCTGGTGCGCATCGTCGAAGGGGTACGGGCGATGAGACAACTGCCCGGAGCCCGCCTGATCGTTTCGGGAGGTGCTCCTGCGGGTCGCGAACCCGCGGCGCACGGCTATGCGCGGCTTGCCCGGGATCTGGGCATAGACGAGACTTCGATCATCGTGCTGGACACCTCACTCAACACTGCGGCGGAGGCGCGATCGATCGCGGCTGCAATCGGCGCCGAGCCCTTTCTGCTGGTCACCTCGGCGTCGCACATGCCGCGCGCCATGCGTCTCATGGCCCGGGTACACGCGCGTGCCCTGCCGTTGCCGACCGGTCAGGAGACCGGCAGGCCGTGCGATTACTGGAGCTGCCTGTTGCCGAGCTCGGCCGGCCTGGGCATGACAGAGCGCGCAATCCACGAGTACCTCGGCCTGGCGGCGTTGGATCTCGGTCTAGAATGAGGTCCGTAGACTTCTTGCAGATCGTCTGACCTCCACTATACCTCTCCGGCGGATGTCAACTCATCTGCTGATCGCAGCATGACGCAGGTATTGGTGACTGGCGCCAACGGCTTCGTGGGCAGTACCCTCTGTCCCATGCTGGCGGCGGCCGGTTACGCCGTGCGCGCTGCACTGCGCACCGGCACCACCGCGCCCGCCGGGGTCGCCGAGTGCGTGACCATCGGCGCGATCGGCGGCGCCACGGACTGGAACGAGGCGCTGCAAGGCGTGGAACTCGTCATTCATCTGGCGGCGCGCGCGCACGCGGTCGACGTCGGCCCACGGTGCGATGAGCTCTATGCGGAAACCAACTCCAACGGTACGCGACTTCTGGCCGCCGAAGCGGCCCGGCACGGGGTGCGCCGATTCGTCTATCTGAGCAGCGTGAAAGTCAACGGCGAGGAGAACAGCGTTCCCTACAGCGTGCGCGACCCGCCGCAGCCGCAGGATGCGTACGGCAGGTCCAAATGGCTGGCGGAGCAGTGTCTGTGGGAAACGGCGAGCACGGCGCCGATGCAGGTCGCGGTAGTCCGCGCGCCGCTCGTCTATGGTCCTGGCGTACGAGCGAACTTCCTGCGCCTGCTCTCCTGGGTCGATCGCGGGCGTCCGCTGCCGTTCGGCGCCGTGCACAATCGACGCAGCCTGGTCAGCGGCTGGACGCTGTGCGACCTGCTGATCCGCCTGCTCGCACACCCGCGGGCGGTCAATCGGACCTGGATGGTCTCCGATGGCGACGACGTCTCGACGGCTGAGCTGGTGGGGCGCATTGCGTCTGCCATGGGACGGCGCGCGCGATTGTGGGCCATTCCGCCGCCGCTGCTGCGGGCCGCCGGCGGGTTGCTGGGCAGGGGAGCGGAGATGCGCCGGCTATGCGGCTCGCTCACGGTGGACATCGGGCCGACCCTCGCGCTGCTCGAGTGGTCGCCGCCGCTGTCGATGGATGAGGCACTGGTGCGTACGGCGAGCTGGTACACGCAGCAACGGGGCCGAAGCGGGTGAGCGCGCTCCTGCATGCGGGGGCGCTGATTGCCGTCGCGGCATTTGCCGCGTCCGCGTTACTGACCCGGCTCGCACGCAGGATTGCCGTGGACAGCGGCGTGCTCGATGTCCCCAACCCGCGCAGCTCGCACGGTGCTCCGACGCCGCGCGGCGGGGGGGCGGCGATCGTCGCGGTGACTGCGGTGGGCCTGGTGGTACTGGCTGTGCGCGGGTCGGTCAGCTGGGATCTGCTGTGCGCGCTGACTGGCGGTGGGCTCGCTTGCGCGCTGGTGGGTCTCGCCGACGACCGCCGCTCGTTGTCGGTGGCCACCAGGCTTGCAGTGCACTTCGCCGCCGCAGTCTGGGCACTGGCATGGCTCGGCGGATTGCCGGCGCTGAGGGTTGGGAGTCACCTGATCTCATTGGGATGGGCAGGGTACCTGCTCGGTGCGCCGGGGATTGTCTGGGCGATCAACCTCTTCAACTTCATGGACGGTATCGACGGGATTGCAGCTTCCGAGGCGATCTTCGTCGTCCTGGCCGCAGTCCTGTTGAGCTTGCTGGCGGGCGGCAACCCGGCGGTTGGGCCCGCAGGTCTGGTGTTCGCGGCCGCCTGCGGGGGATTTCTGGTATGGAACTGGCCGCCGGCCCGGATTTTCCTGGGCGACGTCGGCTCGGGTTATCTGGGGTTCATGGTGGTCGCGCTGGCGGTGGCTGCGACCCGCGACAATCCCGCTGCGCTTTGGGTATGGCTGATCCTCGGAGGGGCGTTCTTTGTCGACGCCACGGTGACTCTGGTGCGCAGGACCCTGAGGAATGAACGCGTCCATGAAGCGCACCGTGCCCATGCCTATCAATGGCTCGCGCGGCGTTGGCGCAGCCATCTGAGAGTGACGCTGACGGTCCAGGCCGTGAATCTCCTCTGGCTGCTGCCCTGCGCGCTGCTGGCCACACTTTACCCCGGCGCAGCCGCGGGAATGGTGATAATGGCTCTCATCCCGGTTGTCGCGCTCGCGATTGCGGCCGGATCCGGCCGCAGCGAGACGCTCGTCAGCGAGCGATGATGAGGGCGGCGTCCCGTCGTTCGGCTCGCGGGGTCGTGGGCCGTCAACCGCAACGTGGTCGCGCCGTTATTCCTAGCCGGGAGAGGACCAGACGTTCAGCGTAAGGCAGTGTAATAGGTATCGAATTGCGGGCCGATTGCCGTAGAATTCGAGGCCACTGCGGCCGGCCAAGGGACTGCGATGAATAACCGGGGTCGCTTGTACTGGGGGAATGCATGACGGACAGGCAGGCGGTTCGTGGGCATGCGCGGATCGGTGCCTCGATTGCTGAAGCCATCCTGTCTCTGCCGCGTGGATCGAAGCGCCTGATCATGGTGGGCGCGGATGCGATCGCGATCCCGACCGCGCTGTGGGCGGCGCTGGCGCTCAAGTTCGATCGCCTCGATCCGGCGTTGGAAAGCACCTTCGCCTACTTCCTGGTCGCGCTCACCTCGGCGCTGTTCTTCTTCGCCGTGTTGGGTTTGTACCGCGCCGTGATCCGATTCATGGGACCGAGGGCCATGGTCACCGTGATCATGGGCGTGAGTTTCTCAGTGCTGGTGCTGGCCGCCTTCGACCGTTTGGTCGCGAGCCACCAGATCCCGCTGTCGGCCTTAGCCATCTATTGGGCGCTGGCGCTGCCGTACGTCGGCGGCAGCCGCTTCATCGCTCGCTATCTGTTCCTGCGCGCCACGGGCGTGAGGCGCAAGTCGACCGCCCGGCTGGCGATCTACGGTGCCGGGGATGCCGGCGCGCGGGTCTGCTCGGCGTTGCTCGGTGGACCGGATTTCCAGCCGGTGGCATTCATCGACGACAAGAGATCGCTCCAGGGAAGCAACATCAATGGCGTGCGGGTGTACGCGCCTGAATCGCTATCGGAGCTGGTGCAACAGCAACGCATCGATCGGATTCTGCTCGCGCTGCCGTCAGCCTCGCGACGGCGGCGGCGCGAGATTCTCGCGACGATCGAGCCACTCGGGGTGCACGTGCAGTCGCTGCCGAACCTCTCGGACCTCATCTCCGGCAAGGCGCAGATCAGCGAGCTGTGCGATGTCGACGTCAGCGATCTGCTGGGGCGCGACCCGGTACCACCGAAACCGAAGCTGTTCGGCTCGTGCATTCGCGGCAAGTGCGTGCTGGTGACCGGTGCCGGCGGCTCGATCGGCGCGGAGCTGTCCCGGCAGATCATCCGCCTGGGTCCAACGCGCCTGGTGTTGTTCGAGATGTCGGAGATCGCCCTGTACACCATCCAGCGTGAGCTCGATGAAGTGGCGGCCCGGGAGCGGCTCGAGGTCGAGGTGGTACCGCTGCTCGGCAATGCACATCACCGGCACCGGGTGCGCGAGGTGTTCGCGACCTTCGCCGTGCAGACCGTCTACCACGCAGCCGCCTACAAACACGTGCCGATCGTAGAGCACAACGTAGTGGAGGGCATCCACAACAACGTGATCAGCACCTGGTATACCGCGGAAGCCGCGCTCGAGACCGGCGTCGAGACCTTCGTGCTGGTGTCGACCGACAAGGCCGTGAACCCGGCCAACGTCATGGGCGCTACCAAGCGCCTGGCGGAGCTGGCGCTGCAGGCGTTGCAGGAGCGCACCACCAACACGCGTTTCTGCATGGTGCGCTTCGGCAACGTGCTCGCCTCCTCGGGTTCGGTCGTGCCGCTGTTTCAGGAGCAGATCCGCCGCGGCGGCCCGGTCACGGTGACCCACCCGGACGTGATCCGCTACTTCATGACGATCCCGGAGGCCGCGCAGCTGGTACTGCAGGCGGGCTCCATGGCCAAGGGTGGCGACGTGTTCGTGCTCGACATGGGCCGGCCGGTGCGCATTGACGATCTGGCGAGGCGCCTGGTGAATCTCATGGGGCTCACCGTGCGGGACGCAACCAATCCGGACGGCGACATCGAGATCGAGTACACGGGGCTGCGTACGGCGGAGAAGCTCTTCGAGGAGCTGCTGATCGGCACGAATGTCACCGGCACCGATCACCCGATGATCATGCGCGCGATGGAGCACCATCTCCCCTGGGCGCGCATGCAGGAGTACCTGAACGACTTCCTGGTGGCGCTTGCCAGCTTCGACTGCCACCGGGCGCTGGCGCTCCTCGCCGAGGCGGTTGCCGAGTACCACGCGGACGTGGAGATTCGCGACTACGTGTGGACTCGCAAGGCCGTGCTGCCGCACAGCGCCGCCGCCAAGGTCGCCGACTTTGCGGCCAAGCGCCGTCTGTCCGAGGCTGGCAAGCCTGTTCAGGGACAGAACCCTCTCGCTTAGCCCTGCCGCGGGCAATCGAGCCGGGGCGGCTGCGCGCGCAACCCCGGCGCTGCGATGATGGACAGCACGCGCACAGCGGCGGTGCTTGGGGCCGGTTTCATCGGCTTGAACCTCGTCCAGCGTCTCGTTCACGCCGGTGTGACGGTCGCCGTCCTCGATCACAATGAGGCGCCTGCGGAGCTCGCCGGGCGTGTACGCTGGGTTCGCGGAGAGTTCGCCGACCCGATCGCGGCTGAACAGGTCATCGCCGGCGCCGACGTGGCGTTCCACCTGATCTCGAGCACCGTGCCCGGCGACGAGGACGTGGACGTGAGCCGCGAGTTGTCGGACAACATCTTCGCGACGCTCCGATTTCTCGAGGTGTGCAGACGGCTGGCCGTTCCTAGGGTGGTGTTCGCATCCTCATCGTCCGTTTACGGACTGCAGGCGCGAGTACCGATCGCTGAGACCGCCGTCACCGACCCTATCAGCTCGCACGGCATTCAGAAGTTGGCGATTGAGAAGTACTTGTTACTCCACCGTTTTCACCATGGGCTGGACGTGCGCATCGCGAGACTGTCGAATCCGTTCGGCCCAGGACAGCGACTGTACGGACGGCAGGGGTTCGTCGCGCTGACAATCGGCCACCTCCTCAGCGACGAACCCATATTGCTGCGCGATGGCGGCCGGCCGGTGCGCGACTTCCTCTATATCGACGACGTGAGCGAAGCTTTGGACCGTCTCGCCAGTCAGCATGAAGCTCCGTCGGTTGTGAATATCGGCTCAGGCGTCGGGCACTCTCTGCAGGACGTCGTGGCCATGATAGAGCAGGCAATAGAGCGGCCAATCCGCTCTGTGCCCGGGGAATTGAGGCGCGCGGATATCCCGGTGAGCATCCTCGACGTGACACGTGCGGCTGCGGAAATAGGCTTCCGCGCCACGACACCCATGCGGTCTGGACTGATGCGTACGCTGCGCCACTACGGTCTGGCCACCCCGAGCGCGTGATGAAGGGCGTGCTGCCAGTCATCACGGATCCTGGGCATGGCCGGGCGCCGTGCCGGCTCGGCATGGAGTGCCGCGTGCCGCAAGCCGCTGCCCAAGGGCAATCGAGGGCGCGCTTGAGCCGACCCAAGGCATTGCTTTACGCTTGCTACCTCCTGCCTTTGTGCTCAATAACTTAGCCCAGATTCACTGACATGCGGGTTACCATCTTCGGCTCCGGTTACGTGGGGCTGGTCACTGGAGCGTGCCTGGCCGATGCGGGCAATCATGTCCTGTGCGTGGACGTAGACGCCGGCAAGATCGAGCGGCTGATGCGCGGCGAGGTGCCGATTCACGAGCCCGGACTCGAGGCACTCATCAAGCGCAACGCCGACGCCGGCCGCATCGAATTCACCACAGACGCGGTGCGCGGCGCGGGCCACGGGCTGTTCCAGCTGATCGCGGTCGGTACGCCCCCGGGAGAGGACGGTTCCGCCGACCTGAGCCATGTGCTCGCGGTCGCGCGCACCATTGCCACTCACATGAGCCGCTACTGCATCGTCATCACCAAGTCGACGGTGCCGGTGGGCACCGCTGACCGCGTGCGCGCCGAGATCGACCGGACGCTCGCCGAGCGCGGCGCGAACTGCGAGTACGACGTCGTATCGAACCCGGAGTTCCTCAAGGAGGGCGCGGCGATTGCCGACTTCATGAAGCCCGACCGGGTGGTCGTCGGCACCGACAACCCCCGCACCACCGAGCTGGTGCGCGCGCTCTATGAGCCGTTCACGCGCAACCACGACCGCCTGATCGTCATGGACGTGCGCTCGGCCGAGCTCACCAAGTACGCCGCGAACGCCATGCTCGCGACCAAGATCAGCTTCATGAACGAGCTCGCCAGCATCGCCGAGCGCGTCGGCGCCGACATCGAGAAGGTGCGCATCGGCATTGGCTCGGATCCGCGCATTGGTTACAGCTTCATCTACCCGGGCACCGGTTACGGCGGCTCGTGCTTCCCCAAGGACGTGCAGGCGCTGATCCGCTCGTCGCACCAGGCGGGCCACGTGCCCGAGATCCTCGCCGCCGTCGAGTCGGTCAACGCCCGCCAGAAGCAGGTGTTGTTTCGCAAGATGTCGCGGCACTTCGCCGGGGCGCTCAAGGGGCGCACGATCGCGGTGTGGGGGCTGGCGTTCAAACCCAACACCGACGACATGCGCGAGGCCCCGGCGCGCACGCTGATCGACCTGCTGCTCGAGGCCGGCGCCGCGGTACGCGCCTACGATCCGGTGGCCGCCGACGCCGCGCAGCGCATCTACACCGGCCGTGCCGGCCTGGCGCTCGCCCGCAGCGCCTACCAGGCGGCCGAGGGCGCCGATGCGCTCGCCATCGTCACCGAGTGGCAGGAGTTCCGCAGTCCCGATTTCGAGCGCCTGAAGGAAATACTCAAGAGCCCGGTGATCTTCGACGGACGCAATCTCTACGACCCATCCACAGTGAGCCGCTTCGGGCTCACCTACTACGCGATCGGTCGCGGCAGGCCGCTCGCCGCCGACTGAGTGCGGCCCGCCTGAGGGAGCGCCCACGATGCTTACGCCAGTCATTCTCTCGGGCGGCGCCGGAACGCGACTCTGGCCGCTGTCGCGCGAGCTGTATCCCAAGCAGCTGCTGCCGCTGATCGGCTCCCGCACCCTGCTGCAGCAGACACTGCTGCGGCTGGAGGGGCTCGAGGCATCGCCGCCGGTGATCGTGTGCAACGAGGCACACCGCTTCCTGGTCGCCGAGCAGCTGCGGCAGCTGAGGATCGAGCCGCGCGCGCTGGTGCTCGAGCCATTCGGGCGCAACACCGCCCCGGCCATCGCGCTCGCGGCGCTGGCGTCGCTCAAGGGGCTGGGGGCGGATGCCAACGCGGTGGACCCGGTACTGATCGTGCTGCCGGCGGACCACGTGATCCGCGACGTCGCCGCGTTCCAGCGGGCGCTGCACACCGGGCTCGCCGCCGCCGAGCACGGCCTGCTGGTGACCTTCGGCGTCGTGCCCACCGCCGCGGAGACCGGCTACGGCTACATCCAGCGCGGCGCCGCGAACGGCGCGGCGTTCCGCATCGCGCGCTTCGTCGAGAAGCCGGACGCGCAGGCCGCTCGCGGCTATGTCGATTCCGGCGACTATTACTGGAACAGCGGCATGTTCCTGTTCCGCGCGCGACGCTACCTCAAGGAGCTGGCGCTGCTGCAACCGGAGATGGCGCGCGTGTGCGAGGCGGCATTTCGCGACGCGAGCGCCGATCTCGAGTTCACGCGCATCGCGGCGCAGGCGTTCGAAGCCTGCCCGGCGGACTCGATCGACTACGCCGTGATGGAGAAGACCCGGGACGCGGTGGTGGTGCCGCTCGAGGCCGGCTGGAGCGACGTCGGCTCCTGGGCGGCGTTGCATGCGGCGAGCACCGCCGATGCGCACGGCAACGTGACACGCGGCGATGTCGTCAGCGCGGACAGCCACGGATGCTACCTGTATTCCGAGAGCCGGCTGGTGGCGGCGGTGGGACTCGAGGACCACGTGGTGATCGAGACCAAGGACGCGGTGCTGGTCGTGCCCCGCAGCCGCGTGCAGGACGTAAAGAAGCTGGTGCAGCAGCTGAAGGAAGCCGGCCGCTATGAGCACTCACTGCACCGCGAGGTGTTCCGCCCCTGGGGCAGCTATGACGGTCTCGAGAAGGGCCAGCGCTTCCAGGTGAAGCGCCTGAAGATCAAGCCGGGCAGCACGCTGTCGCTGCAGCTGCATCATCACCGTGCCGAGCACTGGGTGGTGGTGGCGGGCACGGCGCGCATCACCCGGGGCGAGGAGGTGTTCCTGCTCGAGGAGAACCAGTCGACCTACATCCCGATCGGAGTGCAGCACCGGATCGAAAACCCGGGCAAGATCCCGCTGGAGATCATCGAGGTACAATCGGGCTCGTACCTCGGAGAGGACGACATCGTGCGCCTCGAGGACAAATACGGCCGCAAGGGCACCACAAGCTGAAGGACCAGAGCGGTGACCAACCTCAATTCATTCAAGGCTTACGACATCCGCGGCCGCATTCCGGACGAGATCAACGAGAACCTCGCCTACGACATCGGCCGCGCGTTCGCCGCCTTCGCGCAACCGAAGCGCGTCGCCGTGGGTCACGACATCCGGCTGTCCTCCCCGCAACTGGCCGCGGCGGTGAAGCGCGGGCTCACCGACTCGGGCGTCGATGCGCTCGACATCGGTCTGTGCGGCACCGAGGGCGCCTACTTCGCGACCTTCGCCGAGCGGCTCGACGGCGGCGTCATGGTGACCGCCAGCCACAATCCGCCCGACTACAACGGCATGAAGCTGGTGCGCGAGCAGGCCCGGCCGATCAGCGCCGACACGGGCCTGAATGAGATACGCGCGCGCATCGAGAGCGGCCGGCTCCCGCCACGGGCGGCGCAGCCCGGGACCGAGCGCACGCTCGACATCCGCGCGAAGTATCTCGAGCACCTGCTCGGGTACGTGAGCCGCGACCGCCTGAAGCCCCTCAAGGTAGTCGTCAATCCCGGCAACGGCGGCGCCGGGCTGATCATCGACCAGCTCGAGTCGCAACTGCCGTTCGAGTTCATCAAGGTCAACAATGAGCCCGACGGCGCTTTCCCAAACGGGGTGCCGAACCCGATGCTGGAAGAGAACCGCGCGGCGACCGCCGATGTGGTGCGCCGGGCGCGCGCCGACGTCGGCATCGCCTGGGACGGGGACTACGACCGCTGTTTCTTCTTCGACGAGACCGGTCAGTTCATCGAGGGCTATTACCTGGTGGGACTCCTGGCCGAGGTGTTCCTCGAGGCCGAGCCCGGCGCACGCATCGTGCACGACCCGCGACTCACCTGGAACACGCTCGACATCGTGCGCCGCCTAGGTGGCACGCCGGTGCAATGCAAGTCGGGACACGCGTTCATCAAGCAGAAGATGCGCGAGGTCGATGCCGTGTACGGCGGTGAGATGAGCGCGCACCATTACTTCCGGCGCTTCTCCTATTGCGACAGCGGCATGATCCCGTGGCTGCTGGTGCTCGCGGTGCTAAGCGAGCGGGGTGAGCCGCTCTCGGCCCTGGTCGCTGAGCGCATGCGGCTGTTTCCGGCGAGCGGAGAGATCAACCGCAAGCTTGCCACCGACGCCGACTCGATCCTGGCGCGGGTGCGGGCCCAGTACGAGCGGCAGGCGCAGGCGATCGACCTCACCGACGGCCTGTCAATCGAGTTTGCCGAGTGGCGCTTCAACCTGCGCGGCTCAAACACCGAGCCGCTGGTGCGGCTCAACGTCGAGTCGCGCGGCAGTGAGCCCTTGATGCGCGAGAAGACCGCGGAGGTCCTCGAGCTCATCGACGGCTGAGAGCCGCCGCGGGCCTGCGCTTGCGCAGCGCTCGCTGCCGCCCGATTACCGTACCATCGGCGCTCTATCTTCGGTACGGAGATCGGCCATGCTTCGACGAGAGTTTCCCAAGGCACTGCTGGCCTCCGCGGCGGGAGTGGTGGCCTCGCCTGGTGCCGAGGCCCAGCCGGGCAATGCCGCCCTTTATGAACGAACCTTAGCGGAGATGAGTGTCGGCGTGACGCCGGCCGATCGCACGCGGCCGCCGCTCAATGTGCTGCGGTACGCAACCAACGCCGAGCCGGGCGTCACCGACATGACCGGCGCGTTCCGCGCGGCTTTATCCGTCGCGGCCGTCAACGGCGGTGTGGTCCACGCTCCGGCGCAGTCCTACAGGATCACCGCGCCGCTCGCCGTGCCCTCCGCAGTCACGCTGTGCGGCGACGGCGCGGGCGCAACGATCCTCGAGCACCAGATCGACTCGGCGGGTGCCGTCGCGGTGACGCTCGGCAACTCCGACACCGGCACCTCCTACGGCTGCGGACTGCGCCAGCTGATGATCCGCATGCACGTTCCGCACACGACCGCGATGATGCTGCGGGCTACCATCGGCGCCTGGGTGGAGAACGTGCAACTCCTGGGCGATGGTCACACGTTCTCCTACACGGGCTGCGTCATCCGCGGCGGCTCGTCGGTGAGCTGCTTCCTTAATGTGCTGCAGAACGTCTACGCCGAGCATTTCCACATCGGCTTTCAATTCAGCGATCTGGCTACGCCGGCAACGAGTCAGACATTCATCAACTGCAGTGCACTTGGCGACTACAGCTACGGCGACCGCGACTCGGTCGGCGTGCACTTTACCGACGTCGCGGCTCCCAACAGCGGGGTAAGCGGCGAGAGCTCCATCTGGCTGGGGGGCAACCTGGAGAGTTGCGGGACTGGCGTGGCGCTGTCGGGACGGACCGAATACACGCAGTGGTTCGGCACGCGCTTCGAGGGCAACGGCATGGACGTGGACTTCGGCACCAACACCAGCGGAACGGCACGCAACACCTTCTTCGGACCGACCAACGACTTCCATTTCGACGGTTCCCTGCGGCCCGACAATGCCTATTACCTGGGTCCGTACTCCTCCGGGATCCACATCAGCCGCGGCGCGCGCGCCCTCGGCACCAACATCGCCATCGGCAACTCCCCGCTCACGCTCGGCGAGGTCACGAGCGGCGGGGAGAATACCGCGCTGGGCGCGGGCGCCGCCCGGGCCATCAGCGGCGGCGCGCGCAATACGGTCATTGGCTGCAACGCTCAGTGCGGAGCGAACGGCGATGGCAACATCGCGGTCGGCTGCAATGCCGGCACGGCCTGGAGCCCACACACACTCGCGGGCAGTCACCAAGCTGTATTCGGGGACGCCGCTCTGGCGAACGCCTACATTCAGGTGCCGTGGACCACCATGACCGATCGGCGCGACATTCGCGATGTCGCACCGCTCGCCAACTGCCTGGATGTCGTGAGTGCCCTGCGGCCGGTGAGCTTGCGGCTGGCGGATCGCAGCAGTCGTGAGGGCGGCGCCTACGGTGACGCCCAGGGATCCGCGCAGGCGCACGCCGGCCTGATCGCGCAGGACGTCGCGAGCGCTCTGCGGCAATGCGGCCTGGATCCCGGCCTGGTCGTCGACGCGTCTGATCCCGACAAGCTGGGACTGACCTGCGAGCGCCTGATTCCGTTTCTCGCCGGCGCCATCGCGGACCTGAAGTCGCAGGTTCGATCGCTCACGCAGGACCTCGACCGGCTGCGCCGATCGTAGCGTCCGCAAACGGACTGCGTGAGGTCCCGACTAGAGCCGCCGCCGCAGGCTACGCACCGCCCGCTCGGCCGCATGCCCGTCCCAGAGCGCCGGCTTCCTGCCCTTCGGCCACTGTCCGGCGAGCGCCGCGCGCGCGGCCGCGACCAGCCCGTCGGGCTCGATGAGACGGTTGGTGCCTTCGGTGATGGTGACAGGGCGCTCGGTATTCTCGCGCAGTGTCGCGCAGGGGATGCCGAGGTAGGTCGTTTCCTCCTGCACGCCGCCCGAGTCGGTGATTGCGAGGCTGCAGCCGGTGATGAGGCTCATGAACTCGACGTAACTCAGGGGTGCGGTGAGGTGCATGCCGGGAGCGGTGCCGAGGGCCTCGAGCAGCCCGAACTCCTCGAGACGCCGGCGCGTGCGCGGATGAACGGCGAACACCACGGCGAGCTCGCGCGACACTGCAACGAGGCAGGCGAGGAGCTCGCGGAGCTTGTCCTGCGCGTCGACGTTGGAGGGTCGGTGCAGCGTCACCACTGCGTAAGAGCGTCCGGCGAGCCCCAGGCGCTGGCGGGTGTCCGCGGCCGCGATGCGCGCACGCAGCATCTCGAAGGAGTCAATCATGATGTTGCCGACGCAGTCGATCTTCTCGCGCGGCACTCCTTCGGCGAGCAGGTTCGCATCGGCGTCGGCCGAGGGGGTCCAGAGCAGGTCGGCGATGGCATCCGTGACCAGCCGGTTGATCTCCTCGGGCATGCGACGGTCACGGCTGCGCAGGCCCGCCTCGAGATGCGCCACGAGGATGCCGAGCTTCGCCCCGACCAGGGCACAGGCGGCCGTGGCATTGACATCGCCGACGACTACGACGGCGTCCGGGCGCTCGCGCTCGCAGACCGCCTCGTAGGCGATCATGGTGCGGCCAGTCTGCTCGGCGTGCGTGCCGCTGCCGACCCCTAAGTGGTGAGCGGGTTCCGGCAGCCGCAGGTCCGCAAAGAACGCCTCCGACATGTTCGCGTCGTAGTGCTGTCCGGTGTGCACGATGCGCGGTGTGCACCAGCCCTCGCCCGCGAGGGCGTGGTAGAGCGGCGCCACCTTCATGAAGTTCGGCCGGGCGGCGGCGATCAGGTGAACGGTCTTGGGGCTCACTCGGCTAAGGCTCCTGGCATCACCAGCTTAGCGTGGACATAAGGCAATTGAGAGCCGCGGCATATTCACGACACGGTCGGCGGAGTACTCTTGGGGAGTGTGGGGGTCCGACGGGCGTGAACTCTACCTCGACCGCACTTTGTCTGCTCGGGGAGACACTGGTCGCGCGCCGGATCGGCAGGTAATTTCCATCATTCAGTCACCTACAGGGAACACTCATGGCGCTTTGGAAAGAGACGAGTACCGGAACCGCCCCGACGGCCAACGCACCGTCAGCCGGGGTGGCCAGCACGCCCCATCCGCGTGAGCCTGAGAAGACGAACGTCGCGCCGCTGAGCCCCGACCTGGGCCGACGGGCCGCGCCGCAGCCGGCGCGTGGGGAGGCCAGGGAGTCACATATCTCCGCCGATCTCACCATCGAAGGCAAGATTGCCGGCAGCGGCCATGTGAACATAGCCGGGCGCTTCAAGGGTGACGTCCAGGTGGACGGCAACGTCAGCCTGGAGGCCGGTGCGCGCCTCGAGGGGCACGTAAAGGCGAACGTCGTGCGGGTGGGCGGCGAGCTCATCGGCAACATCGAGAACGCCAAGCGCGTCGAGCTGCTCGAGACCGGGGTGATCAACGGCGACGTGAAGGCCGGATCGCTCACGGTCGCCGCCGGTTCGCGCATGCGCGGCCAGGTCGAGTTCGGCTACGAGGGCGAAGGCCGGGTCAAGACCGAGACCAAGGGCTTCGGCAACGCATGAACGTTGCCTCTCGCCCGGTAGCCACGGGCAAGACGCGTATCTGTCCGCATTGCAAGGCGACGATCCTCGAGAGCCTGAGCATCTGTCCCGGTTGCCTGCACCACCTGCGCTTCGACCAGGAAGCGGCGAAGCGTCAGGTGGCGGCGACTTCGGCGCTGCGCGTCGAGGGCGTGATCCAGCACCCGCCTCTCGAGGACCCGTGGGAGTACTTCGTGGTGATCGCCGTGCGCAACGACCGCGGCGAGGAAGTGACGCGCCAGGTGGTGAGCGTCGGGGCGCTGCAAAGCACCGAGAAGCGCACCTTCATGCTGTCGGTGGAAGTACTGCCGCCGCAGGCACCGGCGGCGAACGGTGGCTCGAAGACCGCCGTGCCCGTCACGCCGAGACCCGCCCCGGGCGCACCGGCCCGACCCACTGCCCCCGGCGCGCCAGCCAGACCCACTGCCGCCGCGCCACCCAGACCCGCAGCTGGCACAACGCCGAACGCCGGCACCACGCCGCCGCACGGCGGCGGACCGAAGCGCTAGAAGGTCTGTTCCGTCTGCACGACGAACTGCACCTTGGGGATTCCCATGCCCGCGTTGAGTGGGAAGGCGAGGTCGACGTGGATGACGTTGCCGAGCCCCGAGCGCGCGTTGCCAAAGCGCAGGCCGAAGCCGGCGTCCTTCAGTAGCCCGAGCGAGGGCTCGGCCAGCTGCGGCTGGCCCCAGGTGCGTCCGGCGTCGAAGAAGATCGCGGCGCCTGCCCGGACGAGGCGAAACAGATACCAGTCGGTGAAGTAGCGCTGCTCGACGCTGAACAGCGTCCGCGCGGTGCCGTCCTGGAAGCGCAGCGGGTAGCCCCGCAGGCCGTTGTCACCCCCGAGCAGCAGCTGGTTGTCGAAATCCAACCGCCAGCCCTTGGAGCCGACGAGGCTGCTGTAGAAGAGCCAGTTCTTGCTCTGCTCGACGTAGTACTTCACGTAGACATCCGCCAGCCCGTTGTCGAGCTGGCTGCCCTCCAGGCGCCCGGAGAAGTCGCCCTGCAGCAAGAGCGTGCTGCCGCCGTTGCGGAACCCCTTGGCCGCCGAGCTCAGGAACATGACCGCATCGCGGGTCGAGCCGAACACCTCGGGCGCATAACCCACCTGCACCGTCGCGGTCGTGCCGACGTAGAAGTCCTCGGTGCGCTGGATCTGATCGTGGTTGTAGAGCCGCAGGTAATCGTCCTGGATCAGGGTGTATTGAAGCCACGGGTAGACGAACTCGCGGTCCCCCGGCAGCGTCGTGACACCCGTCCAAGTGGACACCGGGGCGAAGCGGTCCTCGATATAGGTGACTCCCGTCTGCCAGCGCTGTACCCAGCCGTTCTGCAGTCCCGGCGACCAGCCGCCGTAGATTTGCACGTAGTTATGCTGGTCGCTGAACTGGTCGATGATGTTGCCGCGGTCGTAGAGCGAGTCGGTCTGTAGGTCATTGTTGCCGTTGCTGCCGGCGGCCCAGTGGCTGTTGAGCGAATAGAACGGGTAGTTGACGAGATAGTCGTGCGCATACCCGTCGCTCAGGTCGCCGTAGGCCACGCTGACCTGTGTCCAGGTGTCGAACGCATGCAAGTTGGTCGCCGAGAACAGCGTCTCGGTGCGATCGATGCTGGACTGGTGCAGCACGCGCAGGTCGGTGCCGGTGCCCAGGGTGTTGATCTCCTCGAGCTGCTCGCCGGTGGTGTTGGTGCCGCCGGAGCGGCTGTAGTTGAAGCCGGGATTGAGCGTCCAGACGTCCTTGGTGGTGACGCGGATGTCGACCTTGCCGTCGCGATAGGCGATGGGACGGATCCAGGCATCGTAGAAGTAGCTGTCGGCACGCAGGATGCGCTCGCTCTCGTCCAGCAGCCGCCGGTTGTAGCGGTCGCCGGTCTTGAACAGCAGCTGCCCGCGGATCGTGCTCGGCTTGGTCTTGGCGTGCAGGCGGTTCGCCAGGCGAAACAGCGGCACGTTGTCCTTAGGATTGCTCAGATCGAAGATGTTCTGGTTATCGACGAGGATGTTGCCCACCACGGCGTGCGCGGCTTCGAGCTCAGCATCGGTCGGCAGTCCCGGGGTCTGTGCCGGCGGGACGCCCTCGGGCAACTGCCCGGGCTCGGTGCCCGGCAGGGCGGGGTTGGCGCCGGTGGCCGTCGCGGCCGGGGGGGCGTCCGCAGCCGGCGCGAGTGCGGGGAGCAGCAACAGAACGAGCAGCTGCGCGGCCGCTGCCTGTCGCGCGGCATGGAATCCCGGGGCCCATGGAGGCGGCGGCCGCCAGTGCATGCGCTCATTGTGCACTCGGGCGCGACGCCTTACGGTAGGCGCAGGTAGCACTTCAGCCGGTTACTATCACTCACACGCATGCCCCCGGCAGAGAAGCAGGCCCAGACGAGGGGCTGCGACGCGCTATCTTGACAGGAGTGCAGCGCTCATGTTGCAGCGTGGCGCAAAGGCGCTCGCACGGGCCAGCAGCGGACAATGGTCCTGATGGAGGGAAATCCCGTGAAATGCCGCGACGGTAGCCGACGCCCGCTCGCGCTGCTTGCCGCGCGGGCGGCGGGTTGGCTGTTCGCTGCGCTGGCAGTCTCGGGCACCGCCGCGGCCGGCGGCGCTGCGGGCCCCACGGCGGGCGGCGCCACGGCGGGGCGCGGCGCGGGGCCGGATACTGAGGTCATCGGGTTTACTC
>Ga0209007_1000047_pt1 | contig 80474 bp, 56 predicted proteins | sample JacPinW_OM1H0_O2_FD_187961 | JGI IMG/M metagenome (GOLD analysis project Ga0209007, IMG submission 187961) | Forest soil microbial communities from Algoma, Ontario, Canada - Jack Pine, Ontario site 1_JW_OM1H0_O2 (SPAdes) (version 2) | ecosystem: Environmental > Terrestrial > Soil > Boreal... | reverse complement strand
TGCTCGGGGCCGCGGTTAGAAACTACCTCTGAGAATTTCTAGTGATGGCCGCTATGGCCGCCACCGCCGGAATGACCGCCGCCGGAGGAATGGCCGCTGCTGGCGCCACCGCTGCTATGCGGCGCACTGTAGGCGTGGGGGGCGCTGTAGCTGCCACGCGGGGCCGTGCTGCCGGTGCCGCTGCGATTCTCGTTTCCGAAACCGCCACGGGAAGGTTCGTTCGTCTGACCGCGCGAGCCCGACGAACCGTACGGATTCGATCCATAACCGCGAGAAGTATTGGAATTGGATCCGCCACGCGGCGTCACGATGGGCTGCCTCATATTAAGAGAAGGACGTGAGTATGAATTGTATGAATTAGAGGAGCCCCCTCGTGACGACGACGTGGGCGGGGAATAGTGTTGCCACGAACCCCGATTCACGGATTCATTCCCCGATGCGGACCCCGACGACCCGAACGTTCCCCGGCCGGAGTTGTTCGGCGTCGAGCGGTTGTCCGCACCGAAGCCCGAGCCTGTTCGATTGTTCGAGCCGGAGGGCGGCGTGAATTTCTGCCAACCCGAGCGATTCGATTGAACCGAAGAGGACGAATTCAAATTGTGATTGCCAGCAGGACCCGATGCCCCTCCGCGCGCACCGTCGTTGACGCTCGCGCTGCCACCGAATGAGCGCGTGCCCGAAGTGCCCGACGAGCGAGCGCCGGCGGTGCTATTGAAGCGCCCGCTGCTGTTGAAGAAATGTTGCGAGCCCACGTTTCCGGCGCGCATCGACGAGGCACCGGCGCTGCGGCCCGATGGGCTGAAGCTTTCGCGCGACGGCGTGACCGGCATCTTGCCGCCCATCATCGTGCTCGAGCGGAACGAATCGGCGCTGACATGTTCCTGATGAGCCGAAACCGCGCCGCGGCCGAATTCATTGCCGGCCTGCGACGAAATTCCGTTCCGCACGCGGTCGTTGTTCATGGCTTCGTTAAAATTCGAGAATTGCCGTCCGCGGTTCCCTCCGAGCGGCCCAAAGCCATTGTGAAAATTGTTGATGTTCGCGATGTTGACGTTGTTCACGCGCCCGCCCCAGCGGCCAAACCACGGGTGATACCAGTCACCGGGCCCGCAGGGCAGCCAGCCGAAGTGGCCAAAGCCGAAACCAAACCCGAAACCGACGCCGAATCCAACTCCGCCGCCGAAGCCGAAGAAGGAGACGTAGGCGGGCGACCATACCGGGTAGTAGCCCGGATACGCGCCCACGGGACCCGGCCACCAAACCCAGTTGCCGCCGTAAACAAACCAGCGGCCGTAGTGATACGGAGCCCAGCCCCACGGCTCGTAGGAAACCCACGTCCATCCGTAGTAGGGCTGATAGACCCAGCGGCCATCTCGGTAGGGAGCCCAATCCGGACCGGTCTCCGAGGGGGTCCACACCGGACCGTAGTCGGGAACTTCGGACCACGTGCCGTGTTGATCGAGATCTTCCGAGCCCGTGTAGTAGCGGTTGGTGCGGCCCCAGCTGGATGCGCCGGCGATGTGGTGGTCGCGATCGTCGTTGAACGAATCCCATTCGTCGCGAGCAGCGGCCGTTTCCGTCTTGTACTGCGGGTTATCCGTGCCCTCGACGGTGATCATCTGGCCCTGCTCGACGTGCGTGCTGCCGTCCGGCGTCGAAACGTCCGCGGAACCACGACGGATCGTGATCACGGTCTCGGAATCGGAATTCACCTGAATGCGATATTCGCCTTCGCTCGACGGGCGAATGGCTGTGTTGGGCGTGTCGATTTCGGCCGTTGCTTCGCCACCCTTCAACACCGAATAGCTCGCGAGGCCCTGGCCCACTTGCACTTGAATCGAGCCGCGCGAGAGATTGGTGATGTTTGCGGTGGCGTTATTCGAGAGACGGAGAATGTCTGCGTAGTCGAGCTGAAATTCGGCGCGCGAGTTCTGGCCGGTGGCGACTTTATCGCCCTGCGAAACTGGGGAATTCTGCGTGAGCGCGACCCAGTCGCCGGTGTCGCCACGCTGGGTGGAAACATCGCCTTTCATATAGCTTACTCGGGCGACTCCCGGTGCGTTCGCGTCGGCTTGCGTTTGGGCGTTCGAATTTGAATCAGCATTTTGCGGGGAACTCGGCGGCGCGTAGGGATCGGATGGATTGTCCGCGGCGCCGGGAGGTGGCGGGGGGGCCTGGGCGTGCGCCAGCGCTGGTATGAGTCCCAGCGTTATAAAAGTCATGATCGTCAGACTCGAGAGGTACTTTTTCATCTCGCCCCCTGCTACGACAGGCCCGAAAGTTTCAAATCCCGCAGCTGATAATGCAGGGGCAGGGCCAAAGTCTGGGGAATTGGCTGGCGTTCCATAAAGCATTTTTGTTCAGTTACTTACACGGGGAGTGCGGGCCGGGTGGCCTCTGGCGCAGGCCATTGATTCTGGTGGTTTTGAATCGCAGGTGGTGGATTTCAACCACCGCTTGAAAGTTGCGCTAGTCCTTGTCTGGCGGATCGGGGACGCCCATTTTGGATAGGCGGTAGCGCAGCGCGTTGCGGGAAAGTCCAAGGGCGCGCGCGGCTTGGCTCTTGTTGCCGTTCGCGCGCTTGAGGGCCTCGCGCAGGAGCTCTTCTTCCCATTGCTCCATGCTCATGCCTTCGGGCAAGACCGCGGAGCCGGACTCGATGTGCGCACGACGCGCGTTGTCGATGTGGATGTCGGCGACGTCGAGCGTCGAGCTCGCAGAGAGTGTGATGGCGCGCTCGATTACGTTTTGGAGCTCGCGGACATTGCCAGGCCAGTGAAAGTCCATGAGCATTTTCATAGCGGCCGGCGTGATGTTGTGGACGGGTTTTCCGGATTCGCGCGCGAATTTTTCCAGGAAGAACTGTGCGAGAGCCGGGATGTCTTCCCGATGCTCGCGCAACGGCGGAATGTCGATCGCGACGACGTTCAGGCGGTAGTAGAGGTCCTCGCGGAACGTGCCCTCCTCGAGCGCGGCGCGAAGATCGCGATTGGTGGCGGCGACGAGGCGCACGTCGACCTTCAGGGTGCGTGTGCCGCCGAGGCGTTCGAACTCGCGGTCCTGCAGGACGCGCAGGAGCTTCACCTGAATGGCGGCGGGAACGTCGCCGATTTCGTCAAGGAACAGCGTGCCATTATTGGCCACTTCGAATTTGCCCGGTTTGCTGGTGGTGGCTCCGGAGAACGCGCCCTTCTCGTACCCGAAAAGCTCGCTTTCGAGCAGAGTTTCGGGAATGGCGGTGCTATTGATCTTGACGAAAGGGCCGTTCGCGCGCTGGGAATGCTCGTGGATCGCGCGCGCGACGAGATCCTTGCCGACCCCGCTTTCGCCGCCGATGAGCACGGTTGAATTTGTGGGTGCCACGCGTTCGACCAGTGCCAGGACGGCCTGCATCTTGTCGCTTTTCGCGACGATATTTTTGTACTCGTACCGGCGGCCCAGCGCTTCACGCAGATCGCGGTTTTCCTGGCGCAACTGGTGGCTGGCGAGTTCTTTGCGGATTACGAGAACGAGCTCGGCGAGCGAGAACGGTTTCAGGACGTAGTCGCTCGCGCCCGCTTTCATGGCGTCGACGGCCGATTCGACCGTGCCGAACGCGGTCATGAGGACCACTGGAAGATCAGCGTTCACTCGTTTCACTGCCTGCAGGAATTCGAGGCCGCTCATGCCGGGAAGTTTTAAGTCGGTGACGACAACGTCGAACGATTCCTTGCCCAGCATCTGCAACCCTGTTTCCGCGTCGGCGGCGATGCGCGCTTGAAAACCCTCCTCGGCGAGTTGCAGCTCGAGCAGGCGCCGCATTTTCGGCTCGTCTTCGACGATTAGGATGGATGCCTTTTCCGGCTTCATATTTGCAGTCTATTCGATGCGGGCGCCCGGCGCGCGGGTTCTGAGTTCATGCAGCGGAGCTCGGCATGAAAATGCGGAAACGGGCTCCGCGCGGGGAATTGGGCTCGAGCGTAATTCTTCCGCGGTGCGCGTCGACGAATTTCGCGACGATGGCGAGGCCCAGGCCTACTCCGTCCTTTTTCGATGTGTAGAACGGGTTGAAAACCTGCTCGCGCAATTCAGGGGCGACGCCGGGGCCGGTATCCTCGACCACGACTTCCACGCCCGAGGTTGCCGTAGCCACATGCAGACGCAGGACGCGTTCCGATGCGCCGCTATTGGCCTCCATGGCTTGAAATGCGTTCTGAATGAGATTCACAAAAACTCTTTCGCAGAGCTGATCGTCCACCTGAATGTCGGGAACGCTCGCGTAATCTTTCTCGACGCGAACTTTCGATTCCGGCATTTGCGAACGGACGGAGTCGAGGGCGCGATCGAGGATACCGGCGATCTGGATGGGCCGCAATTCGAGATTCGAAGGGCGCGCAAAATCGAGAAAGCGGGCGACCAGGGCGTTGAGACGGTTGACCTCGGAAAAGATGTAGCCCGCGAGTTCGCTTGAGAGCGGCTCGGAGTTCTTGAGTTTCTGTACCAGCATTTCCGCCGAACCTTTTATGACCCCGAGCGGGTTGCGAATTTCGTGGGCCAGGCCGGCCGACAACTGGCCGAGGGCGGCCAGGCGTTCGGAGCGACGGGCGTCGGCCTCGGCGCGCTGGAGCTGGCGATTGGTCTCTTCGAGCGTCTCGGAAAGCGCCTGGTAGCGCTGCATCTGCTTTCGATTTTCGACCACGAAGCGATTCACCAGGATGCCGACGAGAAAGAAGAACAGGATGCGCAAAGCGAGAAGTCCTTCACCTTCCGCCGGGATCTCATACAGGACGAGCGCGGGAATCAGGAAGGAACAGTAGGCGAGAGATGCGAGCGCGGTCCAGAGCAGCGTGCCGATCGGACCGTAGTAGATCGCGGCGGTGATGACGGGGAGAAAATAAATCGGATAGTACTCGCTGTTGATGCCGATGTCGCCGGTATGGTCAAGCAGCAGCGTGCCGAGCAGGATCTTCACACCGACGGCGATGGTGGGGCCTTCGTGCGGCCGGCGGGCGACGAGTTTACCCTCCAGGAATTGGAAGAGCGCGAATCCGATCAGGATCAGCTGCTTGTGGACTTCGTCGACGGGCGGGAGAAAAGCGAGGCCGGCGATGAAGAGCAGCCAAACTACGTCAATCCAATCGACGGCTGAGCGCTTGCGGTCGATCATTGCGAGATGAATCTAGCATGAAGAAAGGCGGACGGAGGCGAATTTGCGAGGGTCAGGCTTCGAGCGAGGACAGTAGGAGTTCGGCTTCGTCCAAGGCGCGGGCGGCGCTGGAATCTGCGCGGCACCTGGTGCGATCGATCGAGCGACCGACCAGCAGGATGCTCGGCGAATCCACGGCAGCGAGCTTGTCGAGCTCGCCGACCGTCGAGAAGCGGTAGCCTTCGTCGGGCAGGGAGGCGCGGGAGACGATGGCGGAGGGCATGTCGGTGGCGCATCCGGCTGCCAGGAGCTGATCACGGAGGGCGGCGAAATCGTGGCCGGGCATGTAGATGACGAGCGTCGAATCTTCGCGGATGAGCCCGCGCCAATCGGCGCTGTCGGCGTTGGAGTCTCCATGTGCTTGATGATTGGTCACGACCACTACGCGCGCGGCTTTGCGGCGATCGGTGAGCGAGATGCCGAGGGACGCGGCGGCGGCGATGCCCGCGGTGATACCGGGGACGATTTCGTAGGGGATGCCGGCCGCTTCGAGCGCGTCGATTTCTTCAGCCAGGCGTCCAAAAATCCCGGGATCGCCTCCCTTGAGGCGAACGACTTCAAGGCCGCGGCGGGCGCTGGCGATCATGCGTTCGTTGATCTCGGTCTGGGTGGGACCTTGGGCGCCAAAGCGCTTGCCGACGCTGACGACTTCGGCGTGCGGAGCCGTGAGAGCGAGGATCGCCGGGGAAACAAGGTCGTCATAGAGGACCACAGCGGCATGCGCGATCAGGCGTTGGGCCTTCACCGTCAGCAAGTCGGGGTCGCCGGGGCCGGCGCCCACCAGGTACACTTTGCCGACCGGGGACTGCGCGGTTTGTGGGACGCTTTTCATGGGCCGGATGCGCGACCGAAATCCCACATCAGACTACTGGACGGGTAAAGTTCGGTCAAGGTAGGCAGGGGCAACGAGGGTTGATTGAGGTGCGACGCGGCCGACGTTGCTGAACCCGCCGGGGCCTTCTACACGTCCAAGAACTGTGGAAAAATAGCGTTACGGGGAAAGTATGTCCGAACGAACTGTGCCGAGTATGGAGAATCGTGTGCCGACCGAAACGCCGAGTGCGAACGGCAACGGGCGGGGCCGCGTCTGGGGTTGGGTGTTGCTGCTGCTGGTGGTCGTGGGCGGCGTGATTGCTTACCAGCTGCATGCGCGATCGCAGGCGGCTTCGAAGGACAACGGCAGCACTTCGGCGCTATCGGTGGGTGTGTCCACGGTCGAGAAGAAGGATGTGCCCTACTACCTCAGCGGGCTGGGGAGCGTGACGGCTTTTAATACGGTGACCGTGCACACTCGAGTTGACGGCCAGCTGATGGACGTGAACTTCAAGGAAGGGCAGTTCGTGCGCGCCGGGGACGTGCTGGCGACGATCGATTCGCGTCCGTATCAGGTAGCCCTGGATCAGGCGCAGGGCCAGCTATCGAAGGATTTGGCGTCGCAGGCAGACGCGAAAGTGGATTTGGGTCGTTACCAGCAGCTGTGGCAGGAAGGCGTGGTGCCGCGGCAGCAGCTGGACACGCAGCAGGCGACGGTAGGGCAGTTTGACGGCGCGATCCAGTCCGACAAGGCGCAGATCGACAACGAAAAATTGCAGCTGACGTATTGCAAGATCACCTCTCCGATCGACGGGCGGGTGGGGCTGCGGCTGGTCGATCCGGGAAACATCGTGCACGCGGCGGATACGAACGGGATGCTGGTGATTACCCAGGTGCAACCAATCTCCGTGATTTTCACTTTGCCTGAGGACAATATTCCGGACGTGATTTCTGTGATGAAGAAGCGGCAGATGACGGTGGAGGCTTACGGGCGCGACAACAAGCAGCTGCTCGCCACCGGCAAGCTGCTGACGCCGGATAACCAGATCGATCCGACCACCGGCACGCTGCGATTCAAGTCGGAGTTTACGAATCAGGATTCGTCGCTGTGGCCCAATCAGTTTGTAAATATCCGGCTATTCCTCGACGTGCGGCAAAAGGCGATTTTGGTGAACTCCGCTGCAATACAGAAAGGCGCGCAGGGAGCGTTCGTCTACGTGGTGGACGCCAACAGCCAGGCGCAGGTCCGCCAAGTGCAAGTCGATTTCACCGAAGGAAATTCCACGATCGTCTCGAAGGGGCTGAGCGCGGGCGAAATCGTCGTCGTCGACGGAGCTGAAAAGCTTCAGGCCGGTTCGCCGGTCGAACCGCATCAGGCCAACCCCAATCGATCGTTCTCGAATAACCCCACCGGACTGGCTCCGTGAGCATTTCCGGGCCGTTCATCGTACGCCCGGTCGCGACTGCGTTGCTGATGGTGGGCGTTCTGCTGGCAGGGGCGGTGGGCTATCTCGAGCTTCCCGTTTCCGCGCTTCCTCAGGTCGATTACCCGACGATTCAGGTGCTGACGTTTTATCCGGGCGCGGGTCCCGACGTGATGGCGTCGTCCGTGACCACTCCGCTCGAGCGTCAGTTCGGCGAGGTGCCCGGGCTGACGCAGATGACGTCCACGAGCTCCTTCGGCGGATCGCTGATCACCCTGCAATTCGATCTAAAGGAAGATATCGACGTCGCCGAACAGGAGGTGCAGGCGGCGATCAACGCGGCGACCACGTATCTGCCGAAAGATCTTCCGAACCCTCCTGTTTACAGCAAGGTGAATCCTGCGGACACGCCTATTCTGACGCTCGCTCTAACCTCCGACACCCTGCCGCTGGCGCGAGTGGAGGACTACGCGGACACGAATCTGGCCCAGAAAATCTCGCAGCTCTCCGGTGTCGGCCTGGTGACGATCAGCGGCGGCCAGAAGCCGGCGGTGCGCGTGCGCGCCAATCCCACCGCGCTGGCCTCCTACGGGATGAGCCTTGAGGACTTGCGCACGGCGCTGGGCAACGCGAACGTCGATCAGGCGAAAGGCACGCTGAACGGCCCGCGTCAGCAATTCACGATTCAGGACAACGACCAGCTTCTGACGAGCGAAACGTATCGCCCGTTGATCGTGGCGTATAAAAACGGCGGCCCGGTGCGCCTCTCGGACGTGGCCGACGTCGAGGACGGCGCGGAAAACAACACCCAGGCCGCGTGGATGAACACAAAGCCCGCGGTGATCCTCAACATCCAACGTCAGCCCGGCACCAACATCATCGGCGTTGCCGACAGCATCAAGACTCTGCTCCCGCGCCTGCAAGCGTCGCTGCCCAGCGCGATTCAGGTGACGATCCTCACCGATCGCACGGTCACGATTCGCGCCTCGGTAAAAGACGTTCAGTTCGAATTGATGCTGACGATCGCGCTGGTCGTGATGGTCATGTTCCTGTTCCTGCGCAGCGTCGCGGCCACAGTGATTCCAAGCGTTGCCGTGCCGCTTTCAATCGTCGGCACCTTTGGCGTGATGTACCTGGTCGGCTACAGCCTCGACAACCTCTCGCTGATGGCGCTGACGATTTCGACCGGTTTCGTCGTGGACGACGCGATCGTGATGATCGAGAACATCACGCGCTACATCGAGGAAGGCCATTCACCACTCGAAGCCGCGCTGAAGGGCTCGGAGCAAATCGGATTCACGATTCTCTCACTGACCGTTTCGCTGATCGCCGTGCTGATCCCGCTGCTGTTCATGGGAGATATCGTCGGCCGGCTGTTTCGCGAATTCGCCGTCACGCTCGGCGTCACGATCCTGGTTTCCGCGTGCGTGTCTCTGACACTGACGCCGATGATGTGCGCCAAGCTCCTACATCGCGAGACTGGCACGAAGCACAACCGCTTCTACGACGCCTCTGAAAACTTCGTCAACCGCCTGATTGCGTTCTACGACCGCACCCTACAAGTGATCCTGCGCCACCAGACCGCTACGCTCGTCGTGACGGTCGGCACGCTCGTGCTGACGATCGTGCTTTTTTATTACGTGCCCAAGGGATTTTTCCCGGTGCAGGATACCGGCGTAATCCTCGGCATCTCCGACGCTGGTCAAACCATTTCGTTCACGGACATGGCGCAACGCCAGCAAGCGCTCGCGGCGGTGATCCTGAAGGATCCGGACGTCGTGAGTTTGTCGTCGTTCATCGGTGTGGACGGCACGAACATGACGCCGAACAGCGGCCGGATTCAGATCAACCTGAAGGCGCGCGAAAGCCGCAGCGCCTCCGCATCGGACATCATTCGCCGCCTCGAGCCGCAGCTGGCGCGGGTCGAGGGCATCACCCTGTTCATGCAGCCGATCCAGGACCTGAGCATCGAAGACCGCGTCAGCCGCACCCAGTACCAATATTCCGTCGAGGATGCGGACGCGAAGGAGCTATCGGAGTGGGCGCCGAAGCTGGCGGCGAAAATCGGCGCGCTGCCAGAAGTGCGCGACGTGGCCACCGACCAGCAGGATCAGGGCCTGGAAGCGAATCTGGTGATTGACCGCGACACCGCGGCGCGGCTGGGAATTCTGCCCGCGCAGATCGATAACACGCTCTACGACGCCTTCGGCCAGCGGCAGGTCTCCACCATGTTCACGCAGCTGAATCAATATCATGTGGTCCTCGAAGTGGACCCGCGGTTCCAGCAGAATACCGACGCGCTGAAGGATATTTACGTGAAGTCGTCGAACGGTACGCAGGTGCCCCTGGCTGCTTTCACGCACCTGGAACAAAAAAACTCGGCGCTCGCGGTGAACCATCAGGGCCAGTTCCCGGTCGTCACTCTGTCGTTCAACCTCGCGCCGAACGCTTCGCTTGGCGACGCCGTCAATGCGATCAAGAAAGCCGAACAGGAGATCAATCTTCCGCTTTCGGCGCACGCGAGCTTTCAGGGAATGGCGCAGGCGTTTCAAGCGTCGTTGGCAAACGAGCCGTTGCTGGTCCTCGCCGCGCTGATCACGGTGTACATCGTGCTCGGAGTGCTCTACGAAAGCTACATTCACCCGATTACGATTCTCTCCACGCTTCCGTCCGCCGGCGTGGGTGCGATCCTAGCCTTGCTGATCTGCCGGACGGACTTCAGCGTGATCGCGCTGATCGGCATTATCCTGCTGATCGGCATCGTGCAGAAAAACGCGATCATGATGATCGATTTCGCGCTCGACGCCGAGCGCAAGGAAGGCAAATCGCCACGCGAGGCGATCTACCAGGCCTGCCTGCTGCGTTTCCGTCCGATCATGATGACCACGATGGCCGCGCTGCTCGGCGGCGTTCCGCTCGCTCTCGGCACCGGCACAGGATCGGAGCTGCGCCGGCCGCTTGGCATCAGCATCGTAGGCGGACTTCTGATCAGCCAGGTGCTTACGCTGTACACCACGCCTTGCGTTTACCTCTGGTTCGATCGCCTTGCGCGGCGGCTGGCGCGCTATCGCGTCGCCAATACGGCGGAATCGGAAGCCACGGCAGACTGAGGAGCGCGAGCGCCAACGAACATGAATCTTTCCGCGCCCTTCATTCGCAGGCCGATCGCAACGTCACTGCTGACGGCGGGAATTCTGATGGCCGGCGCGGTGGCCTACCGCATGCTCCCGGTGGCTCCGCTGCCGCAGGTTGAGTTTCCGACGATTTCGGTTTCAGCAACGCTTCCCGGCGCGAGCCCGGAAATCATGGCGTCGTCCGTCGCTACGCCGCTCGAGCGCCAGTTCGGAAAAATCGCGGGCGTCACGGAGATGACCTCAAGCAGCCTGGCCGGGTCGACTTCGGTAACGCTGCAATTCGACCTGAATCGCAATATCGATGCCGCCGCGCGCGACGTACAGGCCGCCATCAATGCGTCATCCGGGCAGCTACCCGCGAATTTGCCGAGCCTGCCGACGTACAGGAAAATTAATCCCGCCGATTCGCCGATTCTCGTCCTCGCCGTGCGTTCCAACGTGCTGCCGCAGAGCGAGCTGTACGACGTGTCCGATTCGATCATCGGGCAAAAGCTCTCGCAGATCAGCGGCGTGGGCCAAGTGCAAATCGGCGGCAGTGCGCGCCCCGCCGTTCGCATCGAGTTGAATCCTTCCGTCCTCGCCAATTACGGCATCGCGCTCGAGGATGTCCGCACAGCAATGGGCCTCGTGAATTCCAACGAACCGAAGGGGAGCTTCTCGAACGGGTTGGTGCGCTGGACGCTCACGGACAACGATCAGCTCTTTGACGCCGATCACTATCGCAGCCTGATCGTCACCTACAACAACGGCGCGCCCGTGCGCCTCGGCGATGTGGCGACAGTCGAGGATTCTGTGGAGGACGTTCACACCGCCGGGCTTGAGAACGGAAAACCGTGCATCGTGCTGCAGGTCTACCGTCAGCCGGGCGCGAACATCGTTGACACCGTCAAGCGCATCCGCGCGGCCCTGCCGCTGATTCAGGCGTCGATTCCGGCGGCCATCGAGTTAGTGCTGGCCATCGACCGCACGGTCACGATCCGCGCGTCGGTGGATGATATACAGATCACGCTGCTGATCACCGTGGTGCTGGTGATTCTGGTGATCTTTGTCTTCCTGCGGAATGTGTGGTCCACGGTGATTCCGGCCATCGCCGTACCTGTGTCGCTTGTCGGCACATGTGGCGCCATGTATCTGCTGCATTACTCGATTGACAATCTTTCGCTGATGGCGCTCACGATTTCCACGGGCTTCGTGGTCGACGATGCGATCGTGGTGATCGAAAACATCACGCGGTACCACGAAATGGGACTTTCGTCGTTCCAGGCTGCGCTGCGAGGCGCGCGTGAGATCGGATTCACGGTTCTTTCAATGAGCGCGTCGCTGGTCGCCGTCTTCATCCCGCTACTCTTGATGGGCGGCATCATTGGTCGGCTGTTCCGCGAATTTGCCGTCACGCTGAGCCTGGCCATTGGGCTGTCTCTCGTTGTGTCACTCACCACGACACCGATGATGTGCGCCCTGTTCCTGCGCCCCGTCCACAAAGAAGGCCACAATTGGATTTACCGCCTGAGCGAGCGCGGATTCAACAACCTGGCCGCGGCCTACGACAGGGGATTGCAATGGGTGCTGGATCACCAGGCGCTCACGCTCGGCGTCACCATCGGCACGGTGTGCCTGAACATCTTGCTCTTCATCATCATTCCCAAGGGATTTTTCCCGCAGCAGGACACCGGCTTGCTCAACGGATCAATTCAGGCTTCCCAGGACGTTTCCTTTGACGCCATGCGCGTCAAACAGCGCCAGTTCAGCGAAATCGTAATGAACGATCCCGCCGTGGACAGCATCATTTCGTTTGTCGGTGGCGGCGCGATCAATACCGGCCGCATGTTCGTCGGACTGAAGCCGCTTTCGCAACGGAAAATCAGCGCCGATCTGGTGATCCAGCGGTTGCGCAAGAAACTCGCCGTCGTGCCCGGCGCCACGCTCTACATGCAGGCGCAACAGGATATTCGCGTCGGCGGCCGATCGAGCAATTCGCAGTATCAATACACTCTAGAGGACGAAAACCTGGACGAGCTGCAGTCCTGGGCTCCTCGGATGCTCGATAAAATCAAGGATCTGCCGGAGCTGCGCGATGTTTCCACCGATCAGCAGGACCGCGGCCTGCAAGCGCAACTGGTGATCGATCGCGATACGGCCTCGCGCCTGGGCATCAGCGCGCAGACGCTGGACGACACTCTCTACGACGCTTTCGGCCAGCGGCAGGTCGCCACCGTCTACACGCAGCTCAACGAATACCATCTGGTGATGGAGGTCGGTCCGGGATTTCAGGAAAATCCCGATTCGCTGAAGGGTGTTTATCTGAAGTCCTCTAACGGAACGGCCATTCCGCTCAACGCGATTTCGCATTTCGAGCCGCGCACTTCGGTGCTGGCGGTGAACCACCAGGGCCAGTATCCCGCGGTCACGCTTTCGTTCAACCTCGCGCCGGGAACCTCGCTTGGCGACGCCGTAAAGGCTGTGACGGCATCCGCGCGCCAGATCGGATTGCCGCCTTCGATTCGCGCTACGTTTCAAGGCACCGCGCAGGCGTTCCAGTCCTCGCTGAAGAACGAACCGCTTCTGATTCTCGCAGCGCTCATCGCGGTTTACATCGTTCTCGGCATACTTTATGAAAGTTACATTCACCCGATCACGATTCTCTCGACACTCCCTTCGGCTGGTGTCGGAGCGATTCTGGCGCTGCTGCTGTGTCGGCTGGATCTTAGCGTGATCGCGATTATCGGCATCATCCTGCTGATCGGCATCGTGAAGAAGAACGCGATCATGATGATCGATTTCGCGCTCGACGCCGAGCGCAGGGAAGGCAAATCACCGCGCGATGCAATCTATCAGGCCTGCCTGTTGCGGTTCCGTCCGATCATGATGACGACCATGGCTGCCCTGCTCGGTGGTTTGCCGCTCGCGCTTGGGACGGGTACGGGCTCGGAATTGCGCCGCCCCCTCGGCATCAGCATCGTCGGCGGCCTGATCGTCAGCCAGATGCTCACACTTTTTACCACGCCGGTCGTGTACGTTTATATGGATCGGCTGCGGCTGTGGATCGCCAGCGGAAAACACGCACGCATTCCCACGCGCCCCAGCGGGCCGGCGCAACCGGAGTATCGCCCCTCCTCGTTGCCCGATTCGTCCATCGGATAGACCACCGGGAGTACATTAGGCCCCTGCGATACAGCATCTGCGGTATGCCTATCTGGCACGATCCTCCGTATCTTACATGGGTGATTGAACTTCGCGGCGCCGGGCCATTGCAAAAAGTACAGGCAACCGAAAAATGTCCTCGATACAACCACCTTGAGGATCGCGAAGTAGCTGAATTCAAACGACATAAAATCAAGTTGGATGGAAGAGATCGTGCTTACCTACGACGTGCCAGCGACGTCGCCCCTCGAGGTGTGTGATGCGGAAGATTGTTTTAACAGTGGCTACGGTCGTTTTGCTTTACGCGATCGCGGTGGGCGCCGCTCCGGTGGCTACCCATCCCTCCGTGAATTCCCCAACTGCGGGCCAGGATACGCCGGCGGTGCGGGACAGGCAGCCGGAAATCCGGGTTTTTCTAGGCACGATCACGAAAACCGGGAATCAGTTTGTCTTCAGCGACGCCGTCAGCAAGAGTTCCTATCAGCTCGATGATCAGGAAACCGCCAGCAAGTTCGATGGAAAGAAAGTGAAAGTGACCGGCACCTTGGACGCCTCGAACAACATTATCCGCGTCCAGAGTATTGAAGCCACGGCCTGATTTTCCACCCGCGGAACCGAAAACGCGGGATGTGGTCCGCTCCTTCGTTCGGTGTGGCTCGATTCCAATCGCAGCGGAAATCTAGAGAGGACATATCGTGAGACTCAGCCTCCGGTTGATCCTTTTCCTGGTCGTTGGCATCACCCTCGTCACGTTTTTCATTTCCCGGAACGAAGTGCGCGCCGAAAAGCGAGGCCTGCGCCAGGATCTCGAGCGCCGCGCCGAGATTTTCGCGGAAAGTCTCGAAGAGATTATCGAACCGGCCATCGAACATGATTCCAAGTCGCAGTTGCGCCGGATCGTCGAGCGGTTTGAGAACCGCCAGCAACTGGCGGGTGTGATCGTTTATGGCGCCGACGGTCACGTGCTGGCTGAAAGCTCCAGTCTGGAATCTGATTTCACCCCTCCGCCCCTGCCGATGGATCGTATTCACAAAGATGGGCAGCCCGTAAGCGAATTTCTGAAAATAGGCGACAAGCCGATCCATGCGTATTACCTGCCGCTCGCCGGCGAAGCGGGCATGATCGGCGTTCTCGGGATCTTTCATGACGCGAGCTTCATAGAGACGCAGAGCACGCGCATCTGGCGCGAAACCGTGTGGCACGTAATCGCGCAGGTGTTGCTGGTCGTGCTGGTTACCGTAGCGATCATTCGCTGGACGATCGTGCTGCCGATTTCGCGCACGGCGCAGTGGATGCGCGATCTGCGCGGCGGGCACGTGCAGCCCCGCCCGGAACTGCCGAAGGAGGATTTCCTCGGACCTTTTTCGCAGGAAGTAGTGAATTTCGCACGCAGCCTGAACGAAGCGCGTGCGGCGGCGGAGGAAGAAGCGCGTCTACGCGAGACGGGCGAGTCCTTATGGACGCCCGAGCGGTTGCGCGCCAGCATCCAGAACAAACTTCGAGGCTCGCTGTTCGTTGTGTCCAATCGCGAGCCCTACACGCACATCCACCGCGGAAAAAATATTGAGGCTTCCGTTCCGGCGAGCGGCTTGGTCACCGCCCTGGAACCGATTTTGCGAGCCTGCGACGGCACGTGGATCGCTCACGGCTCGGGCGACGCCGATCGCGAGACGGTCGACAAGCACGATCGCCTGCGCGTGCCACCCGACCGGCCGGAGTACACGCTGCGGCGCGTCTGGTTGACCAAGGAAGAAGAGGACGGCTACTACTACGGCTTCGCGAACGAAGGGCTCTGGCCTTTGTGCCACATCGCACACACGCGCCCGACGTTCCGCACCTCCGATTGGCAGGCGTATCAGGCGGCCAACCGGAAATTCGCTGACACTGTGCTCGAAGAGCTCGAGGGAGCCGAGCACGCACTCGTGCTGGTGCAGGATTATCACTTCGCGCTGCTGCCGCGGATGGTCAAGGAAGCACGACCGGACGTGCGCGTCGCGATTTTCTGGCACATCCCGTGGCCGAATCCAGAGGCGTTTGGAATTTGCCCCTGGCAGCGCGAACTGCTCGATGGATTGCTCGGCGCGGACCTGGTGGGCTTTCACACCCAGGCCCACTGCAACAATTTTCTTGAGACGGTCGATGCCGCTCTTGAGTCGCGCATCGAGTGGGAGCGATTCGCAGTGAAGCGCCGTGACCACGTTACGCTGGTCCGTCCGTTTCCCATCAGCGTCGATTTCCGTGAGGCGCAACGCGAGGTCGGCGAAGTCTCGCCCTCCGCCTACGATTTGCGCGCATCGCTTCTGAAAAAGCTCGGAATCCAGGCCAGCTTTCTCGGAGTGGGCGTCGATCGCGTCGATTACACCAAGGGATTAATCGAACGCTTCCACGGTGTCGAGCGATTCCTGGAACGATGGCCCGCCTACCGCGGCAAGTTTACATTCGTGCAGATCGGTGCACCGAGCCGCACGACGATTCCACGCTACCACGATTTCCTGGCCGAGGTCGAAGCCGAAGCCGCACGCATCAACGGCCGGTTCATGGACGGGAACTGGAAGCCCATCGCGTTGCTTACGCGGCACCACAGCCACGAGGAGATCCTGCCCTACTACCGCGCCGCGGATTTCTGTATGGTCACGTCCCTGCATGACGGTATGAACTTGGTGGCAAAGGAGTTCGTGGCATCCCGCGAAGACGGCGAAGGGGCATTGATCCTGAGCCAGTTCACCGGCGCCACTCGCGAACTCCGCGACGCCCTGATCGTAAACCCCTACGACATCGATCAACTTGCCGATGCCATCAGGGTTTCGCTCGAAATGGACGCAGACGAACGGGCCATGAGAATGCGAAGGATGCGCAACACCGTGCGCGAAAACAACGTCTATCGCTGGGCCGGAAATCTGATCTCGGAACTCTCCGAAATTCGGATTGACGAAGCGGAGCCTACCGTTGCGGAACGGGCGCAAAAGTATGCGTGACGCTCGAAGTCGCAATTCAACAACCGGTGCTACGGCTTTGGTCGCGGAAGAGGGCGACGCGCCGGAGATCGGGTTTGAGCGCCCGCCGAGTCGGCTGGTGGTGACAACTCGCAAGGTGAATGAGTCGCGGGACGCGGCGCTTTCGGTTTTTCGCAATTGGCCGAAGATTCGCGCGCGGCTTCGGGCGGCTAAGCGCTGGGCGTTTTTTCTGGATTTCGACGGGACTTTGGTGAATTTGAGGCGGCGTCCCGGCGATGTGCGCATGTCGCGGGCCGCAAAGCTTGTCCTGAAACGGCTTGCCGGGCACGTGAATACGCAGGTTGTCATCATCAGCGGCCGAAAGCGCAACAATGTGCGCGAACTCGTGTCTTTGAGCGCGCTTCAGTATTTTGGAGTGCACGGCGGAGAGCGCGAGGGTGAATCGGTCACGTTAAGTGCGAAATCGAAACATGCGCTCGAAGGCGCCAAACGGGTGGCGCAACGGGCGCTCAAGTCGATTCCCGGCGTCTGGATCCAGGACAAGGCGCTCAGCGTCGCGATTCACTATCGAGAATCCGACCGAAGTTCAGCGCTTCTGGCGGCAGAGTTTCTGGCCGGTCTGTTGGAGCCCTGGGGCGACTCGCTGCACATCCTGAACGGCAGCCGAGTGTGGGAAATATTGCCGCGGGAAATTCCCGGAAAATTCACGGCGGTGGACGACGTGCTAGGCGCGCACCGCCCGGCCACCGCCGTGGTCTACATCGGCAACGACGGAACGGACGAAGTGGCATTCGCCGCGCTGCCTGACGATATTACCATTCGCGTGGGACGCGAACCGCAGACGCACGCGCGTTATTTCGTGCGCACGCCGGCAGAAGTGCTGCGTTTGCTGGCGCGAATGGAAAAGGAACTGCCGTGACCGCGAGAGCGACAGAGGCCTTTCAATTTGCAACGGCTTCTTATCTGGTTCGCGTCGGCAACCAGGCTGCCGTGAACCTGGGCGAGCTACAACAGGGGCTCGCCGATTGCAGCGATGCATCGATTTTCTACCACACGTTTCAGAGCCTCGGCCGGCACCACTTTCTGACCGAAGGTTTTTCAAACGATTTCGCGCAATGGGTGCTGGGCTCGTGCAACCGGCCGGTGCTGGCCGAGCAGATGGCGTCGGTGGACATCCGGGATTACGTCTCGCTCGCGGACCTGCGGAACGACCTGCGAAAAGTCGTCGAGGGCTACTGCAAAGGAAATGCCAGTACGGCTTCGCAATCAGCGTTCGAGGAATTCTATTTCTGCGAGACGGTGGAAGAAAAAGTGCCGCTGGAGCGCGAGGCGTGGACGCTCGAAGAATTTCGAGACGGACTGAAGGAGCTGGCGCACGGCTCGCTGCAATTCCACTTCATCACTTCGCGTCTGCGGCTGCATCTGCGGACCAACGATTTCTCGCACTGGCTTTCGAAGGAATTGGGAATGAAGGAGCTGGCGCACAAAGTGGACCAGATTGATATCTACACCGGCACGCTGGATCAGGCGCGCGACACGATTCTGCGTCTGATCGACAGGGACCTCGTCCAATGAGCCAGACACAGCAGGTAAAGGTGAAATTGATTCACCTGGACGACTACGAATTCGTGATCGGCAAAGCCGAAATGGCGGAGCTGCGGACGCTGGCGTCGCGATTGAAGGGCCGCACAGTCCAGATGGTAAACTCCACGGCGGTGGGCGGGGGAGTGGCGGAAATTCTGAATCGGATGGTGCCGCTGATGCAGGAGCTCGAAATCGGCGTCCGTTGGGACGTGATCACCGGCGGCGAGGATTTCTTCGCGGTGACGAAAGCGTTCCACAATGCGCTGCACGGCGAGGCTTATCAGCTTTCGGACGACGGCTTCAAGACGTTTCTCGCCAATACCGAGCAGAATCGGTCGCGGCTGTGCTTTGATTGCGATTTCACAATGATTCACGATCCGCAGCCGGCGGCGCTGATCGACGCGCGCCCGAATCATAGCGGGCATTGGACCTGGCGCTGCCACGTCGATCTTTCGCAGCCGAATCAGCAGGTATGGAATTTCCTTGCGCCGTTCGTAAGCAGATTCGACAGCGCGATTTTTTCGTCGCCGGCATTTTCGCGGCGGCTTCCCGTCCCGCAGTATCTGTTCTATCCGTCGATCGATCCGCTCTCGGAGAAAAACCGGAAATGCGAGCCTGGTTTTGTAGAGCAAACCCTCGCCCGTTTTGGAATCGACTCGCGGCGGCCGATCGTCACGCAGATTTCGCGTTTCGACCGCCTAAAGGATCCTGTGGGTGTCGTGCGCGCTTACCAGATCGTGAAACGCTATACGGATTGCCAGCTTGTGCTGGCGGGCGGCGGCGCTTCGGACGATCCGGAAGGCGACGCGGTGCTGGCCGAAGTCCGCGAGGTCGCGGGGAAGGACCCGGACATCCACATTCTGGAGCTGCCGCCGACGAGCGCGCCGGAAATCAATGCGCTGCAGCGCGGGTCCACGATCATCCTGCAAAAAAGCCTGCGCGAGGGATTCGGGCTCACGGTGACCGAGGCGCTGTGGAAGAAAAAGCCGGTGGTCGCGTCAGCCGTCGGTGGAATTCCGTCGCAGGTGATCCACAAGCACACCGGATTGCTGGCGCATTCGATCGAGGGGACGGCGTACCAGGTGCGGTTTCTGCTGTCGAACCCGGCAATCGCGCAGCGCCTGGGCGAAAACGGGCACGAACACGTGCGGGAACATTTCCTGATCACGAGCGACGTGCGGCGCCATTTGACGTTGTTCCTTCATTTTCTGCCGCAGTAGGGAGCCGGTGTCGTGCGGCGTTAGGCGCTCCCGTGCGCGCTGATTGCCGGCTTGGAGGCCTTATCGGGACGCGCTAACCGCCCGCACTGCTGTGATACAATTTCTTCGTTGTAACCGCAAGCGTTCTCGCTAATCGGTGCGCCCGTAGCTCAGCTGGATAGAGCGTCTGGCTACGAACCAGAAGGTCGGGAGTTCGACTCTCTCCGGGCGCGCCACTTTCACAAGGTCCAGCCCGGACTAACTCAATACCCACCTACGCATGCATTTAAAAGCGACAGAGCTCGACGAGGATTTATTTGGAGAATGAAGCTACTCATTGTTGCGTTGATTGGACTAATTCAACTGGTGTCGTCGGGGGGCGCTCAGGAGCAATGGGATGCTGAAGGACAGGGAGGAAAATGAAATGGTAACCGATAATCAACAGATAGCGGCGGCGATATTGGCCGCAGCCATGTTTAGTAAGTCTGACCAACAAGTTGGGACTGCTGAAACAGCGAAAGAACCGATGAAGAACTACTACGAGAGCGCGGTGAAGATCATTAAGGGCAAGGACTAGAGCACTCACATCCGGCTTAGGCCACATTCCGTCCGCGAAGCTCGTCAATCACCATTCCGACTCGCCGGCCTAAGATCCGATACGCCCGGCCCCATCGCGAAGGCGCCGGGCCTGCCGCAAAAGCGATTGTCCGGTTGATGCGGTTTATCGGTACCGGGCAACAACCCATGATATAAGCTGAATCGTATATGTCTAACGACCAGCCCTCCTCGCAGCGCAAACAGGCGACCGTTATATTCGCGGATCTTTCCGGTTTTACCGCGATGTCCGAAACACTGGATCCGGAAGAAGTGCGTGAAATCGTCAACCGCTATTTCGAATCGTTGTCGACGGCGGTGCGCCGGTACGAGGGCACGATCGACAAGTACATCGGAGATTGCGTTATGGCGGTCTTTGGCGTCCCAGCGACGCACGAGAATGATGCCGAACGCGCTTGTTGCGCTGCGCTGGACATGCAGCAGGCAACTCGGGACCTTGCCGCCTCCTTCGAACGTGGAACCGGGCGCCCTCCGGAGTTGCATATCGGAGTCAACACGGGACTGGTAGTGGCCGCCGCGATGGGTAGCGGGGAGAATAGCCAATATACCGTGATGGGCGACGCAGTGAACCTGGCATCACGTTTGTGCCATGAGGCCGAGAACGGCCAGGTCGCGGTCGGAGAAGCAACGTGGGAACAGGTGCGGAACAAATTTGGGTTCGCGCCCAAAGAGCTACGGTCGATCAAAGGGAAATCAGAGAAGGTTCCTCTCTATTTCCTGCGATCACGAGTCCAGGAGTCCGCCGGCCCAGCAAGATTGCACGTCCGGATGGTAGGTCGTACGCGCGAGATGGCGCTTGCTCAGGACTTGATGAACGACGCCTCGGCGCGCCGCGGAAGCCTCTTATACATCACTGGCGTGCCTGGGATCGGAAAGAGCCGCCTTTCATCAGAGATGTCAGTGTGGGCCGCTCAGCATGGACTACGCGTTCATTCGGCGTCAGCCCTGCCACTCGAAGCAATTCAACCCTACAGCGTGTGGCGCCAGTTGTTGGAACAACTGAGTGAAGTAGCACCTGGGATCAATCCGGCGCAGGGCCAAGCCAGTCTCGAAACCTTCCTTCGGAACACCGTTGCCAACGACAAGCAAGAAATTGCGCTGCGGGCCACGTTCGGCTTGGCATCAACTGAATTCGAGTTATTGGATGAAGCCGAGCGATTCGATTCCATCTGTCTGGCATGGAAGGAATTGTTGCACCGTTTGCAAATGGAACGTCCGCTGTTGCTGATCATGGATGACTTGCAATGGGCGGACGCGCAATCGGTGCGATTGCTCAACGCGATCGTGGACTTTGTGCCTAGCCTGGCGTTGCTTCTCTGTTGTCAGGCACGGCAGGAGTTTCAGCACAACTGGGCAGGCCGCTCCTATTACCAACAAATCACTCTGCGGCCGTTGTCGCCAGAAGATAGCGCCGCGCTGGCGCGAGACGCACTCAAAGACAACCCGAAGGGTTTTTCCCGCGAAGCCGAGGTCGTACTCCGCGCCGAAGGCAACCCGTTCTACTTGACGGAGTTGGCGCAGGCCGCGGCCCGGCACGGAGATGACAAGCTGCCTCCTACCATCGAAGGGGTGATCCTCGAACGGATCGACAGGCTGGAAAAAGATGCACGGCGAGTGCTGGAACTGGCTTCCGTAATCGGACGGGAGTTTCCCGAGCGGCTGTTGCGGGCAGTAGCCGAGACGGAAAATTTGGAAACTGAACTTCGCGGGTTACGAGAACTCGAATTTGTCTATGAGAAGGAAATAGTTCCCGAGTTGTTGTACCTGTTTAAGCATTACCTCACGCAGGAGGCGGCGTACAACAGCATTCTCATCCAGCGCCGCAAGGAACTTCATAAGCAGATCGCCGCCGCGATGGAAATCGCATACAAAGAGAGCCTTGACCGTTACTACTCGGTGCTCGCCCAGCACTACGAAAGGGGCGGCGAATACCAAAGAGCTTACGAATATTTTAGGTTGGCTGGAGAAAAAGCACAGGGGATCCAGAGCGATGCCGCAGCCGTGGAACTGTATGAACGGGGCGAATCCGCGCTGCGGATGCTCCACGAGGATCGCCCCACGCTGCGTAACAAATGGAAGTCTTTTACAGTCCCGTTTGCAGCGATGTTTATCGTCTGCGGGGTCATCTATGGGGCTATGAACATCGCGATCTGGCGAAACGCGAGAATTCAAGGTACTCAGTTTCACGCTGAGAGATTCTCGGATTACGCCGGAATCATCCTCCCGGGCATCCTCGCTGGTCTTGTCGTGCTTCTGTCCACACTGTTCCTGGCCAAGCGATGGTCATTCTTGGTCTACCCGGATCGCATTAGAATGCGGAGCAAATCGCGGGTTATCGACATACCCTTTGAGGGGATCACGAGTATTCAGGTAATCTCCTACTCGAACCGGCTGACTCCGGGGATTCCCAGTTGGGCCAAAGTCAGGCTCAATTTCGATCCGCGGTACCCAAACTATGGGTTTGGCCAGAGACGCGTCTTACTTGGCACACGAGAGATAATCCGCGTCGACTGTGCTCATCACAACTGGAGAAAAGGATACTACCTCGATATGGAGAATCCGCGCGTGTTTCTAGTGGCCCTGAATCGTTCTATGGAGCATCATCGTGCGATCGGTAAAGCAAGACTTGCTGCTTCGGCGCGCCCAAGAAGTTGAATCTGACGACGTATTTCCCGTTAATCCTTCGTAATTCTTCCGAGATTGGCCGGATGGGAATCGGAAACTGTTGCCGCGCGTCTCAGCTGGGACGTTTGAGGTAAGTGCTCTGCTCGAAAGGGTGTGGGTGGTAACTGGAAGGCCTTGGCGATCGCCTGGTCCCGGTCTCACGCCGACCTTCTAGTCCAGTGCTGTAGCTCGAAATTGCAATTTCTGCTTTCTTCCGATTTCTACGGACTTTACGGACGATTGGCTCTGGTACGAACACCGGAACGTTGAATCCCAACCCAACCTTAGCTTCCTCCATCTGCCGCCACTCATTCATTTCAAACATCTGCTCGGCGTACAGGCGGCGATGTCGTTATTCTCGTGACCCAACCAAAACTTCTTGAGGTCGTCGGCCACGAACTTCATACCAAGCACAGATGCCCGAAAACCGTCAGAACTAGAGTTCCAATCGGGCAGCCAATAGGCGTCACATCCATTGACGTAGCGATCCGAGGTTCCTAGACCTTCATCTTTTGCGCCCAGATGGGCTGGTTCACGGGAGACGTGGTTTACGTCGGGCATAGTGGGTGATATTTTAGCGCTTATGGTATCGCTACCGACTTTTACACCGGTGGTGGGAAAAGGTAGGGGCCGAGCACCCTTCCCCGATTACCTGGTTCCGGAAGGTGCGCCGGGCCATAAACCGAACCCGATCGGACTGACCCCGGCAAATTAGCTATGTCAAAGACGTTTAACAGATCGAAGTTGGCGTTGCTCCTCGGGTCTGCGATCTTATTGGCTGCGCCTGTGCTACAGCCTCAGGCCACAGCCGAGTCCGCGGCCAGCGAGGTCGTCACAAAACTGTGGAAAAGCGCAGCCGACGGAAACCTGCTCGGTAACGAAGGCTGGACGGCCACCTCACAATTTTTTGTGCATCCGAGTCCCCGGCCGGAAACACGCTCGTTTATGATCGTTTCCAACGATTGGTCGGTAGGTCCGGTGATAGTTCACGGAGATGGCGCAGAGATCGACGTGAATTACATCCCTGCAGGACAAATTGATGCCTCGCTCCACTACCTAGCACCGCCAAGGACGCCATACATGAAGAGAGGTGTGGCATACCACCTTGTCATTTCGACGCCGTCCCGGAATTCCGCCGACGGCTCGGATGAAAAGGCTCAATCAGCGGTCTGGAAGATCGCCGATCCGAGAGGTCTGCCTTGGGCGACTGTGGACGGGGCGAGTCACTTCGTGACCGCAATGCGCGACAAGTCGAAAGACCCGGCCGTTACGAAGAATGCAGACGAGACGCTGATCAAACTGGCCGCGCTGCATTAATCTTCATTTCCGGCCCTCCTCCGTTGGTCTACCCGTTTACGGTAGGCAGACCACATATTCTCGAGCCGGCTTGGAACACCTAGGAACAGTCCATGCGCAATAACAGGAGATACCGCCGAAGCGGATCACAATCCAGTCGTTGCCTGATGGGGTTTATCGAAGCGCAGAACGATACCATGCGAAACTGATCGCAATAGCAGCTCGTGTGTGCCCTGCCCGCTGAGATGCGTGGTCGATAGCGCGGACCTTGCTACGCTCCAAGCCGAAGAGCGTGTGAAACTCCCCGTCCGGGAAGAAGGGTCCATCGCGGCCGCAGCGCGAAGGGCCTGCCCGACGACAGTCTTTTCCTCCTCAGATAGCCTATCGAGATCCATGTAGCTCCACGGTTCTTACGCGGGACATCGTGTTGGTAGCATGTTTTATCACAGGCCCATCGAGTTATGTCATGGAGTGGCGTACCAACGGCAGGATGTGCGTTCGTCCGGCATTGCCAGCACGAACCCGCCACGATTCAGCGGATGGTCGTTGCTACACGCCTTTTGCGTCGCGCTGCCAATGGCAACAGGCTCAGTAGTCCGGCTGCGAACTGGAGCGGGGCGGAGGGCTCAGGCACGACTGTGGGTATGACCGTCATCTTCCAGGTCCCAAGCGTCAAGGAAGATCCAACGCCGTTGGCGCCCGGAACTCCGTCCACGTACTGCTGGACGTAGCTCTGATCGATGACGAGGGGGGGCTCGTACTCGGTTTCCGCACTGAGAGCGGTGCCGGTGGGGAACGGCACGTAGGAAGCGTCAATAAGCCACGACGTGATGTCGCCGCTGGCGTTCGTTCCGATTTGGAAGTCGTCTGCCGTGGCGTTGGCCTGAGTGATCGAGAGACCGGCTGCGTCGTTAAAGGAAAACTTAGAAACGTCCGCGGTGATGTCCGTGTCCGGTGACAAATCATCGAGTGAAGTTCCGGCCATCACATCAAACGTAAGTGACATGGCATAGGACCCCGCACACGTGGTCCCGCTTGAGGCGTACGCACCAAAACAAATCGTGTAGGGGTTACCCTTGTAGGCGTAAACCGTATCCGCACGTACCAGGGCAGGTATCAGAACAACCAAGCTCAAACCCCAGATCGCCCGAGAGATTCGTACCTTCATGGAGTGACCCCTTCGCTCGACCTCAGTCATGATCCTATACATCTCCAGTCGCTTCCCCGCAAGGACTATTTAGGACTATCTCACTCTGTGCGTCCTTACCGGTTTTCTTGATTCCGAGTTTCTCGAAGTCCGGAGTGATACGGCGCGATCATGCGTGGCGGCGGACCTCGATTCGGAATGAGGCGATAAACTGCTCGCCCGGCGCAATCACGCGCAGACCCTCGCCCGAACAAAGTGCGTTTGTGGCCGCGGTCATCGGTTCAATGGCGATGAACTCCTTATCCTTCGGAGCAAAGATCTGCGCGAAGGGGAAACCGCTTTTGAATTCGATGGCGATGGAGTAGCCGTTACCGGCGATCGAGAACGTGGCCTGCCCACCCGAAAGGGCAAAGCCATCGTCGTAGCCGGTGTTTCCGAGCCGTGCAGCGAGGGGCGTCGACGGAGTTTCCTGACCGGTGGGAATCCCTTGCGGATCGAGAGCCAGCTTGCGCATGGCGGGAGCGTTCAGTGTCCACTCCGCCCGCGGGATTCCCGGAAGGCCGAAATAGGGATGGAAACCGAAACTGATCGGAACCGGTGAACCTGAATCTGCAAAAACTGTAGTTTGAATCTCCAAATCAACAGGCCGCAGCCGCACCGCCATCTGGACATGATGCGGGAATGGAAAAATCGCAAGCAGTTCCTGGCTCAACCAATCCAAACGCGAGGTTAGTGCATCCGCGTGGCTCGAAACAACGTTCCACTGCAGTTGAGGCCAGGGAACGCCGTGCATAGGGAGTTTGTGATCATCGAAATGCAAACGCGGCGAGGAGGAATCCAGCGAGACCTGACGTCCAGCCGCGCGATATTGCGAGCTGCCGAGGCGATTTGCCCAAGGATAGAGGAGTGGAATGCCGGCAGTGCTTCCTTTGATGCGGGCGGCATCGAGATCGTCCACGCGGCGCAGAAGCTCAACTCCACGGAAGCGAAGAGCAGCGCCGAGCATACCAGCTGCGGGCCAGAATGTTGCTTGCAAGTCACCAGCAGTAAGGATATGTGTAGAAGAGCTGCTCATATTCGGCCGCGTCCACTCTGTTGCGAGCGGATCGTCGGCTACTCGGAAGCTATCGTACGCTGGCACCCGGCATTATAGTCGGCTTGTCGTTGAAGTGACACCCTGGCAGGAACGAATTCTTACTTCTTCCCGGGTGACGGACAACCAGGAAGTTATCAGCTTCTCTCCATCTGGCGCTCTGTAAGAATTATTACTGACACCCACTCTATCAAGAAGTCCTAGAGCCGATATGATCCATTCGTATCGACCGTCCTACTCGCGGAGATTTTCCGGACATAATACGATTGTTGCACGCAACAACTAGGACGGTTTCAAGAGGCGGGCTGCAATGTGGTGCAGAACCTGCGGAAGGGTTGTAAACAGTCCGTGGTCCTTGGCAAGCTTCAAACGAATAGCCGTCGCTGTGCTGTCTCCTTCGAACTGCCATAAGCAAACTACAACGTGCAAATCCGCACGCTGACTCCGCAGCTTCATATATAGGTTTGCGGCGTGATTTAGAGCAAAAGGCGGCAGTGCGGAGATACATACTACGGCCGGATTAATGCTTGAGACCTGGTTCAACATCTCTGGAACAGTCCCAATCGGAATACTCATAGCTGTATGACCCCGACGCGAAAGAAGGCGCACTAGCAACATGCCCACGACCTCATCGGCATCGTCTCTCGCGGGAATACAAAGGACCTCCGCTCGGCGCTCCACGTTCCCTTCGGTAGGAACATCAGGGAGATTGTCATCCAGCTCCTCAATGATTTCCCGTGTGGTCTGATAAATAAAATTCTGCACATCCTTATCCAGTGCATTCCGGTGGCGATCTTGTTCCGCCAGACCCAATGCGGGTATTAGCACTGAGGCGTAAAGTTCATCGACCGACTTGTCCTTTAAATATTCCTCAAGAACCCGCCTCGCCTCGCTTTGGTCGGTCGCAAGAAGTCGCTGGTAGTATTGGACGTGAGCGGAGAGCGCTGGCTCGTCTCCGAGTAGGATGCTGAGGAATTTTAGACTCGGAATATATCGACCCATTACCACCAGACAAACGGTCAAGGGAGTCGACAATACCAGGCCGGGAAATCCCCAGATCAGAGTCCAAAAAATCGCCGCTATTAGGATCGCGAGGGGCGACAGGCCAACATGAGTTCCATAGAGGGGGGGCTCAACAAAATTCGAAACGAGCAACTCTAAGGTAACAAATAAACCCGCAGTGACTAAAGCGGACCCCCAGCCGCCAAAAACTGCGAGAGACAATAGAATCGGCATTACGGCTGCCATCGGCGGGCCCACATAGGGAAGAAAACGAAGGACACAGGCGGTCAAGCCCCAAAGAGAGGCATTCGGAACTCCGATAAAGTGCAACCCTATACCGATCACCGTTCCGTAAATCACATTCACGCTTAGTTGGAGCAGTAAATATCGATTAATGCGATGGGTAGCATCGTCCAGGGCCTGCGTCATGGCATTCAAACGTCCGCCACTAGCCAGCCGAATGAATCGATTGCGAAGATCCTCACGGCCCATCAGGATGAAAATCGTAAATATCCCGACGACTCCTGCCATTACCAGGGGGCCAAGCATGTTCTGGAGTGATTCAAGCGGATTGGCGGGCAGAACGATTTCTACAGCCATTGGCTTCGAAGAAGAACTGCCCAGTGCCGTACTTGTTTTCTTGGTATCGGTCGCCAATGACGACCCGGGTGTGACTGAAGCCACGTCCTTGGCTAGCTCGCGAATCGTATCCGACGCTCGGTTAAGACTTTCATTCCTGGTCCCCGGTAGGGAATGGATCTTATCTTCCAGCGTCTTCTGATAAGTGGGCAATTGCTGCGTTAGGTCGACGAGTTGCTGCGATGCTTCCCACCCTACAAGTGTAGCCACGCTCAGCAAAACGAGAACCAGGAGAAAGATGGCCAATATCCTGGGAATAAGAATTCGTTCGAAGAATGAGACGACGGGCGTGAGAAGTAGGGAAAATAGAAGTGCCAGGGCAAGCGGTACGAAAACAACTCTTGCCAGATACAGAGAGGCGATTACGACAACTGCCACTAGCAGGCCGAACTGGCCCGAGTTCTTGGAAGCAGCCATAAGTTATGTATATTGGCTCTGGGAAGATCAAGAATCAACGGGCGCGGAAGAGGCGCATAACTGAAACCTGAGCCCGGGTCTTATTGGAGACTTTGGAGAAGCGCTTTGCCATACCGTTCATGGTGTATTTTGGGATCGAATGCTAGAAGCGACCAGGAGCTCTTGGGCGAGCTCAACAACAGCACTCACTTCAGTTCCATTTCGCTCAAATTGAATCCCAAAACTTCCTCCCAGCGCTCTTATGCGCTGCTGCATACGAGCGAGCCCGACCGGCCGTGTAATGAAGCAGATCGCAGCGAACTGCCCGCTGGAAATAGATTCGGAGGCAAATCTGGTCGGAGCCGGATCGGAACCGACCAATAGTATGACGATGCTCCTAGATCGCAGGCCTCGCGTGGCGAACGACGAAAGCGGTTCACCAAATGCACCTACCTGCTAAAACGAACATCAGGATGGAGAATAGTTCGAAATCCAACTACTTTCGTTCGATCAGCGTCCTAGTGAACCAGCGCCAGCGCCTCACGAACATGGGATCGAGCAGCGTTGATATGTTCTAGTGCCCTTCGCTTCAAGCCATGAGTTTCAGGGTTATCTTCTTCTTTGTCGATATCGCTAAACGCTTTGCCCAGAAGCTCATTCGCTCTCCGCAAGCGGCCGCCCCATTCCAAATGTTCATCCACGGCCACATGATCGTCGATGTTCTTACCGTCGTCGATTGAGGCGGCTTTTATCTCATGTATTGCCTTATCAATTTCCGAGATAGCGTCCTGTTCCTGTTGTTGCAAAGCGCCATGATTAGGACGCTGCAAATGAGCCCGGGCATCCCGCAGGTCAGAAAGAGCATGCAAATATGCTGGATGTTGTTGCGCTCCGATGGCGGGCGCTCCAAGAATGGCAAGAGCTACAAATCCAACTGCACAGATAAATCGTGCCAATTTGAGCATGCGCAATCTCCTTGTGCCACGAATCGGAGGTATGCTCACCTAATGAAGAGCAGAAGTCCATACCGGAACGCCTGTAGATACATATCTTCGCCACAGGGAGGCCGCACGGGCGACGTTCGGTCGCAGCGCGCGAGGTTTCTGAGTTTTCGCTGTGAAACAGATAGCGCGTCGCTGTTCGATGGCTCGTCTCGCCGGACCTAAAAATCGTGGGCGTGCCGGGGACGTCACCGCTTTGGGGGAGTCCACGAATGTTCCTGATTTTCTCCCGGCAGTAGCGAAAATCCGGTCATAATCCCGCTGAGTCGTTAACGGCGACTTTTCTGTTCGCTGATCGAAGACAATAGCCAGAAAATGAACTGCCCGCGGCAAAACTTCTATAGAGAGAAGATGATGTACTTCATGGAAATGGTAGGCGGTTAAGAGGGGGTCGTGAAATTCCGCGAAGCTACGACGAAGTACGAAGCATGGATGCGCGAATGCGCGCCAATCATCAACAGTGAACTCCTCCATAAGCACGCACTGATGAAGGAGGATCCTTTTCAATTCCTTCGCGGCACCTACTACCGTTGGGCCCAGCTTTGGCCCGAGATTTCCGCCGAATCGAGCAGTGCTCCCATCGTTTTGTCCGTTGGCGACCTTCACGTTGACAGTTTCGGAACGTGGCGCGACGTCGAGGGCCGAATGTGTTGGGGAGTAGACGATTTTGATGAATCATGGCCCTTGCCATACACCAACGATTTAACCCGGCTCGCGGCCAGCGTAAAAATCGCGCGAAGAGTCGGACTGCTCAGTATAGGAACCAAACACGCCTGCGAAATCATTTTGAATTCGTACCGGCGGACGTTGAGGCAGGGCGGCTGCCCGTTTGTCCTGGCCGAACAAGAAACGCATATGGAAAAGCTCGGGATTGACGCGCTAAAGCCTCCGAAGTCATTTTGGGACAATCTCAATGCTCTGCCTCGAGTTAGGGGACCACTGCCGCGTGACGCGAAGACAGCTCTTGAAAACGCGTTTCCGGTCCTGAATCTCGAATACAAAGTGGTTCGAAGACAGGCCGGCTTGGGAAGTTTGGGTCAGATTCGCTATGTAGCAATTGCAGATTGTCTAGGAGGAGGTGTTGCCAGAGAAGCGAAGAATGTGGTGCCTTCAGCGAACATGTGGCTGGCCGGCCGACAGTCACGCCGCCAATCCTATTACGAAGAAGCGATGGGTTCCGCGATTCGATCGTCGGATCCGTATCAGAAGATCGTAGGCCGTTGGTTGATTCGCAGGCTCTCGCCGGATTCTAACCCCATCAAGATCGAAGAGCTGGCTAAGAAGCGTGACGAAGAAATTATCGTTCAAGCGATGGGAATCGAAACGGCCAACGTGCATCTCGGCACTCGTGCTCGGGGCCCGATAATTCTTCGAGATCTCCGCCGCAGGGGCCAACGTTGGCTTTACCTCGATGCCAAGAAAATGGCGAAGGCGGTTTTGCAAGAATGGAAGAAGTATCGTACCGACCAAACGCATTGAGGCCCGCGGCGATCGACCCGGTAGGCATCGCTCGCGTCGCCCGGCGGGGCATTTCCTGCGAGTTCTTTCTCGATCGCTTGATTGCTGGCCAGTAGGAACTGACCCGCGTTACCCGCAGGCATCACATTCGATGTTTGAACGCTTCGTTTTATTTCCCTGTCGCTTCCAATTCGGGGAAAGGGGGAAGCCGAGACTCGGCTTCCCCCCTTCGAGTTAACGAGTTGTACGTGCCGCTTTTGCAGCGTCTCGATCGACTGGCTTCGTATCGACGGAGGCTTCGCCGGTCGAAGAAATGTCCTCGGCGGCTGTTGTTTTCAGAACTTGCTTAGCGCGTTTGATTTCCTCAGAGGTATCGCAATGGACGGAGAGAAGAATTCCACCCTTCTGCAGCCGTCCTTCGTATCGCTTGGCTTCAAATTCGGGAATTCCCATCCCGATCAGGGCGCCTGTGAAACCGCCTACGGCTCCTCCAACTCCGAGGCCTGCCAGTCCCGCCATGATCGGGCCCGCAGCTATGAAAGGTCCCAAACCAGGTATCGCCAATAGTCCGACGCCTGCGAGCACACCAAGCGTGCCACCGATGACTCCACCGGCAGTGACGCCCGCCGCCGCTCCTTCGGGGGCTTTTGTCGATTTCTCTGTTCCCATATCCTTCGGTCCACCCAGACTTTCTGGCATCAGAACTGAGATATCTGCATTTGCGAACCCTGCCCGCATCAGGGCATCTGTCGCGTTTTCCACCGAGGTGAGGGTTGAATAGATTCCGAATACGCCTACCTTTTTGCCTGACATAATTGGATCTCCTTTGAGTTCGTAGTGCTCTCGAATTGCGTTCAGTTCTTGTCGGGTGTGATTTCGAGTTGATCGGTTACGTTGTCCTGTCCCGCGATGCCGGCGGCCTTGGCTTCTACGTTGGATCTTTCGTCTCCGGACCGAACGGGCCCGCGAAGTGTCACCTTGCCGTCCTGCGTGATGATTTTAATATTGTGGGCGTAGGTCGAGAGGCTACTGTCGTTGACGATGGCTTTTCGAATCTTCTGTGTGATCGCACGATCGGCCGGATTCATCTTCTGCTGGTCGGCCGTTGGCCCGGACTGGTCCTTATTTTGCTTAGTGTTATCCGGTGCCGGCTGCTGGTTGTCGTCCTGGGATCGAGGGAGGGGTGCAGCCAGGAGAGATGCGCTGAGGCTCAGCACGCCCAATGGCAGAAGCAATCGCCGAAACTTGAGAATGTTTTCTTTCATTTCTGTGTCTCCTTTTGCAGTTTCCGAAAAACGAGATTGCTATGCTCGAGCTGCTCGTACCTTGATCGTTGTTTTCTTTTTCGCGTGGTCATTGGCTCCGTTCGTTCGATCGGAATTGGCTGCTTCGACGTTGATGCGGCCCGACAGTTGAGTCAGCTTCTTGTCGGTTTCCTTTTCCTCCTCGAGGGTCTTCCTCAAAAGCGAGACCGCTTCGTCGTCTCCCAGAAGCTTGGCGTAGGTGCCAACGCAACCGTAACCCGCCATCTCGTAGTGCTCCACCCGCTGAGCGGCTGAGATCAGACCAGCATCCAGTTCCTCCGGCGCCGGATCCTCTTCGATCATTTCTGCGCCTTCCTTAATCAGGCCTTCCATTCCCTTACATTTCTTTCCTGTCGGTTCGTCCCCGAGGGCTTTGAATATCCTTTCGAGACGTGCCACATGTTCCTTGGTCTGAGTCAGGTGTTCCTCAAAGCCCGCACGCAAGTCTTCCGACGTTGCAGCCTTCGCCATCTTGGGGAGAGCTTTCACCAATTGATTTTCCGCGCTGTACAGATCTTTCAACTCCTCGACATACAGGTGCCTTAAGCGATTGGAATTCATTGAATCTCCTCTAGCGTCCGAACGGTCCGAGTTGTCCCAGCTGGGGGGTAAACAACGTCCATCTCCACTAGGCACTCTGCGACCGGAGCGCGCCATAAGGCTAAGTGGGTATAAGCGACTCGCTAGAGGTGTACAGAACCCCCGCGATGAGTTTGGCGTATGTTCATGCTCAGGCAGAACAGCTATCTCGCGACCGCCGTTTGGAGGGAATACATAGGACTTGCGGGCTCAGCCAAGGCAGGGCTAATGGGGAAATAATTTCAGTGCTTTGTTGAAAAACGTTCGAACGGGGACGGTTGTTGTTTTAGGTCCTGAGCGTCCGGCAGGCGAGGACCTGCATTTCTAACTACACGGGTAGCGGTCCTACTTACGACATCCGATTCCACTCGTGATCGCTGGGGGACCGCTCGACATCGCCATCGATCGCTTGTTTTACGGCCTACACCAAAGAAAAGGTGCAAGCACTCAACCGATGGTTCGACTACTAGAAGGCGATCTTGCTCAGCAATCGCTGGCAAGTAACCGGAACAAGGACAGAACACAACACGCTCTTCATAGATCACATGACTCTTGAGAACACACCGCTCACATTGGATCGCAGTGCTAATACTTGACTGGGTCTGGCGTTCCATCCGACCATCTGCCCACAGGAATCATGAATACGTCGATTGGTTCCGGATCGCCACGGAACTGTGGATTCAGCATGACGGGAGAGTGGGGCAGATCTGCACCCAAAACGGCGCTGTCCATGAGCGGAGTGTAAATCATCAGGTGAGCTATCCAGTTGTGTTGGCCTTCATCGGAAAGGTACTGTTCCTTCGACATCATGTAGCTCATGGCTCCAGGCTCCAGAGGCGGCAGCTTTTGCTTTATGAATGTCTTGATGCCCTCGATGATCTGAGCTTTGGATTGGCCAGCCAATACCATCTCCGTTCTTTTATAGGTCATCGGCAGAATGGAGCGGGCAGCCGGCGGATTGAAGCAGAGCGGGCCTCGAAGTTTAGGGTTCCAAAAATTAGCTGCAAATTCGCCATCGAATGGACCCATCCACCCTCGCTCGACGACACACACGAAACCGTTCTTACCTTTGACTGCGGTTTCGTAGCCATGCCTTCCCAGGACGAGGACATCGGCGTCGCGCGAGATGGACTCCGGGGCCGCGCTCCGCGCCATGGCAATCTCGGCGTTGCGCTCCATTAAGTATTGATCAAGCGGAGCCATTCTTGGATACGGTTCTTTGGCCTCCTGCGCTTGCGCTTGACGCAACTCGCCGAACCCGATAACCAGCGCAAGAGTTCCCAATGCGATCATGGCGACTATTTTTGGGCCCATTCGGTTCATTGATTCCTCCTGGGAAATTAAAAGACCACTCCATAGTCGTATGGAGGTCTTAACTAGAATAATAGCAGAGCATCGTTCAGTGTCCGATAACCGGTCGGTGCCTCTGGGCTCCCGGGGACCGGCTAAAGGCTTATCGCAGCCGGGATCTCAAGTTGTGTCGCCGCTGCCACGAATTCGCCGAGAAAAGTTCTAAAATCCTACCCTTGGGCGGGCCACTCCTTTTCCTGCTAAACAAGCTCTGAAATGAACTATGCACTAAGTTGACCCCGGGTTCGGACTCGCGGTAGGCTCCGCCGATGCATCGATCGTTTATCCTCGTGCAGAAAGTCTTCGTCACATGGTCATTTTTATTCGGTGCTGGCGCTCTCCTCGCACAGCAGCCTCCCGCGCAATTGACGTCCGAGCAGGATCATCAGCGCACGATGGACCTGCTTAATATTTCTTCGCTGCGGCAGGGTGCGGACGGCAACGATCCTCGGGCCCCGAACGCGGTTAATTACGACGAATCGAAGGCGAATCCGAATCCCAAACTGCCTGATCCTCTCGTTTTAAGGAACGGCAAGCGGGTAAGGACGGCGAAAATGTGGTGGGGCGAGAGGCGTCCGGAAATCGTGGAAGATTTTGATCGGGAAATTTACGGGCGGGCGCCGAAGAATTTACCGGGCGTGCGCTGGGAAGTGGTGAGCGTTACGAAGGGAACCAACGACGACGTTTCGATCGTCACGAAAGTGCTTGTCGGACACGTAGACAATTCCTCCTACCCGGCGATCGACGTGAACATTCAGCTGACGCTCACGACGCCTGCAAACGCTACGGCACCCGTCCCGGTGATGATGGAGATCAGCCTGAGCCAGGAAATCGCGGCCGCGCTGGCAAAGCGTTTCCCGATCACTGCACCCCCCTCGAGTCCCACATGGCAGCAACAGGTCCTCGCGAAGGGATGGGGCTATGCCGCGTATGTCCCCGTCAGTGTGCAGGCGGACAACGGCGCGGGCCTGACGCAGGGAATCATCGGCCTGGTGAACAAGGGCCAGCCGCGCGCGCCGGATGATTGGGGTGTGTTGCGTGCGTGGGCCTGGGGCGCGAGCCGTGCGCTAGATTATTTCGAGACCGACAAATCAGTCGACGCAGAACATGTGGGCATCGAGGGGCATTCGCGCTACGGCAAGGCGGCGCTGGTTGCCATGGCCTATGATCCGCGTTTCGCGATCGGCTATATCAGTTCGTCGGGCATGGGCGGAGCGGCGCTTTACCGGCGGCGTTTCGGCGAGCTCCTTGAAAATGTTGCCGCCACGAACGAATACCACTGGATGGCCGGCAATTTCCTGAAATATGCCGGCCCGCTGACGCCCAACGACTTGCCGGTGGACTCGCACGAACTGATTGCGATGTGTGCTCCGCGCCCGGTTTTTATAAGTGGCGGCGCGACAGAGGGCGATGGCTGGGTCGACGCGAAAGGGATGTTTCTGGCCGCCGCCGGCACGGGGCCGGTGTACGAACTTCTCGGCAGGAAAGGCTTGCCTACCAGCGAATTTCCGCCGATGGAAACGCCGCTGATCGGTGGCGATGTCGCTTTCCGGCAGCACAGCGGCGGACACACGCCCGGGCCGAATTGGCCGACATTTCTGACGTTTGCCGGCCGTTATATGCCAAGTCGAACCCCTGCGCGGGAATAAAAGCGTCGAATCCGGCTCGATTTGCTTTCAGGCAGAGATTGCGGACGCGGCTGCCGGAAGGCCGACACGTTTCAACAGGTTTTGGAAACGAGGGTCGCTCCGCAAATCGTCCATGCTCGGATCGATATGTAAATAAATGAGCCAGTGGCAGCGCTCGTCCCAGGATTTCTCCAGGTAGTCCATGGCGCGATCGTTGTCTCCCAAGCCGACGTGGATTCCAGCGAAGAAGTGAGGCGCCACATACTTGCGCTTTGCCAGTTCGGTCAGATCATCGAGCACATGCCGCGCGTCGGGCGTCCTTCCGGACTTGCCGTAAGTGTGGGCCAGCGCGGCGCGCATCAGCGGACTTCCGCCTGACAAGTTCACGCCCTTCTCACCCGCAGTGATGGCCAAATCGTAGCGACCGGTTATTCGATACAGCAAGCCGAGAATCCAGTAGGTGACTGGATAGTTCGGATCCAATTCCACCGTTCGCAGCAGCTGTTCGATGGCTTCGTCGTATTGACGGGCCATGTAAGACGCCCATCCGATGGCAACGTTGATAATCAGGGACAGCGGATCGAGCTCCTGGCTGTTTTTCATCTTCGCGATCGCGTCCACCTGACGGCCCATGGTCATCGTGTATTCGGCGTACCAATGATTAGCGGTGGGATAGGTCGGATGCAGTTCAAGGCTGCGTTGGAATTCCATTCGAGCCTCGGGCCACTGCCAGTCGTGAAGCCACAGCGAGGCTGCCAAAGGCGCGTGTGCTTCGCCGAGATCCGGGGCGAGCCGGAGAGCGATCATCGCGGCCGCTTTGCCCTGAGGGAATGCGTCTTTGGGCGGCAGGTAGCTGTTCCATCCCAAGAGCACGTACGATTCTGCCACGCCGGTATAGGCGAGAGCGTAGCTGGGGTCTTTCTCGACCGCTTGCTGAAAGTACCCGATCGCTTTGTAAAATCCTTCCTCCGTCCATCTGTTCCAATGATGACGGCCTTGCAGGTAGAGCCGGTAAGCCTCGGCGTCCTCCGTGTGGCGCCTGATCAACCGCTTTTTTTCCGTGCGCGTCAGCTGCAACCGCAATTTCCCGGATATCTCGTTGGAGATTTCGTCCTGAATCATGAAGATGTCGCCGGGCTTGCGATCGAATTGCGCGCCCCATAATTGGGAACCCGTCGCGACGTCGACCAGTTCCGTCCCAATACGCAAGGCGCCGCCGCTTTGCATCACTCTTCCCGTAACCACGGCGCGCACGTTGAGCTCGCGACCGACTGCTTGAGGATCAATCTCCCGGCCCTTGTATCGAAACACGGTGCTCTGCGCCATCACGCGGAGTTTCGGCACCGTCGCGAGGTTATTGATCAGGCTTCCCGCGATCCCGTCGCTGAGGTATTCATTCTCGGGGTCGCGGCTGACGTTTTCGAAAGGCAATACTGCAAGCGAGTCGATGCTCTTCGAGACTCGCGGGCGGCGCATGGTGCCTGTCTGTTGCGTCGAGGTGCTTGGACCCGGATTCCCGGCCGAATATAAAGGTCCCGTGGTTGATTTGAGAACTGGCTGCGTGCTTTCCTCCCCGGCTGTGTGGCCCGATTCGATTTCGCGTTTCAGCAGCTGCAGGTCCGTGAGCATGTCGGCCGCGCTCTGGTAACGCTGGTCTCTATCTTTGCAGAGGGCTTTGTCGATGATTGCTTCGAGGCTCGAGGGTATTTCGGGATGGATGCTTCGTATCGAAACCGGCGGCCGCGTGAGAACCGCCTCGATAACCGCGCCGCCCGTGCCGCCGCCAAACGCCTGCCGTCCCGTCGCCATTTCATACATCACGAGACCGAGCGAGAAGATGTCCGTACGCGCGTCCAGCTCGTCGCCACGAACCTGCTCGGGTGACATATAGGCAGGAGTACCGCTGATGATTCCAACGATCGAAGTGGATTCCGCAGGCTCGCTGGCGGAATCGGAGTCTCCGCCTGCAATTCCTTTGGGAACCAGCTTTGCCAGGCCGAAATCGAGCACTTTCACATTTCCGCGTTTGGTGATGAAGATGTTCGCGGGTTTGATATCGCGGTGAATGATTCCTTCGGCGTGCGCGGCCTCGAGAGCTTCCGCTATCTGGATCCCGAACTTCAGTACTTCTTCGCGAGGAAGCGCCGTCCCGTGAATGTGATTCCGCAGAGTTTCGCCATCGATGAACTCCATGGCGATGAACGCCCGGCCGTCCTCCTCGCCGATGTCATAGATGGTACAAATGCCTGGATGGTTCAGAGCGGACGCCGCTCGCGCCTCGCGGCGGAAGCGCTCGAGCGCCGGCGGCTGTTGCGCGATATTTTCAGGGAGGAGTTTTAGAGCGAGCGCACGGTCAAGCCGGCTATCGTGGGCCTTGTATACGACGCCCATCCCGCCCGCGCCGAGCTGTTCCAGGATGCGATAGTGCGAAATGGTCTGACCAATCATTCGCAGGCAACGTCCGGGTCAGCGGTAATTCAGATCACAGCGTTGGATCGTCGGGACCTGCTTCGGCGAGCGATCTTTTTCGTTCTGTTTTTGGCGGCCTGGGCGACCCGATCAGGCTCAGAACGGTCGAGCCTTCCCCGAAGCTGTTCGCAGCCGCTAGAGGCTCTTGCTCGAGCGTGATGTTCTTATCGCACTGAGTACAAACGAGCGCCGCGTAAGCCCCGCCATTCGGCAGTCGGAACATGTTGCAGCGCATGACGCGCCCGCAACATACAGGCACCCAAGCGGTGGAGGAATTGTCGGCAGCCATGAGCCTCCTCGCGGGAAGCGAATGCCGGCGATTATACACTGGAATCCGCTCGCCCGGATTTCCGCTGAGGCCGCCGCTCGGGCGCCGCGGAAAATTCTCCGCCACCGCACTCCGCCTGAATTTCAGGATTTAAAGCAGATCTGCGCTGCCAATCGTTCAATCCAATGTGCGCCCGGGGAGCGGCGTCGGCCGATTTCACATTCGCTCGGGCGCGGCGGGGCGAGGATCCTTCGAGGATTTTCCGAAACCGAACATCTGCTTTACCGAAGCGGAAACGCGATGCCGGAAAATGGCGAACCGCTGGCTTTCGTTGTCGGTCACCCAGTTGAACTGAATCACGCGCCGCTCGCCGATAAACGGCAGATGCCCGTGCCAGGAGTGGTCCGAGCGCAGGAACGTCACCAGGGCGCCGCCGGACGCGGGAGCCTCCGTCGCCACGTCGTTGATGTTGTCGCGCGAGCGCAGCAGCCGCAGCCGCCCGCCGGAATCATCCCAGCTCGGATTCACATACAGCAGCACGGTGATGATCTTGCTCTCGGAGTCGCGATGGATGTTTCCGTCCCGCGTATCGCTGCGTCCACGCACGGTGATCGTGGTCGGGCGATTGGATAGATCGATTTCGAATTTTCGCTCGAAGGCCTCGCGAAACTCCGGTGATTCGAGCGCATCCACCATCTGCTGGAACGCCCCGCCGTATTGCAGGCTCGCCAGCGGATAGCTGCCGGCGTGTTCGATTTTCGGATAGTCGGCGTTGATTTTGTCCAGTGCCTCGTCCGTCACGAACCCGGGAATCACCAGATGTTCGTAGGGCTCACGGCTCAGGGGAGTGGCGCGGAATTTCTCGAAGTCGAAAACCTGCATATGTTTCGTGGCTGCTCCGATAGAAATGCTAACCGCCCGCGCGAGCGGGTGTCAACGGCGGCCGGCCCCCCGCGTTACTTCATTCGTGCGCCGGGCTTTCCTCCGGAACGCTCGGCTTGCGTCGCCTGACTAGTCGGCCTCTGGGCGGTGCTCGCGCCAGATGCCGAGCTTTTCCTGTGCGGCCCGGTCGGAAAAGCTGAAAAGCACGGACTCGCTCCCGGCGCGATGCCGCTGCGGCGCCCAGCTCGGCGCCACGAACACGTCGCTTTCCGACCAGTCGAAAGCGGCCTCGCCGATCTGGCTGCGGCCTTTGCCCTCGACCACCACGAACACGGTCCCATCCGTCGAACGATAGGGCGCGGTTTCAAATCCCGCCCCGAGCAGTTGCACCGCGGCGCTCATCGTCGGCATCACCGATCCGCCCGTCACTGGATTCACGTAGCGCAGCCTTACGCCGTGGCACGCATCGATCGGTCCGTTGCGCTGCATCGCCGCCAGGCTTTCGCGCGCGCGTGGATAGCGATAATTCAGCAGGGGAGACGACAGGGAATCGGGAACGTTGCCGCCATCGGGAAGCAAGGCTCCCACGTAGCGCGCCTCGCAATCGCCGTCGGGTCGCACAACAGGGATCTCTGTCGATTCGCTACCCTCGGCGAAGCTCGTGTCAAACAGGTTCACGATCGGCACGTCAAGCCCGTCGAGCCAGATCACCGGGTCGGCCCCTTCGTTCCCGTGGTCGTGCCAGGTCCAGCCGGGCGTGATCACGAAATCGCCGCGCGACATCATCGTGCGCTCGCCGTTCACGGCCGTGTACGCGCTCGAGCCCTCCAGGAACACGCGCAGCGCGCTCGCCATGTGCCGGTGCGCGTGCGCTTTTTCGCCGGGCATCAGCAGCTGCAGCCCGCTGAATAGGGAGCCGGTAATGCGCGATTGTCCCGCGAGTCCTGGATTTTCGAAGATCAGCACGCGGCGCTCGGCCTCCTCCGCCGAAAGCAGCGCGCCTGCCTGCAGCAGCGACGCGCGAACGTCGGAATATTTCCAGTGCGCCGGCCGCGCTGCCGGCTGGGGCTCGCGCGTCACCAGCCCTTTCACGCGTTCCCACAACGGCGCAAGATTCTGTTGCCCGATGCGATCGTAGAATTCCTGCCGCGCGTTCAGCTGCGCAGCCGAAGGCGTGCGAGTCGTTGCGCTCATAGGCCCACCCTCCTTGCGCTTCGCTCAACCGAGTCCGGCCCAAAGTGTACACCTGCCCGCTGTCTGCGCACATGCGGTCCGCAAGATCGGCGCAGCGCGGCGAAGACGTACGCCCGTGAAGCAGAACGGGCCCGAGGAAGTAGCCAAACGAATCGACAATCTCGCGAATAAATGCGGGAAGGGCGGTCACCTGGCGCGGAGACCGAAGTCCCCGCGCCGGGCTACCGGGGTGGTACCAGGGGTGGTACATTCGCTGCTGTCACGCCCCGGGCTCGGGTTTTTACCGAAGTCCGGCACGTGCAACATTTCGTTTCAGCCGCGGCACCTTCGCCCGCGAAGAGCTAGAAAGTAAACCTCAATCCGAACTGAATGAGTCGCGGATTCGCGATTGTGGCGTCGATGCTTCCCCAACCCGGAGCGCCACGCCCGGCGACATCAATGAACGTAGGGGCGGCGTTGCTACCGGACGGGTCAGCAAACTCCGAATGATTGAACGCGTTGTAAAAGTCCGACCGGAACTGCAGGTTCACACGCTCCGTAATTTTGGTGTTCTTCAGGATCGAAATATCCCAGTTGAACTGGCCCGGTCCCGTGACGGCGCCCGGGATGGAATCACCGAAACCAGTAGCCGTAGCGTCACCGTACGGTACGATCGGCTCCGGACAGAAAGCGTCGGCATTGAAATATCCGCCCAGCCTTTCCCTCGTGGTGCCGTGAGTCAGAGTATCCGCGTTGGTCTCCCCGGGACAGAGTTCGGCTCGGCTGTAAGCGGTTGTGGTGTTGCCGCTAGTACCGTACGCGGCTCCGCCCGTCGAGTCCACGAACGTGATAGCGTCACCCGACTGCGCCACCGTGACACCGGACACGCTCCAACCGCTGATCAGTTTGCCCTCCGCTCCCTGCAAGCCCTTGCCAAAGGGCAATTCATAGGTGTAATTCACGATGAAGCGATTGGGCCGGTTGAACCACGTCCTGCCCCATTGCTGGCCCAAATCCGAAGCATCGTTGCCGTTTGCAACGCCGCCATTCAGGTCGGATAGCGATTTGCTAAATGTGTAGGCGGCTTGCATGGTCAGCCCGTGCGCGAACTGGTGCCGCAGTGTGACCTGTAAGCTGTTGTAGTTGGAGGCGCCGTTGAACTGGGTGTCCGTCAAACCGCTGGCCGCAAACCCCAGATACGGCACCCTGCCGATGGCATTGGCGGCGGTGTTGCAGATCTGGTCCGGAGCAAGGCCCGTGCACAGCCCACTGAGGCTGTTCGTCGGTGTCGCCAGAGAGGCCGTGTTGACGTTGTGATAAATGTCGACCAGATTGATTCCGTTCGATCCGACGTATCCCACTTCCAGCACCCACGAATGCGCGAACTCATATTGGATCCCGAGATTGTACTGTTGAATCAGCGGCGTGTGGACCGTCTGGTCCAGCAAGGGTAGCGTCAAACTCGATCCCGTTACTGTTGCCGGGTTGTACCATCGAGCCGTAAATCCGATGTTCGGATTCGAAGCCAGCGGCACAAATGGCAAAGCCGGGTAGGGGCTCGCCAGAGAAGCGGAAAGATCGCGCGGGCTTTCGAACGTGTAATCGTAAGTCACGGCATACGGGTTGCCTTGCTCAACGGCATGCACGAACCGGTCCAGCGCGACACGATCGTAGAAGATGCCGGCTCCTCCGCGAACCACGAGCTTCGAATTTTCCAGCGGCTGCCAGGCGAACCCGAAACGTGGGGCGAAGTTGCTGTACGGAGGATGCTTTTGCAGCGAAATATTGTTGCTTGCGGTTATAACGCCGGGAGGCGGGCTCCCATAGTGTCTGGCGAAATTGCTCGGCACCACATATCCGGCCAGGCTGTTAGCCGGATCGGCGAGCGCATCCGCCAACGAAGCCGGTACGGCTGAATTTGGTCCCAGTTGGCTGAGCCACACGTTGGTCAGGTTCCCCAGTGAGTCGCTGAGCATTCCGTCAAACTCCCAGCGCAATCCCAGGTTCAAGGTCAACCGTCGACTAATCTTGAAATCGTCCTGCACGAAGGCGCTGGCATTGTGTAGGTGGTAGAAGTGGGTCACTGCCTGCGGGTAGCCCTCGATGCAGAACAGGCATTCGAAAATACTGCCCGGCGCTCCAACGCCGGGGTCGGGGCTTGCCTGTCCGACCAGGACGTCGTTCAGATTTCCGAAAAACAAGAATCCTTTCGTGAAGCCATTGTCCGTCAACGGCCATCGCGTATCCTCATATTCGAATCCGGCGCGGATCGTGTGCCTTCCGTGAGACCAAGAGATCTGGTCGGCAGCCTGGATCTGGTTCGTCGGGCCGTTAAATGGCACCAACGTACCGAACATGCCAAACGGAGCGACGCCGGTGCTGATGAGCTCGAACGTGGGCGGCAGATTCGAAGGATTATTGACATTGAGTGGCGCTATACCTAGATCGGCAGGCGTCGAGTCCGCCGGATAGGTGTTCGACGCACGACCCTCGTTCCGCTGATACGATATCCGAGCCTCGTTCACGAAGTTGTTGGTCAGCAGGGACGTCAGCTTCAGGACCGCATCCTGGTTTCCCCAGACAACCGATTCCGGAGTGCCCGGAAGGTCGCCGTTCAGCGTGTCAAGCTGTGGGTTATGCGTGTAGAGGTAGCGCGTCGCAAGCGTCTCCTTGCTGTTGATTACGTAATCCGCGTTCAAGATGCCCTGGTTTTCCCTGTAGATGGCCGGGCTGCTGAAGGTACATGAATATGTTGTGCCGGTCGTAGGAGCGAGGCACGATGGATCGGATGCTGGCGATGGAACGTAATAGCTGCCATCGGCGTTCTTGAGCTGGAGAATGTGGAGGCCCTGGATGGAGATATTTGGCGCCCCTCCAAACGGCGGGGCGCAACTCGGTCCAAGGAGCGCTGGACCGCCGAATCCTCCTGGTCCGCAAAGCGCGTTCGAAACCGCAGTGATGAAAGTCTGGGCAGGGGCGTCACACGCGGAGAGCGGAACTACGCCGGCGGGACAGGTGCCGCGATCTCCGGCTGGGATCGGAGGCAGGCCGGCACCGGATGTGAAGCCGGCAGCCGACACGCCGTTCTTGGAACGGGTCCCCTGATAACTTAGGAAGAAGAAGAGCTTATCCTTCTTGATCGGGCCGCCGACCGTGCCCCCGAATTGATTCTGATCCAACACCTGATGCGGCTGACCAGGCGTCAGGTTATAGAAGTAGCTGCTCGAATTGAGGGCCGAATTGCGGAGGAACTCGAATCCAGAACCGTGGAAGTCATTCGTGCCAGACTTGGTGACCACGTTCACATTGGCGCCGGGATTGCGTCCATAGCTGGCATCGTAGGTCGAGGTCTGCACCTTGAATTCCGAGATCGCGTCAGGGCTCGGAATCGGAATTCCGGCATAAATCGTGCCGTCATTCGAGCTTCCAGAGTTGGCAATATTGTTGACGGCGACGCCGTCCATCTGGAAGTTGTTTTGGCCTGGGTCGTTGCCGTTCACGCTCATGTCCTGCGTGCCGCGGCCAAGGGATGTCGCGTCGCCTACCGCAACATTGGTGCCGGCGGAGAGGCCCAGAATCTCCGTGTAGTTGCGGTCGGCCAAAGGCAGCGACGTGACCGTGTTGCCCGTTACCGTCGTGCCAAGCGTGGAACTTTCCGTCTGCAGGGTTTCCACGTTGCTCTCGATGGTGACCGTCTGGTTCACCGCGCCCACTTGCAGCGTTTGGTTCACGGTCGGGGTTTCCGTGACGTCCACCGTAACGGACGAAACCTCGGACGTCTTGAAGCCGGCGGAGCTAAACCTGAGCCGGTACTCACCGGGGGGAAGTAGGTTGAACTTGTAGTCGCCTGCAGAGCCTGTCACAGCGGTCCGCGTTTGATTGGTGGCCAAGCTGGTGGCCGTCACAGTCGCATTGGCTACGGCACCGCCCGAAGGATCCGTCACCGTACCGGCGATCGCGCCGGTTCCGGCGGATTGCGCGTGTGCCAGCGTTGCGCAGTGGAACACCAAGACCAGACCAATGAATGCCGAAACCACGATTCTGCTTGCGGCGAAACGCGTGTTCATCCTATCCCCCAAGTTTCAGATTCAGGCGCAAACGTATTCGCGGGCCAGCACTGGCAACCCTTGCGAGCGACTGCATCGAGAAGTCTCTGGTTAACCACCCAAAAGGTACGTTGCTAGGATCGAAACCCCATGCGCACACTAATACCGAATCCACAGGAATTGTCTATTTCTTATTTTGATCCCGTGCGTTACCGATTCGGAATATGTCCTCCTACGTAGAACGGGGCGAAGGGCTCGCCCCGTGCCGTATCCCGAATCGGTGTCGGCGTGTCAGGTCAGAACAGCCGTTCGAGCGCAAACTGAATTTGGCGTGAACTCGTGTTCGTCAACCCGACTGAGCCAGGATCATTTGCAGTCCCGACGGCGCTGAGCGCAGGGTTTAGGTTGAATGCCAGCGGCGCGGGGTTGGCAAGCGTCGCAGGGTTCTGCAGTCCTAGGTTCGTGTGATTGATGATGTTGAAAAACTCGGCCGGAATTGCAGTTTGAGCCTTTCCGTCAGCTTCGTGTTCTTGATACGGGCGGGCACCTGGCGCGAAGACCGAAGTCTCCGCGCCGGGCTTCCGGGGTGGTACCAGGGGTGGTACATTCGCCGCCGCATGCTTCACGCTGGATTTTCGATCCAGCACGACGTGTGCGGCAATCTGCTCGCCAACTTCTGCCTAAAAGATGAGCTTCAGCGCAAACTGAATCTGGCGTGAGCTCGTGTTCGTCAGAGCGACTGCGCCGGCATCGCCCGCGTTGCCAACGGCGTTGGGCACGTCGATTGCCAGCGCGCCGGGGTTAGCAAAGACGTTGGAAGCTGGCAAGCCAAAGTTCGCGTGGTTGAGAATATTAAAGAACTCCACGCGGAACTGGGCGTTCAGCCTTTCAAACACTCTGGTGTTCTTAATGATGGATGCGTCCAGATCGAGAAGCCCGGGACCTTCCAGCGAGAACTTCTGGACGTCGCCTAGCGCTCCCGGAGCCGGAATACTGTAGCACGATTCGTTGAACCACTCGTACCAATGGCCCAGCACCTGGCCTTTGCCGCCTGGGCACGTACCACTATAGTTCGGGCGATCGGCCGAGATAATTCCAATGAGAGCCGTGTCGCCATTCGCACCTTCCACCACATTGACCGGAAGACCGCTGGAGGCCGACAGGATGGTCGTGAATTGCCAGCCTTCCACGAACCTGTTTCCCTTGAAGGGCAACGAATACAGGCCATTCACCACCAGAGTGTGGCGAATGTCGAACGAGCACAGGCCGTAGTCATAGAGCCGGTTGTACGGATCGTCCTGCGCGTTGTTGGATTGTTCGAGACCCGACGTGCCGGAACCGGTCGTCATGCACTTCGAATAAGTATAGGAAACTTGCCCCTGCAAACCGCGGCTGAACTGGCGATTCAGCGTCAGCTGCAGCGAATTGTAGTTCGAGGTGTTTACCGCGTCTTCGGTGATCAGGTCCCCAAAATAAGGCAGATCGCCTGGTACATAGGGGTCCGGTGTCGTGTTTACCCTAGGATTCGCCACCGGGCCACCCGGACCGACTGTCCCGTTCCAGAAGTTCGGGAGATTCGTCAAGGACCCGCAAATAGCCGGCGCATCCGTAGGATCGGCTCCAGGCGCTGTTCCCGGTGTATTGCACATCGGTGGGTTCTGGTGGTTCGGAGAGAAAAGGTGGCGTCCTTCCGATCCGATGTATCCAACCGACAGGACCGTGCCGTTGGCAATCTGGCGCTGAATCGTCAGGTTGTATTGCATCACGTACGGCGCCCGATTGGTCAGGTAGTTGACTCCCGCAACTTCGCCGGCTTCCGGCGTCGGTCCGCCCGGGGTTAGACCCACGAACGCATTCGGAAACGTCGGGACCGTTTGACCGACAGCGGCGGCATAGGGCGGCGAAAAGTAGAACTGGGATGCGTAGGTGCGAGGCGCGACCGAGTCGTCGAATAGCCCGAACCCGGCGCGGATTGCGGTCTTGTGGTCGTTGAATGGATCAAATGCCAGGCCGATCCGGGGCTCGAAATTCAAAAGATTCGGGCTCGCCTGAAACACATGTTTCACGGGCGTAAATCCATTCGCGAAATCCGGACCCGCCCCCGTGAGGGCATTCGCGAAGTACGGAGTTTGGTCCGGAATGGGGCTATTGACGATTACCGCGAAGGGTCCACCCGTGGGGTTGGTGCCAAGGTCATACCGGATTCCAAGGTTGATCGTAAGTCTGCTGGATAACTTCCAATCGTCCTCGAAATAAGGGGCGTAATCAATTTCCTTGAAGTTGCGGTCGGAATTTCCGTGGCCCGGGAACGTAGCCAGGTTAAGAAACGGCGAGCCCAACATAAAGGTCTGTTCCGTGAACCAGGAAAAGCTCTCGCCGAATTCAAATGGAGCATAAATATTGGTTAGAACTCTGGTAATGGCGACGCCCGCCTTCAGGCTGTGTGCCCCGTGAGTCCAGACGATATCGTCGCCGCCGCCATACTTGCTCTGCGCGATGTAATACGGGATGAAGCCGTTGGAGCCAAGGAGCGCGCAGCCGGGGCATCCCGCGGAAGTATTGCCGTCCGTGAACTTATTCTGCGGGAAGGGTTCCTGCGCGACGAACTGAAGAGGATCGGGACAGCCGTCGGCAGCCGTACAAGCGACTCCTGTCGGGTTCGGCAGGTCTCCCGTGGCCGCGTTTGCATATGTTCTCGTGTAAATGCCGCGCACGGAGTTCACCACCGTAGGCGAAACGATGTGCCGTTCCTGAAGGGTGAAATACTGGTTGTTGTCGATATCCGTTTCCGGCCAGAGAGGCAGAACGGGCGACCCGGAAAAGGGCAGAAGCTGGTGAGCCCGGTCGGAGATGTAGCGTCCGAACAGTGCATCCGTGGAAGAAATATTGTAGTCGATGCGGCCAATATAGTAGTTTTCGGATTGTATGTTGCTACCGCTCGTGCTGAGCGATCCATAACCGCCCTGATCCGCTCCTGTGGGTGGGCCGGCGAGGGCATAGAGCCCAAGGATGCCCAAAATAGAGGCTTTGGCGTCCGCTGCCTGAGGACTTCCCGAACCAATTCCGCCCGGGATCGTGAGGATCGGGTTCCCCGCGCTGCCAATGGCAGGGGGAGGAGTGTCACGAGAGGAAGCGGGACAGCCAGCATTTACCGGGGCGCCGTCCTGACCCTGCACGCTGCAAGGCAATTCCCCCAGAGCTACGTAGGGCTCCGGCACCAAGTCAACGTAGGTCACTCCCTGCGAGTTGCGAAAGCCCTCGTAGTTGAAGAAGAAAAACAATTTGTCTTTGATGATGGGGCCGCCAAGACTCCCGCCGAACTGGTTCTGTCGAAACTCTGGTATCGGATTGTAGTTGACTAGGGGGACGGAGCCGGCCTGCCCGCAAGTATTTGGGCCCGCGGAACAGTTTCCAGTGGGGGTAAAGTCAAAGAAGTTTCGCGCATCCAGGGCGCTATTGCGCAGAAACTCGTACGCTGAACCATGGAGTTGGTTCGTGCCGGACTTCGTCGCGGAATTGATCACCACTCCGTTGCCCGCGAACTGCGAGCCGTAGGTATTGGTCAAGACTTGAAACTCCGCAATACCCTCGACTCCAATCGAAGTGCCGAGCGCCGCAGCTCCGGGTCCATGCTCCCAGAAGTCCCTCACGTCCTCGTTGTCGATCAGATAGGCCTGACCTTCGGGCCGCGATCCTCCCACGGAGATGTTGGTCTGTGCCCCGTAAAATCCGCCCTGGCCTCCGAGGCCTGCCGTGGTGTGGTTCGGCACAACCTGGACGCCCGGCGCCAGCTCGGCCAACTGCGTATAATTTCGGCCATTCAGCGGCAAGTCCGAAACCTGTTCCGAACTGACCAGGGAGGAAATGGCCGCGTTCGTGGTCTCGACTTGCGAAACCTGGCTCTCCACGCTAACGGTCTGCGTCACGTTTCCAACTGGCAGAGTAAAGTCGATGATGGGACTCGCGCCCACGGTCAAAGTGATCCCACTGTGAACCACCGTCTGAAAGCCTGTCGCGGTGGCCTGAATCGTGTAATTGCCAATCGGCAGATCCGGTATCGTATAGCGCCCGTTCGCGTCGGTCACCGTAGACTGAGTGCTATTGGTCCCAAGGTTCTTCGCCTCGACTTTCGCCCCTGCTAATACGCCGCCAGAGGGATCCGTCGCCGTACCCGATATCGTCGCCGTCTGGGTTTGCGCTTGAGCCAAGGAGGCGCATACCAGCACAAGTGCGAAACACGCCAACGCGGCCAAACCCAGGTTCCTTGCCGAAAATCGTCCCGTCATCACATCCCCCCTCTAAGAATCGTGAAACCCACCAATCGCTTCAGGCCGACGACGCTGGATTTCGGAAATCAGGAAGGACTCGCCAGACGCCACCCAATGGCCGAGCACACCACCACGGCTCTCTCGAACCGCGCCGTAATCCACCCCACTTTTGAGACCCCACCCATTGGCCGCTGGAGATTGCTGTCCGAATCGTCCAACCAATGGAGCACTAATACCTTGTTGGCGCTCGTTGTCTATTTCTTATTTTGATTGCGTCTTTTACCGATTAGGAATATAACCACGGAACAAGGGGTGGGACCCATGGAACTGCGACAGCTGCGGTATTTCATCGCGGTTGCTGAAAACCTGAGTTTCTCGAAAGCCGCGCAACAACTACACGTCACCGTTCCACCATTAAGCCGCCAAATTCGCCAACTGGAAGAGGAATTCGACGTCCGCCTGTTCGATCGCGACCGGAAGCACGTCGCGCTTTCCGACGCCGGCCGCCTGCTTTTGCGCGAAGCCAAGTGCTTAGTGTCCCAGGCCGGACGCGTCACCGACTCGGTGCGCATGGCGAAGTTCGGTTCGGCTGGACTCGTGCGGATCGGAGTTGGACCCGCGCTGGGCGAGCGCGTGGGGCGGGTGCTGATCGAGCACGCCAAGCAATATCCGGCGGTTGAAGTTCAGTGCCGCGACATCCTTTCCTGCGCCCAGTATGAAAGTCTTCTCGAAGGCGGAATCGATGTCGCTTTTCTTCGTCCGTGCGTCGATTACGCGCAGCTGTCGTCCGAGCTGCTGTTCGAAGAGCCGATGGTGGTCTACATCAGCAAGGCGCACCCGCTGGCCAAACGCAAGTGCCTCCGCGTGAAGGATCTCGTGGACCAGACTCTCCTGCTTTTTGATCGGAAGTCGGCTCCCGGTCTGTACGACAAAACTCTTGAACTGTACGCGGCGGCCGGCGTGAACCCGATCGTTAGCTCCGTCGCCGTGGAGCTGGTGCCCAACAACGATATTCAGTCGCTCCTGCTGACCTGCCACAAGGGGATTCGAATTATTCCGGATGAGATCGCTTGCAGGCCCGCTCCGGGCAGTGAAGTCGCGGTGGTGCCGCTCGACGAACCGGGCGCCTCCGTGCAGGTCCACATGGTCTGGCGGAAATGCGAGAAAGCAGCGGCCGTGCTCGCATTTTTGAACACCGCGCGTCAGATTCTGCGGCCTGAAACGCGAAGCTCGCTCCCAATGCGAGAGCGCGCCGCGGTTGTGACCTAGACTTTTATCCGTGGAGGCGTAAAACTTCGCTCTTCAGGGTGGGAATATAACGTAGACGCAAAGCGGTCCGGATACTGGCTCAGGTTCACAAAGATATCTTCAACGCCCGAAACGATTTTCAGCACCAGGAATCTCGGAAGTTGATTCAGAAATACGGAACCATCTTTGCAGAAGACCTCGACATGCAAGGTCTCTCCCAAGGAATGCTCGCGAAAGCAGTATGGGACGCATCGTGGAGATCGTTCTTGAACAAACTCTCTTACAAAGTCGAACACGCTGGTAGGCGGTTCGTTCAAGTAAATCCACGCGGCACAAGTCAAAGATGTCCCTGCGGCGCAGACAATCCGAAGAAACTTCCGATAGTGAACATGTTTGCATTGAATGCGGTCTCGTAACTACCAGCGATCAGGCATCCGCTTTAGAGGTTCAAAGGCTCGGACGGAGCCTTCAGGCGCCAACGATGCGTGAAGAAGCGCGCGTTGCTTGAGAAGCCCCTGCCTTCAGGCAGGGGAGTACGTCACTTTCAGCTATTGCTTGTCGTACACGCTGGTCGTATCGAAATTTCCCATGCCGGACTCGATATGCGTGACTTCCGTCAGGGTTTTTCCGTCGCTGCTCAGCGTGTAAGTGTCCTTGATCTTCACGTCGTTGCCCTGAAAGCTGGTCTTCGAATCAATCACCAGTGCTACGCCATCCCAGTGCGCGGTGCTGATTACGTCCGCGCCGCCCATGCCGGCCGACTTGGTTTCCTTGCCCGTAGTGTCGAAGGTTGAAGTGATGTTCATATCGCCCATCATTCCGCCCTTTTGATCTTCGGCGACTTTCACGGAAGGTTCGCTGTCGTCGATCGTGTCCGTCTGGCTCGCCGGAGGCGGAATCTGGCCGAAACTGCTCTTGCTGATGTTGAGCTTCCAGATGCCGGAAAGATTCTGCGCACCAGTACCCGTGTGAATCATTGCCGCGGCGCCGGGAGTTGCGGGCATGGCCGCTCCGGCCGCGGGACCGGCTGACGCGGAGCTGTCGTCTTTGTCGTACACGAGCTTGCGGTCGCCGTTCATCGTCGCCGAGCTGATATGCGAAGTCATTGTCATCGTCTGGCCGTCGTCGGAGGAAAATGTCAGCTTGTCGGTAAGCACGCCGCCATTGAGGTTCACGGTCTCGAGGAAGACGACCGCTTTTCCTTCCCACGAGCACTGCATCTTCGTCAGCTTGATTCCGCCCATCTGTACGCGCGGATCGTCGGGCGCCAGCGTTACTTCCGTGCCGTCCACCGTGCAGGAGCGCAGGCCGTTCTGCGTGCCTCGGGCATTCACGGTCATGAACTGCTGCTTGAAGTCGTTGCCGTTCACCGTGAGGGTGTCGGTTTCACTGGTTGGTGGCGGGAACTGGCCGAAGCTGCTCTTGGAAGGGTTGAGCTTCCAGGTTCCATTCAATTTCGAGTCTTGCGCGAGGCCCGGCAGCGCAAACGCGGCCACGGCGATCGTCATCGCGAGAAATTTTCGGTGCATGTAAATCCTCCTGAAGGCTATACGCCGGCGAACGGCGGATCGTTTCATCCTGGGGCTCATTTAGCCGGAAGCGGCGGGATTATACACCCGTGGGGCGATGTTCGCGGAGAATGCCGAGCATGCGGCGGAGCGGTTCAGCGGCGCCCCAAAGAAGCTGGTCGCCCACGGTGAAGGCGCCCAGAAACTCGGGCCCGAGGTTCAGTTTGTGCAGGCGGCCGATAGGGACGTTGAGCGTGCCGGAAACCGCCGTCGGCGTGAGGCAGCGGATCGTGGAGTCCTTATTATTGGGAATCACGCGGACCCACTGGTTTGCGGCGGCCAGCATGTGCTCGATTTCGTCGAGCGGAATATCGCGCTTCAGTTTGATGCAGAGGGCCTGGCTGTGGCAGCGCATGGTGCCGACGCGGACGCAGATGCCGTCAACCGGGACCGGCGGATTAAGGCCAAGGATTTTGTTGGTTTCGGCGATGCCTTTCCATTCTTCCTTGGTCTGGCCGCCAGGTTTGTCTTTATCGATCCACGGGATCAAGCTGCCCGCGAGCGGCACGCCGAACTCCGCCGTGGGAAGCGAGGCGCCGCGCTGGGCCTCGATCACCATGCGATCGACATCGAGCGCGTTGTCGGAGGGCGATTTGCGCGCCGGCTCAGTGAGTATCTCCATCTGCTTCACGAGCTCGAGCATTTTCGCGGCGCCCGCGCCGGAAGCGGCCTGATACGTCATCGTGGTCATCCATTCGACGTGCCCGGCTTTGAAGAGCCCGCTTGCGGCCATCAGCATCAGGCTAACGGTGCAGTTGCCGCCGGCAAATGTGCGCACTCCGCGCGCCAGGCCGGCACGGATGATGTCCGCGTTCACTGGATCGAGAATGATGACGGCTTCGTCGCTCATGCGCAGCGTGGAAGCCGCGTCGATCCAATAACCCTTCCAGCCGCTCTTGCGCAGCGGGGCGTAAACCTCGGTCGTGTATTCGCCGCCCTGGCAGCTGATCAGAGCATCGCACGCGGCGAGTTCCTTCAGATTCATGGCATCGCGCAGCGGCGCTCCGTTGGCGTCCTTCGGTGCCGCGCCTCCGGCGTTGGACGTCGAGAGGAAAACCGGATCGAGCTCGAAATTCGCGAAGTCGTTTTCCTCGCGCATCCTTTGCAGCAGTACGCTGCCCACCATTCCTCGCCAGCCGATCAGGCCCACGCGCAACATTGCCGGTTCATCTCCCCTTGAATCTCTCTATTGTAGCGGCAGTTCCCTCCGATTTGGAGAAGCAATGCGGCCTGCGCGTTCCCAATACCTGTCCGACCGCCCCCCTGCATTGTCGATTAGAAATCGCGCGAGCGAGGAACAGTTCGTGAGCCGAGGCGGCGTCCGGGGGCGCGAGCCTGGCTACCCGGTCGGGAACTGGAGCGTGCTCACGGCCGGGGCGCGCGGAATCGCCCAAGCGAGGTTTGGCTACAGGCGGCGGAGGCAGACTGCTCTACTTCCCGAGATCTGTTCGGTTCGGCCGTCGAGACTCGTCTTCGCGTCGGGTAGCAAGTTCACCTCTCGCCCTCGGGCCAACACGCCTCCGAGCCGCCGCAAGGAGCTGCACCTGTGGAGTTTATGCGGCCGGAGGGTACCGCAAAAGTGAACACGTTCAAAATCGTGCTTGACGGCTGGCGAGCACCCGGTTATGATTTGAACATGTTCAAAACGCGAATGGCGACAAGGTCCTCGCCCAAGGCTGAGGTCACAGAACGACGGATTCTGGATGCGGCGCTGGAGATGTTCCGCACGAGGGGGTTTGAGGAAGCGACAGTACGGGATATCGCGGCAGCGGCGGATGTGGCGACCGGAGCAGCCTACTACTACTACCCGTCGAAAGATTCGATCGTTCTCGCGTTCTATCAGCGCGCCTGCTCCGAGATGCAGCCGCGCATCGAAGAGGCCCTTGCGAAGGCGCCGGAGGGCCTGGAGGGCCGGCTGAAGGCGCTGATCCAGGTAAAGCTCGATTACTTTGCGCCCTACCGCGGCGTGCTGCGCGCGCTGCTGAAAAACGGCGCCGATCCGGCGCATCCGCTTTCACCCTTCGCTGACAACAACAAGGCCATCCGCGATGTCGATGTGGAGTGGTTCCGGAAGGTCTTGACCGACAGGGGCGTTCGCGTTCCGAAGGATCTGGCTCCGCACATGCCGGAAGTGCTGTGGATGTTCCAGATGGGCGTCATCTATTTCTGGGTGACGGACGATTCGTGCGGGCAGCAGCGGACCGCACGGCTGCTGAATCTTGGCGCGAGGATCGTCGTGACGCTTCTGAGGATTGCCGGACTGCCTTTGACAAGACCGTTGCGGAAAGTGGCGGTCGAGCTGATCGATACGGTGAAGGGTACGTAGGAGCGAGGACGCCATGAAATCGAACAATCGTCTCATTGCGGCAGCGGCATTCGGGATCCTGCTGATCGCTGTGTCGGTGGCGGTGATTCATTTCGGGCTGTACGGGCTGACTCTGTTCATCGCGCTGCCCGCCGCGCTGGGCGCGCTCGGATCGTGGGTGATCAAGGCGCAATCGACCGGCACAGCGATTGCGGCCGGAATGACGGCGAACGCAATCGCATGCTTAGGATTCCTGGCATGGGGCCTTGAGGGAATCACGTGCATCTTCATGGCTATGCCGCTGGCCCTACCGCTGGGAGCGCTGGGCGGTTGGCTGGCGTATGCGGCGACTCACAAGCGCGCGCTGGCCCAAGGAACGGCGATGCTGATGTTCCTGCCGGTCGGTTTGGGCACGATGGGATTCGATCTCACCGCGAAGCCGCATGTGTTCCAGGTGCGCTCGTCGATTGAGATTGCCGCACCGCCGGAGAAAGTCTGGAACAACGTGGTGAGCTTTTCAGAGCTGCCGCCGCCAAGCGAATGGTATTTCAAAACCGGTCTGGCGTACCCCATGCGGGCGCGGATTGACGGCAGGGGACCAGGGGCGGTGCGCTACTGCGAATTCTCCACCGGGCCTTTCGTCGAGCCGATCCAGGTGTGGGACGAACCGCGTCTGCTGCGGTTTTCGGTGGCCCAAAATCCCGCGCCGATGACGGAGTGGAGTCCTTACGCGAAGGTTCTGCCCCGCCATCTGCACGGATATTTGATCTCCAAACAGGGGCAGTTCCTTTTGACGCCGCTGCCGAACGGGCACACGCTGCTCGAAGGAACGACGTGGTATCAGCACGGATTGTGGCCCGAGACCTACTGGACCATCTGGTCGCAGGCGGTGATTCACGGGATTCACATGCGGGTGTTGGTGCACATCAAGAATTTGTCGGAGGCGGAAGGATAAATGGCACGGTTTACCTGGTCCGGTGATCGGCCGCAGACTATTTCCAGAGGGAATTGAGGAGCGCGGCGAGGCGGATGCCGGCTTTTGCCAATTGCTCCTCGACTACGGGCGCGGCGGCGGATTGATAATCATCTTCAAGGTCTTCGTTGAGTTCCAGCATGCGCCTGGAGATGTGGTTGTCGTCGGCGCAGCTTTGGATGTCGAGCGGTTTTTCGATCGCGATTTTCACCGGCGAGCGTCCGTAGGCCGTGCTCTCGGCGAGCTGATGTCCTTCCCAGGCCCACTGGTTGAAATTGATCGTCTCCGAATTCCAGCCCGATTCCTGCTGCGCGAAATTTTCGTCCAGCATTTGCGCGAGCTGCTGTGGCGTTTGGGGGCCGGGGGAAATGCGGTCGATGATGTTGGTGTCCCAGACGCCGTGGAGATTGGGACTGTAGGATTCCGCGGTCGCGTTGGTTTCTTTCGGCGCGTGGCCGAAGAATTCCACGGGGACGCAATTGCCGCCACGGTCGTTGTTAGTAGTGTCATGCAGCGGCTGGTGGATGTCGCCGACCAAATGGATCAAGAAGCGCAGGGCCTCGGCGCGCGCCTGCGGCGACGCACTGCGGTCGCGAAGGATCTCGATTTGCGCGGCCAGAGCCGTGGTGACGCAACCGACGGCCGGTGGGCAAAACTGGCTGAGAATGCTTTCGGGCGCGCCGCGGGGGATGTCGATGAAATGCCAGGCGCCGGTTTCGGGCTTCACCTGGCGTTCATCGTCGGCCCAGGTAGAGGCGTCTGCGAAGGCGTCAAGGCCTGGGTCTTTGCAATAGCGAGAGAGCACTGGATCGACCGGGCTGGCGTTGAGGATTTTGAAGGTCATGGCTTTTGCGGCGGGGGTCAGGTGGGCTTCGGCGATGAGGGCGACAGTTTCGTGGCCTTTGCAGCCCCAAGCATGGGCGGCCGGAGAAAACATGAAACATGCGCAAGCTACGAAAAACCAGGAGCGTAGTCGGGAACCTTTTAGCACGGAACAATTTTAGCAGAGTAACGCAAGAGGAGAACCGTTCAGCGGCGGCGCACGGCTTGCGAGTGCCGGGAAATCGATACGAGGCGGAGCCTCAGAAAAACGCCGGCGCTACGGGATTCTGGCGCTTACGACCGGGACCATCCAGAGAGCGTAGCCGTGTGGGTCGCGGATGTTGGTGGCCATTTGGTTGAAATAGGCGATGGCTTGATCGCGCGTCACCGGCGTCAGCTGGCCGATCGCGTCGGCATAGCCGTCGCGCCAGGCTTCGATGATCGATGCGAACGTTTCGCGGGGGACGCGGATCGTGTCGACCAGCGCGTAGTCCACGGAAATTTCCTCGAGGTTCATCCGCGACAAAATCGTGAAGCTGTTTCTGCCGATGTGGAGATCCGTGCCGGTGGCAGCCGAGAAGGCTTTGATGCCCACGTGCCAGAAATCGTTGGGATCGTTCGCGGCGTGCTGGAAATGGAGCATGCCATAGTCTTCGGGGATCAGGTGGAGATAGCCGCCGGGGCGCGTGACGCGGGCAAGCTCTGCGATGACCTGATCCGCATGCGGGATGGAATGCAGCACGTGGCGGCAGACCGTCAGATCGAAGGTTTTATCGCCGGCGGTTAGTCCAAAGACAGTCTGATGCTCGAAGCTCAGGCGCGGCGCGAAATCTGCGTATCGCTTGCGGGCGAGGTCGAGGTGCGCGTCGAGGATGTCGACACCGAGAATCTGCGCCTCGGGAAAAAGCTTCGCCAGGCGGGAGGATGCTTCGCCCGTACCGCAGCCGGCGTCCAGGATTTTCGGCTCGGCCGGCAGCTTGTAGCGGCGGAATATTTTCATTTCCTGCGGCCAGATGGCGCGGGCCTGCGCGTCGAGGTTGCGCACCATCGATTCGTCGGCCATTTGCTGGGCTTGGGGATTCAGGTCGGTCACGGCATTTTCCTTCAGAGCGAATTGATCCTACGGCGGGAACGTGCGCCGACGCAAGGAGGTAGGAGCGGAGAAAGAGCTTTCACGCGGAGGGCGCAGAACGAGTCCCCGACCGGAGGTATACTCGCGACGATCGGAGGGCGTGATGAGACGCTTCGTGGCGATTTCCGTTTTTGTGTTCGCGGGACACTTCGGTGCATTGCGCGCGGCGACGGCTCAGGACGCCCCGACTGTCCCGGAGATTCCTTATAAAGCCGTGAAGGACTTTCCGAGTTTGCCGCCGAATGCTTATTTTGGCGAGGTGGCTGGAGTGGCGGTGAATTCCAAGGGGCACGTGTTTGTTTTCTCGCGCGGAAACACGACCGGGCCGGCGTACGGGGCGGCTGCAGCGCAGCTGTTCGAATTCGATTCCGACGGCCACTACATTCGCGAGATCGGGCACAACCTCTACGCTTGGTCGTTCGCGCATACGGTGAAGATCGATCCGCAGGACAATATCTGGGTGACGGACAAAGGCTCAGATATGGTGATCAAGTTCAACCCAGCCGGGCGGGTGGTGATGGTATTCGGGCGTAAGCAGGAAGCGTCGGACGAAGGAACCGGCCCCGTGAAACACGTGCGCCCCCCGTTGCCTCCTGTTGATGGAATGTTTCGACAGGTGACGGACGTGGCGTGGGATGCCGCGGGAGACACGTTCATCAGCGACGGCTACATCAATTCGCGCGTGGCGAAGGTGGACAAGGACGGGAACTGGATCAAATCGTGGGGCGAGCCGGGCGAGGGGCCGGGACAATTCAACGTGCCGCACAGCATTGCCACCGACGCCCAGGGGAACGTGTACGTGGCCGATCGCGGCAACCGGCGCATTCAGGTCTTCGACGGCGATGGAAAATTCCTGCGGCAGATGACCATCGATGTTCCGGCTCCGCCCGATGCTCGGCCGGCGATCGGGCCGAAGCCGACGACGACTACCGGGACGATGGCCCCTGGCGCGCCCTGGGCGATTTGCATCACGCCGGGGCCGCATCAGGTGCTGTTCAGCGCGGACGCCTTTCCCGGGCGGATTTACAAGCTGAGTCTGGGCGGAAAAGTGCTGGGGATGCTGGGAGAATCGGGCAAGCAACTGAAACAGTTTGGATGGATACACGAATTGGCTTGCCCTTCGGAAAATGAGTTGTATGTGGCGGAACTATTAAATTGGCGGGTGCAGAAGCTTTTGCTGGGGGCGGGGAAGTAAGCGCAAACCGAAAAGCTGCCACAGAAACGCGAGTCCGGAGAGTTCTGAACCTCCAAACGCCGCGATGACGACGGAGGGATCCGGCTGATTCGCCCCGATTCCCACATGCGGCGGTCTCGCAACAACATACCAGCAGGATGCCGGCCTTACTGAACCGTGAAGCGGATCGGTTGGATGAAGATCGAGTTGCCGGTCTGAACGGAGACGTTGTAGCTGCCCGGCTTTACCTCGGGCACTTTGATTACGATTTTGTCTGCTTCTTGCCAGACGACCGAGGCTTTGTGGTCGTCCTTGTCATCGGACAAGAAAACCGCGGACACTTTGCCCTTCCCGAGATTTTCTCCTGCGACCGTTACGACGTCATTGGCTTTGCCTGTGGCGGGATCCACTCCGGTGACGCGAACTGCATCCTGTGCCAGGCTGGCGGGGATCGCCAGTCCGGCGAGTACCACGGCCGCCGCCAGGAATAGACCGATACGGTTTCGGTGATTTCTTCGCTGCGAATGCCTGAAGGCCGAGAAATTCCACACGGAGCACCTCTTGTGCAAACCAGATCGCCGAGACCCGGTTTTGGGATTTTTATTTGCGCCGAACATAGTCCCCGCAGTTCTCGTTGTCAATCGTTGTGTAGGGCATGTGTAGGGCGTGTGTAGGGCACGGCGTGGTGCCTTCCAGAAAAACAAACTTGGCCGAACTGCCTCACCCCGGCGAGGCGGCCTGAGCCACTGAGCGCTGCACAGTTGAGCACAGCGCGGGCTGGTACGCCCGGTGCGGTTCGTGGCTCCTGCTAACCTTCTATTTACCGGGCTGCCCGTCTGGAGTTTTCGCGAGTGTCCGGGGAGTTGGCATGAACAGCTGTGCACGGAGTTTCCGTCAATTTATTTTGATGGTGGTGGTCGCGGGGGCGGCGCTGCTGCCGGGGCTCGCGTGGGCGCAACAGTCCTCTGGTGCGCAGGTACAGGCGGCCGCTCCGGGAGAAACGGATTCTTCGAACCAGACTGCGGGAGCTGCTTCGCAGGATCAGGGCAATCACTCTATCGCGTGACCGTAGTGGCGAAAACCACGAAGGCGATCAACTACAGCCATGCCAAGGGATCCACGCCGATTGATTTCAAGGGCACGGTGTTGATGCCCTTCGCGAAGGGCGAGGCGCGAGTGGAAGGAAAGAAGGGCGTGATCAGCGTGTCAGCGAAATTCGAAAAGCTTTCGCCGGCGACGACATACGGGCCGCAATTTTTGACGTATGTGCTGTGGGCGGTGACGCCGGAGGGGCGGGCGTCGAATCTCGGGGAATTGGAAATGGACGGGACGAAAGCGAAGGTGGACGGAGCGGCTGCGTTTCAGGCGTTTGCGATGATCGTGACGGCCGAGCCGTATTTCGCGGTGGCGCAGCCGAGCGATGTGGTGGTTCTGGAAAACGAGGTACGGCCGGATACGGTGGGTAGCGTTGAGGAAGTGGATGCGAAGTTCGATTTACTCGAGCGCGGGGGTTATTCGACGATCACGACCGGGAATGAAAGCGCGCGGCTGGATCCGCGAGTTCCGCTGAGCCTTTACGAAGCGCGGAACGCCGTCGAGATTGCGAAGGCCGCGGGCGCGGAAAAGTATGCGAACGATAGTATTCAGAAGGCGCAGCAGCTGCTGGAATCGGCCGAAGACGCGCAGAAGCACAAGGCGGCGCGCAGGGATGTCGATATGACGGCGCGCGAAGCGGTGCAGACGGCGCAGGACGCGCGGACGATCACGCTGAAACGGCTGGAGCAGGAGCGCCAGGAGGCCGAGCGGCGCGCGGCGGAGGCGCGGGAAGCGCTGGCGAAGCAGAAAGCCGAGGACGCAGAGAAAGCAAAGCTCGAGGCGCAGCTGGCGGAGGAAAAAGCTGCGCGCGAAAAGGCCGAAGCGGAAGCCGCGCGGGAAGCGGCGTTGGCGCAGGAACAGGAGGCGCAAAAAGCGGCCCAGATTGCCGCGCAGCAAAAGGCTGCGGCGGAAGCTGGGGCGGCGCAAACCGCTCAGCAGGCCGCGCAGGCTGCGCAGCTTGCGGCGCAGCAAAAGGCCGCCGCGGATGCGGAGGCGGAACGGGCGCGCCAGGCGGCGGAGCAGGCGGAATCCGAGAAGGCCGAATTGCGAAAACAGCTTCTGCAGCAGCTCAGCACGATACTCCAGACCCGGGACTCGGCGCGCGGATTGATCGTCAACATGTCGGACGTGCTGTTCGACACGGGCAGCTACACGCTGAAGCCGGGAGCGCGCGAGAAGCTGGCGAAGATTTCGGGGATTTTGCTGGCGTATCCGTCGCTGAAAATCCAGGTGGAGGGGCATACGGATAGCGTCGGCGGCGACGATTACAATCAGCGGCTTTCCGAGCAGCGCGCGCAGTCCGTGCGCGAATATCTGGTCGATCAGATGGTGTCGGCCGACTCGGTTACTGCATTTGGATTTGGCAAGTCGAAACCTGTGGCGACGAACGATACGCCCGAAGGCCGCCAGCAGAACCGGCGCGTCGAGCTGGTGGTGAGCGGAGAAGCGATCGGGCAAAACATGGGCTCGGAGGCAACGGGCAGAGCGGCTCAGGCTCGGTAGCGGCTTTGTGCGGGAGCGGCGTTTCGGTGCTGCTCGGCCACGGCCCGAGTTTGTTTTAAGTGAGAACGCTTGGCGCCCGATCACCTCTCTTGTTGCAACGTTCCACTAGACTTGCCGATGGCAATCATTAGAATGGGCAATGGTGTCGCGGTGGGGAACGTGGGGCAGGCAGGTTCCGCGAGCCACTTCGGACTACCTCTCGGGCCACGCTCGCGACAGGCGGGCCGGTCGTCGTGGGCGGAAATCAGAACAATGAGGATTGCGTGATCGTAGGCATACCCAAAGAGACATTTCCGGGCGAGCGGCGGGTGGCGCTGGTGCCGGCGGTTATTCCGAATCTGAAAAAGGCCGGGCTGGAAGTGGTGGTTGAAGCGGGTGCCGGGGTGGAAGCCGGATATCCGGACGCGATCTACACGGAAAAGGGCGCGAAGGTCCTGCCGGATCGCAAATCGGTTTTTGGGACCGCAGACGTTATTACGCAGGTTTTGTGCTACGGGGCGAACGACACGACCGGGAAGTCGGATCTCCCGCTGATGCGTCGCGATCAGGTGCTGATCGGATTTCTAAGGCCGCTGGGATCGCGCGAGGTGCTGCAGGAAATTGCCGCTACGGGCGTGACTTCTTTTTCGGTCGAGCTCATGCCGCGTACGACGCGCGCGCAGAGTATGGATGCGCTGTCGTCGATGGCTACGGCCTGCGGATACAAAGCGGTGCTGATTGCCGCCGACGTGCTTCCCCGGTTTTATCCCATGCTGACGACCGCTGCCGGCACGATTACGCCCGCGCGCGTGTTAATTCTGGGCGTCGGGGTTGCGGGATTGCAGGCAATTGCGACGGCGCGCCGGCTGGGCGCCGTGGTTTCGGCCTACGACCTGCGGCCGGTGGTGAAAGAGCAGGTGCAGAGCCTGGGGGCGCGGTTTGTGGAGCTGCCGATCGAAGTCGAGAATGCCCAGGATGCGCGTGGGTATGCAACCGCTCAGAACGAAGCGTTCTATGCCAAACAGCGCGAGTTGATGGGCCGCGTGGTGGCTGACAATGACGTGGTGATCACGACGGCGGTGGTCCCTGGGAACAAGGCGCCCGTGCTGGTGACCGCGGAGATGGTCGCGGGCATGCAGCCTGGGTCGGTGATCGTGGATCTGGCGGCTGACCGCGGGGGCAACTGCGAGTTGACGAAGCCGAAAGAGACCATCGTGGCACACGGAGTGACCATCATCGGCACAATCAATCTGGCCAGCAGCGTTCCGCACGATTCGAGTTCGCTGTATGCGCGAAATTTGACGGCGTTCCTCGCGCACCTGGTGAAGGACGGCAAGATCCATTTTGATATGAGCGACGAAATTACGCGGGAAACGATGCTGACGCGAGGCGGGGAAATCGTGCAAGCGCGCGTTCGTGAGTTTTTTCAGCTGCCTGCGCAGGCGGCGCTAACGCAAGCATAGAACCAGAGGCAGGGCAACATTGGCGGCGACGCGCAGGTCATAGGAGAGAGCGTCATGACGTCGGACGTTTTGGTCAACAGCCTGTTCGTATTCATGCTGGCGGGCTTTGTGGGATTTCAGGTGATCAAGCGCGTCTCGCCGCTGCTGCACACGCCGCTGATGTCGCTTACGAACGCGTTGGATGGAATCGCCGTGGTGGGCGCGATCCTGCTGGCTGGGCGGCATGAAAGTAGTTTCTCGTTCTGGCTGGGAATGATTGCGATTGTCGCGGCCACCAGCAACATCGTCGGCGGATTTCTGATCACCAACCGCATGCTGAATATGTTCAAGACCGCCCCGCCGCGAAAACCCTGAAGATGACACTTCCTGCCGGTCCTTTTATCGAAATCGTCTACTTGGTTGCCACGGCTCTGTTCATTCTGGCGCTCATGTGGCTGAGCGCGCCGACCACGGCTCGGCGCGGTGTGCTGGCGGGTGAAATCGGGATGCTTTTGGCGATCGGCGGCACGCTTTTTGAGCGTGGCATCGTCGATTATCAGTGGGTAGCGGTCGCGCTGGCCGTCGGAGCCTTGATCGGTATTCCGCTCGGACTGGTGCAGATGACGGCGGCACCGCAGAGAACTGCCCTGAGCCAGACGGCCGGGGCGTGCTGCGTGACGCTGGTCGGCACCGCAGAATTCTATCTGCGCGCGCCGAGCGTGTCGAAGTTCACGATGTCGGTGCTGGCGGTCGAAGTCATTCTGGGCGCGCTGACATTCACGGGGAGCTTGATGGCGGCGGGGAAGCTGCAGGAAGTGAAGTTCATTCCGCAGCGGCCGGTCACTTATAAAGGACAGAACATCGTCAACCTGCTGATGCTGCTGGTGGCACTGGGACTTGCGGTGGGGCTGGTGCTGAACCCGGGCCACACGATCTATTTCCCGATCATGGTGGGGATTGCGCTGTTTTTCGGTGTCATGCTGATCGTGCCGATCGGCAGCGCGGACATGCCGACGGTGATCTCGCTGCTGAACTCCTATGCAGGGCTTTCCGCTGCAGCGATGGGTTTCGTGTTGAACAGCAAGCTGCTGATCGTGGCAGGCTCGCTGGACGGCGCCTCGGGGTTCATTCTTTCCGTCATCATGTCCAAAGCCATGAACCGCTCGTTTACCAACGTGCTGTTTGGTGCGTTCGGCCAGGTTCAGAAGGCTGGGGCCGGCGCTGTCGAAGGCAGAAACGTCCGCAGTGCGACGGCGGAAGAGGCGGCGGCGATCCTGGCGGCGGCGAATAAAGTCGTCATCGTCCCGGGGTACGGCATGGCGGTCGCCCAGGCGCAGCACAAGGTCCGCGAGTTATTCGACGCGCTGAGCAAGCGCGGGGTTGATGTTCGTTTTGGAGTTCATCCGGTCGCCGGGCGCATGCCGGGCCACATGAACGTTTTACTGGCCGAAGCCGACATTCCCTACGACCGGCTGCTGGAGATGGACGACATCAACTCCGACCTGCCTCAGACGGACGTCGCTTTGATCATCGGGGCCAACGACGTGACCAATCCCGCCGCGCGGACGGACACGACCAGCCCCATCTACGGCATGCCGATTCTAGACGTGGACAAGGCGCGGACGGTGATGGTCATCAAGCGCGGCATGAGCCCGGGTTTCGCAGGCATCGACAATCCGCTCTATTATCTCGACAAGACGCTGATGCTGTTTGGCGACGCGAAAGGTTTCGTCAGCGACATCGTCCGCGAACTCGCACACGGCGGCGGTCACTAGCACCCGGTAGTAGTCCTGTCATTTGAATGCCATGCGCAGTTTAGGAAGCACCCTCCCCGCGGTTGTGGCGCACAAAGTGAGACTGTCGGAGATCCTACAAAGTCGCCGTCCTTTGGCTGAAAAACCACCGAATGATACTCGATAGTGCCCTTTAAGCACTCCTGTCTTGATTTCCAGTTGTTCAGCGGGTAGCCCGCTCTTACCCTATAGCTACCCTTCTGCTTCCTAATGTGAGCAGGGATCGCTCGATTAAGTCATTCGTGCGAGGTGGCTAGGGAAGATTGTCGAACGCCGGAGCAAGTACTAGAACCATGCTGGTTAAAAATGACGCTCGAACTGCGGGCATACGCCGAAGCCAGGCAGTGGTCTCGCGCGTCGTGGCGGATGAAGCCATTGTCGTGCCGATACGTCGCGGGGCGGCCGATATGGATTCGATTTTTACCTTTAATGAAGCCGGGACGAGGTTGTGGGCTCTGATCGAAGCGAACCAGAACGCTTCCGATCTGGCCGCGCTCCTTGAGACCGAATACGGACTGTCGGCGGAGAATGCCGCCGCGGATACCGCACAGTTTCTCAGCGATTTGATCGCCGCGGGGTTGATCGAACAGGGCTGAGTGAAAGCGATGGACCACGGCCAGCGCGGCCGCGGCTTGGAATGAACGACGCAACGTACGCAACATTTAGCCGCGCGATACACGAGCGGTATTTCGGCAAGCGTGCTCCGGTTGAAGTTTCGATCGAGGTAACGCACCGGTGCCCGCTCGAGTGTCTGCACTGCTACAACAACCTCCCCATGAATGACGGGGAGGCGCGCTCCAAGGAAATGACGCTGGCGGAGCACTGCAAGCTTCTGGACGAGCTGGTGTCGGCCGGGTGCCTGTGGATCTGCTACACGGGCGGCGAGATTTTCGCGCGCAAGGACTTTCTGGACATTTATACGGAAGCCAAGAAGCGCGGCTTCCTGATCACGCTATTCACCAATGGCACGATGATCACTCCGAAAGTCGCGGACCATCTCGCCGAGTGGCGTCCTTTCGCGATCGAAATCACGCTCTACGGCGCGACTCGCGAAACGTACGAAACCCTGACGGGCATTCCCGGCTCCTACGCCCGCTGCATGCGGGGAATCCGGCTGCTGCTGGAACGCAACCTGCCGCTGAAGCTCAAGACGGTGCCCACGAGCGTGAATCAGCACGAAGTGTATGAAATGAAGCGGATGGCCGAGGAAGAGTTCCACGTCGAGTTTAAATTCGATTCGCTGATCAACCCGCGGACGGACTGCTCACAAAGTCCCGTGGCCGTGCGAATGACGCCCGAGGAAGTGGTGGCGCTGGACTATTTCGATCCGAACCGCGCGCAGGAATACCGGCGACTGCTGGACCACGCTCTCCTGGCGCCCATCGTCGTGACGCCGGACGACGCCAAACGTTATTTTTGCGGCGGCGGAATGAGCGGATGCGCCATCGATCCGACGGGGGACATGAGCATCTGCGTGATCTCCCATCAGCAAAGCTACAACATTCGGGAAGGGGGATTCAGCGAAGGCTGGGAAGGACCGCTGCTGGCGATCCGCAATCAGCCGCGCACGCGCCCGTCGATTTGCGACAACTGCAAGCTTCGTTCGGTCTGCGGAATGTGCCCCGCGAGCGGGGAACTGGAAAGCGGCGATCCCGAATCGCCGGTCGATTTTCTGTGCCAAGTCGCACATTTGCGCGCGTACGCGCTGGGTTACGAGGTTCCGGAACACGGCGATTGCAACTGCTGCAAACCGGGAGAAGTCCACGACGACCTGCTGGCGAGCGCCCAGCGAATCAAGAAACAGGAATCCGATCCCAGTCTGTGGGCCGGAGGAAAAACGCCACCTGCGTTCAACGTGCTGCAGCCAACCGGAGAGTGTGGCGGCGGCGGGTGCGGATCGTGCGGAGTGCATCAACTCTGAAAGGTAGAAACGGCCCCGTAATGAGCGAAGACGGTCAACGCGAGAAGAAAAATGAGCGGAAGCCTTACGAGGCTCCGCGAATCATTCGCGTGAGTTTGCGGCCGGACGAAGCTGTGCTCGGCCACTGCAAGATTTCCGGCTCGGCCGGACCCGCGTCGGGCTCTTGCGGTTCGCTGTTCTGCAAGACACCGGGTTCGTGACGAGAGCCGAACGACCATGTCACTCACCTTGCCTGCCATCATCGGTTCCGATTCCTTCGCCGAAGCGAAGCCGCCCCAGCGGCATCTGGCCTTTCGCGTAGGTGGCACGAGCTTCGAACTTTTCAGCGACGACGACATCGCCATGGCGCTCGACCCGGGGTTGCGCGATTTCGAGATAGAACCGCCAGGCGGCGACGTTCAAATCCACGTTTCCTGGACCCATCGACTCGAAGCGGCCGCCGGTGTGCCCCTGTTCAATTCCGGCGGACTGTGGAGCCTTTTCGCCGAATCGGACGGATATCGATTCTATTTCTCGACGCCGTTTCTGGGCGCATCTCCCTATAAGGCTGCCTGGTTTGACCGCGAATTCCGACAGGGAGAGGTGGTTTTGTTTCGTCCGTATTTCGACCGGCGCAAGCCGATCTATCCGCTGGAATACCCGCTCGACGAACTGCTGATGATTCATCGACTGGCGTGCGGCGAGGGCGTGGAAATGCATGCGGTCGGCATCGTGGACGACAAAGGACAGGGTCATCTTTTCCTGGGGCATTCCGGAGCGGGGAAGAGCACGACCGCACGGCTTTGGAAATCGGAATCGAACGCCCACATCCTGAGCGACGACCGGATCATTCTGCGGCAGCGCGATGGGCGCATATGGATGTACGGAACGCCCTGGCACGGAGACGCGGGAATTGCATCTCCCGACGCCGCGCCGCTTTCGAGAATTTATCTGCTGGAACACGCGAGCAAGACCCAACTGGTCTCGCTTTCACCGGGACGCGCGGCGGCGGAGCTCTTCACGCGTAGCTTCGTGCCGCACCATTCGCAGGAGGGTTTGCAATTCACGCTGCGGTTTCTCGAACGCGTGACGCGGGAAATCCCGTGCTCGGTCTTCCGTTTTCTTCCCGACAAAAGCGCTGTGGAGGCGATCTGCCGTGCGAGTGCTTAAGACGATCGAGAAGCGCGACTCACGCCAGTTCGCAGTGGTATGCGAGGCGGCCCTGGGCGAAAGCCTGCGCGTGCGCTTTCGAGCCGACGGGCAGAGCATGCAGCCGAACGTGCTGGATGGCGACACGGTAGTGGTTGCTCCCATTTCGGCCGCTGGCAAACCTGAGCGCGGGGATATTGCCCTGACGCGCGGAGAAGGCGGATTCGTGCTGCATCGCGTGGTGGGAGTCGACGCGGTGACCGGCGGGATTATCACGCGCGGCGATGCGGGGCTCGAGAACGATGCTTGCGCAGCCAAACTTCTAGGAAAAGTGATTGCCATCGAGCGTGACGGCAAGACCTTCTTGCTGACTTCGCGCGGCACGGCGTTGCGCCATTCAGTTCGAACACAATCGCGGCGCCTGCAACGCGGCGGCATGCGGTTGGCAAGTCGGTTCCGAACCGCCATTGCGCCAGCCATCTTTATGCTGTTCGCGTTTCTCTTGCACGCGGGTTCAGCTGCGGCTCAGGCGACGTTCACGGTGACCGTTACGGGGACTCCGAATCCCGTGGGGACGGGTGCGAACATTACATTTGCTCAGACGGTGAAAAACACGTCCGGCAACGCCGCCACCGGCGTGTCGATCACGCAGACCACACCAACGGGCACTGTTTTCGAATCGATGACGCCGCCGGGAACAGGTTGGAATTGCGGAACGACGCCCGCTGTCGGCGGCACCGGAACTGTCACGTGCACGGCGACAGCGAGTCTCGCGGGCGGCGCATCCGCTGCTTTCTCGCTTGTCGTGCAGGTTGACCCGGAAGCGGTCGGTGGGTCGACCATCACGAACAACGTGACCGTGAACTGGACGGGGCCCTCGGGAGGCGGGACAAGCAACGGTTCCGGATCGGTGACTGTTTCGGGCGCCGATCTCGCGATGACGCAGGTCGCATCGGCCACCGCTGCAGCGCCCGGCGCGACGATTACCTACACTGAGACGGTGACCAACAACGGGCCGAGTGCATCTGCGACTCCCGTTCTCTATCAGCAGACACCGCCGAACACGACATTCACCTCCATTGCGGCTCCGAGCGGTTGGAGCTGCACCTCGCCCGCTGTCGGCGCCACGGGGAAAGTGATTTGCACGGACGGCTCGTCCCTGAACAGCGGCTCGACGGCGACAGGATTTTCTTTTGTCGTCACCATCAATCCGGGCCCGACGCCCGCAGCGCCGGCCTCAGGCACAACGATATTGAATTCGGCCGATGTGACATCGTCAACCACGGACCCGGTCGCGTCCAATAATTCAACCACCACGTCGGTACTCGTCGAGACTTCCAGCGATTCCGATCTGGCGCTCTCGATGTCCGCATCGCCTACGCCGGTTTTTGTTTCGTCGACGATCACGTATTCGATCCAGATCCGGAATCTCGGTCTGGTGGCCGGTACGGCTGTCACGGTGGTCGATACGCCCCCCCCAACGCTTACCGGTGCCTCGGCAACCACCACGCAAGGCAGCTGCGCAGCTCTCACGGGTGGCACGATCACTTGTACGCTCGGCACGGTCGCGTATCCGCTGGGCACTCCCATCACCATCACGGTGACGGGCACGTCACCGGGCACGGCGCAAACGATCACCAACAGCGCGACGGTGGCGACCACGGGGACGGATCCGGTGAGCGCGAACAATTCCGTGACGGTAATCACCGGCGTGCAGCCGCTGATCTGTTCAACGCCCGGAAAAGACGGCGCTGGAGGAACGCTCAGCGGGATCGTGAACACCTATTTTCCGCCGGGCGCGGGCGTAACGGGTGCGGCGGCGGGAACGACGTCGATTGTGCTGGGCGCAGCGGCGGCAACGCCTGCCGCTCAGACTCCGATTGCGATCGGCGATCGTCTGCTAATCATCCAGATGCAGAACGCCACCATCAATTCGACCAATACCAGCTCGTATGGCGACGGAGTGCCGGGCGATCCAGGATCGGGCTCGACGAGCCTCGGCAGCAGCGGGCTTTTTGAGTATGTGACGGCGACGAGCGCGGTGGCCGTAACGGGTGGCACGCTGTCATTTACCGGCGCGGGGAACAACAGCGGACTGGTGAACACGTACGTCGAAGCAGCGGCGTCACCGAGCACGAATCCGACGGCGGGACAGTCGACCTTTCAGGTGATTCGCGTGCCGCAGTATACGACCGCGGTATTAAGCTCCAGTCTCGACGGATTGTCCTGGAATGGATCGGTGGGCGGTGTTCTGGCGCTCGACGTGGCCACACATCTTACGCTCGGCGGAATTGTTGCGCTCGATGCGCAGGGATTCCGCGGCGGCGCCGGACAGATACTGGGCGCTGCGACGACGCCTCCGACACCCCTCAGCACCGATTACGTTACGCTTTCGACCCAGACGACGAACGCACCAAAGGGCGAGGGAATCGCAGGCACGCCCAAGACGGTTGCCAACGCGGCCTTGACGACGTTGATCAACACCGCCAATGAAGGCTATCCGAACGGAAGTTTTGCTCGCGGAGCCCCGGGAAATGCCGGTGGCGGGGCGACGGACGCCGATCCGACTGCAAACGACCAGAACAGCGGCGGCGGCGGAGGAGCAAACGGCGGCACGGGCGGCACCGGAGGATTCGGCTGGAGCAGCGCCGGGATCGTCGGTGGAGATGGCGGCGTCGCGTTTCCCGTCACGACGAACGCGATCGTCATGGGCGGAGGCGGCGGAGCGGGCACTTCGAATAACGGCTCCTACTGGAATCCGACCACGGATACAGGCGGCAGCACGACGACGAGCTGTCCGCAGACCTGTTCGGGAATCAATAGCAGCGGCACGGCGGGGGGCGGAATCATCATCATCCATGCGGGCACGATTACTGGGACTGGGTCGATCACCTCGAACGGGCAGAACGCGCTCGAAACCGAAAATGACGGCGGTGGCGGCGGTGGCGCGGGCGGAACTGTCATCGTATTGACGAATAACGGAACCGTTTCCACTCTGACGGCCTCCGCGGTTGGCGGGAACGGTGGGGTTACTTGGCCGGAGGAGACGCCCGGCACGTTTCCAGGCAACCGGCATGGACCAGGCGCGGGCGGCGGTGGCGGCGTAATCTTCACGTCTTCAGCGCCGGTGAGCGCAGGCGTCAGCGGCGGAGCTCCCGGATGGACCACGCTTGCCGACGACGCGTATGGCGCAACCAGCGGGCAGCCCGGCATTTTCGTGTCCGGATCGCCGGTGCAGGGAAATCCAGGCGCACAATCGGGAGCCTATTGCGCAAGTGCTGACCTTGCCGTGACCAATTCCGGCTCACCGAACCCCGTGGTTCCGGGAAGCAACATTACCTACACACAGACGGTGATGAACAACGGCCCGGTTGACGGTATCAATGCCACGATGACCGAAGTCGTCCCGGCGAATACGACCTTTCAATCACTCGTAATTTCGGGATCGGGTGCCTCGGGGTGGAGCTGTTCGACACCCGCAGTGAACGGCACGGGCGTGATCAATTGCACGGACGCGGATATTCCGGCTGGGGCATCTGGGGCGGCGACCTTCACATTGGTCGCAAACGTTAACGCCGGCACGGCCACGGGCACTCAAATTACGGACACGATTTCCGCCACCTCGGATACGAACGATCCGAACCTGGCGAATAACTCCGCAACCGTGCAGACGATCGTCGGTGCTGCGACCACTGCGAACCTGGCGGTCACCAATGTCGGTTCGCCAAACCCGGTGATTGCCGGCAACAACATCACCTACACCGTTACGGTGACCAACAACGGGCCTGGGGCCGGGGCCAACGTGGCTTTGTCTGAAACCCAGCCTGCCAACACGACCTTCGTCTCGATTGCGTATGCCTCCGGAACCACTGGTTGGAGCTGCTCCGGGACTGCCTACTACTGCAACATAGCTTCGTTCCCCGTGGGCTCGTCGACCACATTTACTGTGGTTGCGAAGGTTGGCTCCGCTGTGGCTTCTGGAACGGTCATCACCGACACGGCGAACGTATCGGCTACGACGATCGATCCGAATCCATCGAATAACTACGCGACGGTGACGACCATCGTGGCTGCCGCCGGCCAAGCCGATTTGGCCGTCACGAAAACGGGCACGCCGATTACCGTGCTTGCCGGAAACAAGATCACTTATTCGGTTGTGGTCACGAACAACGGTCCTGCTGCTGCGTCGAATCCGCTCCTCACGGATACGTTTTCGTGCACGCCCTCGGGCGGCGGCACGCCGTTTCAGTGCGCAACGGTTACGTCCACCACGCCCTACCCAACCGGCTGGACGTGCAATGCTGCCTCCGGCGGCCAGTTTACCTGCAACGGCCCTGGTTCGATGGCGGCGAACACTTCCGCGACCTTCACATTCGTAATGACGGTTACCGCAGGCACGGCGCCTGGAGTCACCGTCAACAACACGGCATCCATTGGCCCGACGGCAACGGACCCCAACACGGCGAACAATACCGCGTCCGCGCTGCCCTCAACCGTCGCGTCGCCCACGCAATCCGACGTGGCGATTCTGAAGACGGCGTCACCCGAGCCTGTGGATCAGGGCACGAACCTTACTTATACGCTGCAAGTGACGAACAATGGCCCGGCTGTGGCGACGGGGGTCGCGGTCACCGACATCCTGCCTGGCGAGGTGACATACTCGTCGGTTTCGATTCCATCGTCGCAGGGGACCTGTTCGTACACCTCGGCGACGACAACCGTGAGCTGTACGCTCAACAATATGAACGTGGGCGCTTTGGTGATCATCACGATCAACGTGAATGCCGCGACATTCAGCTCGTCCACAACGTCATCCAACACCGCAACGGTGACCTCGACGACCGTCGATCCGAACCCGACGAACAACAGCTCGACGGCGATATCGACGATCCAGGCGGCGACAGCCGTGGGCTTAACATCGTTCCGAGCGTTTACGCGGCCGGGCGGAGGCGTGCTGCTCGAGTGGAAGACGAGCGAAGAATCGCGAAATCTGGGGTTCCATCTGTATCGTGAGGACTCGCAGGGCCGCCATCAAGTCGATCCGTCGCTGATTGCCGGATCGGCGCTGCTGATGCGCGGGGGACAACCGCAGCACAAGGCCAAAACCTACCAATGGATCGATCCGCAGGGCAGCTCGCTCGGGTCCTACTGGATCGAGGACGTGGATATCAACGGAACACACACGATGCACGGGCCGGTTTATACGGAAACGGCCTCCTCGAACTCGGAACCGATCGTTCAGGCGCGCTTGTTGCGACAGCTGAATCAGACGATTTCGTCGGGCGCCGCGTCCGCACCGGCGCTTGCGGGTGCGCCATCCTCCACACTCGTGCGCGTCCTCAACACGCCGCGGCCGCTGATTCCTCAGGTTGCGGCCGGCGAATCTCCCGCCTCGCTGAATGGCGAACCGGCCGTGAAAATCTCCGTGACCGCGGAAGGCTGGTATCAGGTGACGCGCAGCCAGCTCGTGGCGGCGGGTCTCCCCGCCGGAGCAGATGTGCGCACGCTCGAGCTCTATGCCGAAGGCGTGGAGCAGCCCATGCTAATCCTCGGGCATCAGTCGGGAGCTCTCGGCCCGAACGACAGCATCGAATTCTACGGCACTGGCATCGATACACCGTTCTCCGGAACGCGTGTTTACTGGCTGGTGCGAGGCTCGCGCGCGGGCAAGCGCGTCGCGTCTGTCGCGGCGGCCGGCAGTGGGGCCCCTACGAACTCCAGCTTCCCGTTCACCGTTTTGTTCCAGCAGCGGCTCGTCTATTTCGCGGCACTGCTGAACGGCGAGAACAATGACAATTTCTTCGGCGCAACCATCACGTCCGATCCCGTCGATCAGTCGATCACTGTCGCGCATGTCGATCCCTCATCGAGCCTGCCGGTGACCATGGACGTGACGCTGCAAGGCGTTACCGACCAGCAGCCGCACGCTGTCTCGATCGAATTCAACGGCGTTCCGGTCGGCGAGCTCGATTTTGCGAACATGGCGAACGTCACCCAGACGTTTGCCGTCAGCAACAGCCTGCTACAAAACGGTTCGAACACCGTAACACTCACGGCTCTTGACGGCGATAATGACGTCAGCTTGGTACAGTCGATCCAGCTGCACTATGCCCACCTCTATATTCCGGATTCCGATTGGCTCGAGTCGACGGCATCGTCCGGCGATACGGTGTATGTCGACGGCTTTAGCAACTCGCAGATCGAAGTGTTCGACATCACCGACCCGCTGACCATCACGCAGCTGACTGGGCCGATTGCATCGGACGCCGCAGGCTACGGTATTACGCTCACAATACCCGGCGGGCGCGGCGCCGAGCACACACTTGTCGCTCTTGCGAGTGACCAGATTTCCACGCCGGCGAGCCTCGCCTATCACGCGCCGAATTCGCTCGACAAGTCGCGATCGGGCGCCGACCTGGTGGTGATCTCTTACCCTGATTTTGAGGAAAGCATTGCGCCCCTCGTGAAGCTTCACGAGTCGCAAGGCACTTCGGTCGATACGGTCACGGTCGATGAAATCTACGACGCCTTCAACTACGGCGAAAAGAGTCCCTTCGCGCTCCAGGATTATTTGCAGGTCGCTTCCACCAACTGGCACAGGCATCCGCAAGCCATTCTCCTGGTCGGGGACGCATCGTTTGACCCGCGTGACTATCTCGGCTTCGGCCAGACCGATTTTGTGCCGACGCGGATGATCGAAACAGCCGCGTTCAAAACCGCATCCGACGACTGGCTCACGGATTTCAGCCAGACTGGTTTCGGTACCATCCCGATCGGCCGTTTGCCTGTCAGTTCGGTCGAGGACGCGGACCTGGTCGTGTCCAAAATCCTGGCCTACGAAAAGGGAGCCGGGACCGGCAGTTGGAATCAGCAGGTGCTGGTGGTTGCGGACCAGAATATCGACTCGAACTTCACAGCCACCGCTAACGCAGTGAGCGCGCTATTCCCGGCATCGCTCGATGTGACCGAGATTCTGGCCGATGGACAGGATCCCGGCGTGGTGAAACCGCAAATCCTTGCCGCGCTGAATAGCGGGTCGCTGATCGTCAACTACATCGGCCACGGCTCGGAAGAGCAGTGGTCCTTTGAGGACCTCTTCGACGACACGTCCGCTGCCGCGCTTTCCAACGCAAACCATCTACCCGTCTACATCCTGATGGATTGCCTGAACGGATTCTTCCAGGATGTGTACGCTACCAGCCTTTCGACCTCGCTGATGCTCGCGCCCAATGGCGGCGCCGTCGCCGTCTGGGCTTCGTCGGGCTTCACCGACGCCGCTCCGCAAGCGACCATGAATCAGGCCTTGATTAGTCAATGGAAAGCGAATCAAACACTGCCGATCGGCAAGGTGACACTGGCTGCCAAACTGGGTATTACGGACGCCGACGTGCGCCGCACGTGGAATTTGTTCGGCGATCCGCTGCTGACGCTCGAAGTTGCTCCCGCGACCAAGTCTCGCGGGAAATCGCCGCGCCCATAGAGGCTGGGCAATTTCCCGTTCCGCTCGCTATGAGCAAACTATTTTCTTGGAGCCTCACGTTCCGAGGTTGAACTTGCCGCCCCCGAATGGCATCTTTAGGGATGATGCCAACCGAAGCCTCCCGCTCGAAGGGCTCATTCACCCGTACGCTGAGCATTCAAACCTCGCGCCGCACCGAACTGAAGATCGTCACCACTGAGATTCAGTCCGCCGTCCGCGACACAGGCTGCGCCGAAGGCGTCTGCCACCTGTACGTCCCGCACACGACCGCCGGGGTGGTCATCAACGAGGGCTACGATCCCGATGTCGCCCGCGACATGGAGGCAGCTCTCGACAAGCTCGTGCCGCGTCAAGAAAGCTACGCCCATGCCGAGGGGAATTCCGATTCGCATATCAAGACCGCGCTGGTGGGCTCTTCACAAACGGTCTGGATCGAAGGCGGGCGCCTCGCGCTCGGCCGCTGGCAGCAGATCTTCTTCGCTGAATTCGATGGTCCGCGCATCCGCGAGCTTCGCGTCAAGATCGTCGCCGACCGCGCATGAGCTTCCGCTCCGGATTCGTCGCCATTGTCGGCCGCCCGAACGCCGGCAAATCCACGCTCGTGAATGCGCTCGTGGGCCGCAAAGTCGCCATCGTCTCCCCGCGTCCGCAGACGACGCGCAACCGCATCCAGGGAATCGTGAATCGGGACGACGCGCAAATTGTCCTGGTGGATACGCCGGGAATTCATCAAGCCAGAAACGTGCTCAGCCGGCAGATGATGGACGAAGCGCAGCACGCCCTGGAGGGCGTGGACGTGCTGTCGTTGATCGTTGATGCAGCAGCGAATTTCGGGCCCGGAGACGAATTCTCTCTGGAATGGGTGAAGCGGTTTCATGGCCCTACGTTTCTTTTGCTCAACAAGATCGACTGCGTGAAGAAGCCGCTGCTCCTACTGATGATCGAAAAATACGCGGCGCTCTACAATTTTGCAGAAATCTACCCGATCTCCGCGATGAACGGCGAGGGCTGCCAGGAGCTTGTGAACGGCTGGCTCGAGCTACTGCCCGAATCGCCGCCGTATTTTCCGACCGACCAGTTCACGGATCAGCCCGAACGTTTCCTCGCCGCGGAATTCATTCGCGAGAAAGCCATCCTCGCCACGCGCGAGGAGGTCCCGCACGCCATCGCCGTCCTGATCGACAGCTTCGAGGAGAAAAAGACTCTGGTGAAGATCCGCGCCACGCTGTACGTCGAACGGGAGGGCCAGAAGGGTATCCTGATCGGCAAGCGCGGCGAAACCATGAAGAAGATCGGCACCGACGCCCGCAAGGAAATCGAAAACATCCTGGGCACGAAAGTCTTCCTCGAGCTTTTCGTCAAAGTGCAGCCGAACTGGCGGCAGAACGCAGTCATGGTTCGCCAACTCGATTGGCACCGCCAGCTCGAAGAACTCGCCGAAAGGAGCGACGACGCCGACGTAGCGGATGACGACAACGCATTCGAAGAAGCCGATAAGCCCAAGGACGAAATCGAAGGCGCCGAAGACGAGTGAGTCAGCCTACGGAGATGTCGTCGACGGCGTCGCCGCCGGTTGCGTCAGGTCGATCACAGAGACGTTTTGATACTCGGTCATTACCAGCAGCCGCTTTCCATCTGCCGAAAACCGCATATACGCGATGTTTTCGGGAAACGAATAGCGGTCCTTTCGCGCGCCTGCAACGAGATCGTACAACTGGACGCGCCCGCCGCCCTCGCTCACCGCAAGCAATCCGGCCGGCGCGAATAGGGCCGAGTCTTGTGCGGTCAGATGCAATCGTTCGTCCCCTTCTGCCAGGGACACCACCGTGATCCGCATGTTGTCCTTCACGACCGCGCGAAATGATGTAGACCGTGGACTCGTCTTGCAGCAGGATACGCGATCCGTCCGGACTGAATCGCAGCGCACGAAGATCGGTTTCGAGAGGCGGAGAAAGCTGCGCCTTGCTGATGATGACGTGATTGTCGCTGCGGCGCTGAAGCTCGGGCGTCTTTGAATCCTGCGCGCGCACAACGTCGCGTCGCGCCCAGCGAGACTCGCCAGACAGAGCGCTAGCGCAAGAGACCGCCAGCACACCTTTCGCGCGAACGCAGGTCGAAGCATCGGTCTGGTCCTCGAGGCCCAGACTTTCAAGGAAAGTGAAGCAACGGAAGTATCACTACCTGAGTAAGGCACAAGAGGTATTGATGAACCGAATCGGGAACGGACTACGACGCCTTGGACGGCGCAATGCCTAGCGCGCGCATCTTGCGATAGAGGTGGCTGCGCTCGAGCCCCAGGGCCGCGGCGGCCTTGGTCATGTTCCAGCGATTTTCCTCGAGCTTGCGCAGCACGAACTCCCGCTCGTACGCCGATCGCGCCTCGTGGAGGCTCTCGTACGGCTTCTGCGGACTTTTTGATGCGCCGCGAAACAGCTCCGGCGGCAGATGATGCGGCTCGATGCGCGGCGAAGGGCAAATAATCACCAGCCGCTCGACTAGGTTGCGCAGCTCGCGCACGTTGCCGGGCCACGGATAGGTCAGCAGCACTTCCATCGCGGGCGTCGTGAACTCCTTCGGTTTTTTTCCGTAGGCGTCGCAGAATTCCGCGAGGAAATGCGCTGCCAGAATCGGGATGTCCTCCGTGCGCTCACGCAACGCGGGCACGTAGAAGGGAATCACGTTCAGGCGGTAGAAAAGATCTTCGCGAAATGCGTTGCGGCCGATTTCTTCCTCGAGCTTCTTGTTCGTTGCGGCAATCACGCGCACATCGACCGTTACCGGCAGGTTCGATCCCAGAGGCTCGACCCTCTGTTCTTCCAGCACGCGCAGTACTTTCGACTGCGTTTTCAGGCTCATGTCGCCCACTTCATCCAAAAACAGCGTCCCGCCGTCGGCCTTCTGAAATTTTCCGACTTTGTCTTCGCTCGCGCCGGTGAAGCTGCCTTTGCGATGCCCGAACATCTCGGATTCGATCAGTTCTTCCGGAATCGCGGCGCAGTTCACCTCCACGAACGGCTTTTCGTGACGCTGGCTGCTGGCATGCAGGGCGCGGGCCACCAGCTCCTTGCCCGTTCCGCTCTCGCCGTATATGAGGACGCGTCCGGTTGTGGGAGCGGTGAGCGCGATCTGCTGCCGCAGCGCTTTCATGGGCACACTGCCGCCGAGGATTTGGTGGCGTTCCTCGAGCTCGGCGCGCAACAGGCGATTTTCGTTTTCCAGGCGTACGTATTCCAGTGCGTTGCGCACAACGACCACGATTTTTTCAAGCGACAGCGGTTTTTCAACGAAATCGAACGCGCCCAGCTTCGTGGCGCGCACGGCGCCTTCGATGTTGCCGTGCCCGGAGATCATCACCACTACCGGCGCGCCCTCCTGCGACTGCATCCGTTCCAGTGCCTCCAGGCCATCCATCTTCGGCAGCCAGATGTCGAGCAGGACCAGCTCGAAGTTCTGCCGCTCGATGCGCTCCAGGCACTCCTCGCCCGAAGCGACCGATTCGACCTCGTATCCCTCGTCGCGCAGCAACGCGCCGAGGGATTCACGGATTCCACTCTCGTCATCGACAATCAGAATGTTCGGCATCGTGAAATATGAGTCCTGGATTCCCGTTCGGAGCCGCTCAGCGTCAGCCTGCCTGCGTCGAGATCCCCACTTCCGCGGCCGGAAAACGAATCAGGAAGCGCGCCCCTACCGGAGAGTTGTCCTCGACGCGAATCGTCCCGTTATGCTCGGCGATAATGCGGCTCGCAATCGCCAGCCCCAGTCCCGTGCCGCGCCCCTTCGTTGAAAAGTGCGGCAGGAACAGCTTTTCCTTGTCGGCCGGGGAAATGCCGTGCCCACTGTCGGAAATCTCGATCACCGCGGCGTCGCCGTCGCTCTCGGTTCGTGTGGAGACGCGCAGACGCCGCAGGGTTGCACCCTCCATCGATTCGGCGGCGTTGTCGATCAGATTGGCGACAACCTGTCGGATCAACTCCGCGTCGGCCTTCACCGCCGGCAGTGACTCGGCAAGATCGGTTGACACGGCAATTCCGTCGAGCCGCCCCTGGAAGAGCACCATCGCGCTTTCCACAATCGAATTCAGGTCGGCCGGCGCGAGCCTCGCCGCCGGGAATCGCGCGAATTGCGAGAATTCATCGACCAGAGATTCCAGGGTTTGCACTTCGCGTTCGATCAGTCCGGCGCACTCGGCGGAAAGCTTTTCGAACTCGGTGCGCTGCGCCGTGGGATTTGCCGTCGCCGCGCGATCCAGATAGCGAAGCAGGCGCTGCGCGGAAAGCTGAATCGGTGTCAGCGGATTCTTGATCTCGTGCGCGATTCGCTGGGCCACTTCCTGCCAGGCGGCGGTCTTCTGCGCCTGCAGCAGGTCGGTCAGGTCGTCGATCACCACGATAAATCCGGGATTTGACCGCCGCGGCCCGAGCGAAGTCACCGTAACGGCCGTCCGCACCAGCCTTCCACCCGTGGCAATTTCGATCTCGCTGGAGGCCGCGCCCATCCGCAGGGATCTGCGCATCATGTGCAGCATCACTCGGGACGCTTCGTCGCCTACCAGTTCCGGCAAAGTTTGCGCGGTGCGCGCGGAATCTCCCAGGATCGTCACCACCGCGGTGTTCACACGCGAAACGCTTCCCGACGCATCGAGCGACACAACTCCCGTCGGAATGTTTTCCAGGATCGCCTCCATCAGCTTTCGACGCCGCTCGCGCTCCTCAATCGCCTGCTCCAGACTCTGCGTGAATTCGTTGATCTGCCGGCGGCCTTCGCCAAGCTGCTCGGTCATGCGGTTGAACGAGCGCACCAGCGTTCCGAGCTCGTCCTGAGCCTGCACTTCGATCTGATGGTCGAAATTCCCGCGCGAAATTTCCCGCGTGGCCTCCGCCAAGGCCTGAATCGGCACGGTGACGCTTTTTGAAAGATACAGTGCGACCCAGGTGGTGATGAAGAGCAGGATCAGCGTGATCAACCCCAGCACCAGCATCAAAATGCGCTTGTACTGGCGCAGCTGCTGCTTCAGATGCTGGTACGTGCTCGTCTGTGTCTGGATGTCGGCGTAGAGGTCGGGAAAGTCTCCCGGCAGATGGCGCGCGATGTAGAGCGTGCCGTCTTTCAGAGGCGCACTGCCCGCCAGATACATTTCCCCGTTTGCCTTCCATATCTGCGCGCCGCTCCGAATCGTTTGCACGGGTTCGGGAGCGAACGATGGCGCTGCCGCCGAGGCCTGTGACGCCGCTTCCGCCGCGGCGGACGCCGGCTTCGGCGCAGGCACGATGCCCTTCGTCAGGTCCCCGCTGGCGACGATTTTCCCCGAGCTGCCGACAACCCACCACGCATCGGCCGCCTGCGTCTTCGCGAGGAATTCGGCGTCCGGTTTGCCGGACACCGCGGTCGCCTTGGCCAGCCGGTTCAAGCTGTCGAATTCCGAGGCCTCGAAATGCGACAGCAGCGTCTGGCTTTGCTGCCCAGCAATCTCGAGCGGACGTGGAAACCACAGATTCAGGGTCCGGTTGATCAAGGCGTAGCTAAAGAAAAACAGCAGCAGCAGCGGCAGCAGCGACACGCCCATCGCGCCCAGCACCATCTTCACTTTGAAGCGTGATCCGAGCTGCCCACCGCGCCTCTCCGCTGCCAGCTTCAGCAGGTAGCGGGTCAGGATCAGCAGGAAAATCAGCAGCGACGCAGCAATGATCGTCGTCAGCGCGAAAAAGATCGGGTAAGCATTGCGCTGCTCGGTATCCACGGGCACGCGGAACGATCCGAACGTAATCACCGCCGCGCCGAGCAAAACGACCACGATGCTCACCGCGATCGGCCACCACTCGCGCTTCTGTCTCGACCGCGGCATCGGCTATCGGCCCTCCTCAAGGTAGCGCCCCAGGGGGCACGCAGCGCAATTCGGATCATGCGCCCGGCAGAAATTCTTGCCCGCCTGAACGATCAGCGCGTGAAATTCGTTGAAGCGTCTCGTATCGCCCGGGAACTCGCGCTCGAATACCCAACGGACGTCGTCGTAGGTGGCTCGCTCGGTGATCCAGCCATGCCGGGCAAGCATTCGCCTGGTGTATGCGTCGACCACAAACACCGCGTGCTCGCCCGCATACAGCAAAATTGAATCGGCCGTCTCGGGACCGATGCCCCACACGCCCACGAGCTTCTCGCGGAGCACAATCGTCGGCGTCTGAAACATCTTTCGCAGCGA